>Ga0075364_10000999_pt1 | contig 14973 bp, 16 predicted proteins | sample EndMetdeltDD1764_FD_71517 | JGI IMG/M metagenome (GOLD analysis project Ga0075364, IMG submission 71517) | Populus endosphere microbial communities from Tennessee, USA - Endosphere MetaG P. deltoides DD176-4 | ecosystem: Host-associated > Plants > Roots > Endosphere | place: USA: Tennessee...
GTATCAGTACGGAGGTCCGCGGCGGCCCGCTTTGATCTGAGTCACGGAGCCGTCCCCGCCCCGCGGTCACCCTGGCCTGGCCACAAGGGAGGCCGACATGAACCAAGACAGCGTCACCTGGATCGTCACCGCCGACGCGACGGACGCGCGGGTCTTCTGCGAGCGCACCCGCATGGGCCCCCTGCAGGAGCTTGTGGAGCACCGCATGTCGGCCACCGCCGACGAGCGCCGGGCGGGCGACCACCATCGCGGCGACCAGCGCGCGCCCCAGCACGAGCCGGAGCGGCGGTTCCTCACCCGCGTCGCCGCCCGCATCGCCGCGGAAGCCGGCAGGCGCGAGTTCTCGCAACTGGTGCTGATGGGACCGCCCCACGCCCTGGGCGCGCTCAGGAAGGCGCTGCCGCAGGACCTGCTCGCCCGCGTCGAGGTCACCGACGACCATGAGCGCCGGCAGGACGACGCCGAGGCCCTGCGCCGCCATCTGCGCGACGCCCGGGCGAGACAAGAGGCGTGAGCGTCGAACTCACCTTCCACGGCGCGGCGGGCTGCGTCACCGGCTTCTGCGCCCACCTGAAGACCGACCGCGCGAGCGTGCTGGTCGACTGCGGCATGTTCCAGGGGCCCAAGACCCTCAAGGCGCTGAACTACGAGCCCTTTCCCTTCCGCGCCGAGGAGATCGACGCGGTCCTTTTGACCCACGCCCACATCGACCACTCCGGCCTGCTGCCCAAGCTGATGCGGGCCGGCTACCGCGGCCCGATCCTGTCGACCGGCGGCACGCGCGACCTCTGCCGGGTGATGCTGCCGGACGCCGGCGACATCCAGGAGAGCGAGGTGCGCCATCTCAACCGGCGCAACGAGCAGCGCGGCCGCGCGCGGGTCGAGCCGATCTACACCGCCCGCGACGCCCACCGCACCCTTGAGCTCTTCAAGACCGTCCGGCTGGGCGATGACGTCGACGTCGCCCCGGGGATCACCGCCCGCTACTGGGAGGCCGGCCACATCCTGGGCTCGGCCTCCATCGAGGTCACCGTCGAGACGGAGGAGGGACCGGTCAGCCTGCTGTTCTCCGGCGACCTTGGGCCCGGCGGGCGGGACTTCCTGCCCGATCCGCAGGGGCCCGCCGGCGTCGACCACCTGATCCTGGAGTCCACCTACGGCGGCCGGGTGCGCCCGCCCATCGACCCGGCGGGCCGCCGCCGCCAGCTCGCCCGCGAACTGCGCGAGGCCCGCGAGGCGGGCGGTCCGCTGCTGATCCCCGCCTTCGCCGTGGAGCGCTCGCAGGAGCTGCTGGCCGACCTGCAGATCCTCACCCGCGAGGGGGAGATTCCCGAGACCGACATCTTCCTCGACTCGCCCCTGGCCATCGAGGCCACCGAGGTGTTCCAGAAGCGCGGCTGGAGCGCGGCCATGGACCGCAATCCCTTCGAGGACCTGCGCTCCAGCGGCCGGCTGATGTTCCTCAAGGAGCCGCAGGAGAGCGACCGGCTGGACCGGCTGCGGGGCTGGCACATCATCCTGGCCGCCAGCGGCATGTGCGACGCCGGCCGCGTGCGCAAACACCTCAAGCGCCTGCTCTGGCGTCAGGACGCCACGGTGCTGCTGACCGGCTTCCAGGCGGCCGGGACCCTGGGGCGGGTGCTCGCCGAGGGCGCCAGCTCGGTGCGCATCCAGGGCGAGGACATCAAGGTCCGCGCCCGCATCCGCATGCTGGACATCTATTCCGGCCACGCCGACCAGGCCCAGCTCCTCGCCTGGGCCAAGGCGCGCGAGCCGGTGGCGGGCCGCGTCTTCCTGGCCCACGGCGAGCCCGACGGCCTTGGCGCCCTGCGCGATGCGCTCGCCGGCGCCGGCTTCGCGGCCGAGCGGCTGGCGATCCCAAGCCTCGACCAGCGCTTCGTGGTGACCAAGGCGGGCGCCGCCGCCGCGCCGGGCGCGGCGCGTCTGGCCGCCTCGGCCCTGACGCGGCCCGACTGGCACAACGCCCGCTCGCGCCTGATGCTCGACCTCAACGCCCGCCTGGAGGCCCTGCCCAGCGACGCCGCCCGCGAAGCCCTGCTGGCGTCCCTCTCCAACGCCCTCGCGGCCGATCCCGCGCCCCGCCCGCCGGTCCCCGCCGCCTGAGCCGCGCCTTGCGCTAAGTCCCGTCCTCGCCCTTCAATGGGCGCAACAAGGTCGGGGAGGACCGTGATGGCCGAGGTTCTGTCGCACGCCGTCGGCGCGCCGCCGGTGGAGGTCTACTGGATGAGCGGCTGCACCGCCTGCCTGCGGATGAAGGAGTTCGTCGAGTCCTCGGGCGTCGACTTCGTCGCCATCGACGCGGCCGCCGAGCCCCAGGCCAGGGCGCGGCTGGCGGCCATCGGGGCGGTGGTCCCCTGCACGGTGGTGGGCGACCAGTTCGCCCCGGGCGTCGACCTGGCGGCCGTGGCCCGGCTGATCAAGGTCCCCTACGACCGGCCCCCGATCCTCACCGTCGCCCAGCTCGTCGCCCGCTATCGCACCGTCAGCGAGACCCTGCGCCGGCTGCTGGGCCAGGCCGACCAGGCGGCGCTCGACCTCAAGCTGCCGCCCCGCGACCGCACCCTGCTCAGCCTCGGCTACCACGCCGGCTCGGTGATCCGCCTGTTCCTGCAGGCCTACGATCCCGACATCTTCGACGGCGACAACTACATCCTCCACGCCGAGGCCGCTCCGCCGCCCGAGGTCACGACCGCGGCCCAGGTGATCGCCAGGGCCGAGGATTCCCTGCGCTGCTTCGAGGCCTGGTGGGCGCGCGACGGCCAGGACGATCCCTTGGATAGCGTCGAGAACAGCCGCTACTGGGGCCACCGCACCCTGCAGGAGATCCTCGAGCGGGAGGTCTGGCACACCGCCCAGCACACCCGCCAGGTGGCCCTGTTCCTGGAGACCGCCGGGATCACCCCCGACCGCCCGCTCGGCGCGGCGGAGCTGGCCGGCCTGCCGCTCCCCAGCCGGGTCTTCGCTTGAGCGCGGTCCGCGCGCTGACGGCGGCCGATTTCGACGCGCTCGTGCCGGCGTCCGGGGCCGCCGTGATCGACTTCTGGTCGGAATTCTGCGCGCCCTGCGCGGAGGTGGCGGCCAGCCTGGAGGCGCTGGCCGCCGAGCATGAGGGCGCCGTCTTCATCGGCAAGGTCGACGTCGTCGCCGAACCGGCGCTGGCGGCGCGCTTCGAGGTGGCGGCGCTGCCGACCCTGCTCTTCCTGCGGGACGGGGCGGTGGTCCGGCGGATGGTCGGCGTCAGGCCAAGGTCGCACATCGCCCGCGAGATGGCGGCGCTGGCCTGACCACAAATTGTGCTTGCCATGTGGACGTCTCGTTCCGCACTAGGCCAGTGTCTTAAATTCGGTTCGGCCATCGCTCTTGGCCTGCCCAATAACCAGGGTCCTGGGAGGCTAAGCGTTGGAGTTCGACTACATCGTCGTGGGCGCCGGTTCGGCCGGCTGCGCCCTGGCCTATCAGCTCTCCAGGGATCCCAAGGTCAGCGTCCTGCTCCTGGAGGCCGGACCGCGCGACACCAACCTCTTCATCGGCATCCCCAAGGGCTTCGCCATGATCATGGGGCGCGGCCAGCTCACCTGGAACTTCCCGGTCCCGGCCCGCGAGGCCGGGATGCGCGAGGAGGTCTGGCAGCGGGGCCGGGTGCTGGGCGGATCCAGCTCGATCAACGGGATGATCTACAACCGCGGCAATCCCGCCGACTTCGATCACCTGGCCGAGCTTGGCAATCCCGAGTGGAGCTGGGCCAACATGCTCTCCGCCTACAAGGCGATGGAGGACAATGCCCTGGGCGCCACGGCCACCCGCGGCGTCGGCGGCCCGCTGCATGTGTCCAGGTTCCGCGACGCCGACCCGGTCTCGCAGCGCGTCATCGAAGCGGGCGGCGCCATCGGCCTGGACATGGTCGAGGACGTCAACGAGTCCGACGCCCCGCGCATCGGCTACACCATGTGCACGGTCAGGAACGGCCGGCGGGTCAGCGCCGCCAGCGCCTTCCTGCGCGCCGCCGCCCGCCGCAGGAATCTCGTCGTCCAGACCGACTCCCAGGTCGTGCGCCTCACGCGCAAGGGCGACCGGATCACCGGGGTCGCGGCCCGCCGCAACGGCGGCCTTGTGGAATATGCCGCCCGCCGCGAGGTGGTGCTGAGCCTGGGCGTCCTCAACACCCCCAAGCTGCTGCAGCTCTCCGGCATCGGCCCGGCCGAGGTCCTCCGCCGGGCCGGCGTCGACGTGGTGGTGGATTCCCCCAACGTCGGGGCGAACCTGCGCGAGCACCGCTCGCCGATGTTCCAGTTCCGGCTGAACAAGCCGCTCGGCTACAACAGCCAGCTCTCCACCAAGCCGCGCCAGATGCTGGCGGGCATGCGCTACTTCCTCGATCACCGGGGGGTCATGTCCCAGCCGGGCTTCGACGTCGTCGCCTTCGTCAAGACGCGCCCTGAGCTCGACCGCCCCGACGCCCAGTTCCTGATCTCGCCCTATTCCATGGGCCCGCCGGTCAAGGGCGTGACCATCGAGCAGGAGCCGGGGATGCAGGCGCTGGCCATCATCCTTCGCCCCGAGAGCCAGGGCCGGGTCGGCATCACCTCGTCGGATCCGGACGCCGATCTCGACATCGCGCCCAACTTCCTCACCGCCCCCTACGACCGCCAGGTGATCGCCGGCCTCTTCCGCGTGGCGCGCGAGCTGTTCTCCGCCAGCCCGATCGCGGGCGACATCGACCACGAGCGGCACCTGATGGGGCCCCCGCCCACCGACGACGAGGGCCTGGCCGAACACATCCGCAAGCGGGGCTTTTCGAACTACCACGCGGTCGGCACCGCCGCGATGGGCCCCTCCGAGGACTCGGTGATCGACTCCCGCCTGCGGGTGCGCGGCGTGAAGGGGCTGCGCGTGGCCGACACCTCGGCCTTCCCGACCATGGTTTCCTGCGGCACCAACGCCCCGGCCATGGCGCTCGGCTGGCGCGCCGCCGACCTGATGCTGGAAGAGGCGTGACCCGGATGGCCCGCGTGGAATTCGACCGCTACCTCTTCAGCCGCCAGCTGAAGGCCAAGGCCGACCGCTTCCAGAGCCCGCGCCTTCGTCAGATGATCGCGGTGTTCAGCGAGCACACCGGGGCCGAGATCGACGGCGACCTGGATCGCGTCATGGCCACCATGAACCCCGACCCGATCTTCTTCGTCCACCACCCCAGCGGCGATTCCGGGCCCAAGGGCTGGGACGCGGTGAAGACGATGTATGCGGACATGTTCGCCACCCGCATGAACTACATGGAGATGGACTATCAACGCATCGTCGTCGACGACGACACGGTGATGGTCGAGTTCAAGCAGCGCAAGATCATCCCCGGCCGCATGCTCACGCCCGGTAGCTCCTGGGCCGCCGTGGTCGAGGCGGGCGGCGAGACCGTCGACCCGAACGCCTACTACCTCAGCCAAGGCCGCGCGGTGGTCATCGCCCCCTTCGACGCGGAATGCCGCATGATGGGCGAGCATAGCTTTGGCGGCCCCAAGCCCATCGTCCGCCGCCTGACCCCCGAGGAAATGCCCGCGGACTACTAGGGGCGCGTCGGCTGAAACCCGCGTTCAGGCGATCGGCATCCGCAGCGTAAATCGCGTCTCATGGGCGTCGGAGCGGACCTCCAGGGTTCCGCCGTGCGCCCGGGCGATCTCGGAGGCGATGTGCAGGCCTAGGCCCAGGCCTTGCTGGCTGGCGCGGACCTCGCCGCGGAAAAAGGGCTGAAACAGACGCTCCATGGCGGCGGGCGGGATCGGCGCGCCGGCATTGGCGACCCACAGCTCAAGCCGCCCCTCATCTGTCGTCGCATGCAGGTGCACGGGCTGTTTGGGATCGCCATGGGTCAGGGCGTTCGCCAGAAGGTTCGATGCCAACTGGGCGATGCGCCCGGCGTCGAAGTTGATCGGCTCCGGCACGTCGAAATCACAATTGATGATCCGGCTGGGCTCGCTGGTCTCCAGTTCCTCGACGACCTGGCGGAGCACGGGCTCGAGGAGCGCGACCTGGCGGTGGAGGTCGAGGCCGCTGCCCAGGCGGCCACGGGCGAAGTCCATGACATCGTCGATCAGGCCCGCCATCCGGTCGACGCTCGATTCCATCAACTGGAGGACGCGCAGGGCCTTTTCGCTCTGCACCTCGCGGCGGAGCAGGCGCGCGGCGCCGACGATGGATGCGAGCGGATTGCGCAGGTCGTGGCCGAGCACGGCGATGAACTGTTCTCGCAGGTCGGCCGTCGCCTTCTCGTCCTGAAGCCGCTGCACCGCGACAGCCTCCCGACTCTGGAGATCGCGTTCGTAGCCGCGGCGGCTCGTCGCCCGGAAAAAGGTGAACAGCAGGGCCAGCAGGTTCCCGTCCACGTCACGGTGTTCTCGCCCATTGACCAACATCGGCGTCTTGAGGCCTTGCGCCGTGATGACGTCGAGCGCGACTTCTTCGAAACCGCTGTGCAGCCGCAGGAGCGGCGCGACGTTCGTCTCGTAGAAGATCCGTCCCGGTACGGTCAGCAGGTCGCGCAGGGGCTGCCCGCCGAGATCGTCGGCTGCGAAGCCCAGCCAACGCGAAAAGGTGGCGTTGGCGCGGATGATCCGTCCGTCCGGGCCGGTCGCGACATAGCCGCAAGGCGCGTTGTCGAACAGGTCCTCGAGGTCGATGGCCGAGGGGGGCGCCGCAGGACCCGGCGCGGGATCAGACAAAGTCTCGGATGGCGGATATGACCTCCGCCGGGGCGCTGAGATTGGGGCAGTGGCCGGTGGCCGCCAGGACCACCATCTGGCTGCCTGGGATATGGTCGCGGACATATTCGCCAACCTGCAGGGGCGCGATGATGTCCTCGCTGCACTGGAGAACCAGCGTGCGCGCCGTCACCCGGGCGAGGTCATCGCGATTGTCGGAGGTGAACGTCGCCCGCGCGAACGCGGCGGCGATCTCCGGATCGGTACGGCAAAAACTGGTAGTTAGTTCCTCGCCCAGTTCGGGACGCTCGGGGTTTCCCATGATGGCCGGCGCCATCGCTTGCGACCAGGCCATCGGGTTCTCGGCCAGGAACTCCAGCAGCTCTTCGATCTGCGCGGCGCCGAAGCCGCCAATATAGTCCGCGTCATCGATGTAGCGGGGCGAGGGGCCGACGAGAACCAAGTCCGCGAACAGGTCCGGCGCCTTCACCGAGGCCAGGACGCCGATCATGGCGCTCACCGAATGGCCGACGAACAGGGTCTTTGTCAGGCCCAGTTCCCGGATGATCTCGATCAGATCGTCGGCATATCCCGACAGGCTCGCATACTTGGCCGCGTCGTAGGCGGAGAGGTCGGATCCGCCGGCCCCGACATTGTCGAACAGCACGGTCTGGAAGCTCGTCTCGAACGCCGGGGCCACATGACGCCACATGTTCTGGTCGCAGCCAAATCCGTGCGCGAAGACCATCGTACGGTCGCCGGCGCCCCGGACGCTCACGTTATTTCGCTGAAGGGCCGACACCGTGAAGTCCTTTCACGGCATACGCCGTACGACCACGGGCAACATAGAGAAGAGAGATGCTAAAACAAGAGGTTGGTGGCCGCTAGTCGCATCCTGCACGCTCGCGGCGCATCCCAGGCGCCCACACGAACGCGGCGCGGATGTCGTAGGGCCGGGACAGTAGAAGGCGGGCGCTGATCTCTGAGATCAACGCACCTTCGTGGCGCAAGCGTTGATCCTGCCTGCGAGACGTTGCGCCGCCTGCTTGTCGAACGGACTGACCCAGACACTGTCGCCCGAAATTGGATCGAGGATTTTCACCACCATCTTGGCTCTACCCTGGACGATGAAAGCCAATCGATCACCCACATGAGCCGTGGTGAACGAGCGCATCCGCGCAGCCCCCTCGGGGCTGAGCCGGAGACCCAGCCCCCACGTGCCCTCCGCAAGGGTTGCGTCGGCTTTGATCACGTCGCGCCTGTTGATTAAAGGCGCCTCCTCGACCGCGATCTTCCCCTGGCCCGGCCCCGGGAAAAGGCGCGACGTCGCAAGCCCTGCCGGCGCCACTCGGGCGACCTCAACGCTTGGGCATGCGGCCGGAGCTGCGCCCAACGCGCTTGCGCCGAGCACCAGAGTCGCGACGAGCGCGATGGCGCTTCCTTGAAGCATGCTTATACGGCTCTTCATCACCCACCCCCTTGCCGGCTCACCAATGGAAGCTGCGCCACAACGCGGGCGGCGAGCACTAGGATTAAAGGAAACTCGCACCGAGAGCGCCCATCCGAAGTGGACCTTCCCAACCTTCGCAACAAATACAGGAGCCTGCGCCAGGTCGTCGCTCGGTGGGGAACGGACCTAAGGGTCCATCGCTTCGCCGGTCCCGCTGCGCCGCGTCTAGTCGTCGTTGTCGCCGACCAGCTTGGCGACCTCGGCCATCAGTTCGCCCGCCGTGAAGGGCTTTGGGACGAACAGGCTGCCCGGCACGCCGTTCGCCTTGAAGGAGTCCGGCGAGGATTGGCCGCTGACGAAGACGACGGGCAGGGCGGGATCAATCGCGCGGGCGAACCGGGCGACATCGTAGCCCGTGTGGCCGCTGCCCAGGTTCACGTCGACGATCATCAGGGCGAAGGGCTCGCCGGCGCGAAGGGCGTTGTAGGCCTGTTCGTCGTGTTGGACGCAGCGGGTCGCGAAGCCTTCGGCTTCCACCATTTCGGTGATCAGCCCACAGATCTCCCGCTCGTCTTCGACGATCAGGACGTGCCTGCGGCTGTCCGTTTCCAATTGAGCTACCGACATGGGACACAGCTAGATCAAGCGCCGCAAAAACGCTCGAGTCCGGGTCGGGTTCCCGACATAGGTCCGCGCCCTCAGGCCTTCTGCGTCGCCTGCTCCTGCGCGTAGCCGAGCTGTTCGTTCAGCCGCTCCAGGACGGTGATGGCGGCCTCTGGCACCACGGTGCCCGGCGTGAAGATCGCCGCCACGCCCATCTCCTCCAGGGCCTTGAAGTCCTCCGGCGGGATGACGCCCCCCACCACCACCATGATGTCGGGGCGGCCGAGCTTGGCCAGTTCCGACTTCAGCTCCGGCACCAGGGTCAGGTGGCCGGCCGCCAGCGAGGATGCGCCCACCGCGTGGACGTTCTCCGCCACCGCCTGCGAGGCGGCCTCGGCGGGGGTCTGGAAGAGGTCGCCGATCTCCACGTCGAAGCCCAGGTCCGTGAAGCCCGAGGCGATCACCTTCTGGCCGCGGTCGTGGCCGTCCTGGCCCATCTTGGCCACCAGGATCTTGGGCTTGCGCCCGTCCACCTGGGCGAAGTCGCGGACCATGGCCTTGGCGCGCTCGCCGGTCGGGGTCTCGCCGGCGGCGCGCAGGTAGACCCCCTGCACCGCGTCGGCCCGGGCCTTGTGGCGGCCGAACACCTTCTCCAGCGCATCCGAGATCTCGCCCACGGTGGCGTGGGCGCGGGCGGCGGCGACGGAGAGCTCCAAGAGGTTGCCCTTGCCGGCGGCGCCGTTGGTCAGCGCCTCCAGCGCCTGGCGCACGCCCTCGGGGTCGCGCTCGGCGCGAAGCTTGGCCAGCTTCTCGAGCTGGCGCTCGCGCACCGCCGAGTTGTCGACCTTCAGCATCGGGATCTCGTCCGGCACCTCGGGCTTGTAGCGGTTGACGCCCACCACGGTCTGGTCGCCGGAGTCGATCCGGGCCTGGGTGCGGGCCGAGGCCTCCTCGATGCGGCGCTTGGGCAGGCCGTTCTCGATGGCCTTGGTCATGCCGCCCAGGGCCTCGACCTCGGCGATGTGGCCGAGGGCGCGGGTCGCCAGGTCGGCGGTGATCCGCTCCAGGTAGTAGGAGCCGCCCCAGGGGTCGATCACCCGCGTCTGGCCGCTTTCGAGCTGGATGAAGAGCTGGGTGTTGCGGGCGATCCGCGCGGAGAAGTCGGTGGGGAGCGCCAGGGCCTCGTCCAGGGAATTGGTGTGCAGGCTCTGGGTCTGGCCGCTGGTGGCGGCGAAGGCCTCCACGGCGGTGCGGGCGACGTTGTTGAAGACATCGTGCGCCGCCAGGCTCCAGCCGGAGGTCTGGGTGTGGGCGCGCAGCGAGAGCGAGCGCGAATCCTTGGGGTCGAACTCGTCCTTCATGAGCTTGGCCCAGAGGAGCCGCCCGGCCCGCTGCTTGGCGATCTCCATGAAGGTGTTCATGCCGGCGTTCCAGAAGAACGACAGGCGCGGGGCGAACTGGTCGACGGTCATGCCGGCCGCGACGCCCGCGCGGACGTATTCGATGCCGTCGGCCAGGGTGTAGGCCAGCTCCAGGTCCAGCGTCGCCCCGGCTTCCTGGATATGGTAGCCGCTGATCGAGATGGAGTTGAACTTCGGCATCTCGGCGCTGGTGTAGGCGAAGATGTCGGAGATGATCCGCATCGAGGGCGCGGGCGGATAGATGTAGGTGTTCCGGACCAGGAACTCCTTGAGGATGTCGTTCTGGATGGTGCCGGTCAGCTTGGCGTGCGGCACGCCCTGTTCCTCGCCGGCGACGATATAGAGCGCCAGGATCGGCAGCACCGCCCCGTTCATCGTCATCGAGACGCTCATCTTGTCGAGCGGGATGCCGTCGAACAGCGTCCGCATGTCGAGGATCGAGTCGATGGCCACGCCCGCCATGCCGACGTCGCCCTTCACCCGCGGGTGGTCGCTATCGTAGCCGCGGTGGGTGGCCAGGTCGAAGGCCACCGACAGGCCCATCTGCCCGGCCGCCAGGTTGCGGCGGTAGAAGGCGTTGGAGTCCTCGGCCGTGGAGAAGCCCGCGTACTGGCGGATCGTCCACGGGTTGGTCAGGTACATGGTCGGGTAGGGCCCGCGCAGGAACGGCGCCAGGCCCGGATAGGCGCCCCTGAGCATGCCCAGCTCGTCGGTGTCGGCGGCCGTGTAGCCGGGACGGACCGACAGGCCCTCGGGCGTCTCCCAGGCCTCGCCGCGGGGCGGCGAGGGCTCGGGCAGCTTCATGTCGAAGGCCAGGCGGGAAAAGTCGGGGAAGGCGCTCATTTAGGCGGCCTCATAGGCTTGCGCGAGCCGCATGGGCTTGAGCGGCGGGCAGCGGCTGTCGGCGCCGCTCAGGGCGGGGTTGGGGGCCGAGACGGGCGAGGGCTTGGCGCGCTCCACCTCGACAGGCTCGTCGGTCTCGGGCGGGAAGGCGTTGACGCCCACCAGCCTGGGCTCGGGCCGGGCGGCCTTGGCGGCCTCCACGTCCCTGGCGATCAGGCCGGCGACCAGGGCGGCGGCGAGCCCGCCCTTGGCCTCGATCTCCTGCAGCTTGGCCCAGCCGGCGCGGGCGAGCTGGTCGGTCAGCGATTCGACGTAGCCGGCCCCGGCGGCCGGATCGGCCACCCGGCCCACGTGCGCCTCTTCCATCAGCACCAGCTGGGTATTGCGGCTCTGGCGCCTGGCGAAGGCGGTGGGCAGGCCGATCGCGTCGGTGAAGGCGCCCAGGACGATGGCGTCGGCCCCGCCCACGGCGGCCCCGAAACCCGCGGCGGTCAGGCGGATCATGTTGGTCCAGGCGTCCTGGCGGGCCAGCATCCGGTGCGAGGAGCGGGCCTCCACCCGCACCGCCGGCTGCGCCCCGCAGGCGATGGCGATGCGCGCCCAGATCTGCCGCGCCGCCCGCAGCTTGGCGATGGTCAGGAAGTAGTCGGCGTCGGCGGATAGCCCGAGGGTGATCCGCGAGAAGGCCTCGGCCATCGAGAGCCCGGCCGCGACCAGGGCCTTGGCGTAGGAAAGCCCCGCCGCCGCCGCCATGGCCAGCTCCAGGGCCTCGCCCCCGCCGGCCTCGTGCGCCGCCCGGCCCGACGCCAGGAAGATCTCCGCCTGCGGATAGGTCTCGGCCAGGCGCGCGCCCTCGGCGGCCGCCGCCGCCAGGTGCGCCTCGATGGGCCCCGGGCTCGCGCCCGCCGCCGCCAGGGCGCTCAAGGGGTCCATGTGCAGGTTCAGCTTGGCGCCGGGCGAGGACTTGGCGATCTGGCCAAGCCAGCCGGCCGCCTGCGGGCCCAGGAAGCCGGCGTCCAGCCCCACCGGCGCCAGCTCCAGCACCACCCCGTTCAGCGCCCGCGCCAGCCCCTCGGCCGAGCCGATGGCGACGCCGGCCTCGCCGGTCGGGTCGATCCTCACGATCGCCGAGGCCGCGCCGCCCTCCAGGTCGCCCAGGATCTCCACATTGGCGCGCGCCGCGTCCGGATGGCCCACCAGCACCCGCACGTCCCACGGCCGGGCCGCGTCGAACGGCCGGGCGGCGAAGTGCTGCGCCCCCGGCAGCTCGCCCGGCGCATAGAGCGGGGCGATGGGCGTCCCCTCCACGGTGGTCTTTTCCAGCGTGGCGAAGGGCTTCTCGCCCAGGGTCTTGGTGACGAGGGCCCGCCAGGCCTCGGGCGTGGCGGGGGCGAAATCTGCGGTGAGACGGCTAGGGTCGGCCATGCGCCGGCTAATGGGCCGCCCACGCCCACGGCGTCAAGTTCGCGGGCGTGCGGCGCCTTCGCCCCGGCCGCTCACCAGACCCCGGGCAGCAGCCGGAAGCGCACCTTGCGGACATAGTCGCCATAGCCCGCCAGGCCGCCCAGCAGCAGGGCCTCCTCGTTCACCGCCCGGGCCGCCATCAGCGGCAGGAAGACCGCCAGGCCCAGCAGTCCCCAGAGCGAGCCCAGCACCAGGGGCGCGCCCAGCATGAACAGTATGGTGCTGGCGTACATCGGGTGGCGGACGATGGCGTAGGGGCCGGTGGAGACCACGGTCTGGCGGCGCTCGGCCTGCAGGCGGATGGTCGTCGCCGCGAAGCTGTTGGCGCGCAGCACCTCGAACCAGCCCCAGAAGGCGCCCGCCAGCAGGGCGCCGCCCAGGGCCTGTCCGGCCAGGGGCACGTGCGACCAGCCGAAGCGACGCGCATCCAGCGCCATGAAGACGATCCAGCCCAGGAAGCAGAGCAGGATCGCGCTCATCAGGGCCCGGTCGCGCGGCGTCTGGCCGTCGGCCGTGGGCGATCTCATGCGCTCGGCCAGCAGGGCGGGGTCGCGCCGCAGCAGCCACAGGCTCGTGGCCTCCGTGCCAAGGTAGAAGAGCCCCAGGAACGCCCAGCCCTGCGGCCAGGCCAGGGTTCCAGCGGGGACGAACAGCAGCAGGGCGGTGACGGCCGCCCCGACGAGCGACTGGACGATCATCCGGCGGACGAGGGCTCCGTGGGGCACGGCGGGTCTCCCAGCGCGGGCAGCATACGCCTCGCGCAGGTCAGTGGGAGGCCTCACGTCCGCCGCCTCGCGCCTCGCGCCTCGGCCCGCTGGCGGGCGCTCCCGGCCCTCGAGGCCTCCTCCTCCTGCTCGCCGGCCTGCGCCAGCTCGGGGTGGCGCTGGATCAGCGCGACGCGGTCGGCGGCCAGGCCGTCCCAGTGCTTGGCCATCTGCAGGAGCTGGGCGCGGTGCGCGGGCGAGGCCATCCGGGCGGCCAGCTCGCGGCACTCCTCGGCGTGCCGGCGGTATTCGGAGGCCTTCTTCATGGCGCAGAGCCCCTCCCGCTCCGAAGCCTCAGAGGCTCACCGGCAGGTCCAGGCGGTAGCAGCTCGCCTCGCCCCCCGCCTCGCGCCCGCGCTCCAGCCGCGCCAGCGCGGCCAGCACCTCGTCCAGGGGGACCGGCTCGGCCGTGCCCAGCAGCCAGCGCAACTGCGGCGCATCCTGGACCGCCGAGGCGTCCGAGGCCCAGGAGCACAGGATCTCCCGCTTGTCCCTTGTGGTGAGGTGAGGGTCCTTGAGGACCTCGCGCGGGTGATCGAAGCCGACCGCCGGCCGGACCCCGCGCTCCAGCATCGCCCTGAGGCCCTGGCCGGCCATCAGGCCCTGGGATTGAATCAGTTCATCCGACGTCGCCAGACGCATGACGCAACCTCCGTTTCGCTGACCTTTCTCCTGCGGGAACCGGCTAGGACGGCCGGTCCCGGGCCAAGATTTTGCAATCCTCGCCGCAGGTTTCAAGGGGCGCCTCAGGCGACAATTCTCGGCGCGCGGAACCGCCCGGCGAGGCGGCGGTTCAACCTTCGCCGTGGCCGCGCAAACTCGCCACCCGGCATTGGAAGACCGCCCATGCGCCTGCTGATGTCCGCCGTGCTCGCCGCGGTCCTCGCCGCCCCTGCGGCCACCGCCGCCGCGCCCGCCGCCAACGTCGAGGCCGCCTTCGGCAACACCCTCCTGACCATCGATCCCGACGGCCGCTCGCGGAAGATCTGGCTCAAGCCGGACGGGACCTGGACGGGCCTCAGCCGCCGGGGCCTGGACCTGGCCGGCAAGTGGAAGGTGAAGGGCGAGAAGGTCTGCCTCAGCCAATCCAAGCCGCGCCTGTTCGGCAGCATGTGCGAGGTCTTCCCGGCCCGCCCCGACGCGGGCGTCACCGCCAAGGACCCGATGGGGACGAGCGTCCGCCTCAAGCTGGTCAAGGGCCACGTCACCAGATAGCCGGGGTCAGCCGCTGACCCCGAAGACCGCCCCCACGCCGGCCGTAAGCGCCATGGCCAGCGCGCCCCAGAAGGTCACCCGCGCGATGGGCTTCCATATGGCCGCCCCGCCCGCGCCCGCGCCCACGCCGCCCAGCAGGGCGAGGGAGGCGATGGAGGCGGCCGAGACGCCCAGGACCAGGGCGCCCGCCGGCAGCACGACGGCGACCAGCAGCGGCAGCGCCGCCCCGGCGGTGAAGGTCAGGGCCGAGGTGAAGGCCGCCTGCACGGGCCTGGCCGTGGTCGCCGCCGAGATCCCCAGCTCGTCCCGCGCATGGGCGGCCAGCGGATCCTTGGCCATGAGCTGGCCGGCGACCTGGCGGGCCAGCGCCGGGTCGAGCCCGCGCGCGGTGTAGATGCGGGTCATCTCGTCCAGCTCGAGCGCGGGCTGGTCGGCCAGCTCCCGCGTCTCGCGCGCCAGGTCCGCCCGCTCGGTGTCCGCCTGGGAGCTGACCGAGACATATT
>Ga0075364_10001000_pt1 | contig 14962 bp, 15 predicted proteins | sample EndMetdeltDD1764_FD_71517 | JGI IMG/M metagenome (GOLD analysis project Ga0075364, IMG submission 71517) | Populus endosphere microbial communities from Tennessee, USA - Endosphere MetaG P. deltoides DD176-4 | ecosystem: Host-associated > Plants > Roots > Endosphere | place: USA: Tennessee...
TCGCGGTCCTTGGCGGCATCGCGCTTGTCGTGGTCCTGCTTGCCCTTGGCCAGCGCGATCTCGAGCTTGATCTTGTTCTTGCTCCAGTACATCGCGGTCGGCACCAGGGTGTAGCCGTCGCGCTGGACGCCGCCGATCAGCTTGTCGATCTCGTGCCGGTGCAGCAGCAGCTTGCGCTGGCGGCGGTCGTTGGCGATCACATGGGTCGAGGCCTGGATCAGCGGGGTGATCTGGGCGCCGATCAGGAAGATCTCGCCATCCTGCACGTAGGCGTAGCCGTCGGTGAGGTTGGCGCGACCGGCACGGATCGCCTTCACCTCCCAGCCCTGAAGCGCCAGGCCGGCCTCGACCCGGTCGACCAGGTGGTACTCGTGGCGGGCGCGCTTGTTCAGCGCGATGGTGCGGTTGGCCGGCTCGTTCTTCGCCTTTGCCTTATCATTGGCGGACTTCTTGCTCATGCGCCCATTGTCGCCGAATTCGGGGCGGCAGGCTGCACCCGTACAGGTTTTTCCTTCCACATGCCGCAGATCCAACGCAGCGCCCTGGTCGGCCACCCGGCCCACCGCATGTTCGACCTGGTCAACGACGTCGCCGCCTATCCGCGCCGCTTCAGCTGGTGCGAGACCGCCGAAGTGCTCGAACACGACGACACCCGCATGCTGGCGCGGCTGGACCTTGGCCTGGGATCGTTGCGGACCTGGTTCACCACCGAGAACCTGCTGGAGAGGCCGCACCGGATCGACATGCAGCTGCGCGACGGACCGTTCAAGCGCCTGCACGGGCTGTGGCAGTTCCAGCCGCTGTCGGACGAAGCCTGCAAGGTCACCCTGACCCTGGATTTCGAGCCTGCATCACGCCTGCTGGGCCCGGTGTTCGCGCTGGGCTTCCAGGGACTGGCCGACCGCATGGTCGACGATTTCGTACGTGTGGCCGACCGCGAGGGTTGATCGATGCTGCGCGTGCAGGTGGTGATGGCCTGGCCGGGGCGCCACGTGCTGCGCGAGCTGCAGCTGCCCGACGGTGCCTGCGTGGACGATGCCCTGCGCATGGCGGCCCTGGACGACACCGGGAGCGTGGCCGGCTATGCGCTGTTCGGCGTGGCTGCCGACCGGCAGACCTTGCTGCACGATGGCGACCGGGTCGAACTGCTGCGGGCGCTGGTGGCCGACCCGAAGGACGCGCGGCGCAGGCGCGCTGATCGCCAGCGCGAAGGCTGACGCGGATGCGGTCGTGCTTGCTGCGGCGCCCCGCGGGCACGGGCGCCGTGACGACGATCGACGCCTCAGCGACGGCGCTGGTTCTTGTCGCGGGCCAGGTTCGGGCCGAACTGGCGCAGCGACTTGCCGGCGAGCTCGGCGTCCTGTTCGGCGAAGTAGTCGCCTTCCCAGCTGACCAGCGCGTCGTTCTCGAAGTGCAGGACCAGGTTCTTGCGCTCGACGTTGCCGGCGCGGTCCACACGCTGCGAACCGGCGTAGTCCCAGCGCTGCGCATGGAACGGGTCGGCGACCGACGGCGTACCCAGCAGGCCGACGACCTGCTGCTTGGTCAGACCCGCGCGCAGTTGTTCGACCGCTTCCTTCTCGACCAGGTTGCCCTGGTAGATCGGCTGCTTGTAGAGGATGCCGCAGCCGGCGACGGCGAGCGACAGGGGGGCGATCAGCAGCAGGCGTCGGAGCATCGTGCGGGTACGCGGGAAGGACGGTGGGGCGATGATACACTCCCGGCGCTTGTCGCGGCCCGCTACATGGCGGCCGGCGGTAAACCGCCAGTGAACGGAGAAAGAGCCATGGAATCGAACGATCTGCGCCGCGTCGGCCTCAAGGTGACGCATCCGCGCATGCGCATCCTCGAACTGCTCGAGCAGAAGAAGCCCGAGCACCACATGACCGCCGAGGACATCTACCGGGCGCTGCTCGAGCATGGCGACGAGATCGGGCTGGCCACGGTGTACCGCGTGCTGACCCAGTTCGAAGCCGCGGGGCTGGTGCTCAAGCACAACTTCGAGGGCGGCCAGGCGATGTACGAACTGGACCGCGGCGGCCACCACGACCACATGGTCGACGTCGACACCGGTGCGATCATCGAGTTCGAAAGCGCCGAGATCGAAAAGCTGCAGCGCGAGATCGCCGCCAAGTACGGCTACGAGCTGGAGGAACACTCGCTGGTGCTGTACGTCCGCAAGAAGCGGCGCTGAGCCCTCGTCTGCCGGCCGGCGCGGACCGCGCCGGTCGCTTCCGGCGACGCATCGCCGGGGCATCCACTTCCCATGGTTCCGGCGCCCGTATCGCCAACGTCGGCATGCCTGCCGGTCGGCGATCATCCGCCGGGCGATGACGTCGCGCCGCAGCTTGGCGCCTGCCCGATGCCTGGACGGCGCGGGCCGGGAGCCCGGCGCGCGTCCATGGTGCTGGAGTTCCGGTCCTGCCCGGAGCCGGACGGCCGCAGATGGGCGCACCTTCCTGCTTCATGGGGGATGATCCGTTGGAGTGCGTTTCCAGCCCGGGCGTGCCGACGCGCCGGTTCGTGCAGGCAACCGGGTCCCGCACCGTCTCCGCTCAGGCCGCGCCGGCAATCAACCGGCGCGCGGCCGCATGCGCTTCCTTGCTGACCTCGACGCCGCCGAGCATGCGCGCCACTTCCTGCTCGCGGGCCTTGGCGTCCAGCCGTTCGACCGAACTCTGGGTCATGCCTTCGACCGGCGCCTTGCTGACCCGGTAGTGGGCGTGGCCCTGCGCGGCGACCTGCGGCTGGTGGGTCACGCACAGCACCTGGCGTTCGGTGCCGAGCGCACGCAGCTTCTGGCCGACGATCTCGGCGACCGCGCCGCCGATGCCGGAGTCGACCTCGTCGAACACCATGGTCGGCACCGCGTCCGAGCCGAGCGCGGCGACCTCGATCGCCAGCGAAATACGCGACAGCTCGCCGCCGGACGCGACCTTGCGCAGCGGCCGCGGCGGCTGGCCGGCATTGGCCGCGACCAGGAACTCGGCGCGTTCGGCCCCGTTCGGGTCCGGCCTGCCGGGCTCGACCGGCTCCAGTTCGATGACGAAGCGCCCGCCGCCCATCCCGAGCTCGCCGATCAGCGTGCTGGTCGCCTTCGACAGCGTATCGGCCGCCTTGCGCCGGGTGGTGCCCAGGGCGTCGGCCGCCTTCTGCCAGGCGTCGCGGGACTGGGCGATCTCCTGGTCGAGGATGGCCAGGCGTTCGCCGGCGCCACGCAGCGCGGTCAGTTCGCTGCCGAGCGCGTCGCGGCGTTCGGCCAGCTGGGTCGGAGTGACCCGGTGCTTGCGGGCCAGGTCGTGGACACGGGCCAGCCGCGCCTCGAGCTCGTCCAGCCGGGCCGGGTCCAGTTCCAGGTCGTCGCGGATGCGGTTGACCATCGCCAGCGCCTCGTCGATCTGCAGGCCGGCGCTTTCCAGCAGCGCATCGGCTTCGCCCAGGCGCGGTTCGTGTTCGGTGGCACGGCCGAGCGCGGCGCGGACCTGCAGCAGCAGACGGTCCAGCGACGGGCCCTCGTCGCCACCGAGACGGGCGACGGCTTCGTCGCAGGCGGCGATCAGGCCGGCCGCATGCGCCTGCCGACGGTGCGCGGCATCCAGTGCCTCCAGCGCGGCCGGGTCCAGGTCTTCGCGCTCCAGTTCGGCGTGCTGATGTTCCAACCAGGCGATGCGGTCGGACACGTCGCCCTGGGCAGAGAGCCGCTCGCGCTCGTCGAGCAGGCCCTGCCAGTGACGCGCGGCCTCGCGTACGCGGGCGCGCTGGGCCGCGTTGCCGGCATGGGCGTCGAGCAGGGCCAGCTGGCTGGCGCGCGCCATCAGCGACTGGTGCTCGTGCTGGCCGTGGATCTCGACCAGCAGCCCGGCCAGTTCGCCGAGCTGGGCCATCGTCGCCGGGCGCCCGTTGATCCAGGCGCGCGAGCCGCCGTCGGCACGGATCACGCGGCGCAGCTGGCACTGGCCGTCCTCGTCCAGTTCGTTGGCCTGCAGCCAGGCCAGGGCCGGCGCGCCGTCGTCCAGCTCGAATTCGGCGGCCAGTTCGGCGCGTTCGCTGCCATGGCGGACGACGCCGCTGTCGGCGCGCAGGCCGGACAGGAAGCCCAGCGCGTCGACCAGCAGCGACTTGCCGGCGCCGGTTTCGCCGGAAATGACGGTCATGCCTGGTCCGAACTCCAGCTCGGTGACGCGGACGACGGCGAAATCCTTGAGTGCGAGATGTCTGAGCATGCGCGGTGGGCTCCGTGGACACCCATTAGAACGCATCGCCGCCGTCGCCGACCACCGTCGCCGGCGCTTGCAATGGCCGATGGCGCCGGCTATCAATCCGCCATGCCTCCCGCCGCCCCCGTCCAGCTCGATCCACGTGCACGCCAGCTGCTGCGTACGCTGATCGGCCGCTACATCCAGGATGGCGAGCCGGTGGGATCGCAGACCCTGGCCCGGCACGCGGGGCTGGATGTCAGTGCGGCGACGATCCGTAACATCCTGGCCGACCTGGAGGACAGCGGCCTGCTCAGTTCGCCGCACACCTCGGCCGGGCGGGTGCCGACCGCGCAGGGCTACCGGGTCTTCGTCGACAGCCTGCTGCAGGTGCGCTCGCTGGGCGAGCGCGAGCTGGCCAGGCTGCGCAGCGAGCTGAGTGCGGCCAACGGGACCCAGGCGCTGCTGGGCAGCACCTCCGAGCTACTGTCGGCGATGACCCGCTTCGTCGGCGTGGTCAGTGCCCCGCAGCGCGGCCAGTTCGCGTTCCGGCAGATCGATTTCGTGCCGCTGGGCGGGCGCCGGATCCTGGCCATCGTGGTGTTCGCCGACGGCGAGGTGCAGAACCGGGTGATCGAGCCCCAGCGCAGCTACGAGCCGGCCGAACTCGAGCGGGTCGCCAACTACCTCAACGCGCACTGCGCCGGCCGGCCGCTGGCGCAGATCCGGGCCACGCTGCTGCATGAGCTGCGCCAGGCCCGCGACGAAATGGAGCAGCTGCTGGCGCAGTCGGTGGAACTGGCCGAGGGCGCGCTGCAGCCGCCGGACGACGACATGGTGCTGGCCGGGCAGACCCGCCTGATGGGGCTGTCCGACCTGTCCGACCTGGACCGGCTGCGCGACCTGTTCGAGGCCTTCGCCAGCAAGCGCGAGATCCTGCAGCTGCTCGAGCGCACCCAGAAGGCGCCCGGCGTGCGCATCTTCATCGGCGAGGAAACCGGTCTGGCCCCGCTGGACGGGATGTCGCTGGTCACCGCGCCGTACGCGGCGGGCGGACAGGTGCTGGGCGTGCTGGGTGTGATCGGCCCGAGCCGGATGGCCTACGACCGGGTGATTCCGGTGGTCCAGGCCACGGCCGACATGCTCGGCGCCGCCCTGCAGCCGCCCGGAGAGCGCGCGGCGACTTGAATCCGTTCGGGCCGGGCCCCATAGCGGCGGGGTGGGCGGCCGGGAGCGCCGCCAGAGAGCCGAGTGCATGACCCAGAACGAAACGCCTTCCACCCCGAACGCGACCGAGTCGCACGAGACGCCCCTGGAGCAGCAGCTGCGCGACGAGATCGCGGCGCTGCACAGCGAGATCGAGCAGCTGCGCATGGATTCCCTGCGCGAACGCGCCGACCTGGAGAACCAGCGCAAGCGCGTGGCCCGCGACGTCGAGCAGGCCCGCAAGTTCGCCAACGAGCGCCTGCTCGGCGAGCTGCTGCCGGTGTTCGACAGCCTGGATGCCGGCCTGTCCGCCGCGGGCGGCGAGGGCGGCCCGCTGCGCGACGGCATGGAGCTGACCTACAAGCAGCTGCTCAAGGTCGCCGGCGACAACGGCCTGAGCCTGGTCGACCCGGTCGGCCAGCCGTTCAATCCAGAACACCACCAGGCGATCAGCCAGGCCGACGCGGCCGGCGTGGCGCCGGGCAGCGTGGTGCAGGTGTTCCAGAAGGGCTACCTGCTCAACGAGCGCCTGCTGCGACCGGCCCTGGTCGTGGTCGCGCGACAGGACTGAACCATTCTCCATCGACGGTGAGACGCCCTTGAACGGCGTCCACCGGGCCCCACATAGCGCTCATGGCCGCTGTGTCCGGCCCCGACCATCTTCTTGAGGAACCCGAACAATGAGCAAGATCATCGGCATCGACCTGGGCACGACCAACTCGTGCGTCGCGATCATGGACGGCGGCAAGGCCCGCGTCATCGAGAACGCCGAAGGCGACCGCACCACCCCGTCCATCGTCGCCTACACCAAGGACGGCGAAGTGCTGGTGGGCGCGTCGGCCAAGCGCCAGGCGGTCACCAACCCGAAGAACACCTTCTATGCGGTCAAGCGCCTGATCGGCCGCAAGTTCACCGATGCCGAGGTCAAGAAGGACCTGGACCTGGTGCCGTACACCATCCAGGCGCACGACAACGGCGATGCTTGGGTGGCGACCTCCGAGGGCCGCAAGATGGCCCCGCAGGAGATCTCGGCCAAGGTGCTGGAGAAGATGAAGAAGACCGCCGAGGCCTTCCTGGGCGAGTCGGTCACCGAGGCGGTCATCACCGTGCCGGCGTACTTCAACGACAGCCAGCGCCAGGCGACCAAGGACGCCGGCCGCATCGCCGGCCTGGACGTCAAGCGCATCATCAACGAGCCGACCGCGGCCGCGCTGGCCTACGGCCTGGACAAGGACGACAACAAGGACCGCAAGATCGTCGTCTACGACCTGGGCGGCGGTACCTTCGACGTGTCGATCATCGAGATCGCCAACATCGACGGCGAGAAGCAGTTCGAGGTGCTGGCCACCAACGGCGACACGTTCCTGGGTGGCGAGGACTTCGACGCGCGCGTCATCGACTACCTCGTCGAGGAGTTCCAGAAGGATCAGGGCATCGACCTGCGCAAGGATCCGCTGGCCCTGCAGCGCCTGAAGGACGCGGCCGAGCGCGCCAAGATCGAGCTGTCGTCCGCTCAGCAGACCGAGGTCAACCTGCCGTACATCACCGCCGATGCCAGCGGCCCGAAGCACCTGACCATCAAGCTGACCCGCGCCAAGCTGGAAGCCCTGGTCGACGAGCTGATCCGCAAGTCGATCGAGCCGTGCCGCATCGCGCTGAAGGATGCCGGCCTGCGCGCCAGCGACATCGGCGAGGTCATCCTGGTCGGTGGCCAGACCCGCATGCCGAAGGTGCAGGCCGCAGTGGCCGAGTTCTTCGGCAAGGAGCCGCGCAAGGACGTCAACCCGGACGAGGCCGTGGCGCTGGGCGCCGCGATCCAGGGCGGCGTGCTGGCCGGTGACGTCAAGGACGTGCTGCTGCTGGATGTGACCCCGCTGTCGCTGGGCATCGAGACCCTGGGCGGCGTGTTCACCAAGATCATCGAGAAGAACACCACGATCCCGACCAAGGCGTCGCAGACCTTCTCCACCGCCGAGGACAACCAGTCCGCGGTGACGGTGCACGTGCTGCAGGGCGAGCGCGAGCAGGCCCGCTTCAACAAGTCGCTGGCCAAGTTCGACCTGTCCGGCATCGAGGCCGCGCCGCGCGGCATGCCGCAGGTGGAGGTGTCCTTCGACATCGACGCCAACGGCATCCTGCACGTGTCGGCCAAGGACAAGAAGACCAACAAGGAACAGAAGGTCGAGATCAAGGCCGGTTCGGGCCTGTCCGAGGACGAGATCAACAAGATGGTCGCCGACGCCGAGGCGCACCGCGAAGAGGACAAGAAGTTCCACGAGCTGGTGCAGGCGCGCAACCAGGCCGACGGCCTGATCCACGCCACCCGCGGCGCGATCACCGAGCACGGCGAGAAGGTACCGGGCGACGTGATCGGCCGGGTCGAGTCGGCGATCGCCGAGCTGGAGAGCGCGCTGAAGGGCGACGACAAGGCCCAGATCGAGGCCAAGGCCAAGGCGCTGGAAGAGGCCGGCCAGGCGCTGTACGCGGCTGTGGGTTCGGCCCAGCAGCCGGGTGCCGAGGCCGGCCAGGCCGGTGGTGCCCAGCAGGGCGGCGCGCACGACGACGTGGTCGATGCCGAGTTCACCGAGGTCAAGGACGACGAGAAGAAGTAACCGTCACGGCGCCCAGCGCGCCGGGTGGTGATCGCAGCCCGCGTCGTGCCGGTCACGGCGCGGGCTTTCGATTGAGGTGGATCGAGCAATGAGAAGGCCGGTTATCCGATGAGCAAGCGCGACTATTACGACGTCCTGGGCGTGGCCCGCACCGCCAGCGAAGACGAGCTGAAGAAGGCTTATCGCCGCTGCGCGATGAAGTACCACCCGGACCGCAATCCGGGCGATGCGGCCGCCGAGGCCTCCTTCAAGGAGTGCAAGGAGGCCTACGAGGTCCTGTCCGACGGCAACAAGCGCCGCGCCTACGATGCGCACGGCCATGCCGCGTTCGAGCACGGCATGGGGGGCGGCGGTGGTGGCGGCCCCGACATGAACGACATCTTCGGCGACATCTTCGGCACCATCTTCGGTGGCGCCGGCGGTGGTCGCGGCGGCGCGCGGCGCGGTGCCGACGTCGGCTACGTGATGGAGCTGGACCTCGAGGAAGCCGTTGCCGGTATCGAGAAGCGGATCGAGATTCCCACGCTGGCCGAGTGCGAACCCTGCAAGGGCAGCGGCTCGGAGGACGGCAAGGTCGAGACCTGCCAGACCTGCCGCGGCGTCGGCCAGGTCCGGTTCCAGCGCGGCATCTTCGCGATGCAGCAGGCCTGCCCGGACTGCGGCGGTCGTGGCCAGACCATCCGCAATCCGTGCAAGGAGTGCCACGGTGCCGGCCGGATCGAGGACGAGAAGGTCCTGTCGGTCAAGATTCCCGCCGGTGTCGACAGCGGCGACCGCATCCGCCTGACCGGCGAAGGCGAGGCGGGGCCGCCGGGCACGCCGCCGGGCGATCTGTATGTGGAAGTGCGGGTGCGCGAGCACGCGATCTTCCAGCGCGACGGCGACGACCTGCATTGCGAGGTGCCTATCCGGATCTCGCAGGCGGCGCTGGGCGACATCGCGCGCGTGCCGACTCTGGACGGCGATGCGGAGATCCGGATCCCGGCCGAGACCCAGACCGGCAAGGTGTTCCGCCTGCGTGGCAAGGGCGTCAAGTCGGTGCGCAGCCGTGTCGCCGGCGACCTGTACTGCCGCGTGGTGGTCGAAACGCCGGTCAACCTGACGCCCGAGCAGCGCGAGCTGCTGGAGAAGTTCGAGGCGACCTTCGTCGGCGAGGAGGGGCGTCGCCACTCGCCGCGTTCGGCGACGTTCCTGGATGGCGTCAAGTCGTTCTGGGACCGGATGACCTCGTCCTGATCGCACGCGTGTCCGGCGATCCGCAGCCGATGCGATGACCGGGACGAGCAGGTTGCCGATGATGCCTGCGTACGACGGCCGCTGATGCGGCCGTCGTCGTCTGCGCCCCGAGCCCCGGGCGCCTGGATCGACACCCTGCGCTGGCCGAGCCGATGCCGATGCGTCGGCATGCGCACGCACGATGTGGCTCCGCTGCAGCATGCGCGCGTGTCCGTTGCACCTGAAACGCTGCATTCGCGCGTGGCTTCCGCGCTAGCATGACCGGCTGTGTTGTCCGTCGAGCCGAACATGAGCGACACCCTGGAAAGCCATCTGGTCCACGAGCGCCGCAACCGCCCGCAGGGCGCCGCGCCGGTGGACATCGTCACCGTGCAGTCACAGCTGGCCTATGGCCATGCCGGCAACAGCGCGGCGGTCCCGGTGCAGCGCATGCTCGGCCTGCGCGTGGTCGAAGTACCGACCACGCTGCTGTCCAACACGCCGTTCTATCCGACGCTGCGTGGCCGCGTGCTGCCGGCCGACTGGCTGGCCGACCTGCTGCTGGGCCTGGACGAACGCGGCGTCTCCACGCGCACCCGGCTGCTGGTGTCCGGCTACTTCGGCAGCGTCGCCAATGGCGAGGTGTTCGCCGAGTGGCTGGAGCGCCACCAGGCGGCCGGCACCGCGCCGCGCTACCTGCTCGATCCGGTGATCGGCGATACCCACACCGGGCCCTACGTCGAGCCGGGCCTGGAGGCGGTGTTCGCGCAGCGGCTGCTGCCGCTGGCCTGGATGGTCACGCCCAATGCCTTCGAGCTCGAACGGCTGAGCGGACAGCCGGCGCTGCGCGAGGCCGACGCGCTGTCTGCCGCGCGCACGCTGCTCGCACGTGGCCCCGAATGGGTGCTGGCCCACAGCGTCCTGGGCGACGACGACAGCCTGCTGACCCTGCTGGTCGGCCGCGAGGGCGTGTGGCGCCTGCGTTCGCCGCGGCTGGACGTGGACGTGGCCGGTACCGGCGATGTGCTGACCGCGCTGCTGGCGACCTTCCTGCTGCGCGGCGAGCCGCCGCAACGGGCGGCGGAGCGCGCACTGGCCGGCGTGCATGCGGCGCTGGAAGCGACCCTGGTGCAGGGCATCGAGGAACTTGACGTGCTGGCCGCGGCGCCGGCCGCGCTGGACGATGCCGCCGCCGCGCCACGTTTCCCCGCGCAGCGCGTGGACGGCGGCGCATGACGGCAGCACCGGTGATCGGCATCGTCGGCAGCGCCGGTGCGTATGGCCGCTGGCTGCGTTGTTTTTTCGAGCAGCGCATGGGGCTGGCGGTGATCGGCCACGATCCTGCCGATCCGGGCAGCGACACGCCCGAGCAGCTGCTGGCGCGGGCCGACGTGCTGATCTTCTCGACACCGATCCGCCACACCACCGCCGTGATCGCCGAGTACACCGCGCGTTCGGCAGGACGCGAGCGTGGCCGGTTGTGGCTGGACGTCACCTCGGTCAAGGAAGGGCCGGTCGCCGCGCTGCTGGCGTCGCAGGCCGAGGTCGCAGGTCTGCATCCGATGACCGCACCACCGAAGACGCCCACACTGAAGGGCAGGGTGGTGGTGGTCTGCGAGGAGCGGGTCGAGGTGTGGCGGTCATGGCTGCAGACGCTGCTGGACGCGCTCGACGGGCAGTACGTGCGGACCACGCCGGCCCACCATGACCGGGTCATGGCGCTGGTGCAGGCCATGGTGCACGCCGCGCATCTGGGTCAGGCGGGTGTGCTGCGCAGCTTCGCCGGCGAGCTCGGTCCGCCGGCAGATCTGCTGCCGTATCGTTCGACCGGATTCGAGCTCGACCAGGCGGTGATCGCGCGGATCCTGTCGCTGAATCCGGCGATCTACGAGGACATCCAGTTCGGCAATCCGCATACCGCACCGATGCTGGCGCGCCTGGAAGCGGAAATCGGCCGGCTGCGGACACTGGTCGAGGCGGGCGACGATGCCGCCCGTGCGGCGTTCCGTACGCATTTCCTGCAGGACGCGAAGACCGCCTTCGGTGCGGACGCGTTGGACCATGGCAGCTACACCTTCGAGCGGCTCGGCTACCTGCTGGCCGACCTGACCGAAACCCGGCAGTTGAGCGTCTACCTGCCGGAGGACAGGCCTGGATCGCTGCGGGCGCTGCTGCACGTGTTCGAGCGCCATCGCATCAGCCTGGCGTCGATCCATTCCTCGCGCACCCCGTCGGGCGAGATCCATTTCCGGATCGGCTTCGATGCGGCGGCCGAACCCGATGTGCTGCGCGCAGCCGCGGCGGAGGTCGATGCCAGCGGCCTCGGCCGGGTGCTCGACGCGGTCTGACCGGCCGGGAGTGCCCCGGCCGGCCGCCGATCAGGCAGCGGTCAGTACCAGAGTGCCGTCGGCATTGGTGAACTGCCGCTCGTGGCGCCGCAGGCGCTGGCCATCGGGCAGCTCGTAACGCAGCTCGGCATCCTGGCCGCTGCCGGGCTGGGCCGGGGAATGGAACTCGATGATCACGTAGTCGTTGCCATCGTTGCCGGTGGCGGGGAACTGGCGGAAGGACATCGTCGACCTCCTGGGGAAGGCGGCACCATGCCGCCGATGCGGGATCGGCCACGATTATCGGCGGTCCGGGTCAAGCCGGCGTCGGATGGACGTGAAGATTGCGCTGAGCCGGTCGTCCCTGAGGCTACAATGAGGGCATGACCACGACCTACACCCTGTCCCGACGCGCCCAGGCGCTGACCAGCTCGGCGATCCGCGAGATCCTCAAGATCACCGAACGTCCCGAAGTGATTTCGTTCGCAGGCGGCCTGCCGTCGCCGGCGACGTTTCCGGTCGAGCGCATGCGCGAAGCGACCGACAAGGTCCTGCGCGAGGCCCCGCAGGCCGCGCTGCAGTACGGCCCGACCGAAGGCTTCACCCCGCTGCGCGAGTGGATCGCCGCGCGCCTGAGCCGTGATGGCGCCACCATCGATCCGGCCCGCGTGCTGATCACCACCGGCTCGCAGCAGGGCCTGGACCTGCTCGGCAAGGTGCTGATCGACGAAGGCAGCAAGGTGCTGGTCGAGACCCCGAGCTACCTCGGCGCGCTGCAGGCGTTCTCGATGTTCGCGCCGGCCTTCGCCGGCCTGCCCAGCGACCAGCAGGGCATCGTCACCGACGCGCTGGACCCGGAGGAGATGCGCGGCGCGCGCTTCCTGTACTGCCTGCCGAACTTCCAGAACCCGACCGGCCGGCGCATGCCGCTGGAGCGCCGCAAGGCCCTGGTCGAACTTGCCCGCCAGGCCGGCGTGCCGCTGGTCGAGGACGACCCGTACGGCGAGCTGTCCTACGGCGGCGAGGCGCTGCCCAGCCTGCTGTCGATGAACCCCGATGGCGTCATCTACATGGGCTCGTTCTCCAAGGTGCTGGCCCCGGGCCTGCGCCTGGGCTACGTGGTCGCGCCCGAGCCCGTGTTCGGCAAGCTGGTCCAGGCCAAGCAGGCCGCCGACCTGCACACCCCGTCGTTCTCGCAGCGCATCGTCTACGAGGCGGTGCAGGACGGCTTCATCGACCGCCACATCCCGGCGATCCGCACGCTGTACGCGCAGCAGTGCGAGCACATGCTGGCTGCTCTGGAGCGCGAGTTCCCGGCCGAGGTGACCTGGAACCGCCCGGACGGCGGCATGTTCATCTGGTGCGACCTGCCCAAGGGCCTGGACAGCGGCGCGCTGCTGGCCAAGGCGGTGGCGCGCAACGTGGCCTTCGTGCCCGGTGCGCCGTTCTATGCGGTCGAGCCGCAGACCAACACCCTGCGCCTGTCGTTCGTGACCGTGCCGGGCGAGCGCATCGATGCCGGCATCAAGGTCCTCGGCGAACTGCTGAAGGCCGAGATCGCCGCGCTGCAGGCGGGCTGAGGCGGGCGCGGCGGTGTCGACGACGCTGCCGCGCACGCTGGCGACCATCGAGGCGGTGCTGACCGGGCGGGCGGTGGACTACACCCGCCCCGGCAGCCGCAGCGCCATCGCCAAGCAGGCGGTGGCTGCGGCGCTGGCCGGGACCGAAGGCCTGGACGGCGACGAGCAGGGCGACCGCCGCGTGCACGGCGGGCCCGACAAGGCGATCCACCACTATCCGCGCGACCACTACGCCACCTGGCGTGGCGAGATCGGTGCACATGCGCTGCTCGACGCCGCCGGCGCGTTCGGCGAGAACATCAGCACGCATGGCCTGGTCGAGGCCGATGTATGCCTGGGCGATCGGCTGCGGCTCGGTGCTGCGCTGGTCGAGGTCTCGCAGTTCCGGCAGCCGTGCTGGAAGCTGTCAGACCGCTTCGGCGTGGCCGACATGGCGCGGCGCGTGCAGGACAGCGGCCGTGGTGGCTGGTATTACCGCGTGCTGGAGCCGGGCGAGGTCAGGGCCGGCGATGACGTGGTGCTGGTCGAACGGCAATATCCGGACTGGCCGCTGCCGCGGCTGGCGGACCTGTTCTACCGCCGCATGCAGGAGCGCGCTGAGCTGGAGGCGGCGCTTGCGCTGCCGCTGGTGCCGTCATGGCGCGCCGTGTTCGAGCGTCGCCTGGCGCAGGGCACCACCGAGAGCTGGCAGACGCGGCTGGAAGGGCCGGCCCGCGACTGAGGTGCAGGCGTTTTCCTGCCGCAGAGACGAAGAAGCCCGGCATCCTGCCGGGCCCGATCCTCCCCCCTGATGCTGTGACGCAGCGATCAGGCAGCCTCGATACCCGCACGGCGCAACTGCGCGCGCACGATCCGTTCCATCGTCCGCAGCGACTTCTCGCCCAGACCCAGTGCGGTGTCCACCCATACCTCGGTGATGCCCAGCAGTTCGTCGTAACCGACCGGCTGGCCGAGCCGGCGCACCGCGTTCATCGCAAGATACGAGTGCGGAGCGCGCTGCTGCTGGCGGATCAGCTCCTGCACCGCCGACTCGCCGTGGCCCTTCGGCACCAGCACGTCGACCACACCGAGCCGGTACATTTCCTCGCTGCTGTAGATCTCCCCGCTCAGGATCATCTTCTCGGCCTGGCGCGGCGTGACCCGCTTGCACAGGAACGAGTAGGCGCCCATGCCGGGGAACAGGCCGAACAGCACCTCGGGCAGGCCCATGCCGACGCCTTCTTCGGCCACGATGGTGTGGCAGGCCAGCGCCATCTCCAGGCCGCCACCCAGCGCATCGCCCTGGATCAGCGCGATGGTGTGCATGTCGCCACCGAAGCCGGTGTGCACGTGGTGCACGCCCTCGACGCAGCGCTGCGCATACGCGAGCAGGCGCTCGCGATCACCGGCGCGGATCAGGCGCATGAACAGGTCCAGGTCGCCACCCAGATTGAAGGCCGACGCGGCCGAGGCCATCACGAAGTGGCGCAGGCGCCCCGGCGAACGCTGCTCGGGGCGCGCGGTGATCGCGCTCATGTAGGTCCACATGTCTTCGAGCATCTCGAAGCGGCAGCACGGACGCACGCCGGCCTGCGCGGCGTCGGCGTGCATGTGCAGCCAGTGCGCGTTGCCGTCCGGCGAAGTCTGGACACGGATGGTGGGGAAGCTCGAACTGCGCTGCAGTTTTTCGATCGTGTTCATGGCGGTCTCCGGCATGGATGGGCCCGGACAGGGGTCCGGGCGGGGTGGGCCCGGACCGATGCTACACCTGAACTTATCGTTAAAAAGAAAGGCCGCCACCCGCCACGGCTGCGTCTGCAGCGTGGCCGATGACGGCCCGCACCTGC
>Ga0075364_10001001_pt1 | contig 14958 bp, 9 predicted proteins | sample EndMetdeltDD1764_FD_71517 | JGI IMG/M metagenome (GOLD analysis project Ga0075364, IMG submission 71517) | Populus endosphere microbial communities from Tennessee, USA - Endosphere MetaG P. deltoides DD176-4 | ecosystem: Host-associated > Plants > Roots > Endosphere | place: USA: Tennessee...
GCCCTCCACCGCCCTTGCGCAGGCCACCACCACCCTCGACCAGGTCATCGTCACCGGCACGCGCGCCAGCGACCGCACCGTGCTCGAGTCGACCTCGCCGGTCGACGTGCTGACCGCAGAGGACATCCGCAAGGCGGGCGTGCTCAACGGCGAACTGGGCAGCGCACTGCAGACCCTGCTGCCCTCGTTCAACTTCCCGCGCCAGTCCAACTCCGGTGGCGCCGACCACGTGCGCGCCGCGCAGCTGCGCGGCCTCTCGCCCGACCAGGTCCTCGTGCTGGTCAACGGCAAGCGCCGCCACACCAGCGCCCTGGTCAGCACCGGCAGCAAGATCGGCCGCGGCACCACGCCGGTGGATTTCAACGCGATCCCGGTCAGCGCGATCCAGCGCATCGAGGTGCTGCGCGACGGCGCCGGCGCCCAGTACGGCTCCGATGCCGTGGCTGGCGTGATCAACGTGATCCTCGACAGCCGCGCCGAAGGCGGCGAGCTGGAAGCCAGCTACGGCGCGCACCACACCGACGTCGAGCCGATCGACCGCACCCTGACCGACGGCCAGACCACCTTCCTCAGCGGCAAGGTCGGCACCGGCCTGGGAGAGGGCGGCTTCCTGCGCGTCGGCCTGGAGTACAAGCACCGCAACGCGACCAACCGCGCCGGCTTCGACCAGGTGCCGCCGTGGGACCAGACCCCCGCCAACCTGGCCGTGCAGGGCCAGCGCAATTACCACCTGGGCGATGGCCAGTCCAAGGACATCAACGCCTGGTTGAACGCCGAGCTGCCGCTGGGCGAGGACGCCACCGCCTACGCCTTCGGCACCTGGAACCAGCGCGACACGCGTGGCGCCAACTACTTCCGCTATCCGGACGGCGCGGCCAACTGGCCGCAGGTCTATCCGAACGGCTTCCGCCCGGTCTCGCTCGGCGAGAACCTCGACGTGTCGGCCGTGGCCGGCGTGCGCGGCCGCCTGGGCGAGTGGGACTACGACGCCAGCCTCAACCACGGCCGCAACGAGTTCACCTACCGCCTGGTCGAGTCGATCAACGCCTCGCTCGGCCCGTCCAGCCCGACCCGCTTCCGTACCGGCGACTACGCCTTCGACCAGACCCTGGCCAACATCGACCTGAGCCGCGGGTTCGACGCCGGCGCCAACTTCCATACCGTCGCGGTCGGTGCCGAGTTCCGCACCGAACACTACGAAACCGGTGCCGGCGACCCGGCCAGCTACGCGGTCGGCCCCTTCACCGACCGCCCGGCCGGCTCGCAGGCCGGTGGCGGCCTGACCCCGCAGGACGAGGCCGACCTCGATCGCGATGTCGCCAGCCTCTACGCCGGCCTGTCCAGCCGTTTCGGCGAGAAGTTCAGCACCGACTTCAGCGCGCGCTATGAGCATGACGAGGATTTCGGTGGCGAGTTCACCGGCAAGCTGGCCGCCCGCTACGAGTTCGCCCCGGCGTTCGCGCTGCGCGGCGCGGTGTCCAACAACTTCCGTGCGCCCTCGCTGGCCCAGATCGGCTACGAATCCACCAGCACCGGCTACAACGCCGCCGGCCAGATCGTGCAGGGCCGCCTGCTGTCGGTGAACAACCCGATCGCGCGTGCGCTCGGCGCGACCGAGCTGAAGCCGGAGACGTCGGTCAATCTCAGCCTGGGCTTCACCAGCCGCATCGGCGAGCACTTCGACCTGTCGTTCGACCTGTTCCAGATCGAGATCGACGACCGCGTCGCGCTGTCCGAGGCGATCACCGGTGACGCGCTGACCGGTTTCGTCGACGCCAACTTCGACGTGGCCACCATCGAGAGCGCGCAGTTCTTCGTCAACGCCGCCGACACCCGCACCCGCGGCGCCGAGCTGGTGGCCAACTGGCGCGATGAACTGGCCGGCGGCCGTCTGCTGCTGACCGGCACCTGGAGCTACGCCAAGACCGAGCTGGAGAACATCGTCGCCACGCCGGCGCAGCTGACCGCGCTGGATCCGTCCTACGTGCTGTTCGGCGTCGAGGAGAGCAACACCCTGACCGACGCCGCACCGCGCACCCGCGCCCAGTTCAGCGCCACCTGGAGCAACGACCACTGGAACCTGCTGACCCGCGTGCAGCGGCATGGCAGCGCCAGGCGCATCTTCAACTTCGGCGGCGGCTTCGAGCCCGAACAGGTCTACAGCGCCAAGTGGCAGCTCGACGCAGAGGTCGAGTACCGCTTCAACGAGCGCTGGAGCGTGGCCCTGGGCGGGCAGAACCTGACCGACGAGTACGCCGACCTCTCCAACGAGGACATCCACTACTTCGGCAACCTGCCCTACGACGTGCTGTCGCCGATCGGCAGCAACGGCGCGTACTACTACAGCCGCGTCCGCTACAGCTTCTGAGCACGCCGGCCCCGCCGCCGATGGCGGCGGGGTCATGATGCCGTTGGCTGTCCTCCACCCCGGCACGCCATGAGCCGCTGGTCGGGATGGGGCACCGGCCCCGACCGCGATCAGGCCGACGCGCAGGCCAGCTGCCCATCCGCGAGCGCCGGTGCCGGACCTCACCTGCCCGACACGGCCGCTGGCACAGCATGGCCGCCGATCATTCACCGACAGCCGACGCCGACCTGCCATGCGCAGGTACGCACGAATCGCGCCGTTGCACTCCGATTGCCGTCGTTCGGCGACGATGCTGGCCAGCGGCATAACCTGAACATCACATCCGTCCCGGCACAATGGACGGCATGGCCGATGCACACCCCCCACGACCATCGCCGCCGTTGCTGGACGACGCCTGCGCGTTGTTCCTCGATGTCGACGGCACCCTGATCGACTTCAGCGACGATCCGTCCAGCGTCCACGTCCTGCCCGGCGTGCTGGACGCGATCGGCCGCATCAGCGACCGCCTGCATGGCGCGGTGGCCCTGGTCAGCGGCCGCCCGCTGGCGCAGCTGGACACGCTGTTCGCTCCGCTGCGCCTGCCATCCGCCGGCCTGCACGGGCACGAGTTCCGCAGCAGCGCCGACGCCCGCGACGCGCTGCCCGATGACACCTCGGCGTTCCTGCACGCGCTGCATCACGACGCCGCCAGGATGGCGGCAGCCCATCCCGGCGTGCTGGTCGAGGACAAGGGCGTGAGCATCGCCCTGCACTGGCGCGCGGCACCGGAGGCCGGCGAGACCGTACAGGCCTTCGCGCTCGCCTGGCTGCCGGCGCTGCCGGGCTATCGCCTGCAGCCGGGCAACCATGTCGTCGAGTTCGTGCCCGAAGGCACCGACAAGGGCGGCGCGGTCGCCAGGATGATGCGGCAGCCGGCCTTTGCCGGACGCACGCCGGTGTTCATCGGCGACGACCTGACCGACGAGTTCGGCTTCGCCGCCGCCCAGCGCCTCGGCGGCTGGGCGGTGCTGGTCGGCGACCGCGCCGGAAGCGCGGCGACCTACGGACTGCCGGGCACCGCCGCCGTGCACGCCTGGCTGGCGACGAACGCCGCGGCACTGGAGACCACCACGCGGTAGCGCATCCCGCGCCGCCGCCCCGATCCGATGGGGACTGGAATGCAAGTACACGAAGCCAACCTGCAGCTTGGCGTGATCGGCAACGGCAGTTTCGGCGCGCTGGTGAACGAACACGGCCGCGTGGTCTGGGGCTGCCTGCCGGCCTTCGACGGCGACCCCGCGTTCTGCGCCCTGCTCTCGCCGCGCGAGCATGAAGGTGGCGATTTCGCGATCGAGCTGGAAGACTTCGCCCGCAGCGAGCAGGCCTACATCCCCAACACCGCCGTGCTGCGTACCGTGCTGCACGATGCCCATGGCGCCTCGGTGGAAATCCTGGATTTCGCCCCGCGCTGGCGCAACAACGGCCGCTTCTACCGGCCGGTCTCGATCATCCGCCGGATCACGCCGCTGTCGGGCAATCCGCGCATCCGCGTGCTGGCGCGGCCGCTGGCCGACTGGGGCGCACGCGTGCCCGAGCACACCTGGGGCAGCAACCACATGCGCTGGCTGCTGCCCGACTTCACCCTGCGCCTGACCACCGACGTACCGGTCCGCTTCATCCGCGACGGCCTGCCGTTCGTGCTCAGCCATCCGCTGCACCTGATCCTGGGACCGGACGAATCGCTGCAGCGCTCGATCTCGGGCTATGTCGAGGAAGCGCTGAACCGGACCACCGACTACTGGCGCGAATGGGTCCGCTACCTGTCGGTGCCGCTGGAGTGGCAGGAAGCGGTCATCCGCAGCGCGATCACGCTCAAGCTTTGCCAGTACGAGGACAGCGGCGCGATCATCGCCGCGATGACCTCCTCGATTCCCGAGGCTCCCGGCTCGATCCGCAACTGGGACTACCGCTACTGCTGGCTGCGCGATGCGGCCTTCGTGGTGCGCGCGCTCAACCGCCTGGGCGCGACCCGCAGCATGGAGGAGTTCCTGCGCTACATCTTCAACATCGCCACCAGCGATGGCAGCCTGCAGCCGCTGTACGGCATCGGCTTCGAGGACAGGCTGGACGAGCACGAGGTCGATTCGCTGGCCGGCTACCGCGGCATGGGCCCGGTGCGGCGCGGCAACCTGGCCTGGATCCAGAAGCAGCACGACGTCTACGGCTCGGTCGTGCTGGCCTCGACCCAGCTGTTCTTCGACCAGCGCCTGGTCGATCCCGGCGATGCGGGTACCTTCGCCCGGCTCGAGCCGCTGGGCGAACGCGCCTTCGCCCTGCACGACGTCCCCGACGCCGGCCTGTGGGAGTTCCGCGGCCGCGCCGAGGTCCACACCTACACCGCGGCGATGTGCTGGGCCGCCTGCGACCGCCTGGCCAAGATCGCCCAGCGCCTGCAGCTGCACGAACGCGCCGAGTACTGGCGCGGCCGCGCCGACACCATCCGCGCGACCACGCTGGAGCGCGCCTGGCGCGAGGAAGCCGGCCATTTCAGCGCGTCGTTCCAGAGCGACTACCTGGATGCCTCGCTGCTGCTGCTGGTCGACATCGGCTTCGTCGCCGCCGATGACCCGCGCTATGTCGCCACGGTCGAGGCGATCGGCCGCGACCTGCGTCATGGCGACGGCATCTACCGCTACATCGCGCCGGACGATTTCGGCGCGCCGGAAACCAGCTTCACCATCTGCACGTTCTGGTACATCGACGCGCTGGCCGCGATCGGCCGGATCGACGAGGCGCGCGAACTGTTCGAGCGCGTGCTCTCGCACCGCAACCACCTGGGCCTGCTGTCGGAGGACATGGCGTTCGAGGATGGCGAAGGCTGGGGCAACTTCCCGCAGACCTACTCGCACGTGGGCCTGATCATCGCCGCCATGCGGCTGTCGCGGTCCTGGCAGGAGGCGTCATGAGCCGCCTGGTCGTCGTCTCCAACCGCGTCGCCCTGCCCGGAGAGAACCGCGCCGGCGGTCTTGCGGTCGCCCTGCAGGGCGCGCTGCGCGAGCGCGGCGGATTGTGGTTCGGCTGGAGCGGCAAGACCGTGCGCGGCAACAGCGGCGAACTGCACGAGCAGCAGGACGGCGACATCCGCTACGCCACGGTCGACCTCAACAAGGCCGACATCGACGCCTACTACAACGGTTTCTCCAACCGCGCCCTGTGGCCGCTGCTGCATTTCCGGCTGGACCTGGTCGACTACGACCGCGCCACCCGCGAAGGCTACCGCCGGGTCAACGCGCTGTTCGCCGACCGGCTCGCGCCGATGCTGCGCGACGACGACACCGTCTGGATCCACGATTACCACCTGATCCCGCTGGCGGCGCTGCTGCGCGAGCGCGGCATCGGCTGCAAGATCGGCTTCTTCCTGCACGTGCCGGTGCCGTCGGCCGACCTGCTGATGGCGATGCCCGACCACCAGCGGCTGTTCTCCACGCTGTACGCCTACGACCTGATCGGCTTCCAGACCCAGCGCGACAACGACCGCTTCCAGTCCTACGTGCGCCTGTACGGCGGCGGCCGCATCCTCGCGCCCAACCTGCTCGAAGCGCCGGGTGGACGCGCATTCCGCACCGGCACGTTCCCGATCAGCATCGACACCGCGCACATCGCCCGCCAGGCCGCCGCCGCGGTCAACAAGCCGGCGCTGCGCGACCTGCGCGCCAGCCTGGAGCGGCGCCAGCTGGCGATCGGCGTGGACCGGCTCGACTACTCCAAGGGACTGCCCGAGCGCTTCCACGGTTTCGAGCGTTACCTGGAACGGCACCCGGACCAGAAGGGCAGCCTGACCTATCTGCAGATCGCGCCGGTGTCGCGCGGCGACGTCAACGAGTACCAGCGCCTGCGCGGCGAACTGGAACAGATCGCCGGCCACATCAACGGCGCGCACGCCGAGCCGGAATGGACGCCGCTGCGCTACGTCAACCGCAACTTCCCGCACGCCACCCTGACCGGCTTCTACCGCTGCGCGCGGGTCGGCCTGGTCACCCCGCTGCGCGACGGCATGAACCTCGTCGCCAAGGAGTACGTGGCCTCGCAGGATCCGGAGAACCCCGGCGTGCTGGTGCTGTCGCTGCTGGCCGGCGCGGCCCACGAGCTGAAGGAGGCGCTGCAGGTCAACCCGCACGACCTGGACGGCGTGGCCGATGCGATCGCCACTGCGGCGACGATGCCGCTGGCACGCCGCCGCGAGCGCTGGCACACGATGATGGAGTACCTGCAGCGCCATGACATCCACGCCTGGCGCCGCGATTACCTGGACGCGCTGGAAGCGGTCTGACGCCGGTCGCGCGCCGCAGGGCGCTCACCGCGGCGGCACCGGCTCCGGATACAACAGATAGCGTCGCCGGACCGGCGCGAACGCTTCGAGTCCGGGCTGCCAGCGCGCCTCGATCGCGTCCAGCGGCATCCCGCGGTCGATCGCATCGCGCAGCCAGCCGATGCCGGCGAGCCTGTCGAAGAACGGAGGATCGCCCGGCAGGAAGGCGAAGGCCTCCGGATGCTGGTCGTGCAGCGCCTTGAGCACGGCGATGCCGGTGCGCACGGGCCGGAACGCGGTGCGGTCGGTCACATGCAGCTGCACCCCGGCGCTGGGCTGGCCGGCGTGCTTGGAGAAGCTGGGGGTGAACCAGACCGGGCGGAACAGCACGCCCGGCAGGGCCTGCGCGTTCAGGCGCGCGGCCAGCGCCGGCGCATCGACGAACGGCGCGCCGACGATCTCGAACGGACGCGTGGTGCCGCGCCCTTCAGACACGTTGGTGCCTTCGAGCAGGCCGGTGCCGGGGTAGACAAGGGCGGTGTCCGGCGTGGGCATGTTCGGTGACGGCGGCACCCAGGGCAGCGCGGTTCGCAGCGGCTCGTCGCCACGCGCCCAGCCCTGCACGGGCACCACGTGCAGCTCCGCGTCGATGCCGTACTCGGCGTTGAACAGCCGTGCCAGCTCGCCGATGGTCATGCCATGCCGCAGCGGGATCGGGAACATCCCGACGAAGGATGCGAGCGCCGGGTCCAGGACCGGCCCTTCGACCAGCACGCCGCCGATGGGATCCGGACGGTCCGGCACCACGACCGGAATCCCCGCGGCCGCGGCCGCGCGCATCACCCCGGCCAGCGTGTACGGGTAGGTGTAGAAGCGCGTGCCGACGTCCTGGATGTCGAATACGAGCACCTCGATGCCGGCCAGCATCGCCGGCGTCGGCGCGCGGTGCTCGCCGTACAGGCTGTGCACCGGCAGGCCGGTGGCCGCATCGCGGATGTCGGCGACGTGGTCGCCGGCCTGCACGTCGCCGCGCACGCCGTGCTCCGGTCCGAACAGGGCGACCAGTTCCACCTGCGGGTGCGCGGCCAGCAGGTCAACCGTGCTGCGCAGCTGACGGTCGACGCCGGTGGCATTGGTGACCAGGCCGACGCGCCTGCCGCGCAGCAGGTCGATGCGCTCGGCCAGCAGGATCTCGATCCCCAGCCGTGGCGCGGACAGGGCCTCGGCGGACAGCGGCGGGGCGGGCGGCGTCTTCGCGGCCACCGGCAGCGACAGACCGAGCGCCAGCAGCAGCGCCAGCGAGGCGAGGACCACCGGGCTCGCGACCGGTGCCGCGCCGCACGGATGGCAATGGACCGGACGATGAAGTTCGGGCATGGTCGCTCCGACGGGCTTTGCTATCGTTGTCATCGACGATAGCAGGCTGGCGGCATGCCGGGTGGAGACGGCATTCCGCGCGTTTTCCTTCCTGGCCAGGTACCCCCGATGCCCAGAACGGCGAGCCGATTGATGCGCAGCATGTCCTTCCTTGTCATGGCCGGTGTCCTGGCCCCCGCAGCGTCCGCCGACGCCGGTCGCCTCGGCGTCGCCCCCTCGGCCCAGTCGCAGGATTTCGTGGGCGGCAAGCAGCAGTTCCAGCTGCATACGCTGCTGACCGAGCAGCGCCACCCGCGCACCTTCGACCTGAGCCAGCGCATCGCCGGCGACACCGCCGCCGGCCTGGCCGCGCTGCTGTCGGTGGACGAGGACATCGCCCTGGCCCTGCAGCAGGTCGCCGACGACCCGCAGCGGCTGGCCGCGCTGGAACAGGCTTCGCAGGCGATGACCGGCGCGCTGCGCGACGGCCACCGGCTGTACTTCTACGGCACCGGCTCGACAGGGCGCCTGGCCGAGACCATCGAAAGCGGCCTGTGGCGCCCGTTCTGGCAGCGCGCCGCGCAGTCGCCGTCATGGCCTGCGATCGCCGCGCGCCATCCGGACCTGGGCGAACGCGTGCGCGGCGAGATCACCGGCGGCGACCGCGCGCTGATCAGCTCGCTGGAAGGTTTCGAGGACCTGCCCTCGATCGGCCGCCTGCAGCTGGAGGACAACGGCATCGGCCCGCAGGACCTGGTGTTCGCGGTCACCGAGGGCGGCGAGACCTCGGCGGTGATCGGCACCGCGCTGGCCGCGGCCGACCAGGGCGGCGCCGGCCGCACCTGGTTCGTCTACAACAATCCCGACGCGGTGCTGCGCCCGTTCGAGCGCAGCCGCCGCGTGCTGGACGATGCGCGCATCACCAGCATCCCGCTGCCAACCGGCCCGCAGGCGATCACCGGCTCGACCCGGATGCAGGCCACCACCACCAGCCTGTACGTGCTCGGCGTGGTGCTGGAAGACGCCGCCAGGCGCCTGCTGCAGGAGCTGCTGCAGGCCGAGGAGCTGGCCGCACTGGGATTCTCCGATGCCGACATCGGCAGCCGTCTGCGCGGCTTCGCCGACATCCAGCGCAGTGTCGCCGCCACCGCACCGCGCCTCGCCGCCTGGACCGACCGCGAAACCGCCACCTACGCCAACGGCCGCCACGCCACCTACCTGGCGACGCGTGCGCTGATGCCGGTGTTCGTCGATGTCACCGAGCGCGCACCGACCTTCCGTCTGGCGCCGCTGGACCCGGTCGACGCCCCCGAACGCCGTTCCTGGATCCAGGTCTGGACGCCGGCCGATTCGCCGCAGCAGGCCTGGCAGGCGCTGCTGCAGCGGCCCTTCCACGGGCTGTCGCGCGAGCGCTATCTGGCCCCGTTCGAACAGGAAGTCACCGACCCCTGGCTGCGCGAATCCGCGCTGCGCAGCCTGCGCGATGCCGGCAGCGAGCAGCAGGCGCGTTACGACCTGTCGTTCTCGCCGGTCAACGTGGCACGTTCCGGCCCGCAGCCCGGCGACCATGGCGCGCTGATCGTGCTCGGCGACGAAACGCCCGATGCCCGGCATCTGGAGTGGCTGCAGACCTTCGCCGCAGCCGACACCTCGCTGGTGCTGGTCTCGGTGTCGACGCGCCCGGTGCAGCCGGCGCTGCTGGCCGCCGCCGCAGGCTTCCCGCAGCCGGTGCCGGTGGTCGCACTGACGATCCCGCAGCGCGATGCGTTCGCACTGAACCAGACCATCGCATTGAAGATGCTGCTCAACGCGCACTCCACCGGCGTGATGGCCGGGCTGGGACGCGTGGTCGGCAACACGATGACCAGTGTGCAGCCGGGCAACCTGAAACTGGTCGGGCGCGCAACCTGGCTGATCCAGTCGCACGTGGAAGCGGTGCTCGCCAGCCCCGCGTGGAAGCAGGCGCATGGCGACACCGCGCCGCTCGGCTATGCCGAGGCCAACGCGGTGCTGTTCGAGGCGATCGAGCAGCGGCGCACGCTGGCCGACGCCGCAGGCCTGCCCGAGGTCGAGCTGTCGGTGGTGGCGATCCTGGAAGCGCTGAAGTCGGGCCGCCCCGTCGACTGGCGCGCCGCCGCCCGGCTGCTGCGGTCGCAGGGCCTGAACCGCTATCTGGCGACGTATCCGGGCGAGGCGGCCACGGCTTCCTGATCACGACGGATGACGGGTCGCGCGCTGGCGAGCCGATGGTGCGGGCCGCATCCGCTGCGCGTACCATCGGCGGATCGGCCCGCAGGCACAGCCCTGCAGCGGCATCAGCCCGCGCGCGCGGGCTCGATCCAGGCCAGCGTCGCGATGCGACCGGTGACCTGGTCGCGGCGATGCGAGAAGAAACGCGACGGGTCGCTGATCGTGCACAGGTCGCCGCCGTGGATCGCCGACGGCACCAGCCCGGCCGCGACCAGGCGCCGGCGCGCCAGCGCATACAGATCCACCCGCCAGTGCCCGGGCCGGGTGGCGACGAACGCCGCTGCCGCATCGGGATCGCGTTCGACGAAGGCCGCATGCACCTCCTCGCCGATCTCGTAGGCCTGCGGACCTGCAGCGGGGCCCAGCCAGGCCAGCAGCCGCGCTGGCGGTGTGCGCATCGCCGCGACCGTGGCCTCCAGCATGCCGGCCGCCAGCCCACGCCAGCCGGCATGGGCCGCGCCGACCTCGCTGCCGTCGGCCGCGGCCAACACCACGGGCAGGCAGTCGGCCGTGAGGATCGCCAGCACCGTCCCGGCCGTGGAGGTCACCGCCGCGTCCGCTTCGGGCTCCTCGTCGCCGCCGGCAGGAGGGCCATCGACCCGCAGCACCCCGGTGCCGTGCACCTGGCGCAGCCAGTGCGGCGCGGACGGCAGGCCGAGGCCGCGCTGCAGCGCCTGGCGGTTGGCGCGCACCGCGTCCGGCGCGTCGCCGCAGCGTCCGCCCAGATTGAAGCTGTCCCGCGGCGGCTGCGACACGCCCGCGCCATGGCGCAGGGTGGTGAATGCGACCACGCCTGGCGGCGCAGGCCAGGCGGCGGGCAGGCAGGCGATGCGGGAGGCGGACATGGCGGACGCTCGAAGGCAGGCGGCGGGATGGGGCCGCGGACGCGGAGAAGCAACGGCCGCTCAGCGCCGCTGGTTCTCTTCCCAGTCGCGGGTGTCCTCGCGCAGCGCGCGCAGCAGTTCGATCATGTCGGCCGGCACCGGCGCCGAGGCCCGCACCGGCTGACCGCCGACCGGGTGCGCGAACTCCAGCGTCTCGGCGTGCAGCGCCTGCCGGCCGAACCCGCGCAGGGTAGTGGTCAGCGTCTCGCTTGCGCCCTTGGGCAGCTTCAGCGGGCCACCGTACAGCGGGTCGCCGACGATCGGGTGGCGCTGGTGCTGCATGTGCACGCGGATCTGGTGGGTGCGGCCGGTTTCCAGCCTGCATTCGAGTGCGGTGTGCGCACGGAAGCGCTCGCGCAGCCGGTAGTGGGTCACGGCATCCTTGCCATCGTCGCGCACCGCCATGCGCAGGCGGTCGCGCGGATGCCGGTCGATCGGCGCATTGGCGGTGCCGCCGGACACCAGCGCGCCGACCACGACGGCCAGGTACTGGCGATGGACCTCGCGCGCCGACAGCTGCGCAACCAGGCCGGTATGCGCCGGCAGGGTACGGGCCACGACCATCACGCCGCTGGTGTCCTTGTCCAGGCGGTGGACGATGCCGGCGCGCGGCAGCGCGGCCAGCTCCGGGTCGCGGAACAGCAGCGCGTTGACCAGCGTGCCGGTGTGGTTGCCGGCGCCGGGATGGACCACCAGGCCGGCTGGCTTGTCCAGCACGAAGACATCGTCGTCCTCGTACAGGATGTCCAGCGGGATGTCCTCCGGCGCTGCTTCGGTCTGGATCTCCTGGACCGCCGCCAGGGTCACCCGCTCGCCGCCCCTGAGCGGGTCGCGCGGGCGGACGGTCTGGCCGTCGAGCAGGACGTCGCCCGACTTGATCCAGGCCGCCAGGCGGGAGCGGGAGTATTCGGGGAACAGCTCGGCCAGCACCGCGTCGAAACGGCGGCCGGCGGCCTCGTCGGGGACGAGGGCTTCTCGGGAGGGGGTCTGCGGCATCTGGGAGATTCGGGGAAACGCGCGACGGCGGGGATTCCGGCGGCAACAGTCAGTCGCCGGACAGGACACTAGGCTATCATCGGCCATTCCGTTTCCGCCGCCGCAGTCACCAAGATGGCCCACCGCTCCCGCTCCGCCCTCTCCTCGCCCCTGCGCTTGGCCGCCCTGCTGCTTGCCGTCGTGGTCCTCGCCACGGGCTGCGGACGCAACAGCAAGAAGGATGCCGAGGAAGGCATGCCGGTCCAGCAGCTGTACGACAAGGGCCACGAGCAGATGACCCGCGGCAACTGGAGCGGGGCCGAACTGACCTTCCGGCGCCTGGTGGCGCAGTATCCGTTCGGCCCGCATACCGAGCAGGCGCTGATGGAAACCGCCTACGCCCAGTACAAGTCGGGCAAGCACGACGAGGCGGTGTCGACCATCGACCGCTTCATCCGCACCTACCCGACCCATCGCAACATCGCCTACTTCTACTACCTGCGCGGCCTGTCCAATTCCAACCGCGATGCGGTCTTCATGAAGCGGGTCTGGTCGCTGGACCCCAGCCGCCGCGACCTGTCCTCGCCGCAGCAGGCCTACGACGATTTCACCCGCGTGGTGCAGCGCTATCCGAACAGCCGTTACGCGGTCGACGCACGCGAGCGCATGCTGGCCCTGCGCAACATCTTCGCCCGCCACGAGATGGACAACGCGCTGTACTACATGCGTCGCGGCGCCTGGCTGTCGGCCGTCGGCCGCGCCCAGTACGTGCTGGAAACCTATCCGCAGAGCCTGTATCAGAGCGATGCGGTGGCCGCGCTGGCCGAGTCCTACAAGCAGATCGGCAACGAGACCCTGGCCGCCGATGCCGAGCGCGTGCTCAAGCTCAACGACCCGCAGCACCCCTACCTCTCGGGCGACTGGCCGAAGTATCCCTGGGCGATCCGTCGCCTGAACCCGTTCGCGGGCGAGAAGTCCCCGACCGGCGAGCGCAACGCCACGATCAGCCGCTGAGTTGCATTGGCGCCTCGGCGCCGCACAGCGTCACCGCAAAGACCCCGCATCACGCCGTGTTGCGGGGTTTTTCGTTCATGGCACAACGGCGCCATGACTGCCCCCTGCGGCACAACGGCTGAAGCGCATCCTTCAAGCGCCAGCGGCTGGAGACGCGGCCGCACACACCGTGCGCGGATTCCCGCAGACGGCCAGGCACGCGGCCGGACCGTTGCAGCACCGCTGCGGCACCTAGCGCAGCTGCGCCGGATCGGCACGTTCCAGCACGGCATGCTGCTGCGCCTGCCGCTCCTGTCCACTGGCCGGCCCCTCGCGCTGCGGCTCATCCGGCAACCTGTCTAGGCCTGACTGCAGCCAGGCCTGCCCGGCCGCGCCGCCAGTCATCTCACGCAGTGCCCGGTCGGCGGCACCGGCATCACCCTGCCGGGCCGCATCCAGCAGGCGCTGCACTCCACTTTCCGGCCCGCCCTCCAGCAGGGAACGCACGGCGTCGCGCTCGCGCTGCCATGCATCGGCATCCGGTGCCCGGCCGGCCTCCGGTGGCTGCTGCGCCAGCGGAGGAGGTGCCTCGCGCCGACCATGCTCGCCGAACATCGGCAGCGGCCGCGCATCGCCACGCTCTTGCCGCCGCACCGCCTCCTCGAACACCGACACGATCCGGTCCTTGTCGTGCCGGTCAGCAGCGTCCAGTCCGTGATGGACCAGCGGTGCCGGACCCTCGACGGCCTGGAGCACCCTTCCCGCCCTTGCTGCCCGCAGCGTCTCACCCAGCAGCGGCGTGCCGTCGACGGCGCCACCTGCCAGCCCGGCCACATAACGCGCACGCGACTCGGGTGTGGTCCGCCCTTCCAGGCTGGAAATCGACTGGGCATCGCCCAGATGCGGACCACTCTTCTGCGAGATCGCGCTGTTGTTGACCTTGTAGTTCAGGAATCCGCTGTCCAGCGGGTCCGGCCGGAACCCGGTCATGCCGGCCGGCGTCACCCCGTTCTCCGCCAGCCAGCCGCGATAACCGTTGGAGTCGATGATGTTGGCCGCACCTGGCGCATCGAACGAGCGCCCGCCCCAACCGAAGGTCTGCACGATCACCTGCGCGTGCGCGCCACCGGTACCGTGCCGACCACCTCGATGCGATACCCCTGTGTCGCATAGGTGTCGCGGACCTCACGCGCGAAGTCCAGCGCATGCCCAAACTGCGGATGCCAGGCATCGCCGGGCAGCAGCGCCTGCTGGACGCGTTCGAATAGTTACACCGCGAGAAGCGCGCTGCGTCAAGCTCCTGCCAGCAGTCAACATCTCGCATCCACTCTTGAGGAACAGAGGGCAGCCCATCTGCTTCCAGGGGCTTTCTCCAATAAACAAAAATTCATCAACTCATCGGCTCTTCGATCTCAACATCATAGATATCGATTCGAACACTCTTCGTGCTTGGGATAATCCAATGCATCGTTTTATGCTGCGGAATATGATTGCACCTGAAGTTTGAGTTTCCAATGCGCTGATCAGGGGAAAGACGTCTGCAACGCACCTGCACGGGAACTTCAGGATCAGCGTTCGAAAGAGTCCGCATTCTGGACTCGGAACAACGCGGATACTCTGATCGACAACGAGGCGCACGCTCATCGAAGTCGCGCCCATCAGCGACAACAGCATCCATCTCACGCACAAAGGCTGAAGCCTCGCCGGCCTCTTCGGGCTGCACAATGATGTGGGCCGAGGCACTGATATCCCATCCGCACTCCCCCGGCAGGTAGCGATCCACGACAAAATCCGCCTTCCATTCATCACCGTTGCGCACCGGATGGAAGACGTAGGCCCACCCC
>Ga0075364_10001003_pt1 | contig 14956 bp, 13 predicted proteins | sample EndMetdeltDD1764_FD_71517 | JGI IMG/M metagenome (GOLD analysis project Ga0075364, IMG submission 71517) | Populus endosphere microbial communities from Tennessee, USA - Endosphere MetaG P. deltoides DD176-4 | ecosystem: Host-associated > Plants > Roots > Endosphere | place: USA: Tennessee...
GATCGGCACCAGCCGGCCACGAGGCACGTGAGCCAATCACTCCTAGGGGATACACCATGAAGAAGATGCAGAAGGGCTTCACCCTGATCGAACTGATGATCGTCGTTGCAATCATCGCCATCCTGGCCGCCATCGCGCTGCCGGCCTACCAGAACTATGTTGCCAAGTCGCAGGCGACCGCCGGCTTGGCCGACATTCGTGGCGGCGTGACCGCGTACGAGGAAGGCATTCAGGCAGGTGGCCGCGCAGACGACCCGACTGTAGTCGCCAATCTCGGCCTCGCCTCGAGCACGCCGCGTTGCGACATTACTGCTGCAGGCGATTGGACCGGCGCCGCGTCGACCATCGTTTGCACGCTGAAGGGCAATCCGAACGTCAATGGCAGCACCATTACGCTGCGTCGGTCGGGTAGCGGCCAGTGGCCTTGCGAGACCAACATCACCAACACCAACCACCAGCCGAACAACTGCGGCTGATCCTGCCAGCAGTACATCGACGGTAACGAGAAGCCCCGCTCCGGCGGGGCTTCTTGTTCCAGAGATCCTCAAGCGTGGGTCACTCGGGGGAGGCCGGTAATGGACAAGTGCAGGGGATTCACGCTCATTGAACTGATGATCGTCATTGCGATCATCGCCATCCTGGCCGCCATCGCGCTGCCGGCGTATCAGAACCATGTCGCCAAAAGCCAACTGACGGCGGCGCTTGCGGACATCAACAGTGGCCGCAGCATGTACGAAGCGAAGCTGATCGCCGATAACATCACCAGCTTCAACCCAAGCGACATCGGCTTGGAAGCCAGCACGCCACGCTGCAGCGCGATCAATCTGGTATCCGGGGTGGGCGGTCATATCGAATGCATCGTCCGCGGCAATATCGTGGTCCACGCTACGGCCGTGCGCATCACACGCAGCGCATCCGGGGCCTGGAGCTGTTCGACCGATGCTTCGATTCCGGCGACCATGAAACCAAACCATTGCTCCTGATCAACGCCACGTGACGACCAAGTACGCGCCGAGAGCGCTTCGCCAATGGTGGATGCTTCCGGCCATCGCATTCGCGCTGATGCTGACCGCAGTCGCTATCTATGCCCCTGGCCTGACGGGCGGCTTCATTTTCGACGACCGCTCGACGATCGTCGAGAATTCCCGACTCCACATTCAGACGCTCGACGCCACGTCACTGCGGCAAGTCGCCGGTTCTTTCGAACCCGGCAGCGGCCTGCAGACGCGCCCCCTATCGATGGCAAGCTTCGGCGCCAACCATGCAATGCACGACCTGCGTCCTTGGGGCTACAAGGCCGGTGGAATTGCGATCCATGCGCTCAACGCCGCATTGATCCTGCTTCTGGCGTACCGGTTGCTGGGTGCCGCACAGCCACGGCGCAATCCGATCTGGGCCGCCACCGCAGTCGCTGCGGCCTGGGCCTTTCACCCACTGCAGGTCTCCACCGTGCTGTACGTGGTACAGCGCATGGAAACGCTGTCCCTGTTGTTCGTGCTCGCCGCGCTGCTCTGCTACATGGAGGGCCGACTGCGGCAACTCGATGGCAGGCGCGCCTGGCCGCGGCTCGCCGCGTGCCTTCCGCTGGTCGGGCTGGGCCTGGCCGCCAAGGAAACCGCGATCCTCTTTCCCGCCTACGCGCTGGCGATCGAATTGACCCTCCTTCGCTTCGGCGCTGCCAACAAGCGGACTGAGCGCATTTGGAAAGTGTTCTACACCGCGGCCACCACAGTGGCCCTGCTGGCGTTCTTCGCGATCATTGTGCCGCGCACCTGGACGTCTGCAGATCCGCTGGTACGCGGTTTCGGCAGTGCCGACCGCCTGCTCACCCAGTTGCGGATCCTGCCGATGTACCTCGGTCAGATGTTGTGGCCACTGCCGTCGACGATGCCGTTCTATTACGACCAGATCGCGCCCTCACGCGGCTGGCTGCAGCCGGCAACCACCCTCGCGGGTGCAGGCGTGCTCGCGGCGCTGGCGGCTAGCGCGGTGGCGTTGCGCCGGCGCCTGCCGCTTTACGCGCTGGGTATCGCTTTGTTCTTCGCCAGCCATGCGCTGACCAGCAACATCGTGCCCCTGGAGATGGCCTTCGAGCACCGCAACTACTTCTCGCTGTTCGGGATTCTGCTGGCAATCGTGGCGCTGGTCGCCGTCCTGCCACCGCGCGACCACCTCGCCTACAAGCGCCTCGCGATCGCCGCAGCCATCGTCCTGTGCGCATTCCTCGCGTGTCTACGGGCGAGCGTCTGGGGCGACCCGCTGCTACTCGCGAGCGAACATGTCGCCATCAATCCCATTTCGTCACGCGCGAGCGTCGACCTTGCCGCTGAGTACCTTGAGATGACCGACGGCTATCCCGGCTCACCGTTCAACGATTTTGCGATGCGGGAGTTCGAACGCGGCTCCCTGATCCCGGGCGCATCAATCGTCAGCGACCAGGGCCTGATACTCACCGCGGCCGGGGCCGGGCGACCGATCGATCCGGTGTGGTGGGACCGGCTGCTGCACAAGCTGGAGCACGGCACCATCTCGCCGGAGGCTACCCATGCAGTCTTCGGTCTGCTGCAGAATCGGCTCAACGGCGTGGCGCTCGACGATGACCGCCTGACCGACGCGTTTGTGGTGATCTTCAACCGTGTATCCATGCCGCCCTACAGCTATGCCCAGGTCGGTCAGTACGTGCTTGACCACACCGGCGATGCGGATCTTGCCGAGCAGTTGTTCGTGCGGGCGATCGCTGCAAGCGCGCAGGAGCCCGAATACGCGAGGCGTATCGTCACGCAACTGCAATCGGGCGGCCACGCCCGCCAAGCGCAGGCCGCACTGCGCAAGGCGCACGACATCGGCATCCGCCTCGACTTGCCGATCGGCGAAGTGTCCGCCCCGCCTCCCGCGCGTTGAAGCCACCGCTGACACAACGTATGACTGACTCGCGCAACAGCGGCAATGCGATGGCTTTAAGCGACGGCCGAGCGGCGCAGTGGGCCACGCCCATCGCGGTCCTGCTGCTGGTTTGGGCGGTCTACTGGCCGGTCCGGAACGCTGGATTCGTCTGGGACGATATCATCAGCTTTGTCGAGAACGACTGGCTACGCACCGGCTCGCAATGGCAGCACTATGTGCTCCGCGACTTCCACGGCTGGTTGAATTACTTTCGTCCATTGGGCGTTGCACTGTTCACCGTGCAGGTGCGGCTGTTCGACAACCAGCCCGCGGCGATGCATCTCGTGTCACTCGCATTGCATCTCGGCTGCACCGCCCTGGTCGGCGCCATCGTCGCGCATTCCACCCGTGTTTTGGGCTTCAGCAAGTGGAAGCGCGCAGCCTGGTTGGCGGCATGTATGGTCGCTTATGGTCTGCATCCCGCCCTGATCGAAGCGGTCGCGTGGATCGGCTGCCAGTTCGAACTACTGGTGACCGGATTTACGCTGATGGGCGCATGGGCAGCGATCGCCATGCGTTTGAAGGGATTGCGCGCAACAACGCTTGGGCTGTGTTTCTTTCTCGCTGCATGCGCAAAGGAGTCAGCCGTCGTTTTCCCGGCACTGGTGCTGCTGCTCGCCTGGGCGGTGTTGTGCAGAGAGCACCACAACCTCGACGCATCTGCGCTGCGCCGGGAGTTCCTGGCGCGCAATCTCACAGCGATAGTCGCAATGGTCGCCGCCGGCATCGCGTACCTCTGCTTTCGATACGCAGCACTCGGTTACCTGTTGCATCCAGCGCCGATGTACGGCGGCGAGCTCTCGACCCTCGGGAACGTCCAGAAGATCGCGTGGACGTTATGGAGCTACCTGAGGCTGCTGATCGCCCCGGCAATGGACCTCAACCCGGTGCACTCGTTCGACCCGGCGGAGTTCGAGGTCGCACGGCCGGGCCTGCTGGCATTCGCCACTGTTGCCGCTGTCGGCATGTGCTGGGCCATATTCGCCGCGGTCGCGCGTGGCTCTTTGGCCGCGTGCCTGGTCCTGATGTTTGTCGCGGGTTTATTCCCCGCGCTCAACATCCTGCCGATGGGCTATGCAATCGGCCTTTATCACGAGCGCTACATCATGATGGCGCTGGCGTTTTGCTGCGCACTGTTGCCCTTGGTGCGATGGCCCCGCCTCGACACCCTCCGCCCGCGAGCGAAGGGCGCCATTGCCGGCGCCATCATGCTGGCGTGGGTGGCCAGCTCGCTGCTGACTATCAGGACCACGCTGCCCATGTGGAGGGACGACGAAACGCTGTGGCGCTGGGCCATCACACGTAATGCGACCAACGAGGTCGTTCAGTACAACCTGATCGCCGCCCTACTGCGCAGCGGGAGGCTGGGCGAGGCGAACGCATTCGTCGAGCGTTTCGCTGCATTGGGCGCGGAGTGCGCACGCTGTGACATCGAGGTGGCCAGCTTTGAACTCGATCGCGGCAACACGGAGCGTGCAGCACTACTGATCGATAGGTTTTCTGCATCCGAACGCATTTTCAGAGATCTCAACGCGCGGGGCGACTACTTCCTGACGGCCGGCCAATTGGCCCTCGCCCAAGGCCGCCCAAGCGAAGCCTCTGAACTCCTACGCGCCGGCATAGCCTTGCACCCAGGGGAGCCGTCGGCCTACGTTCTCCTCGCAGAGGCACTCGCTGGCTCCGGGAAAAGAGCGGAGGCGATATTCGCAGCGGAGCGAGCGGTGACCAAAGGAACTACTGCAGCTGCGCGAAGTGCTCTGAAGCAGTGGCGCGATAATTTCGTGGAAGCGACAACGGAAAGGTAATGCACGTCACTGCCTACCTGCGTACTCGGCTGAGCCGAAGCTCAGCTGCATCGTCGTCATCCACTGATACTTCGGTGAGCAAGCCTCGCGGTTCAGTACTTCAAGCCCCTGTGCCGCCAGGCCACCTGCTATCGCAGTAAAAAACGGTTCATCCTGCCGCATTCACGGTATCGTAACCTGCCCTCCACGCCCTCTCCGCGACCAATGAAACGTGCGCTGATCACAGGCATCACCGGCCAAGACGGCGCCTACCTGGCGGAATTCCTGCTTGCCAAAGGATACGAGGTCCATGGCGTCAAGCGCCGAGCCTCCTCGTTCAACACCGAGCGCATCGATCATCTCTATCAGGACCCGCATGAGCGCGGCCGCCGCCTCGTGCTGCACTACGGCGACTTGACGGATGCCACCAACCTGATCCGCATACTGCAGGACGTGCAGCCGGACGAGGTCTACAACCTGGGCGCGCAGAGCCACGTGCAGGTGTCTTTCGAAACGCCCGAGTACACGGCCAACGCCGACGGCATCGGCACGCTGCGCTTGCTTGAAGCGATCCGCATCCTAGGACTCGAACGAAAGACCCGGTTCTACCAGGCCTCGACGTCGGAGCTATACGGCAACGTTGCCGAAAGCCCGCAGACCGAGCGCACCCCGTTCTATCCGCGCTCGCCCTATGGCGTCGCGAAGCTGTACGCGTACTGGATCACGGTCAACTACCGAGAAGCCTACGGCTTGTTTGCCTGCAACGGCATCTTGTTCAACCACGAGTCGCCCATAAGGGGCGAAACGTTTGTGACGCGCAAGATCACCCGGGCGCTCGCTCGCATTCACCTCGGCTCGCAGGACTGCCTCTACCTCGGCAACCTCGAGGCGCGCCGCGACTGGGGACATGCGCGCGACTACGTCGAGGCGCAGTGGCTGATGCTTCAACAAGACAAACCCGAGGACTACGTGATTGCCACCGGCGTACAGCATTCGGTCCGCGATTTCGTGCAACATGCGGCCGCCGAACTCGGCATCACGATCGGATGGAAGGGCCGCGGCGTCGAGGAGCGTGGCGTGGTCGCGACGTCGCCGTCGAACTCCTTGGCCCGGCCCGGACAGCAGATCGTCGCGATCGACCCGCGCTACCACCGCCCAGCCGAGGTCGAAACGCTGCTTGGCGACGCAAGCAAGGCACGGCATCAGTTGGGCTGGTCCCCGCGCACAGACTTCGTCGAGCTGGTGCGTGAAATGGTACAGGCCGACCTGACACTCGCACGCCGCGATGCGCTTGTAGTGGGCGCCGGATTCCCTAGCCACCCGCCACAGGAATAGGCGCCATGGATCTGCACGCAAGCACCTTCGTCGCTGGCCATCGTGGCCTGGTCGGCAGCGCCATCACCCGACGCCTCCAGGCCGAGGGCGCCACCCGTCTGGTCCTGCGGACGCACGAAGAACTAGATCTTACCGACCAGACTGCAGTCGATGAATTCTTCGCACGCGAGAGGCCTGCGTTTGTCTACCTGTGTGCCGCGAAGGTCGGCGGCATCCATGCCAACGACACCTATCCGGCCGAGTTCATTCGCGACAACCTTGCGATCCAAACCAACGTCATCCACTCGGCCTGGAAACACGGCACCCGCAAGCTGCTCTTCCTGGGATCGTCCTGCATCTACCCGCGCGACTGCCCACAGCCGATACGCGAGGAGTATCTGCTGACGGGACCATTGGAGCCGACTAACAAGCCTTACGCGATCGCCAAGATCGCAGGCTTAGAGATGTGCCAAGCCTACCGTCGCCAGTATGGTTTCGATGCCATCTCAGCCATGCCGACTAACCTCTACGGTCCCGGCGACAGTCTTCATCTCGAAAACTCACATGTCGTACCTGCATTGATGCGACGACTTCGCGATGCGCGCGTGAGAGATGTTCCGGAAGTAACCATTTGGGGGAGCGGAAAGCCGCTTCGCGAATTCCTCCATGCCGACGATCTTGCCGATGCAGCGCTATTTCTAATGCGTACGTACAGCGGGAGCGAGCCAATCAACGTGGGGACTGGCGACGAGATCAGCATTGCAGACCTCGCGCGGCTTCTCGCCGACTTGGCGCATTACCGGGGGCAACTGCGGTTCGACACGACCTACCCCGATGGGACGATGCGCAAACGCCTGGACACCAGCCGCTTGGATTCCCTGGGTTGGTACGCGCGCATATCTCTGGCCGAAGGGATGCGCGCGACTTTCGCGGCACTGGATGAAGACGAATGACCACGGCCTGGGATCCTGCACGAGCCAGCGAGCGGTTCGCGGACTCATGGCGCTCCGAGCGACATTGGGAGCACGCACTGGCTGAGCTCTCGATCCAGCAACCCGACGCTGTCCACAAGAGCGTCTACGATCCAACAACGCGAATCTACCTTCATTCGGATCGCGCATACAAAATCACGATTAAGGTTGAGCCACCGCCCTTGCATCGTAAGCAGTCTCAGGGCGGACTTGAGGCCGAAATTCTCGGACACTGCCGGGGCATATCGAGAGTGCCCACCGCGATAGAGTATGCCGAGACGACGACGGCATGGTCCCTCGCGATGAATAGAATTCGGGGGCTCAACCTGGAGTCCCTCTCACCCGGGTTAACCGCGAGGGAGACGGTAGTTGCGCTCTCTAGCCTGTTCGCAACAATTGTCGCCATATCGTTGAGGGGCATTGCCCATAACGATATTGTCCCCCGCAACGTGCTCATGGACGATAATGGGCGGGTCTTCTTAACCGACTTCGATCAAGCTCATCGTGCTGGTCGAACAGCCGCGCTGGCTCGGAACATCTTGGGGATCAGAATGCAGAAGCCACCGGTCTACGGTAGTTGGGTGTCGATGGTGATGCGAGCCGGAGCTACCCTCGTGCCGTGGCGCTCCGGCGTACGGGCACCCGCCCTTCCACCTGACGCGACGGATGTCCAGAAGAAGCTCTATAGCGCATGGGACACGGCACGCCGCTCCGACGCCAACGCGCCGGGCAAACGCCTCGCCTACTACTCGCTTTCGATTGGCGGTCTCGAATTGCCCGGCGAGCGCCCTTGGGAAGAACGCTGGCAAATGTTGCGAGGCGCCGTCGATTTCACGAACCTGCGGACGCTCGAACTCGGCTGCAACATGGGCCTATTATCATGTTGGCTCCTCAAAGAGTCCCGACTGGCCTCGGCGGTTGGTGTAGACGCCGACCCACTCATTCTCAGCTCTGCGCAACAGGTGGCTGACGCCTATGGTGTCGCCGCGTCCTATGAACTGGTTGATCTGGATTCGGTAGAGTCATGGGAAGACCGGTTTTCCGCGAGTGACTTTGATCTTGCTTTTGCCCTGAATGTGCTCAACTGGGTGTCTGACAAGGACCGCCTGCTCAGGTTCCTTAGTCGCTTTCCGGTCGTTGTATTCGAAGGGCACGACACGGATGAGATCGAGATCGATCGTTTTGTACGCGTTGGATTCTCGCGCCATGTCATCCTAGGAAAATCGGAAAGGGAGCGTACCGTCTTCGTGTTCTCTAGATGAGGCGATCGCTGATCCAGCTGATCGAGCGCGACATTCTATTGTCTCTAAGAAGCGCAACGATCAGGACGCTTTTGCCGTTAGGCGTCTACGCGGCGCTTTATCCCTGGCTCCTTCGCGAAATGGGGCCCAGGGTGCTGGGGCTGTGGTCTTTGTTTGCGTCGGTGCCCGCGATGGCCGGACTCGTGGATTTCGGGATTCCCCAGCTGCTCAGCCGCAGCGGCCATTGGCGCGGCGCGGCGTCACTGGCGAAAGTAAGGTGGATCGACGTACGTGGCGCAGAGCTCCTATACGTCTTAATTGGAGTCTTGTTCGCAGCTACGGCCCACGTAACCATCTACTTTGCGTTTCCCGATATTGAAATCGGCGACTACTCAGCCGGGCGATTGGTTTTCAACAGTTGGCTCGTCGGACTTGGGCTCGCCGCGCTCCTCATCGCGCGCCTTCATGGCGCGATACTCGCGTCATGCCACGAAAACCACGCGGTGCATTTCGGTTTTGCTCTTCAGCCAGCGATTACCGCTGGTTGCACTGCCCTCGGGCTCTTGGCTCATCGGCCAATCGAAGGTTTCGCGCTGGGGATGTTTTTGTCGTCCCTGCACCTCCGTTGGTGGTTTCTGCGTCGCTGGACAGGTGATGAATCTGCGCCAACCGTCAGTTTACGCAGCGCCATAGCGCGACTACGTACACGGATCAGGCAGGGCAGAGGCCTTTACTGGGCGAACGCTGCGCTTGCAGCGCGCGAGCCGCTGCTTCGAGCGGCAATTGCCGCTATAGGCGGATTGTCGGCTGCAGCGGCCTACGAGATCGCTTCCCGAGTTACGAGGGTAGCGCGCGATATGGCAGGAGCCCCGTTCGCAAGCTTGTTGACTGGTTTCTCGTCGCTCTGGGCGGGCAACGAGCAGGGCCATATCATACGTCTTTCGCTGATTTCTCTAGCGACGATGGTGACGGTCGGTGGGGGTTTCCTTGTCCTCGCGACCGGCGGCATCTCCGTGGCTGGAGCCAGCTGGCTCGGCGTGCCCCCACCGGGTGTCGTTCCAGCTACTGCGCTACTTTCTGCATGGCACCTCTTGACCCTCTTCAACGTACCCTATTGGCACCTCTTGCTCGCGACGAAACAAGAAGTGGTAGCCCTCCGCGCCGTCATGTTTCACACCGGCGCGCTCATAGTGGCCGTGCCAGTGCTTGCGTGGACAGACTCCGGCCTCACTGCAACGCTTGCGTTCTGGCTGGTAGCATCCATCGCGACGCAGCACTTCATTTTCCGGGCGGCCTCGCGAACCCTTGGAGTCCGCTACGCTTCGCTATTCGGTACTGCCTTGGCATGGCCCCTACTCGTGCTTGCAGTGTTCACCCTGTCTACCGCGGTGGTAGCCAATCTGCTTTCCACCCGCCCTCTCGCCGGAGTGCTATCGCTTGTCGCGCTGGGCGCTCTCTACTTCTACATCCAGCATCTGACGTTGAAACGCATCGATCGTCACCCAGCTCTACTCGGCTCGGCCCGGAACGCGCCGGATGCCTATACGAAGCAAAATGATGATTGAGCTGAGACGCCCTGCCCGACCGACTCCTCGTCTAAGCATCATCATCGCGACATGGAATGCCGCAGGCACGCTGGAACGCTGCCTTCGTTCGATCATTGAACAGGAGTTCGGTGACTGGGAGTTGCTTATCGCGGATGGCGGCTCCACTGACTCGACCGTGGACCTTATCCGCCGTCACACCGGTGACATTGCATGGTGGCAAAGCCAGCGGGACGCAGGCATCTACGACGCCTGGAATCAGGCGCTCATCCATGCGCGCGGCGAGTATGTCGCTTTCCTGGGTGCCGACGACGCATGGGAAGCGCCGTCGACATTGCGGCGCGTCTTCGAGGCGATTGGAGGTCGCCAGTACGATCTGGCCACGGGACGTGGAATCCTTGTCAACAACGCCGGCATCTCCTATCGCGAGTTCGGCAATCCCTGGAACTACGGGAAAGTGATGCGCCGAATGACCATCTGCCATCCGGGCGCGCTCCATCGTCGCGATCTTTTTCAGCGTTTTGGAACTTTCGATACACGCTATCGGATCTCCGCCGACTACGAGTTCCTGCTCCGGCTTCCCCCTGAGCTGCGTGCCTTGCACATTGACATGGCGATTACACGCGTGGCCGATGGCGGCATTAGCCGCAATCGCAGGTGGCTCATGTTGCGCGAGCGCTATAGAGCGCAGGCCAACTGTGCACATGTGGGACGCGTGCGGGCCGCATTCAACTTCATCGACAAGCTCTGGCGAATTCCAGTCGCGAAAGCACTGGGAATTCCAAACTGATGCCAACGCTGCACCTTCCGGAGGCAGTGGGACTCGAAGGCTACGACGCAACATGACTGCGCCGTCTCAGCTGATTAGTGTGGTAGTGCCCGTGTATCGCGACGGCTTGCGCGCACTGGCAGCGGCACGGGCACTGGCGGCGCAGGCATTGCCCGATGGCATCGATCTCGAGATCCTGCTGGTGGACGACGGCTCCGACGACGATACCGCGCAACAGCTGTCGCAATCCTCGGATCCACGCGTGCGCACGCTGCGCCTGCCTCGGAACATGGGCCGCTCCGCCGCGCGCAATGCTGGCGCAGGCAAGGCCCTCGGTGAAACGCTTGTCTTCATAGACTGCGACTGTTTACCCGCTGGCGCGCATTTTCTTGCCACGCACTTCAACGCGCTGCGCGGCGGCGCGATCGCCAGCGCCGGGCATGTCACGGGGAGCGGCAACGGCTTCTGGGATCGATATCAGCACGAAGCTTCGCTGCGGCGCGAGCGGCAGCACGCGCGCGGCTGCCAGGGCGCCGGCAGCTCACAGAACCTCGCGGTGGCGAAGGCAGCATTCGTCCAGGCGGGCGGGTTCGATATGGCCTACCTGTACTACGGCTTCGAGGATCGCGACCTGCTGCTGCGCTTGGCCGCCCTCGGTCGGGTCGCGTGGAGTGCCCAAGCCATCGTGCAGCACCTTGATGCGCTGCACCTAGGCGACGTCGCCCGCAAGATGGCGGAAGCCGGCGAACACACCGCGGGACTTTTCGCGACACGCCACTCCGAGGCCTATCGCACGCTGGGCTACGCGGCGATCGATGTGCGCAAGCAGTCTTGGCTTCGGCCGCTGGGGCGCCTTTTCGGACCGCAGGTGCCCGCACTTGCAGACAGGCTGGACCCGCTGCTCGCGCGGCGGATGCCTTATCCGATCGCCCGCGCAGTCGTCAAGATGACCGCCGCGCTGTCCTTCCTTTACGGCACCGTGCGCAGCGAGGCGAGCAAGACTTCCGTATAGCCGCGCGCGACCACGGTCCAATCGAAGCGCGGGACGACCGCCATACGCGCCGCAGCCGCGCACGCAGCTGCGGCCTTCGGCGAATCCAGAACCGTCAAGATTCGCGCAGCCAGCGCTGCCGGATCTGCCGGCGGCACGAAAAAAGCCAGTGTGGCGTCGGGAAAGACCTGGCGAACCACGGGAAGTTCACTGACGACGACGGGACATCCACAGCCAGCAGCCTCGACCGCAACCAGGCCGAGTCCTTCCTGATCGCCAGATGCGGCTTGCACGAATGGCGCAACGAACACCGCCGCCCGCCGATACAGCGCAGGCAATTGGGCCTGCTGCATCGCTCCGGTGAAGTGGACTTTCCCTTGCAGTCCAAGTCGTTGGACCTGTGCTCTGCACGCTTCTTCCTCGGGTCCGAATCCGACAATCGTCAGATAAGAGGATGGCCGCGCTTGCACGATGGCAGGCATTGCGTCGATTAAATGACGTAGCCCTTTCTTTTCGACCAAACGGCCGACAAAAAGGATTTCATCGTGCGAGCGCTCGATCGACGCGTCCGGCGTAAAGCGTGTTGTGAGGTCAACGCCCATGGATTGCAAAGTAATTTTTCTGGTATCCACGCCAATGCGCGCCAGCTCATCGCGCATTGGCGCACTTACGACCGTGATCGCGGCGGCACGAAGGGCAACGAAGCGCTTGGCGGACTGCAGTGGCCGCGCCTTGAGCGCGAACAGGTCCGCACCATGTGAGGTCACCAGGAACGGCGGCATGCAGCGCTCGGACCGCAACAATGCCGCAATCAAGCCTTGCGGCAACAACCAGTGCGCATGGATAACGTCCTGCCGTTCCCGCCGCAGCGTCTGCCACGTCGACCAAGCCATCGAGAGCAGGAATCCGGGCACCAGCAGCCATTTCCATGGTTGGCGACGCAGGTTGGTGATAATACCGCCGTCGTTCACCAGCGTTTGTAGCCGGGTGGGCGCGTAACGATAGCGGATCACCTCAACCCCATTCATCGTCTCGCGCGGCGTTGCACCCGGTGCATGCGGACACAGCACGCTAACCTCGAACTGATCCACCAATCGCTTGGACAGTTCGTGGACGAAGCCGGGTTCGGGGTCGCCGGCCCAACGGGGATAGGTCGACGCCAGAACCAGCAGCCTTGGCTTACGTGGTAATTCGCCGGCGGCACTCATGCCTTGCGCGCGACCACGTGGTGTGTCGTGGTCATCGCGTCCCAGCGCGGCCAAACGAACGCGAGCAACCACGCGCCCAAATTGATGACAGGCACGGCCACTGCGACCACCGATAGCCCTAACACGCGGCGCCAGCCGCGCGCTGCCTGCAATGGGCCGGTCAATGCAAGTGCTGCAAGCACGGCACCGGTGTGCAGGGGGTGGTTGGCGACCTCAAGCGACTCAACCTGAAGTCCAGCACGCGCCAGGCTGCGGGACAAGCCGTAGGCGGTCCAGCGCTGGTAGTCGTGCGGCGCGTCATGGACGGGATACAGGAACGGCATGCTCAATGCTGCCACGCCGCCTGTCTTCAGCACGCGGGCGATTTCGGCGGCAACCGCTTCGGGGTCGACGACGTGTTCCAACACCTCGAAACATGCGACAGCGTCGATGCTGCAGTCGGCGAGTGGCAGCCGGCGCGCGTCAGCGTAGACATCTGGCCTCGTGCCATAGAGGTCGTTGGCCGTGACTGGATAATCCAGTGCGAGGTAGCGCACGTCAGGCGCGAGTTCCGCCCGCAGCCAGCGATCGGCTGAACCTATGTCAAGGACCGTGCCGCGACACGTGCGCAGTGGCGCCGCGACCTGCCGGCCGGGCATCAACCATTGTGGGTGAAACGGTGTCCCTGCAAGCCAGTGCAAACGCCGACGCAGGCCAACAGCGCCTGTGCCAGCCGCCGGGTCAGTCATGCTCCTTCCGCGCTGCGAGATACGTCAAGCCAGTGATCTGCTCGGAAATCAGACCAATCAGGAAGATGATGACCGCGGCGCTGAATAGCAGCGTGCTCATGTTGGTCAGTCGCCCTTGGCTCAAGAAGGTGTACGCGTAATAGCCCAGCCCCATCAGAAAAAAACCCACTGCTGTCGGCGCGAACAGCTTCAGCGGCGAATACAGCGTGGCGATCTTGAAGATGATCAGCAGGAACCGGATGCCGTCGCGGATCGGCTTGATATGGCTTCTACCGATGCGCTTGTGCACGGGAATCGGCACGTACGCCACGGGATAGGCGCTGCGGAAGAACGCCATCGTACTGGTCGTCGGATACGAGAAGCCGTTGGGCAGCAGGTGCAGGAATTCGCGGAATCGTTCCGCGCGCACAACACGGAAGCCTGAAGTCAGGTCGGCGATGACATGGCCGGTCATCCAACTGGCAAGCCGGTTGTAGAACCCGTTCGCCAGGCCGCGGCCACGACTGGCCTGGCCGGAGGCATCACGCGCACCCACCGCCATGTCATAGCCGGCGTGAAGGCGCTCGAGCAAAGCGTCAATGTGCGCCGGGTCATGTTGGCCGTCGGCATCCATGAACACCAGGATGTCGCCGCTGGCCGCGCGCGCGCCGCGTTTGATCGCCGCGCCGTTTCCCATCGAGTACGGCGCCCGAACCACGCGCGCGCCGTGTGCGGCGGCGATGGTCGCCGTGTGATCCGTCGAGCCGTCGTCGACAACGATGATCTCCGCGCCCGGCTGGCACTCACGCAACCGCGGCAGGGTTTTCCGCAAGCCTTCGGCCTCGTTCTTGGCCGGCAACACCACCGATATCCGCATCACACTCCCCATTCCCGGACACGAGCGTAGCGCGCGACCCGCCGGACGCAAAGCATTCGGCACTCCACCTGTGCATGGGGCTTACAGTAAAGTGGGCATAGCCCCGATGGAATCAACACCATGAGCGCCGTTGCGACCCCCAACCTGATCGGCATCACCGGCATTGCCCGCCGCCTTGTGCTGGACGGCGCCCTGGATGAAGCCTCGGCGCGCGAAGCACTGGAGAAGGCGACCGCGGCCCGCAAGCAGATCGCGACCTGGCTGCGCGAACAGAAACTGGTGACTGCGGCGCAGATGGCGGCCGCGAACTCGATCGAGTTCGGCATGCCGGTGTTCGACCCGTCGGTCATGGATCTGCAGTCCAGCGCGGTCAAACTGGTCAGCGAGGAACTGCTTGGCAAGCACGGGGTGCTACCGCTGTTCAAACGCGGCAGCCGGCTGTTCGTGGGCACCGCGGATCCGACCAATACGCATGCCTTGGATGAGATCAAGTTCCACACCAACCTGACGGTTGAGCCGATTCTGGTCGACGAGGACAGCATCCGCCGCACGCTGGAGATCTGGCTGCAGGCCTCCGATTCGCTGGACGACTCCCTGGATGATGCCG
>Ga0075364_10001004_pt1 | contig 14949 bp, 15 predicted proteins | sample EndMetdeltDD1764_FD_71517 | JGI IMG/M metagenome (GOLD analysis project Ga0075364, IMG submission 71517) | Populus endosphere microbial communities from Tennessee, USA - Endosphere MetaG P. deltoides DD176-4 | ecosystem: Host-associated > Plants > Roots > Endosphere | place: USA: Tennessee...
GCGGGAGGCAGCACCGGGGTAAACGGTTTTGCGGAGATAGCAAGATTGTTCTCTTTAATCAGCTGCTCAAGCACGCGCTCGTCGCCAAGTGTCTGCATAACGTACTGTACGAGAGCGAACTGCAAACGTACCAACCCACCCTTCAGATAACCAAAACGACTGCCGGCAATCTTTGCAGCACGTTCTTTATCTAACAGATCGCGCGGCTCTAGAATTTCCCAGTGGTTCTTGGGGGTAAAATCGTACGCAAACGGCTCGCCGACTGTTTTGGCAATGACATTTTCGTCCTCGGTTGCACCCACCGGCACATCAGCCAAAGGCATATTAGGCACGGCACGTAGGATTTCGTAATACTGCGTTTCGATCGGTTCCAAGCGGGCTTCTAGGTCAGCTACTTGCTGTTTCAGCTCTTTGCCCAACTGGATCTGCTCTGGGGAAGGTTTACCTTTTTTTAGGCTCGCAGAAAGCTCGTTGCGTTGGGCACGCAATAGCTCTACCTGGTTAACCAATTCCCGCCGTCGTCCGTCCAGCTCCAGCAATTTTTGGATATCCGTAGGATACCCTTTCTGGTGCGCTTTTTCGGCCACCAGTTCCGGATTTTCTCGAATAAATTGAATGTCTAACATGTTTCGTCCCTTGTTTAGAAAAAATTGTACAGCAAAATATAAGTACTACCGGCGCGAGGCCGAGGAACGAATGCTGCTAGTCACAAGGTGATGTCTCATCAATAGTAGTATACCACCGGTCAGCCAGCCATAAAAGATGCCCGCTGCACTACCCTCCTAGACCGCGATAGTACTTTTACTTGCTATTTTTGCAAATCTATGCTATAAATAAATACATGATTACTGCTGAAGCTCCCCAGCTACAAATAGCTGCCCCTACCCCCGAAGAAATTGCGGAGGCAATGGCTGCCATAAATGGTACTAGTACTGTCTATGAAAGCCGCCCTGGCATTAGCCCTGAAATTGTGAGTATTGAAGAAGTTGAACACCGTGTTGGCAGCCTCGCCACTGGTGAAGCCGTTGGTATGGCTTCCCTGCCCGAAGAATTCGCCGATCAACAGCTCCACAAATTTGACTTTACAGTCGCCGAATATGCCGCTCACCGTGCCTACCAGGCCGACGCCTTCCATCAGATCGAAAAGAATCTGAAAAAAGTCACTTCCGACGAAGATGACGACGAAAACGCTTCCCTCTAAAACTCTTTAGAGGGACATTATTTTTTACGCTTTTGCAGTGCAGCTAAGGTAAGTTCCGTACGCTGCCGTGCATAGGTGCAAAATTCGCAAGGGCCACCCATAATGCTCTCGCCTATAGGGGGCATGTCACCGTCCATACAGGCCTTCATCTTGAGCAATGTTGGCTCAACCCAGTCGGTATTACCTGCATACGGGATTACTTTAGTTTTGAATTCCACGCGGTTGAAAAAGCCGTCGAGATCCATCCGGCCGTTGGCATACACAAAATAGCCAGTATCACTCACAGGCAGGCCGTTTTGGCGCAATAGCCACTGGTAGACCTCCATTTGTCGCTTGTAGCTAATCTGCCATCCTGCGCTGATGCTTACTTCCCTATCTTTGGCCGTGGCTTTGTAGTCCACCACGATAACTTCGCCTGCGGGGGACACCCACAGATCGTCAACCGCACCAAAAACAAGCAAATTCGTGGGGCCATGAGGAGCTTGCACTCCTACGAAGGTTTCGCGCCAATCATCCAATTTTTCGTGCGCGAACGGAATTGCATCCACTTTATACTCGACCATCATAGGGTGAGGCTCGCCCTTGGAACGATACGTATCGAACTCTTTTTTGAATAATTCGTCGATGGCTTTATTGATATTGAACGGTGGTCCAGACGGCTGCTTGATTTTCAGGCGCACATCAAGCCAAAAACAGCGCGGGCACTGCATAAATAGCTCGATTTTGCTTCGGCTGACTTTGAATGCTTTTGTCTGCCCCGGCCGGTACGGCTCGGAGCGCTCCCTCCAGTAGTTGTTCACCATGTCCTTTTAGTATACCAGTTGATGGCTACTTCTTTTGGAGGATGGCCAGCGTTTCAATATGTGGGGTGTGCGGGAAAAAGTTGAAGCCTTCAAAGTATGTTATGTCGTATGCTTCTTGCAGTGCTGCCAGGTCGCGGGCTTGTGTTGCGGGATTGCAGCTTAGATAGATAAGCTGCGGCGGGAGTACCTCCAGCATACGTTGTACTACTCTGTCGTGCAGGCCTGCACGAGGAGGGTCAACTATTACTGGTACGTCGCCGACGATATGCTCGAGCACCTTTTCGGATGAAGCCTCAACTACCGTAGCTTCAATACCGCTGGCAGTTGCATTAACGCGGGCCATTGCTGCAGTCGCCTGGTCGAGTTCCACCAAGGCTACTTTGCTGGTGGCCACGCTCAAACCGATGCTGCCTACACCTGCATACATATCAACGAGCTCATCTGATGCGGCGCAATGTTCTTTTATGCGGCCTAGTGCTGCCTCAAATACCGGAATATTAACCTGGAAGAATGAGTCAGCATCATAGGTGAATGGCCTGCCAAGAAGTGTGTCGTGCAATTGTGTATCGCCCAATTCATAGAGCAGTTTAGTAGGCACCGAGGCCGGACTCTTAGGGTTGGAATGATACACTCGCAAGCCCTGCACTCCTGCAGGCAAAGATAGTTCAGCAAAGGTTTCGGGCTTCACGAACAGAGATACAACCGCATCACTATTTTGACTACAGCGAACAATTATCGTCTTCAAATCACCAGCGCGGGTTTCGTGCTTTTGTAATTCTGCGACCACTGCTTGGGCGGCAGTATCAATCGCTGGCAACGCAAGTTCACTGCCAGCGACAATTGTTTTGTGGTGTGATCCGCGGTTATGCAGGGCAAGATGCAAGCCGTCATCATCGCCCCAAAAGGAATATTCCATCTTGTTGCGATAATGCCAGTCGTCGCCTGCGGCTGTCATGCTGAATTCCGGTAAGGACACATGTGCCTGGGTGAATAGTTCAGTGACGATGCGGTGCTTATAGTCGTTCTCGGCTTCGAGCGGCAAGATTTGCCATGGGCTGGTAGCCAGATAGTTATCTTCCCGGGGCGCAACTCGTAACGGCGAGGGCTCTATAATCGTTTCAGCGATTGCCTCCGCGTATGAACGTTTACCTTTAATAATGCGAACCGCTGCTTTTTCACCTGGCAGCGCGCCCCATACAAATACCTTTCTGCCATCCGGCAGCGTTCCCAGACCTTGACCGCCATGAACTAGTTTTTCAATCGTAACTTCTAACATATGCAGTGATTATACCTTGTCATCCTGCAAGATGCGCAACAGGTCAGCCGGTTTTCGGGCCAGCGCATACGGCTCATGGTCGGCAAGTACTTTCGCCGTTTGAAAGCCCCAGCTAACCGATATGGGTCGCAAACCTGCTTTCTTGGCGGCTGCAATATCGCGGACTTCATCACCGATATAGAGGCAGTCAATAGCAGTCAGGTGGTTTTTGCGCAGCACCTTTCGTAGCGCTGTGGCTTTGTTAAATACACCGACACTACCGTGTACTTCGTCAAAATAGCCCTCTAGCTTATGTGTACGCAGAAACGTTCTGACATTTGGTTCGCTGTTGGAGCTCATTACCCACATTCGGAAGTTGGTGTTGGTGCGCAGCGCTTCCAGTACCTCGGTCATGCCCGCGAACGGCTGCACTTCATGCATGCGCTCATGCATTTTCTGACGACCTTTAATAACGATGCGTGGCAGTTTGGTAAGGGGGATCTGCAGTTCCCGTATAATTTTTGCCGGAGCCAGGCCCCGCAAGCGATTGACTTCGCTCTGGGGTAAACGCTCCATGCCGATAAGGTCATACGCGACATCTACCATCAGCTCGAAGCTATCTGCTATGGTGCCGTCAAAGTCGAATATTAGTGTTTTCATGCAGTCCTAGGGGCGCAATGTACCAGCGAAAATCTGCCATGCCAATGCTGTTTGTGCGACTAGGCTCAATATCATGAATACGCGCTCTCCGTACAAATAGTCTTTCCATTTGCCCACTTTTTTGTATTGCAGGTACATGTTAACCGCAAAACCGCTAAACAATACGAACATCGTGCCGTAAATCCAGCATACATATGCAGGGATATCATCGGTACCATAGACAGTAGCGCCCCACAGATATGTCCCAAATACAGCCCACGGCATAATGCCCGCCACACAGCCGACAATATAAGGCCACCAGCGTACCTGCGGTTTACCCTCATTCATCAACTCCATTATTAAGTAGACGGCATTCATCAGCAGTCCGAAGACGAAGATCATTTTGAGGGCGGCCAAGTCCGCTACGCCGCTCAGGAGTCCGATGCTCACAAGCATCGTGCCCGTGCTGAAGGCATATCCGATCCAACGGGCCTTATTAATGCCGCGCTTGAGGTCAGCTTCGTATCGTTTGCGGCATACGGTAGCCACCAACACATGCCCGATTGCGGAAATAAAGAAAAAAGCAGCGATCAGGTAAGCAATGTTGATATCAAAGAGGTGCCGCGTTGCGTAGCCCAGCACCGTGTCGTTACTCAACTCCGAAGCTACAGTGTCCTTGGTAAGATAGCTGGTTTGTACAGGAAATACCTTTGTAGTGCTTAGTAATAAGATGACAATCCCCTGCACTGCATGCAGGCCAGCGAGCCATACGTTCCACATATAGAGTGAAGGCATGGTAATTGTTGATCGTATCTGTTCCGGTTTTGATGCGGTTGTTGTAGCCTTAGTCTTTGCCTCAGCTGCGGTCGTTTTCTTCTTCATAGTTCCAGTGTAGCATGCGGTCCTTTGCAATGCTCAAATCCGGGGTGTGCAGCAAGATGCACACATACATGCCAACCTGTGGTTTAGATGGGTATAACTATTGTGCAAATCGTGCACAATAGTTATTATAGGGGCATGAACAAGCAGACTGCAGCCGTCCGTACTTACTTTGCGAAGCTCGGCCTGCCGAATGAGGTAGCGGATATCTACCTCGCTCTCCATACAAATGGCCCCCAGACTATATCTGAACTCTCGCGGAGCGCCAAAGTCGAGCGAACCCGTATCTATCGCCTTATCGACACGCTGCTAAGCTCCAACTTAGTGGAGGTAGAATCGCACTACAAACGAGGCATCATTAAAGCCGCCCCCATCGCCAACCTACACATACTTATCACCCAGAAAGAACAGGAGCTCAAAAGCTTGCAGGACGAGCTGGAATTGATCGAACAGGTGTTAGCACGCAATTCGCTCAGCAGCCCCGCCACAAGAGTCCAGTTCTACCAGGGTATCGAAGGCGTCAAACAGATGTACTGGAATGAGACCAAAGCAAAAAGCGGGGTCAAAGCCATTCTCCACCAGAACATGCAGATAAACACCGATTCGCGCTTCTTTGAGCGCTGGGTCGCCAAAAGCAACGAGCGCGGCCTGAGTTTCAAGGGGCTGATCAGCAATAGCTTTATTGCCAGCCAGGAACTTTGGTACTCACGGCATTCCAATGAGCGGCTAAAAAACTGGGAGGCACGCTACATCAGTAAAGACACATTTGATATTTCGCATGGCACCCTCATATACGACGACGTGGTCGCCTACTTCAACTGGAAGGATGACGAGGTATTTGGTGTAGAAATTTACAACCCCGAAATAGCTCGTTCCCAGCACCAGTTATTCGATCTTATATGGGATCAGGCTACGCCGCACGACGATTCGAAGCGCCCTACTCTTCTACACGCACACCACGCCAAAACGCTACATAATTAGAGAAGTCTTTCTTTACAGTATCGATAGCAGACGGCAGAGGTTCTGGATAGCTCCATGCGTCATCCTTACTCCAGGTATCACCCTGCCCTACGTCAAAATACTGACAAACGCCCTTCCACGGGCAGGTATAAGGCGTCGGGCTTTCGCGTAAAAACTCCTTTTTTACCGCTGTTGGCGGAAAATACCAGTTACCTTCGATATAGATGAGATCCTCTTTTGGGGCCTCCGCGATAATAGTGTCGTTCCATAATGCTTTCATACATCTAATAGTACTACCTTACGCAGCAACTGGACAATCTCACGAAAGATGGTAAATTTGCGTTTATGCTTAAATATTGACTAATATAGGTTTTTGGTATATAATGCGAACTATATCTCTCATGATTCGGAGCTTCAGAGACGGACTTCGAACCTAACGAGGAAGGAGCAGAGGTATGAAAGTTACTAAAGTTCTTGCTTTAGCCAGTGTTACCGGTATTGCTGCCGCAGGTATTGTAGCAAGCCCAGCACTCGCATGGCATCCAAAGGGAGTTATCGTTAAGTACGTACAAAACCAGACTACTGGTGGCGAACGCGCTGACGCTAACGACGCAGCTAGCGCTGTAAGCGCTAAGCCCGGTGATGTCCTTAAGTACACCATCGAGATCCGTAATGACGGTAGTAAAGACAGCAAGGGTTGGAATGACATGTATTTCACCAAGCTGACCGATACCCTACCCCAGGGCGTTGAGCTCGTAAGCGACGCCGACAAGCGTGATATCGTCGAAGACCTCGGCGTTCTCAAAGCTGGTGAAAAAGTTACCAAGGAATACTTGGTAAAAGTTACCAGCGACAAAAACGGTGACGTTATCGAAAACGAAGCCTGCTTCACTGGTGACAGCGAAGTAAAGGACAACCCTCAAAAGGGTTGTGACACAGCCAACGTAACTGTTACTGTTCCGGAAACTCCTCCTGAAGAGGAAAAGCCCGAAGAAGAACAGCCTAAGCCTGAGCAGCCTGAAGAGGAAACACCACCACAGGTAGAAGGTACAAACACCTTGCCTGAGACTGGTGCATCCAGCTTCATCGCTCCAGCTGCCGCTATCGGTAGCGGTGCACTGGCTTACGCCGGTCGCCTGATGAGCCTGAAGCGCCGTCAGCGCTAAGCTCAACTGAGCTAAAAAATTAAAAAGGGCCCACCTGGTAGGTAGGGCTCTTTTTAATTGTCCAGGTTTCGGCAGCTTAATTACGGATACGAAAATGTCTGAATATAAGGCCGTCGAATAACAGGTGGCTGAAATAGCCGGCCACTGCTGCACCGTAGTATACGAGGCTAATACGCAGCATTTCTTCGTTATATAAATACGGCACCAGAATAATCGGCAATGGAATAATAACCATCGCCCACTTGCTGTGGGTCCATCCGCGGTGCTTCCCTACTATAGGTGTTAAGGCTAGTAGCCCGAGATAAGCGGCTGCCTGGATATTGCCGCTCCATATCAGCAGCACATCCACTGCAAAGGCTAACCCGTAGAAAATGTTCTGTCCTTTGGAATTAGTATCGACGTCCGGGAACAAACCGAATAGTACGCTAAGCACTAGGATGGCGGCCATGGCTTGCCAGTCGTGCAGTACTCCGGCTGCTTCGGCAAATCGTTCAACGGGGACAAAGCTCAAAGCTGCGCCATATGCACCGCCCAGGACGATTCCGCCAACGACATGCCCTTTCCAATTTGCCATATACACAGCATACGGCAAAAAGCATAAACACTGTAGGCTTATTTTGCCTTGTAATTGTGTATGACGACCTGAGGAAATGGAATCTGTATAGCGTTCTTTTCAAAGGCACGCTTGAGCCGGCGCCGGAACTCACCAGCAACGTCCCACTGCTTGGCAGGTTCGACTTTACCGAGCGCCTTGATGCGGACTCCGGAATCTTCAAAGCCATCCACGCGCAGGAACTGGATAGGCTCAACTATGTGGCTCTTCCACTCGGCATCACCTGCCATCTCCTGCCCCACTTGATTCATCACCTTTTCGACTTTGTCGACGTCTGCTTCGTAGGCCACGGTAATATCAACGTTCACGTTTGCATAGTCAAATGTGAGGTTGGTTACCACTATTGGCGAACCATTCTGGACAATATGCATGTTGCCGTCGAGATCGCGGAGCCGAGTAATGCGGATGGTGATATCCTCTACGACGCCGGATACATCGTTACTGCCCGTATGGAGTGTGACGATATCGCCGACGCGGTACTGATTCTCCGCGATGATAAAAATCCCAGCCAAAAAGTCCTTAATAGCACTTTGCGCCCCAAAGCCGACGATAATACCGATCAATCCCGCACCAGTCATCAGGGCTGCCAGATTTATCTCCAGCTGCCACAATATGACAATTATGGCTACCAGCCAGATCATTACCGCAGTAGCGGTGCGGAATAGTGATACCAGGGTATGCTCGCGCTTTTCTTCGTCGAGCTGAGTGCCATACTTCTTGCCCACTTTCCTGCCGTGCACCTCATATCCGCCCACTAGGCGGCCCACTACCATACCGATCGTTGCCCGCATGATGAGCTGCAAAGCAATCGCAACTATAACCGTGCCTATAACCTGAAAAACGGCATGTGAAAAAATCGTTTCAAAAGTATCGGGAATTACTCCAAGGTCCATACACTCACCCTACCACATCTGGAAAGTCACGCAACTAACCTATTAGGCATAAGTATTTACATTAATGCAAAAAGGTATATAGTTAATATTAATTCTGCCACCTGGTGGTGGGCGCTACCCACCAATCGACCACTTTCCGACAATTAAGCGAAAGTGGTTTTTTGCTACCACGAGGAGGCACCCAAGATTCAACACCATTCACGCAGGCAAGTCTCTAATTTTATATCTAATTAATTTTAATGTCCGTGTATTTTTTAACTTGGCAATCACAAAAAAAGGCATATAGTAGACGTATCTACTTTGGACACCCGGGCGCGGGGTATGGGTAGTTTACTGCTTTGTACATCTAAACGAGGCAGTTTTTAATTTTATCAAGCTAAGGAGGAATTAATGCGGGTAGAAGCACCGCTTGCACAACAAGGATTTATTGAAGACGACGCTAGAGTTGCAAGCACGATAGGTCTAGCACCAGAGTTTGTAAACGAAATGAATAACACCTGGCACGATGAGCTGGGGACTATCGCTGTCGATGGCGGCCCCGAGGGTACTGCCGATCGCTTCCATGTCGGTCCCGATGACCTGACCGGTGGCGGTGGCATGAAGATCAAATATTATCCAACTCGCAAAGAAGCCTTAAGCGACGGTTATGCCCACGCCAAAGGTATGCGCGATAAGGCAGGTGCCTTGGGGCATACGGAATATGCCGGCCGAAAAAGTATTATCAATCTAGACCCCACCCTACTCACGCCCGCGCAGCTGCGAGAAGTCATGCGCGCCAAAGCGCGTCTGATGCATGCCGCAGGCCACACCAACCCGCGCGTTGATAAACCGGCTGCCGACGAGGCCACCGGCCCCTACATTGATGACTATGTGAAAGCGCTGGAGGACATAGGCGTGCCAGCCGCCTACGCCAGCGTGACCTGTAAGTCCGACATGACCGCTCGCGGTCCAGCCACCGGCCGTATGGCCGCTGCCGTGCACCGTGTGTTTATGGAAAGTGAGGAGCGTGGCATCGAACGCACCGCCGTACAGGGCGCGGGCTTCGCTGGCCTTTACTATGCGGCCGAGGCTGTCCAGCCCCGATACGCAAGCGAATACCAGATTCCGCTTGCGGCGATTGGTGATCTCGATAATGAGCGCCAACCGTTTACCCTCATGACAGCTGACCCTCACGGTTTGGCCATTGATCCCGACTGGGCCGACAGTCTGCTGCTCCACCCAGAGGCCGACCCCGACCTCCAACACGAAAAGGTTAAAGGTAACCGACTGTTAGCACTTGCCCGAAAACTGGAAAGAGCCGGTGTGCCATTTGCCGCCCGGACACAGAACGTCCTTACTATTAGTCCTGAATATGCGGATTGTCTGACACCTGCTGCAACGAGCCGCGTCGTAACCGCAGGCCTTATCGGCCAGATCGGCGTAACCCGCTGGACGGTGATCGCTAACCATGTTGTTGACGATGGCGTACCGCCGGAAGCACTAGACGCATACGCAATTCGGCCTTCTGAACTCGTAAGCGCTGGTGGTTTGGCGATGTCGTTCGAAGAGCGCGACCGCGATGTTGAACGTATGGGCGCGGAAGCCTGTGGTGAAGCGTTCACCCCACAACCTGACGCTGTATATGAACAGCGCGTGCATGGCGTTATGACACGCACCGCCCGCCAAATCATTGCTATGGGCAATAGGTTCAACTTCTCGCCAACCGAAGCAACGGTTGCAGTAAGCTTGGGTAATTACGCAATAGCCCGTGGCGCCCGAATCGACGATGGTGTACGTGAGCTGCTCGGCGGCCGTGTGCCCGTAGCAGCGTAATATGAGCACCGCTCAGTGAACACAATTTTCCGAGAGACATAGAAATATCCGCAATTCTGAGGGGGTGGCATGGCAGAGACAGTGCAGGCATTGTCCCTTTATGAGGGTTTTTTCAGCGGTGGCGCGCGGATTCTGCATACCGAGGTCATACTTGGTATGCAGAATAGCGGCCAGTCTCATAGTGTGCTGAGTATCCACGACAGAGTGCACCGCGAAGATACTGTACAGCCCATAGAAGAAGACCCCTGCTATATAAAGCTGACCGAGGCTGGCGTAGCGGTCAATTCATTAGGACGCCGCTTTGTCGGTCAACAGCCCGACACGAGTTCTTTTAAGGACGATGAACTGGATGCCTTTCGTACCGCCATCGGCGACGCTAACCTCATACTTTCACTTAAAGAGCAGCCCTTGGGCTTGATCAAGAAGGCAGGCAGGCTTGGCAGGCCCATCATCGCTTGCCTGCATCGCTCCGATCCAGAAAACCAAGGCGCTGCCGCGCTCAAAAATCTTAGGCACGGTATCGAACATGGTGCCATTGCTGCTTGTACTATCAATGCGCATGCCGCTAAAGATGCCTACGTGGCTGCTGGAATTCCGGAGTCAAAGATCCATGTCATTCCAAACGGCATTGATCTGGATAGGTTCCAGCCCTCCCCTGGAAAACGCGCGATGATACGGTATTCCATGCAAATTCCCGACGAAGTACCGGTGGTACTATACGCAGCCCGCTTTGACGCCATGAAAGACGTACCATTATTTATGGCAAGTGCCCGGGAGTACTTGGGCAGTAATCCGGACGCATATGTAATGGCGTGCGGAGCGGGCATGGCAGACAGTAACCCGGCAATGAAGCGATTGCTGGGCGATGCGTTTGGTGGCGCGATGCATTTGCTGGAGCGCATACGCCTATTGGGAGTGCGGAAGGATATGGACTACTTATACGCTGCGAGTGACATCGTGTCCTCGACCTCCCTGTTTGGCGAAACATACCCGCTTGTATTGCTGGAGGGCATGGCTTGCGGTGCGATACCCGTCGCCACCGCCGTCGGCGACACTGATAAGATGCTAGACCAACAGCGAGGCATTATCACGCCTCGCGATCCCGTCAAAATTGCGAAAGCATGGGGGCAGGCTTACGCGCACAAGGGCAGACTGGGTGTCCCACCTTCAGAAAGACACACGATCGGACACCACTCCATGCTGCAAGACTACAAAGCCTTATTTACAGAATATGCCCTGCGTCCCTGATGGTTCTTTAATCGAATTATACTAGGCGTAATTTACGCTGGAGCACATACCATTTGGCAAAATCATTCCAAACTGTCTCCTCTGGAGGCACACTGGAGCGTTCATCCTGGTCCTCTATTTCGGCGATAGTTCGGGTTTGCCCGTTCATAACCACTACCTGATCGAGTGCGAAGTGCCCCTTCCCTTTTGCTTCAGTCGTGATCGTCCCTTGGTAATCATACGAGAATGCCTTGCTGCGCTTGCCATCGTAGTATACGAGTGTGTCCTTGCAATAAATTGTGCGGTCGGTCTTTCCTTCCATTAAACGCAGGAAATCATCCGCTCGGAACCACCGGGTTACTTCTGCCATGTACGCGCCAGGAAAGCCGCGCAGCGCAAGTATATTCCAAAAAGCGTCCTGTACTAATACCGGGCGATCGCCCGCCAAGTGGTATGCCGTCTTGGCTTTCTTTGTGGCAATATCCAACGGATCCGCCGATTGAATTTCATCTACTGGCAGATCCAATTGCTCTACCTCAATATCAAATTGCTCGCAGGCCTGCTGCAAGTCGCGAAATTTGCGCCGGTTCCCTGTTACGAAGGCAATAGCCGTAGGCCGTGCCTGTTCACCGGCTTCTATGCGTTTGTAGCGGTATCGCCCATTGATCGATGAATTAAAGAACAACCCGTGGGACTCCGCCTTCATGAGATAGCTATATACTTCGGGTTCGACATCCCGGTACTGGTATATCCGTTCGTCATGAAATTCTATCTCAAGGGTGCGGGTTTTGGGATCGTACCCAATCGATACAATATCTGTTGATTCTACCGGTAATCGCTGCATGATCTTATTATATCCGTTTGCCGGTAGAAAAATGCGGGATTACAGAGATTCCAAGTTCTGCAGAGAGCTCTCGAGGTTGTTGATGTAGTCGCCAAAACCCAGAGCCTGCATTGCTTGGGCTAATGATAGGGCGCCCTCAGGAATTTCGACCGATACGGCCTTGTCGCTTGGCTTGATCGTAGCGTCGATTGCCATCTTGGTGTTTTGCCCGTCGGATGTCGTATCAAGGTCGCCCTTGAGGGTAAAAGTATGGCTGTCAGTATCAAGGGTTACATCTAGATCAAGTATGGTGTCTTCGTTGTCTTCAGTTCCGGCAACTTTGAAGCTGAACGGCATTTTTGATCCGCCGTCGTAATTGAACATTAGTTCAGCGTACTTTTTCTTTGGCTGCTTGGAGTCTGTAAAACGCAACTTGTGCAGAAGCTTGGTATCCTTATTGACCCAGGCGTCAAATGTCTCGGAACCCTTCAAATTGTCGGCTGCCTTCTCTATGGCTATGGCCTCGCTTAGGGGCTTGGAGTAAGTCTTTTCAAACCATTTGTTGAACTCAGTTTTGTCGAGTTCAGTGCTTAGTTCGGCCAGGAAACGCTTGAAGTTAGATTTGTTGGGAGAAATCTTGTAGTGCATGGTCGTTTTGCCATCCTGCTTTTCTTCACCGACATATTCCTTCACGGAAAATGCAGCGTTTTCAGGCTCGGTGGTAAAAATGTACTTATCACTGACCTTACCGAAAACATCTACAACTTCATTCATATCTTTTTCAGTTAGAGCTGGCGTACCGCCCTCTTCCGGAATTGCCATATCAACTAGGGTGTGGTCGATGCTAATCCACTTGTCATTGAGGTTATCGAGCTGCGGCAAGCCAAAAAGATCGCCGAAGCCAGTGATGCCATCAACCTTGACGTACAAATCCGGAAATTCTGAAGTGGATGACTTCTTAGCAATACCGGAAACTTCCAGGCGGCTCACACCTAAGCCTAGGTCCGCAGAGAAGGTCGCATTGCTTTTGTCGTCGCTCAATATATTGAATGAGCCATCAGTTGTTACATCGCCAGAGGTGACTTCGTAGCTACCATCTACCTGGCTACCCTTCTCATATTGCTTCTTAAGCTCGTCGCTGGAGGTATATTCGGTGAGTCGGTCGTAGCCCTTGCTGGTATTGCTGAGTGCGCTCTTCCAGACGTTTTCAGGTTTGTTTGGCAGGTAGTACGCGAAAGCGTAGGTCGCCAGTGCGGCCGCAAATATAAAAGTAGTGCCAGCAAGCATTAACAGACGCCGCTTAGTTGGTTTTTTACTAGGCGCACTATTTGGCGTGAAGCCGTGCGGTTGTGCTGGTGCGCCTGCCCCGGGTGGCGGTGGCGGTGTGCCGGCAGATGGATAAACTACCGGGCCCTGTGGGTTTGAAGGTGTTGATGGGCCAGACGAATTTGGCTGCATTTGTATGATTCCTTTTCAGATTTACTTCAGATTATACATGACAACGAGGCATCCCGGGATATATTTAGGCCGTGAGGCGAAGGCGTGCTATCAGCCATTCGCGCGGCAAAATGCTCAGGAACCAGCCAGCGCGCGGGCCAGAGCTCTTGTTGATAAGCGCCCTGTACAGTGTGGTAAACATTTCCTTTGGAGCCATACCCAACGAGTCTTTGAATTCATAGATGGCGTTGTGGAACCACGCTCCATCAGCATCAGCAGGAGCGTCGGCAATTTTTTCGGCTAGCTGCTTCAGGAATGACTGTTCCTGGTCGGTAAAATCTGCCGTATTAACCTGCTCGGCAAGTGCAAATTTTACTTCTTCCGGGGCCCAGCGGTTGAGCCACTCGTCAATAAATTGCAGTTCGCTACGGATGATATCGGCGTCTGCTTCCGCGACTTCGCCGTGCTCGGTGCGCTTGATAACCTCAATGGTCATATCAATATTCTTAAGTGAGGCTTGGTAGCTTGCCACGAGGTGCGAAAATGGCACACGGCTGACGGTCTTGTGGTTAAGGCCCCGAGTACAAAGATACAATAGCTCATCTTCTGATTCGGTGCGTTCCGGCTTAGCTGCCAGCGCCGCGAACTCATCAACGAGTTTGATCACGCCCTCGGCCTGGTCAAAATACAACCGCTTGGTGTTGGAGTATTGCAGCATAAAGAAGCGCGCCACCTCTGCGGGCAGTACCTTGACCGCCTCATGTGCGTCGATCCCAGTGCCCCTTGAGGCGCTCATTTTCTTATTGTCCCCTGCCTTATTCACGAAATCATATGGGACAGGGATTGGTGCGTTTCCTTCGTAGACATCTTTCATGATCTCTACGCCCGTATCGTATGAACCACCCTTTGTTGCGTGATCTCGGCCGAAGGGCTCAACAACAACGTGAAGAAGCCACCAGCGGCCCGGCCAGTCCAAACGCCAGTCTAGCTTCACTTCGCCGGCATCATAGCGTACTGATTGCTCGTTGCCCTCGACATCTTCGTACTGCACCGTTTTCGCCTCGGTGTCGATACCGAGGAACTTACGGTTTTTGAGACGGCCGTTATCCATAACCTGGATGGGCGACCAATTCTCATCCAACTTGCGCTGCGAGACTGTCTCTAGCGCCTTACGGGCTTCAGGTATCCGGCTTAGCGAACGCTCGATGGCGGGGACAAAAAACCCGCTGCGGTATTTCTCG
>Ga0075364_10001005_pt1 | contig 14947 bp, 16 predicted proteins | sample EndMetdeltDD1764_FD_71517 | JGI IMG/M metagenome (GOLD analysis project Ga0075364, IMG submission 71517) | Populus endosphere microbial communities from Tennessee, USA - Endosphere MetaG P. deltoides DD176-4 | ecosystem: Host-associated > Plants > Roots > Endosphere | place: USA: Tennessee...
GTCTGCATGCAGACGCAGGATTTTCATCGCGCCTACGAGGCTTTCGTTGCCAAGCGCCGACCCATTTTCGAAGGCAACTGATCGGGAGATCGTGATGATCGACACATCGTGGCACGCATGGCCTTTCTTCGACGACAGCCACCGCACGCTGGTCGCGTCGCTTGAGAACTGGTGCGCCAGCCCTGAGCAGGCCGTGCCTCATCATGGCGCACACGAGGTGGACGATGTGTGCCGCCAGTGGGTGCGCAAGCTGGGCCAGGCGGGCTGGCTGCGCTATTGCGTTGCGGCCGGACCGGACGGCACCTGGGGTGGCGTGCGGCCGCAGATTGATTCCAGGGCCGTCTGTCTGCTGCGCGAAACCCTGGCGCGACACGATGCACTGGCCGATTTCGCCTTTGCCATGCAGGGCCTGGGAAGTGGCGCAATCAGTCTGGGCGGGTCCGACGCCTTGCGTGCGCACTATCTGCCACGGGTCGCGCGAGGTGAGGCGATTGCCGCGTTCGCGCTGTCCGAGCCCGATGCAGGCTCCGACGTCGCAGCGCTGGCCTGCACGGCCAGGCGTGAGGGCGATCATTACGTGCTGGATGGCGAGAAGACATGGATTTCCAATGGCGGCATTGCCGATTTCTACTGCGTGTTCGCGCGCACGGGCGATGCGCCGGGCGCACGCGGTATCACCGGCTTCGTCGTCGATGCGCACACACCCGGGCTGACGATTGCCGAGCGTATCGACGTGATCGCACCGCACCCTCTGGCGCGCCTCGAGTTCAACGGGTGCCGCGTGCCGGTTGCGCATCGGCTGGGCGAGCAGGGGCAGGGGTTCAAGCTGGCCATGATGACCCTGGATATTTTCCGGGCCTCGGTGGCCGCAGCGGCCCTGGGCTTTGCCCGCCGCGCATTGAGCGAGAGCGTGGAACGTGCGCGCACGCGCCGGATGTTTGGCCAGACGCTGGGTGATCTGCAATTGACCCAGGCTGCGCTGGGCGAGATGGCAACCGAAATCGATGCGGCAGCGCTGCTGACCTATCGGGCCGCGTGGATGCGCGATGTTCAGCAGGTGCGCACCACCAGCGCAGCAGCCATGGCGAAGATGGCGGCAACCGAGTCGGCCCAGCGCGTCATCGACCGGGCAGTGCAGATGTTCGGCGGTGCCGGCGTGGTGTCCGGCGCGCCGGTGGAGAAGCTCTATCGTGAAATCCGCGCGCTGCGCATTTACGAAGGGGCGACGGAAGTGCAGAAGCTCATTATTGCCAGGGAATTGCTGAAAGACTGATTCACGCACGCGACCATACAAGGGGAAAATCATGGCGCAGTCTGCACACATCGACACGTTCGCACTCGATCGGCTTCCCGATCGGGCCTTATGGCCAGAGATAATCACCGGGCCGGACACCGACTATCCCGAGCGCTTCAATTGCGCGGCGGTGCTGGTCGATGAACGTGTGGCCCACGGTGATGGTGATCGCCTGGCCCTGCAATGGCGCGAAGGTGAGCGCCTGTGCCAGGCAACCTACGCCGAACTGCAGGCCTTGACCAATCGGATCGCCCAGGTGCTGGTTCAGGACATGGGCCTGGTACCGGGCAATCGTGTGCTGTTGCGTGGACCCAATAATCTGATGATGGCGGCATCGTGGCTGGCCGCCGTGAAGGCGGGCCTGGTGACGGTACCGACCATGCCCCTGCTGCGCGCCAAAGAACTCAAACAGGTCATCGACAAGGCGCAGATCGCGGCCGCGCTGTGCGATGTGCGGCTGCAGGAAGAGCTGACCTATTGCATGGATGCGCAGCACCCGCAGTACTGCCCTGATCTGCGGCAGGTGTGTTATTTCAACGATGATGGACCCGACGCGCTCGACACGCTCTGCGCGGCAAAGTCGCCAGACTTCGCCGTGTGCGAGACCGCAGCCGATGATGTGTGCCTGATCGCCTTCACCAGCGGTACGACGGGGATGCCCAAAGGGTGCATGCATTTTCATCGAGACGTGTTGGCCATGTGCGATCTGTTCCCTCGTCACGTGATCGGCGTGCATCGAGATGATGTCGTGTGTGGCACGCCACCGCTGGCGTTCACGTTCGGGCTGGGAGGGCTGCTGTGCTTCCCCTTGCGCGTGGGCGCCTGCGCGGTGCTGGCCGAGAAGATGACGCCCGACTCCTTGCTCGACACCATTCAAACGTTCAAGGCGACGCTGGTGTTTACCGCGCCCACGTTCTACCGGCAGATGGCCGGTCTGGTCACCCGCTACGATCTGCGCTCGCTGCGCGCCAGTGTCTCTGCAGGCGAGGCCTTGCCCGACGCAACACGAACCCTCTGGCGGCAGGCAACCGGCCTGGAGATGATCGACGGTATTGGCGGCACCGAGATGATCCATGTGTTCATCTCCGCTGCCGGCCGGGAGGTTCGACCAGGCGCCATCGGACGGGTCGTCCCCGGATACATCGCATGCATCGTCGACGAACAGATGCGGCCCGTGCCATCCGGCACACCGGGCAGACTGGCGCTGAAAGGCCCCACCGGGTGCCGCTATCTCGATGATGCACGTCAGGCCAAATTCGTTCAGCAGGGCTGGAATATTCCCGGCGATGTGTTCGTTCAGGATGCCGATGGCTACTTCTACTATCAGGGTCGCAACGACGACATGATCATTTCCGCGGGCTACAACATCGCCGGACCGGAAGTGGAGGATGGGTTGCTGCAGCATGAAGCCGTGGCCGAATGTGGTGTGGTGGGCGTGCCGGACGACGAGCGTGGTCAGATCGTCAAGGCTTTCGTGATTCTGCGCCCGGGCTACGAACCCGATGCCGCCATGGCCGCGACGTTGCAGGATTTCGTCAAGCGAACCGTCGCGCCTTACAAGTATCCGCGAGCGATCGAGTTCGTCAGCACGCTGCCCAGGACCGAAACGGGCAAGCTCAAGCGCTTCACCCTGCGCGAGGATGCGGCGCGATGAAGGCGGCGCACTGGTTTGATCGTGCCGATGATCCGCGCATCTTCCGCGTGCGCGAAATCGTGCGCTTTCGGCATTGCGATCCGGCGGGCATTGTTTTTTATCCCCGCTATTTCGAGATGGTCAACGACTTCATCGAGGCCTGGTTCGAGCGGGCGCTGGGCGCGTCTTTCCACGCGTTGCATGAAGGGCAGGGCATCGGCACGCCCACCGCGTCGATTCAATGCGATTTCGTCTCGCCCAGTCGTTGGAACGATGTGCTGGTGCAGCACTTGCATGTTCAGCACCTGGGGGCGGCCTCGGTGCGGGTGCTGTTTGCCTTCACGGACGAGCAGGGCGGGGTGCGCCTGACCGGGCACCTCACGATTGTGACGGTGGACCTGAACACGATGCGCTCGTGCCGCATGCCCGACGCGCTGCGTGCCGCGATCTCGCGCTATGTTATCGATCCCCCGCCGGCTGGCGAGGGTTCTTCTTTTTTGTGACGGATAAGGATATTCCATGGACATTCTTCAACCGCCCGATTGGGCTGCGCCGCGCGGCTACGCCAACGGCATCGCTTGCGAACTCACCGTAGGCAGCAAGGTGCTGTTTCTGGCGGGCATGATCGGATGGAATGGCCAGCAGCAGTTCGAGACGGACGACCTGGCCGAACAGGTTCGGGTGGCGCTGGAAAATATCGTGGCCACACTTGCTGCCGGGGGGGCGAGGCCGCAGCATATCGTTCGCATGACGTGGTATGTGAAGGACAAGCAGGCATATGTGCAGGCCTATCCGGAGATCGGACGCCACTACCGCGCCACCATAGGCAAGCATTTTCCGGCGATGACGGCGGTACAGGTGGCCGATCTGGTCGAAGACCGCGCGCTGGTGGAGATCGAGGCGACCGCGGTCGTGCCGGGACTGATCAGCACCGATGCAGGCAATTGAGCAATGAGCACGCTGCAGCCGTGCAGCCAGGGCGCAGGGAATCGGGCAGGAGACGGCCATGACCATCGACGTTTTTTTTGATGCGCAACCCACGCGTGAAACCCAATACGATGCGCGAGCGTCGGTGGACGATTTTCCAGCCTACATGCGGCAGTATGCCGAGCGTGCGCACACCGCGCGGCGCAATCATCCGGCTATCCTCGGCCTGCCCTATGGGCCGGGCGTGGCCGAAAAGCTCGATATCTTTCCGGCGGCGGGGGCCCCACTGGCGCCGGTGTTCATCTTCATCCATGGAGGATATTGGCGGGCGCTGAGCAAGGAAGATATGCACGGTGTCGTGCCGGCGCTGACGCAGGCGGGTGTCGCGGTCGTCTTGCTGGAATACACGCTGGCACCTGAAGCCACGCTTGCGGAAATTGTGCGCGAGGTACGATCTGCCCTTGCCTGGATACATGCCCATGGCCGGGCATATGGTCTGGACCCGGATCGCATTCACGTCAGTGGCAGTTCGGCGGGCGGCCATCTCGCGGCCATGCTGATGGCGCCCGGATGGCCTGCCCGCTACGGCCTGCCCGAGGATGTGATCAAGGGCGCCGTTGCATTGAGCGGCCTGTTCGACCTGCGTCCATTGTGCGATACCGTGGTCAACGACTGGTTGCAGCTGACCGACGCACAGGCCTGGGCGCTCAGTCCGATGGCGCATGTCCCGGCGACATCCGCTCCACTGATCCTGGCCGTGGGTGGGAAGGAGACGCTGGGCTTCAAGCGGCAGACGCAGGCCATGCATGCGCTCTGGCAGCAACACGGCCTTTCTGTCTCGATGATGGAAGTGGCCGCGGCTGATCACTTCAGCATCGTGTTCGATCTGGCAGACGAAAAAAGTGGCCTCTTCAAGGCCACTCTTGACATGATTTTCTAGGGCCCGACCCGCTCGCGTCTGCCAGCACGACGTCGCGCCAGCCGACCGGTGCCAGCCCTTAATGCATTATTGCGTGGTCTGGGCCGGGTTGCCCGCCATGGCGCGCAGCTTCTGCTGCAACTTGGGATCCTGCTGCACGGCCTGGCCGATGCCGTTGAACTCGTCCACGCTTAATCCATCGTCACGCACGACTTTCACCATCTTCTCGTCGGCCTCGCGATAGATCGTCTGGCGCGCGCTGTCGTCTTTGGCGGCCTGCAACTTCGGTCGATACTCATCAGCCAACACGGCCACCTTTTGCGACGCACCGGCGAATTTCTCGAGCTGGGCGTCCGACGGTTGAATCGCGGGCGCCTGAGGCGGCGCAGCATTCTGTGAGGTGGGTGCCCCTTGTTGCGCGGGGGCGGGTGCGGCAGATTGCGCCATGACGGCGGCGGAAGACATGCCTGCGGCGAGCACTGCGGCGTTGATGAATGCGTGTGTCGATTTCTGCATGAAACCTCCTGGTTCAGTTCATTGAGCGATCATGGTGGATCCCCAGGCCCCCATCCGGCAAGTTTCTCGATGTGTAGTCGTGTTTCATTTGCCGTCATCTTGCCGTCAATGCGAAGTAACACCCCCTCAATTTCCTGTTTGTGTACCTCATGATGCGATTCAGTGGTCGTGAGTGCCCTGACCCGTCACCCGAGGCCTGGTTGATCAGGGCAAATGCGCGGGGTGAGGTGAGCGGTCGGGCAGGTTCACCCCGCGTCATGACCGCTACGCTATCCACGCGAACAAGGCCCAGCCCGTCTAGCCACGCACTCAATGCGGTTGACCCATTACATCATTACTCAGTGTCGCGCCCCTTCATTATGCTGTATATTCATACAGTGGATATTCAGAACAAACTCGCGATCCTGGCGGATGCAGCCAAGTACGACGCTTCCTGTGCTTCAAGTGGCAGCGAGCGTCGGTCGTCTGCGGGCGGGCGCGGCATAGGGTCGACCGAGGGCGCAGGCATCTGTCACAGTTACACGCCCGATGGGCGATGCATTTCCCTCCTGAAAATTCTGTTCACCAACTTCTGCCAATACGATTGCCTGTATTGCGTGAACCGGGTTACCAGCAATGTGCCCCGCGCGCGATTCACGATTCAGGAAGTGGTCGATCTCACCCTCGATTTTTATCGTCGCAACTGTATTGAAGGTCTGTTCCTGTCCAGCGGGATCATCCAGAATCCCGATTACACGATGGAGCAGGTCGTCGAGGTGGCGCGCTGTCTGCGTGAAGACCACGATTTCCGGGGCTACATCCATCTGAAAACCATTCCTGATGCCTCTGCCGAGCTGATGGAGCGCGCCGGTCGCTTCGCCGATCGGCTGAGCATCAATATCGAATTGCCCACCCAGGAAAGTCTGGTGGCCCTGGCGCCCGAGAAAGACGGGCCGGCCATTCGTCGATCCATGGCGCGCATGGCGGTGCATATCGAGGATGCGCGTCAGGCGCGGCAGGAGCAGCGCAACGCCCCGCAGATCGTCTCGATGGCGCAGATGCCGGCCCGGCGTGCCCCCGCACCGCGTTTCGCACCGGGTGGTCAGAGCACGCAGATGATTATCGGCGCCGATGCGTCCGATGACCGCAGTATTCTAGCCACCAGTGCGACCCTTTATGGCAGCTACCGACTCAAGCGCGTGTATTACTCCGCTTTCAGCCCCATCCCCGATTCGGCTGCCACATTGCCTCTTGCTGCAGCGCCGGTCATGCGTGAGCATCGGCTTTATCAGGCCGATTGGCTCATGCGCTTCTACGGCTTCTCGCACGACGAAATCGTACCGTCTTCCCAGGCCGGCATGCTGGCGCTGGATATCGACCCCAAGCTGGCCTGGGCTCTGGGCAATCGCGAGCAGTTTCCGATTGATCTGAACGTGGCGCCACGCGAGATGATGCTGCGTGTGCCGGGGTTGGGGGTGCGCACGGTCGACAAGCTGGACGCGGCGCGACGCATTCGGAAGTTGCGCAGTGATGATTTGAAGCGGCTGCGCATTCCTTTGAAGAAAGTGATGCCCTTTGTCGTGCTGGCCGATTATCGACCCAGTCGAGCATTGCAGGCCAGCGATCTGGCGGGCCAGGTCCGCACACCCGAGCCCGAGCAGGGCCTGCTGTTCGGCGTCTAGGGGAACCGATGTCTACTGTCTTGCTGGCCGATGAAGCCGATTGGGTGGGCTTTCGTGTTCTGGCACGTGATCATCTCCTGCGCGGCACGCCGCCCGATGCCTTGCAATGGCGCGTGCGGGGCGGCGATGCCGGTCTGTTTGATGACGATGGCCTTCCCCAGGGAGAGCAGGGCGCAGCCGAGGTGTCATCCCTTCCTCTGGTGCACCCCACCGAGCCGAGTCGCGCGGCGACTGCCCCTACCGTCAGCAAGGCGTTCATGACGCTTGCCGAGAGCGTCATTCTGCATAGCGACGCGGCACGTTTCGATTTGATCTACCGGTTGCTGTGGCGCATGCAGCGTGAACCCGGCTTGCGTCATGATCCGCTGGATGCGCAGATCATGCAGGCGCAGGCCATGGCGCGCGTGGTGCACCGGGATATGCACAAGATGAAGGCGTTCGTGCGGTTCAGGCCGATCGTGCGATCCGGTGACGATACGCTGCATGTCGCGTGGTTCGAGCCTGAACATCACATCGTGGCGGCAACCGCTCCCTTTTTTCGGGACCGGTTCACCGCCATGCATTGGGCCATTCTCACGCCGGAAAAGTGTGTGCGCTGGGATGGCCGTACCCTGACGTTCGGCCCCGGAGCATCGCGCGACGATGCCCCGCCCGCCGATGCGGGCGAATCATTGTGGCTGACCTACTACGCCCACATTTTCAACCCGGCCCGGCTGAAGATGAACATGATGCGCAAGGAAATGCCGCGCAAGTATTGGCACAATCTGCCCGAAGCATCGCTGATCGGCCAGCTGGCGCACGACGCGACCATGCGAACGGCCAATATGATCGATGCCCCGGCTACTGTGCCAGCGCGGCGCATCGTGCCAATCGCGTCGCTCGCTGTGCCAGCAGAAGACTCGGGTATCGGAGACCTTGCGTCGGGCAAACGGCGGGTGCAGTCGTGCCGCGATTGCGCCATCGGGCACCACGCCACGCAGGCCGTCTGGGGCGAGGGGCCCGATCAGGCGCGTTTGATGGTGGTTGGCGAACAGCCTGGAGACCAGGAAGATCTGCGTGGCCGACCCTTCGTCGGACCCGCAGGACAACTCTTCGATCGTGCGCTCGTCGAACTGGGATGGGCGCGCAGCGAGCTTTACGTGACCAACGCGGTCAAGCATTTCAAGTTCGAACCGAGAGGCAAGAAGCGCATCCACAAGACGCCAGCGCAGCAGGAAGCCGCAGCATGCGCGAAGTGGCTCGATCTGGAAGTGTCGCAGGTGCGTCCGCAGGGGATCATCGCGCTGGGGGCCACCGCCGCCCGGGCATTGTTGGGGCGGGCGATTGTCGTGACGCATTTTCGGGGTCAGTGGATCGACGGGCCCAATGGCATACCTGTGCTGATTACGCTGCACCCCTCGGCACTTTTGCGCATGGATCCGGCCGTGCGGGCCGATGCGTGGCAGGCCTGGTTGCGCGATCTCGCTCAGGCGCAGACACTGGCACCGGTCAGTCCGCACCCTGCACACGTACACGCAGGCGTTTGACTTCACTGCGCTCGGTCTTGCCTTCCAGTCTTCGGCGCTTTGAACCCAGGGTGGGGCGCGTCGGGCGACGTGTCTTGGGCGCACTGGCCACGCTGTCGACCAGCGCCTGCAGACGAACCCGGGCATCGATGCGGTTCTGCTCCTGGCTGCGGCTGCCCTGCGCCTTGATGACGATCACGCCTTCTGCGGTAATGCGATGGTCGCGCAAGGCCAGCAGGCGCGTTTTGACCGCTTCGGGCAGGGATGATGCGCCGATGTCGAATCGCAGATGGATGGCGCTGGAGACCTTGTTGACGTTCTGGCCGCCCGCACCCTGTGCGCGCATGGCCGTGAACACCATCTCGGCATCGAGCAGGGGGATGGAGGTGGCAGACATGGTTATATTGTAGGTTCAACCCACGCAAGGAGACGCTATTGATTCAAGTCCACCACCTCAACGCATCCCGTTCACGTCGTATCACGTGGATGCTGGAAGAACTCGAATTGCCCTACCAGGTCGTCATGTACCAGCGTGACCCCGATACCCGACTGGCGCCTGCCGAACTCAAGGAGGTTCATCCTCTGGGCAAGGCCCCTGTGATTCGAGACGGTGAACTGGTGGTGTTCGAGTCTGGCGCAATCATCGAGTACCTCGTGCGTCGCTATGGTCAGGATCGCTTTTCCCCGCCGATCGACACACCGAATTATTGGCGTTACCTGCAGTTTCTGCACTATGCCGAAGGCTCGGCCATGCTGCCCCTGATGCTCGATTTGTACACCAGTCGTCTGGGCGAAGCGGGCAAGCCCTTGCAAGGGCGCATCCAGAGCGAATACGCCACCCATTTCGGCTTTCTGGATCGGGAGTTGCAAGGGGCTGACTATTTCGTGGGCGACAGCCTGACGGGCGCCGACGTGCAACTGTCTTTCCAGATTCAGAAGATCGTGGGGATCGCCGGCAAGGATGCTTATCCCAACCTCACCGCTTTCGTTGATCGGATCGAAGCACGGCCGGCCTATCAGCGTGCGATCGAGAAAGCTGGCGCATAGCGCGCATTGCCTTTTCAGGCACGGTGCGCAACGTTGCGCGCCATGCCTAGCTTTTGCCACGACATTACGCTAACTGACAGCCTGCCAAGCGTACACTAGCGCACTTTCTTTTTTGCCCGAGTCCGGGGAGTGCCGTCGTGGCCCAGTTTGCCTTCCGAATCCTCAACGTGTTTGCGCCATCCACCTTCGACGGCAATCCGCTGTGCGTGTTCGAGGATGCGCGTGGGATGACCGATCAGCACATGCAGCTACTGACGCGTCAGTTCAATCTTTCCGAAACAGCATTTGTTTTCCCGCCCCTGCCCGACGAGCAGGCCGTCGGGGTCACGGCAAGGGTGCGTGTGTTCACGCCCGGTCATGAAATGGCGTTTGCCGGACACCCGGCCCTGGGTTGCGCGCACGTGGTGCGCGCTGTCCATGGCACCGGTCCTGCGCTGACGCTGCGATTCAATGCAGGTGATGTGCCCCTGTCGGTGTCGGCAGACGGGGATCCGGATACCTGGTCCTTTGTGCCCCCCCTGGCCGTGGCACCGAGCTGCTGGTCACCCGCGCTTGCTCCCGCCGTCCTGGCCACCATGCTCGGGCTGGCCACGGAAGATCTTGCGTCCGATCCCATGTGGGTCAGCACGGGCAATGATCACTTGCTGGTGCCGTTGCGCGACGCGGCCGCCGTTGCGCGCGCCACGTTCGATCCTGCGCGCGTGGCGCACTGGCCGCTCAGCAGTCTGGGCCGTCGGTCGGTGTATGTCTTTGCCCTCAGTGCCGATGAGGGATCCCGCCTGCGTGTCGATGCCCGCTACCTGTTCATTCGCGACGGCGCGGTGGTGGAGGACCCCGGCACGGGTTCGGCTTGCGCGAATCTGGGTGCATGGCTGTCCCTGGTGGGCAAGCGCTCGAATGTGGCCGTACAGGTCACCCAGGGCGAACAGATGGGTCGGCTGTGTCGCCTGACGCTCGATCTCGACGAGCACGCCGGCATCAGAGTGGGCGGACACGTGATCGAAATCGGTCGTGGACAGGTGGAGATCTGACATGGTGATCGCCGGACTTATTTTTGTTGCCACGCTGATTCTCGTCATCTGGCAGCCGCGAGGCCTGAGCATCGGCTGGAGCGCCATGCTGGGCGCAGCCGTGGCGCTGATGCTTGGCGTGGTGAACTGGGCCGATGTGGGCGAGGTGTGGCATATCGTGTGGAATGCTACTGCAACGTTTGTCGCCATCATCATTATCAGTCTGATCCTGGACGAGGCCGGATTCTTCGAGTGGGCGGCACTGCATGTGGCGCGTTGGGGAGGCGGGCGCGGCCACCGGCTGTTCGTATTGTTCGTTCTGCTGGGGGCTGTGGTCTCGGCCCTGTTCGCCAATGATGGCGCCGCGCTGATCCTCACGCCCATCGTCATGGCCATGCTGGTGGCGCTGGGCTTCGGCGCGGCGACCACGCTGGCCTTCGTGATGGCTGCGGGCTTCATCGCCGATACGGCCAGTCTGCCGCTGGTGGTGTCCAATCTGGTCAACATCGTGTCTGCCGACTATTTCGGCATCGGCTTCAATCGGTATGCTGCGGTGATGGTGCCGGTGAACGTAGCGTCAGTGGTCGCGACGCTGCTGGTGTTGTGGCTGTATTTCCGGCGCGATATTCCCAGAACGTTCGATGCCACGCAGATCGCCGACCCGGCATCGGCCATCCGCGATCGACGCACCTTCATTGCCGGCTGGTGGGTGCTGGCCATGCTGCTGATCGGGTTTTTCTGGCTTGAGCCCCACGGGGTGCCCGTCAGTGCGGTTGCGGCGGTGGCGGCAGCCATCCTGCTGGCGGTCGCGGCAACGGGCCGGGTCATACACACCCGACGCGTGCTGAAAGAGGCGCCTTGGCAGATCGTGGTGTTTTCGCTGGGCATGTACATGGTCGTTTATGGCCTGCGCAATGCCGGCCTGACCCAGGCGCTGGCCGACGTGCTTTCGGCCATGGCCGGTCACGGGCTGTGGGCTGCGACGTTCGGCACCGGCATCCTCACCGCGCTGCTGTCATCGGTGATGAACAACCTGCCCACCGTGCTGATCGGCGCGCTGTCGGTCGACGCTGCCCAGGCAGAGGGCGTGGTGCGCGAAGCCATGATTTACGCCAATGTGATCGGCAGTGACCTTGGCCCGAAGATTACTCCCATCGGCAGCCTGGCGACACTTTTGTGGTTGCATGTGCTGGCGCGCAAGGGCGTACGGATCTCCTGGGGCTATTACTTCAAGGTGGGCATCGTGCTCACCACGCCGGTGCTGCTGGTGACGCTGGCTGCACTCGCCTGGCGCCTGGGTCCGGCCTGATCGCTTGCCCGCGGCTGTAGATCAGCATGCGCCCTTTGTAGGCGGCGTTGCCGTTGCACGCCGGGTGGTGCAGTTTCTCCTGGCGAAGCGAGAAGTCCAGGCCCGCCATATGACGCGTGAAGGCGGGGCGGTTGCCCCGATCGGGATCGACGATCCACACCTCGGCTGTCGCGGCTGTGTGTCGCCCGATAAAGGCTGCCAAGTCGCCGCCTGGGTCCCGCTCGTAAAGCAGATCGCTGCCGATGATCAGATCGAACAGCCCTTGCACGCGCGCATCGGCATCATCATCGTTCGAGCGGTGTGCCCCCCACTGGCCGCGACGGTAGGCCATGGGCGCGAGCCCATTGAGGCGCAGGTTTTCGATGAAGAAGGCTTCGGCCAGCGGATGGCAATCACTGGCGGTCATGCAGGCGCCGCGTCGGTGACCGACCAGGCTGGCCAGCCCCAGGCCACAACCGATTTCCAGTATGCGTTCCTGTGCCTTGAGCGGGTGGCTGGCCATTCGCGTGGCGAGATAGGCGCCTGAAGGCCATGGCATGCCGAAAAGGGGCCATGCCGCAGACGAGATACCCCGCCTTTCTGCGGCACCCGAAGGATCGCTGAATTGCTGCAGGTCGAGCAGGGACCGGATGAGCAGGTCGGCCGCACCCGGGATGGCGATGCGTGCTTGCTTGGTGAGATAGCCGGGCATCGGCGAGGCGCGCGCTGTTCAGAGCGCGCAGAGAGGGGAGGCGTACAGTATGCCTGACGCCGTCCCCCAGCGGGCCAGATCAGTTGATGCTGTAGCCGCGGCCCTTGTAGCAGGCCCCGAGCGCCCGCTGATAAGACTCGGTGTTGGCGCTGGTCGTGTAGGTCGTGACGTAGGAAGGATCAAAGCCACTCTGGTTCATCGCCCAACTGCGGCATGCTTCGCGATCACGCGACTGCTGGGCGACGTTCTGCCCCTTGCTGGGATAGGCGACCACATCATCGGCGTTGCTGTAACGCGCCACCTGCTGCGTGTTGTTATAGGACGGTTGCACCGTGTTGTAGGACGGCTGGACGTATTCCGTCTGGGGCGTGCCATACACCACAGGTGGGGCCACGTAGGTGACCGGCGGCTGCACATAGACCGGCGGGGCGGCGTAAGTCACTGCCGGGCCGTAGTAACCCCCGTAGGCAGGCCCATACACCGGCGCATAGCCCGGACCCACATACACCGACGACGAATACGCCGGACGCGAGGCGCTCATGCCGATCAGCGCCCCGGCGCCCAGCAGGGCCGCGCCGCCAATCCACAGGCTCGCCGACGAGCCGCGATGGTAGTGGCCACCGCCGCCGCGCCAATCGCCCCGTCCGCCCCAGGCCGATGCCTGGCCACTGACCGCCACCAAAACCACCGCGAGAGCGGCGTTGCGCCACGAAAAGACCTTCATGTCATGCTCCTGTGCCCGGAGATCCGCGCGCCGCGCGCGCCAGTTGGGCAGTGTCTTCAATGTACTCCTGGGGTCGGATTTAGTCATGTCAGACCGCGCTTTTGTCTGAAGCAACCATTTCAGTGCGTTTCCAGCCCGAATTCCTCGTATGATGCATTTTTCGTGCAATGCAGCATGCAGCGGTTCGATGCCGCGCATTGCGTGTCAGACGCTTCAGATCCAGCAAGGTTCCATGCGCTTCCAAGCTCCGTCCTCTACGGCATCCGCCGCGTCGCACTCCCCGCTGGAGGATGCGCTGGCCTTGCTGGTGGGTACGTTGCTGATCTCCTTCGCCCTGGCATTGTTCAAACAGGCAGGAATCGCCACCGGCAGCACCGCCGGGCTTGCGTTTCTCATCCATTACAGCGTGGGCCTGCCTTTCAGCCTGTGCTTCTTTTTGCTCAACATCCCGTTCTACTTTCTGGCGTACTTCCGCATGGGGCGGCCCTTCATGGTCAAGACCGTGCTGGCCGTGGGGCTGGTGGCGCTGCTTGCCGATATGCATGCCCTGTTCCTGCATACCGTCGGGCTTGAGGCGTTCTATGTCGCGCCGATGGGGGGCGTGATCATGGGGGTGGGGTTCCTGGTGCTGTTCCGGCACAAATCCAGCCTCGGGGGTGTCAATATCCTGGCGCTCTACGTTCAGGAACGCTTCGGGCTGGCGGCGGGCAAGTTTCAGCTGGGGGTGGATCTGTGCATCATGGCACTGTCCTTTCTGGTGATCGATGCGCGCGCTGTTGCCGCCTCGATCGTGGGTGTGATCGTGTTGAACGTGATCATTGCCATGAACCACCGGCCCGACCGATACATCGCGCGTTAGGGCAGGGCGCTGCCGCCTGATTGCCTGTCGCGATTTGTTAATGCTTTTGCGCAATGAAGGGTGTAGTGTCACTTTCGCGGATTGTCCGCCCTTTGAAGACTGGAGACTTGCCATGAAATCAGTTCTATCCGCAGCGCTTGCCGCTGGCGTCGCTGTTCTGTTTGCCGGCGCGGTCCACGCTGCCGATGCACCGTTGACCAAGCAGGGTGGCATGTTGGTTGATGCCAAAGGCATGACCGTTTACACGTTCGACAAGGATAGTGGCGGCAAGAGCATGTGCAATGACGCCTGCGCCAAAGCCTGGCCGCCCGTGATGGCTGACGCGTCTGCCAAACCCAAGGGCGACATGACCGTCATTACGCGCGACGACGGCAGCAAGCAGTGGGCTTACAAGGGCAAGCCCGTGTACACCTACGTGAAGGACACCAAGGCTGGCGAAGCCACGGGTGATAACTTCAAGGAAATCTGGCACGTCGTCAAACCCTGATCGCACGGCCATAGCCGCCTGTCCATCGCCGCGTTGTGATCGACGCATGCCACCGGGGCGACTGCCCCAGCGCATTCAGCAAGGCGATAGCCTGCCCAGGCGATCAAAAGTGAACAGCCCGATTGGCCGGATGCATATCCCGGACAATCGGGTTTTTTCATGGGCAGGAAAAACCGGCCTCGTGTTGGACCATGAATTTGCAAGGGGACGTTGACCCAGGCAAAGTAGTGGAAAAGATAACGAGGAGCACGCATGCATTCGCCGCACACTCGCCTGCCCGAGACGACCGACGTTCCCGATAGCCATGGTTTGAACCTGCATCTTGCCGATCCGTATGGGCCGGCCATGGCAAACCACTATCTGCC
>Ga0075364_10001006_pt1 | contig 14946 bp, 15 predicted proteins | sample EndMetdeltDD1764_FD_71517 | JGI IMG/M metagenome (GOLD analysis project Ga0075364, IMG submission 71517) | Populus endosphere microbial communities from Tennessee, USA - Endosphere MetaG P. deltoides DD176-4 | ecosystem: Host-associated > Plants > Roots > Endosphere | place: USA: Tennessee...
CACGCCGCCGCCGAGATCGACGACATGGCCTGGATGCGTCAGCTCCTCGACTGGCAGCGGGAGGCCGCCGACCCTGGCGAGTTCCTGGAGGCCCTGCGTTACGACCTTGCGGTGCAGGAGATCTTCGTGTTCACGCCCAAGGGCGATCTGATCACGCTCCCGACGGGCTCGACTCCGGTCGACTTCGCCTACGCGGTGCACACCGAGGTCGGCCACCGCTGCATCGGCGCCAGGGTCAACGGCAGGCTGGTCGCGCTCGAACGCAAGCTCGAAAACGGCGAAGTGGTAGAGGTTTTCACGTCGAAGGCGCCGAACGCAGGTCCGTCGCGGGACTGGCAGACGTTCGTGGTGTCGCCCAGGGCGAAGGCGAAGATCCGCCAGTGGTTCGCAAAGGAGCGTCGCGAGGAGGCGCTGGAATCAGGTAAAGACGCGATCGCGCGCGAGGTGCGCCGCGGCGGACTTCCGTTGCAGCGTTTGATGAACGCCGAGTCGATGGCGGCGTTGGCCCGCGAATTGCGGTACACGGATGTGTCGGCGTTGTACACCGCGGTCGGGGAGGGCCACGTTTCGGCGCGACACGTGGTGCAGCGGCTGGTTGTCCAGCTCGGCGGCGACGAGGAGGCCTCCGACGAACTCGCCGAACGCTCGACACCGACCACCATGCTGGTGCGTCAGCGCAGCACCGAAGACGTCGGCGTGGCGGTTCCCGGCGCGCCTGGGGTGCTGACGAAGCTGGCCAAGTGCTGCACGCCGGTACCCGGCGACAGCATCATGGGGTTCGTCACCCGCGGCGGCGGCGTGAGCGTGCACCGAACCGACTGCACGAATGCCGGTTCCCTGCAGCAACAGTCGGAGCGGATCATCGACGTGCAGTGGGCGCCGTCGCCGTCTTCGGTGTTCCTGGTCGCCATCCAGGTCGAGGCGCTGGACCGGCACCGGCTGCTCTCCGATGTGACCCGCGTGCTGGCCGACGAGAAGGTCAACATCCTGTCCGCATCGGTGACGACGTCGAACGATCGGGTGGCGATCAGCCGGTTCACCTTCGAGATGGGCGACCCGAAGCATCTGGGGCACGTGCTGAACGTGGTGCGCAACGTGGAGGGCGTCTACGACGTCTACCGCGTGACATCCGCGGCCTAGCGTCTGCCCAAAATTTGCCTGATTGTTTGCGTTGTCTGGAATACTGCGGCGATGCGCACTGCATTGGTGGTTTTAGTCGCTTCGCTGGCGATGATGTTGGCGGGTTGTGGTTCCACGATCAAACCCGAGGGGGCGGCCGGGTCGGTCACCGACCTGGTGTCGAAGCAGACCGGCTTCAAGCCCAACGACGTGAAGTGCCCGTCGGGCGTCGACGCCGAAGTTGGCAAGGAGTTCGAGTGTCACTTCACCGGACCTGAGGGCAAGGACTACACCGCCCATATGAAGGTCACCAAGGTCGAGGGCGACAACGTCGAGTTCTACATCAAGACCGCGCCGAGCTAAGTCCGGGGCTCAGCTGCTCCCGCCGACTAACCCACCTGGACTGACTTGATCGTCACGTCGACTATCGGCTTGCCGTCGTCGCTTCCGTCGGCCACGCCCGCCGCAGCGACCTTGTCCAGCGTCGCCAGGCCGGCGCTGTCGATGGTGCCGAACACCGTGTAACTCGGCGGCAGCTGGGAATCCTTGTACACCAGAAAGAACTGGCTGCCGTTGGTGCCGGGCCCCGAGTTGGCCATCGCCAGCGTGCCGCGAGGGTAGAGCACCGGGATCTTCAACGCGGGATCCGCCAGCCGGTACTGATTGGTGGGGTATTCGTTCGGGAACCGGTAGCCCGGCCCGCCGGTACCGGTGCTGGTCGGATCACCACACTGCAGCACGCCGAGCTCGGTCGAGATGGTCAACCGGTGGCACCTGGTGTTGTCGAAGAACCCCTGTTTGGCCAGGCTGGTGAAGTTGTTGACAGTGCATGGCGACTTGCCGTTGTCCAACTCCAGCCCGACGGTGCCCTGATTGGTGGTGATGCTCGCGCGGATCAGGGCCGGATCGGTCGCGATCCTGCCGTTCTGCGGGGGCTTGACGGGCTTGCTCGCCGGCTCGGTCGTCGCCGGATATTGGCAGTTGGAGCCCAACGTCTTCGGTGGGTCGAACGGCGGCAGCGTGTTGTCGACAGGCGGTGACGGGGTCGCGGTGAAGTCCGGATACGTCGGGGTCATGCCGTCCAGCGACTCGAGGTCACGCGCGACCTGGACGATGAACAGTGCGCTCAGTGCCACCACCACGATGGTCAGAGCCGTGATCATGTAGCTGATGACGAGCCCCGCGACGGCAAGCCCGCGGCCCTCCTCACCGGTTTTCTTGATCTGCGACAGCGAAATGTGGCCGAAGATGATGCCGAGCGGTGCGAAGAGGAACGCGCACACCAAAGACACGATGGCCATCGAATTGGTCGGCTGTGGTGGCGGATAGCCGTAGTACCCGGGATAGGCACCCTGCGGTGGCGGATAGCCGTAGTACGGATAGGCACCCTGCGGTGGCGGCGGGTAGGCGCCGTACGGCGGGGGCGGACCGGTCATGGTCGAGTCAGTCGAGCAGGATCGACGTGATCTGGACGCCGTCCTTCGGCTTGCCGTCCTGGCTTCCGTCGGCAGTGCCTGCCGCGGCGATCTTGTCCAGCGTGGCCAGGCCGGTCTGGTCGATGGTGCCGAACACCGTGTAGTTCGGCGGCAGTTGCGAATCCTTGTACACCAGGAAGAACTGGCTGCCGTTGGTGCCAGGGCCCGCGTTGGCCATCGCCAGCGTGCCTCGCGGATACACCACCGGTTGGCTCAGCTTGGGATCGTCGGGCTGGAACTGGCTGGTCGGGTATTCGTTGTCGAACTGGTAGCCCGGCCCGCCGGTGCCCTGGCCTGTCGGATCGCCGCACTGCAGCACGCCCAGCCCATCGGAGGTGGTCAGCCGGTGGCATGGCGTGTCTTTGAAGAAGCCTTGCTGGGCAAGGCTGGCGAAGCTGTTCACCGTGCACGGTGACTTGGCGTTGTCGAGTTGCAGCCCGATATTGCCCTGGTTCGTCGTCATGCTGGCGCTGACCTGAGCCGGGTCGGTCGGAACCTTGCCGGTGCGGGGCGGGTTGTTCGGCTTGCTCGCCTTGTCCGGTGACGCCGGGTACTGGCAGTTCTCACCCAGGCCGGCCGGAGCCGCGAACGGCGGCAGCGCGCCGGGCGCTGGGGGTGCCCCCGGCGTCGACGGCGCCGCGGCCGAGGTGGACGGCGTCGTTGCGGCCGACGCGAGCTTGTCAGAATCCTTGTTGGTGACGACGACGGTGGCCACGATGGCGCCGATCACGACGATCGCGGCCACGGCGGATCCGACGATCGTGTAGATGCGGCGCTGACGTTCCTTCGCTGCCCGGCGCTCCAGCTGCCTCTCGAGTTTGCGCTTCGCTGTTGCACGCCGTTGTTCGTTGGTCGGCACCGCCGCAGTCCTCCTCATGATCTGATCAGTCGGCAACGAGTGTGCCAGGCGTTGCTGAGTGCGGGGGTAGAGACCCTGCTGAACAGGAGATGGGACACTGGACGCCGTGTTGATCACCGGATTCCCGGCCGGCATGCTGGCGTGCAATTGCTACGTGCTGGCCAAGCGAACCGGAGCCGACGCCATCATCGTCGACCCTGGCCAGCGGGCGATGGGACCGCTGCGGCAGATCCTCGACGAGAACCACCTCACGCCGGCGGCGGTGCTGTTGACGCATGGGCACGTCGACCACATCTGGTCGGCGCAGAAGGTCGCCGACATGTACGGCTGCCCTGCCTACATCCATCCCGAGGATCGGTTCATGCTGACCGATCCGATCAAGGACTTCGGGCCCCGGCTGGCCCAAGTCGCGTTCGGCGCATTGTTTCGCGAACCCAAAGAGGTCGTCGAGCTGGACCGCGACGGCGACAAGGTAGATGTGGGTGGTGTGACGGTGACCGTCGACCACACGCCCGGCCATACCCGCGGCTCCGTCGTGTTCCGCGTATCCGACGGGCCCGAGGAGGTGGTCTTCACCGGTGACACGTTGTTCCGCCAATCGGTGGGCCGCACCGATCTGCCCGGCGGCAGCGGCCGTGACCTGCTCGGCTCGATCGTGACAAAACTGTTGGTGCTCGACGACGACACCGTGGTACTACCGGGGCACGGTGAGAAATCCACGATCGGCTTCGAACGCCGCACCAACCCATTCCTCGAAGGCTTGACCTAGTGACAGACTTTCAGGCGCCCAAGGGCGTCCCGGATTACCTGCCGCCCGACTCGGCGCAATTCGTCGGCGTGCGCGATGGCCTGCTCGACGCCGCAAGGCGGGCAGGCTACGGCGATATCGAGCTGCCGATCTTCGAAGACACCGCGCTGTTCGCCCGTGGCGTGGGGGAGTCCACCGATGTGGTGTCCAAGGAGATGTACACCTTCGCCGACCGCGGCGACCGCTCGGTGACGCTGCGCCCTGAGGGCACCGCGGGTGTGATGCGTGCGGTGATCGAGCACGGCCTTGATCGCGGGCCGCTGCCCGTGAAGCTGTGCTACGCGGGACCCTTCTTCCGCTACGAGCGCCCGCAGGCCGGGCGCTACCGGCAACTGCAGCAGGTCGGGGTGGAGGCGATCGGCGTCGACGACCCGGCGCTGGACGCCGAGGTGATCGCCATCGCCGACTCCGGGTTCCGCTCGCTGGGGCTCGACGGTTTCCGGCTCGAGATCACGTCGCTTGGCGACGACAGCTGCCGACCGGAGTATCGGGAGTTGTTGCAGGACTTCCTGTTCAAGCTCGACTTGGACGAAGAAACGCGGCGGCGCGCCGAGATCAACCCGCTGCGGGTGCTCGACGACAAGCGTCCGAAGATGCGGGAGATGACCGCCGACGCGCCGGTCATGTTGGACCACCTCTCCGATGTGGCCAAGCAGCACTTCGAGACGGTGCTCGCACATCTGGATGCTTTGGGTGTGCCCTATGTGATCAACCCGCGGATGGTGCGCGGGTTGGATTACTACACGAAGACCACGTTCGAGTTCGTCCACGACGGGCTTGGGGCGCAATCAGGGATCGGTGGCGGGGGCCGCTACGACGGGCTGATGCATCAGCTCGGCGGAAAAGACTTGTCGGGTATCGGCTTTGGTCTCGGCGTCGATCGGACGGTGCTGGCGTTGAAGGCCGAGGGCAAGACCGTCGGCGGCACCACCCGCGTCGACGTGTTCGGTGTGCCGCTCGGCGAGCAGGCCAAGGTGAAGCTGGCCGTGCTGGCCGCGCGGCTTCGTGCGGCCGGTGTACGCGTCGACCTGTCTTACGGCGACCGCGGCATCAAGGGTGCGATGCGCGCCGCCGACCGCTCCGGCGCCTCGATCGCATTGGTCGCCGGTGACCGTGACATCGAGGCGGGCACGATCGGTGTGAAGAGCCTGGCGACGGGTGATCAGGTCGACATCCCCATCGATCGCGTTCTGAACGAAGTGCTTTCGCGCCTCAGCCTGGCCTAGCTACCGTTTCCGCGAGCGACCGTGTCTGTACGCGACACGCCGCGATAATGCGTACGAATGCGGTCGCTCGTGCTGATTTTGCGGGCCCGAATCCCCCCAACGACTACCGTGTCAACATGTCGTTGATCGCCCTCGAAGAGCATTACGCCTGGGATCCGGCCAGCGTCGGCAACGTCGTGGGCACCTGGTTGCAGTCCAACAACACGGTCGCCTACGAGCGGTTGTACGACCGGGGCCCGCTTCGTCTCGAGCAGATGGATGCCGCAGGCATCGATTTTCAGATCCTGTCGCTGTTCGACCCCGGCGTGCAGGACGAGACCGATGTCGCGCGCGCCACCGACTTGGCCCGCCGCGCCAACGATGACCTGGCCGAGACGGTGCGCGGAAACCCGGGCCGATTCGGCGGTTTCGCGACGCTGGCGACGCAGGATCCGGACGCCGCGGCCGCCGAATTGGAACGTGCCGTTTGCGAGCTCGGCCTCGTCGGTGCATTGATCAACGGCCACTGCCAGGGGCGCTATCTCGACGATCCGGCCTATGAGGGGCTCTTCGGGTGCGCGGAGGCAATGAGTGTTCCGATTTACCTGCACCCGACCACGCCGCATCCCGCCGTCATGGAGGCCTGGTTCGCCCCGTATGTCGCCGACGGCCTGCACCTCGCATCTTGGGGGTTCGCCGCCGAGACGGGAACCCACGTGCTGCGGCTGATCTACTCGGGACTGTTCGACAAGTTCCCGCGGCTGCAGATGATCATCGGGCACCTCGGCGAGATGCTGCCGTTCGCCGCTTATCGGGTCGACCGCTATTACGGGCTCGGCGGCGCGGGCTCAGGACACAGACTGAAACGATTGCCTTCGGAATACCTGCGCAGCAATTTCCACGTCACCACCAGCGGCAACTTCTGCCCGCCTGCCTTCGCGTGCACGCTCGAGGTGATGGGCGCTGACCGGGTGATGTTTTCGGTGGACTATCCGATGGACGACAACCAGGCCGGAGCGGAGTTTCTGGCGTCCTATCCGATGGACGACCTCACCCTTCGGAAGGTCAGCTCCGAGAACGCGATTCGGCTTTTCGGCGCGCGAATCCCCGAGAGTCTTGGCGTTTAGGGCCGATCAGACGGCGAAGACCTGGCCGTCACGCGCGACGGTGACCTTGCCGGAGTAGTGCTTTCCGATGGCATCGAACCATTGCGAGTCGGGCAGGTCGGTTGGCGAATAGTGGCTCAGGATCACGTGTTTGGCGTTGGCCGCCGCGGCGACTTCACCGACTTGCTCAGCCGAGGTGTGTGAGCTCACCAAGTAGTTCGGCGGGAACCTGTTGTGGTAGTACGCGTCGTCGAGGCTGAATTGCGCCTCGTGCACGAGTATGTCGGTGTTCTTGGCGAGGGCGATCAGGTTGTCGGACTTGGTGGTGTCGCCGGAGAAGGTCACTGAAACACCGGATTTCGCCAGATCGAAACGAAAGCCGAATGCCGGGTAGATGTCGTAGTGGGAGACCAGTGTCGCGGTGACGACCACGTTGTCGTCCGACATGACGGGGAACGGGGCAGTCTTGGGCGACCTGTTGAGGTAATCCGACCCCGGTGGCACCGCAATCTCGGTGACCTTGGCGAGGTCGCCGATGTCGTCGATCCCCATGTCGCGGATGAAGATGTTGTTGGTGTAGGCGAACGCCTGCTGCAGCGCCCGGGTGGTGGCGGCGAGCCCGGGGGCGGGGTTCCTCGGGTCGATTGTGGCGGGATTCGAGTTGCCGACCTGGCTTGGCGGCAGGCCGCCGGCGGGACCTGGACCGTAAACCGTCACCGGTGCTTTACCTTTCGACGCCGTATACCCGCCGGAAAGGAAGAAGCTGAAGTAGTCGACGATGTGGTCGGTGTGCAGGTGGGTGATGAACATGCTCTTCAGGTCGTCGAATCGCAGCCCCGCGTTGGTGAAGGCGTTCAGGGAGCCCAGACCGCAATCGATCTGATAGACGTCGCCGCCAATTTTCAGTGCCGAGGAGATTCCGGTCTTGTTGGGGACCGGCGGCGGTCCGGCTTGGACCCCGAGGGTGATCAGCGCATTCTCGGGCAACGCCGGAGTGGCCTTTGGCGCTGATTTTGGAGCGCACGCCGCTGCGCTGAGAACGGCTCCGCCGATGAGGGCCGACATCGAGGCCGCGAGCATGGACCGGCGCGCGATCTCACCCGATCCGTGCGCGCAATGGCAAACGGAGGCGTCCTCCACTTGCTCAGCCACGCGTCACGACTGCGGTCAGCACTTCATCGACATTGCCGATACCGCCGTCGAATGGGTTGCCGCGCTTGAGAACCTTTGTTCCACCCGGTGTGATCGCGACGAGTTTGGGTGAGCTCGAACCGATTTGGAACTTGCGCGCAAAGCGCACCTGGTCTAGTGGCACGACCGCTCCGCCGCCGTAACTGAACAACCCCAGCTTGCGGTCGATGACCGCCACCGGGCGGCAGTCGTGCAGTGGCTGGCTGCGGCGGCGACGAATCTTGCGCACCACCACAAACGTCAGCGCTGCGAAGACGAGGCCGATGGCCAGGAAGGCCACACCCAGCGCACTCGAGGGAATGCCCGTGACGAGCGCGACGAGACCGAAGCCACCGACAACGAATGTCAGCACACCGAGCACGAATGCCAATACCGTCAGCGCACCCGTACAGCGGTCGATAACCAGAATCCGACGGCCGTCATCGGTGACGACGAGGCCGCCCGTGTCGGCGAGTGTCCGGGTCTCGGCTGGTGCGGCCATGTGTTGCAGCGTGCCATTAGCCGCCCCGACTGTGCGCGGAATCGCGGAGACGCCGCTAGATGGCCATCGCGGCGCGGACGTCGGCTTCCGACGCCGAACCGCCGGTACCGCTGGAGGTGACGCGGCCCGACTCCAGAATGTAGTAGCGCTGCGAGGATTCCAACGCGAACCCGATGTGCTGCTCGACAAGCAGCACACCCAGGTTGCCGCGCTTCGTCAAATCGGTGATCGCGGCCTCGATCTCGGCAACCACCGACGGCTGAATCCCTTCGGTCGGCTCGTCGAGGATCAGGCACTTGGGGCTGGTGATCAAAGCCCGGGCGATCGCCAGCTGCTGCCGCTGACCGCCCGACAGCAGGCCCGCCCGTCGGGTCAGCAGCTCTTTCAACGCGGGGAACAGGTCGAGCTGCTCGTCGATCAGCTGCTTGCCGTTCTTGCGGCCGTCGGCGACGACCTGAAGGTTTTCGGCGGTCGTCAGCTGCCCGAACGACTGCTGGCCCTGCGGCACATACGCCAATCCACGTGCCACCCGTGCGCTGGGCCGCAGCTTGGTGATGTCGTCGCCGTCGAAAAGAACGCTTCCCGCCGTGCATTTGAGAAGGCCGACGGCTGCGCGCAGCAGCGTGGTCTTGCCGGCACCGTTGTGGCCCATCACCGCCGCAACTCCATCCGACGGCACTTCGAGGCTGACCCCGTGGATTACCTCGGAGCGGCCGTAGCCGCTGTGGACGTCGACAAGCTGGAGCATCAGGAGCTCTCCTCGATCAGTTCGTCGGGGATACCGTCGGCGCCAGCGGCCGCGGTGCCGAGGTAGACCTCCTGCACCTTCGGGTTCGCCTGCACCTCGGCCACCGAACCTTCGGCGATGACCTGTCCACGGGCCAACACGGTCACCGAAGTCGCGAACGCGCGCATGAAATCCATATCGTGTTCGACGACGACGACGGTGCGCTCACCACCGATGCGGCGCAACAGGTTTCCGGTCTCCTCGCGCTCCTCGTGGCTCATGCCGGCGACTGGTTCGTCGAGCAGCAGCACGTCGGCGTTCTGTACCAGCAGCATGCCGATCTCCAGCCACTGCTTCTGCCCATGGGCCAAAACGCCGGCAGGCTTCTCGGCGAGCTCTGTCAGCCCGATGGTCTCAAGGGCTTCCTCGATTGCGGGCAGCACGCCCCGGCGCCGCCGCAGCAGCGTCCACGGCGAGCGGCCGGCGCCCGCCGCGATATCCAGGTTCTGCAGCACCGTCAGCTGCTCGAAGACACTGGCGGTCTGGAACGTCCGGCCCACTCCTCGCCTTGCGATCTGGTGCACCTTCTTGCCAAGCAGCTCCACACCCGACTTGTTGATCGACCCGGTGGCAGGCACCAGCCCGGTGATCGCGTCGATCACGGTCGTCTTGCCCGCGCCGTTGGGGCCGATCAGGAATCGCAGGTCGCCCTGGAACAACGTCAGGTCGACGTCGCTGACCGCCTTGAACCCGTCGAAATCGACTGTCAGACCGTGAACTTCGAGGTACTCGGTGCCCATCCCGACGTTGCCGCCTGCGACGGGCTCCACCTCAGAAGTGGTCATGACTGCGCCCCTACCTTCTCGGCGTCCGTTTCGCTGTCGGGATCGACGACCGGTTCGGAGTCAGGCGGAGACTTGGGTTTGCGTGCGCGCGACCGCTTGAGCAGTGCACCCAAACCGGCCAGCCCGGCGGGGAAGAAGCCGACGACGACGATGAACAGCAGACCCTGTGCGTAGGTCCACTCCGACGGAAAGCGTTCGGAGAACAGGCTTTGCGCCCATGCGACGCCGATTGCACCGAGCACCGGTCCGAGCAGCGTAGTGCGCCCGCCGATGGCTACGCCGATGAGGAAAACGATGGAGGGCAGGATGCCGACCTGTGACGGTGCGATGAAGCCGACGATCGGCGCGAACAGTGCCCCGGCGATGCTCGCGAAGAACGCGGCGACGGTATAGGCCACGACCTTGATGTTGGCTGGATCGTAGCCCAGGAACCGCACGCGTTCCTCGCCGTCGCGCACCGCGACCAGCAGCTCGCCGTAGCGGCTGTACATCAGCTGGCGCACCACCGCCACTACGATCAGCAGTACCGCTGCGGCGATGAAGTACAGCATCCGCTTGTTCGCCGGGTCCTTGAGCGCGAACCCGAAGAACGTGCGGAAGTTGTTGAGCCCGTTGCTGCCTCCGACACTGGTCTGTCCGACCAGCAAGATGGCCAGGGCCGCAGCGAGCGCCTGCGACAGGATCGCGAAGTAGGCGCCCTTGACGCGGCGCTTGAACACCCCAAGCCCCAGCGCCGATGCGATGACCGTGGGTACCACCACAATGGCCAACAGTGTGAAGGCGGGGGAGGCGAACGGCTCCCAGTACGCGGGCAATGCGCGCACGCCGGCGATCTGCATGAAATCCGGCACACTGGTGCCGCGCAACTGGGCGTCCGCGATCTTCAGATGCATGCCCATCATGTAACCGCCAAGCCCGAAGAACACGCCCTGGCCCAGCACCAGCATGCCGCCTCGACCCCACGCCAAGCCGATGCCTACGGCCACGATTGCGAAGCAGAGAAACTTCCCGAGCAGACTGAGTCGGAAATCCGAAAGCAGTGCGGGCGCCACCGCGAACAGAACCACCGCCGCGACACCGAATCCGGCCCATGTCTGCCATCGGCCCAACAGGGCTCTCATACGAGACTCCTTGTCCGGACGGTGAACAGACCCTGCGGGCGGACCTGCAGGAAGATCACGATGATCACGAACACGATCACCTTGGCCAGCGACGCGGTGGTGTTGTACTCGATGAACGAATTCAAGAAGCCCAGCGCAAACGCCGCGATAACGGTGCCCTTGATCTGGCCGAGTCCGCCCACCACCACGACCAGGAAGGCGTCGATCAGGTAACTCTGCCCAATGGTCGGGCTTGTCGAGCCGATCAACGTCAACGCCACACCGGCTACCGCGGCCAGACCCGAGCCGATGAAAAACGTTGTGATATCGGTCTTCCTGGACGAAATCCCGCTCGTCTCGGCCAGGTCTCGGTTCTGCACCACAGCGCGGATGCGACGTCCCATCGGGCTGACCTTCAGGACGGTCGCCAGCACTGCGACACAGACGATCGCCAGCACCAGGATGAAGATGCGGGTCTTGGGCACGACGGCACCGAGGATCTCCATACCGCCGGATAACCATGTCGGCGCTATGACGTTGACCGCCGGAGCACCGAAGATGTCACGGGCGACCTGCTGGAGGACCAGTCCGACACCGAACGTGACCAACAGTGTGTCCAGCGGCCGGTCGTACATCCGCTGGATCAGCGTGACTTCCAGGAGCACGCCCATCGCACCGCCGACCAGGAATCCGACCACCAGTGAGATCAGCAGGGACACACCGGCGCTGGAGATGAGCTGCTGCACCACATACGCGGTGTAGCAGCCGGCCATGATGAACTCACCGTGCGCCATGTTGATGACGCCCATCTGACCGAAGGTCAGCGACAAACCCAGCGCAGCCAACAACAGGATCGAGCCGAGGCTCAATCCCGTTGCCAGTTGCCCAATCAGGACATCCATGTCCGGCTCAGCCGGACAGGCCCGCGGCCCACGGGTACGACTTCAGGTATGGGTCCGGTGTGATCGGGCCGGGCGACTGCCAGATCGTGTAGATCAGCCCGTCGGGGTGGATCTCACCGATACGCGCGGTCTTGGTGATGTGATGATTTTCGCCGTCGATGGTGACCAACCCCTCGGGCGCATCGAACGTGACACCGCCCGCATTGTCCTGAATCGCTTTGACGTCGAACGACTTCGCCTTCTCGACGGTGTTCTTCCACAGGTAGACCGACACGTAGGCGGCCTCCATCGGGTCCGACGTGGGCTTGTCGGCGCCGTACTTGTCCTTGTACGCCTTGACGAACGCCTTATTCACAGGGTTGTCGACAGTCTGGTAGTAGTTCCACGCCGTTAACTGGCCCTCAATGTTCTTCGCGCCGATGCCCGTCACCTCTTCCTCGGCGATCGACACCGAGACCACCGGCATCTTCTGCGGCGTCAGACCGGCGTTGGTGTACTCCTTGAAGAACGCGACGTTGGAGTCACCGTTGAGGGTGTTGAACACCGCGCCCGCGTTCGAGCCACGGACCTTGTTGACGATGGTGGAGAAGTCCGTCGACCCGAGCGGCGTGTAGTCCTCGCCCTTGATCTCGATGCCGTTGGCGGCGGCATATGCCTTGATGATCCGGTTGGCGGTCTGCGGGAAGACATAGTCGCTGCCGACCAGATAGAGCGACTTGATGCCCTTCTCCTTGAGATAGTCGAGCGCGGGCACGATCTGCTGGTTGGTCGTGGCGCCCGTATAGAAGATGTTCTTCGACGACTCCAGGCCCTCGTACTGCACTGGGTAGTACAGCAGCGAGTTGGCGCCTTCGAAGACCGGCAGCATCGCCTTCCGGCTCGACGACGTCCAGCCGCCGAACACCGCCGCCACACAGTCACTACTGATCAGCTTCTGAGCCTTTTCGGCGAATACAGTGGGTTCGGACGCCCCGTCCTCGCCCACCAGTTGGATCTGCTTGCCGAGTACGCCGCCCTTGGCATTGATCTGCTCGACGGCTAGATCGATCGCGTGGCGCACGGTCACTTCCGAAATGGCCATGGTGCCGGAGAGCGAGTTCAGCGCACCCACTTTGATGGTCGGGCCAGACGTGTCCACGCACGATGCGGTGTTTGCCGAATCCGATTCGGTCGCCTTGCTTCCGCACCCCGACAACAACAGGCTGGTTACGGCGACGACGCTTCCCGCAGTGAGAACCGATCGTTTCAACGAGGAGCGTCCTTGTAGTCGCATGGACAGCCTTTCTGGAAGTGAGCAAGGCTCATCAGCCGATGAGCGTCGAAAAGAACCCGGCACTTGAGACACCATGCGGGTGTCGAATCGGGACGTTAGATCGCCTGTGTTTCTGTGAAATGTCTGCGCGTGACGAACAAATTAACCCCTCGCTTGGCCGGTATTAGTTTGCCGTTTGCCCGGCGGGGCGTAGCTGGCCTGTCACCGCTGTAACAATCCGGTACCCTCCGGCGATGTGACGGTCATGCGAACAAGGACAACCAGAGTCGGGGCTGTGTTGATGGCGGCGGCAGCGTCAATTGCGGTGGGCCAGGCCACGGCGAACGCCGAGCCGGCCGCTCACCAGGTCCGTTACACGTTGATATCGGCGGGTCCTGCAGATTTCGACCTCTACTATCTGACGGCTCAACCTCCGAGCAAGGCGGCTTACGATGCCGACGCGTATGCGTTCCTGAAGAAGGAGCAGATAAGCCTGGCGCCTGGTGTGCCATGGGTGTTCGAAACCACGATGGCGGACCCGAAATGGGCGGTCTTCACCGTGAGCAGCACCACGCACGGGGGGCAGGCCGCGCCGAATCCTCACTGCGACATCGCCGTCGACGGTCAGGTGGTAGTGCAGCAGGACGCTCCTTACAACCTGCAGTGCAAGCTGCCAGGCAGCCCGATCTAACTCATCTAGCTCGCGAAGACGTACACCCACGCCTGCTCGCCTGAGCGCAGCGGTACGGCCACGCGCCGATAGTCGTCGACTTCGTACTCGTCGGCTGCGGCCAGATCCGTCTCGCTGACCGTGAATACCGTGCCCTCGATCGCCGCGCCGGCACGATCGCTCGGCAGCAGGATCGGATGACGGTCGCTGCCGCTGGTGGCGATCACGTGCGGATCGGTGATGGTGACGTAATCCAGTTCGTAGCCGACGATGGCGTCGGGCCTGCCGTCGAGCTCCCGGCCGAAGGTGCTCAGCTGCACTTCTCGTTGACGCAGCGTGCCGTAGGAGAACAACAGTTCGGTCCGTTCATGCATGACGGCTAGTAAATCAGCGTACGTTTGGCAGCGCCGCGCCGGCAAAGAGTCGGCAGTCGGCGGGGGGAGTTCCGATGACGGTCAACGAAGACAAACTCAATGCGTTTGTGGGCAAGGCGGTAGGCGATCTCGGGGCCGCCATGAGCGCGGTGCTGGTGCTGATCGGTGACGAACTGGGGCTGTATTCGGCCCTGGCCGAAGGCCGATTGACCGTCGAGGAGCTGGCGAAGCGGACCGGCACCAATGAGCGGTATGTGCGCGAATGGCTCGGCAATCAGGCCGCGGGCGGATACGTCGAGTACGACAGCGGAAGCGACGAGTACTACCTCAGTGAGGAGCAGGCGCTCTGTCTGGCGAACCCGAACGGACCGATGGATCTGCCAGGTGGCTACTCGGTCGTTGAGGACCTCTTCGGAGTCAAGCAGCGGGCGGTGGAGAACTTCCGAAGCGGCGAAGGCATGGAATGGGGAGAACACCATCCGTGTTTGTTCCGGGGCACCGAACGGTTCTTCAGGGCCGGGTACAACGCGAGCCTGTTGTCGGACTGGCTGCCTGCGCTCGACGGTGTCGTCGACAAGCTCAAGGCCGGAGGGCGCGTCGCCGATGTGGGATGCGGGCACGGAGTGTCGACAATTCTGATGGCACAGGCATTTCCGAAATCACAGTTCGTCGGCATCGACTATCACGACGCGTCGATCGAGACCGCGCGCGAACATGCCGCGGAAGCGGGCCTGACCAACGCAAGCTTCGAGGTGGCCGACGCGACGTCGTACGAGGGCAGCGACTATGACCTCATCGCCTTCTTCGACTGTCTGCACGACATGGCGAATCC
>Ga0075364_10001007_pt1 | contig 14921 bp, 16 predicted proteins | sample EndMetdeltDD1764_FD_71517 | JGI IMG/M metagenome (GOLD analysis project Ga0075364, IMG submission 71517) | Populus endosphere microbial communities from Tennessee, USA - Endosphere MetaG P. deltoides DD176-4 | ecosystem: Host-associated > Plants > Roots > Endosphere | place: USA: Tennessee...
CCGACGATCTCCGCCCGGGCCCGGTCCAGTTCGAGCATGGCGCGCCGCGCGTAGCCCACCAGGGCCTGGCCGGCGTCGGTCAAGACCATGCCGTGCCGCTCGCGCTCGAAGAGCGGCGATCCGATGTCCTCCTCCAGGAGTCGGAGTTGCCGCGATACGGCAGGTTGCACCAGGTGCAGCACCTCTGCCGCGCGGGTCACGTTGCCCGTCTCGGCCACGGTGAGAAAGGCGCGCAATTGCTTGAAGTCCATGGACGGTTGCCTCGATCGCGAATGCTGATGGTGGAATGCCGAAATTCTATTTCACACACTACAGGATCAAATTTTATGATTCCTTCATTCATCCACTCCAGTCCCCTCAAGAAGGCAATGAACCACACATCCGCACCGGCGCCTGCATGGCAGGAGGCCGTCTTCAAGGTCCTCAAGGAGGGAGGCGTGCGCCAGATCGCCTACGTGCCCGATGCCGGGCATTCGCATGCCATTCGCAGCGCCATTGCCGACCCGGAGATCGAGGACGTCGTACTCACCACCGAGGAAGAGGGCGTTGCCCTGGTGAGCGGTGCCTGGCTGGGCGGCCAGCGCGCGGTCCTGCTCATGCAGAGCAGCGGCGTGGGCAACTGCGTCAACATGTTTTCGCTGCTGCAAGCCGCGGACTTCCCGTTCTTCACGCTCGTCACCATGCGAGGCGAATACGCCGAGTTCAACGGATGGCAGGGCCCCATGGGCAAAGCCACGCAGGCAGCGCTGGAGCTGATGGGCATTCACGTGTTGCGCGCATCGCACCCCGACGAAGTGGAGGAAATCGTCAGCGCCGGCTTCGACGCCGCGTTCGAGGGCGGCGACAAGGTGGCCGTGCTGCTGGGCCAGAGCCTGATCGGCCGCAAGAAGTGGGAGAGCAAATGATGAGCCACAACATATCCCAACCCCGGGTCGACCGCCGCGAGTTCGTTGCGCAGCTGATCGCGAAGACGCCCGACGCGTTGATCGTGACCGGCCTGGGCTCCGCCGCCTACGACGTATTCGCCAGCGGCGACCGCGACCGCAACTACTACCTGTGGGGCGCCATGGGCGGCGCGTCGTCCATGGGCCTGGGCCTTGCGCTGGCACAGCCGGACAAGCCGGTGGTCGTCATCACCGGAGACGGCGAGCAGCTGATGGGGATCGGCAGCCTCGCCACCATCGCGGCCAAGCAGCCGAAGAACCTCACGGTCGTCGTGCTGGACAACGGCCACTTCGGCGAAACCGGCATGCAGCGCAGCCACTCCAGCCTGGGCACCGACCTGGTCGCCGTGGCAAAGGGGTTCGGAATCTCGGATGCCTTCGCAATCGGCAGCCTCGAGGGTTGCCAGGATGTCGCCCGCCGCATCAACGCGCGCGATGGAACGGCGTTCGCGCAGGTATTCATCGACGCCGACGAGCCGCAGCGCGCCTTGCCGCCACGCGATGGCCCTTTCATCAAGAACCGCTTCCGCGCCGCGCTGGGCCTGAAACCGTTCTGAACGCTTCGCAGAACCGAGCCGGCTGCGTACGGTGATGGCACCGCGTGCGATGCCGATAAAAAAGGAGACAAGACCATGATTCCGTTCGTGCGCAAGGTGCTTTGCGGGCTGGCCTGCATGGCGAGCTTTTCTTTGGCCGGCCCGGCCTGGGCGGCCTATCCGGAGCAGTCCATCAAGCTCGTCGTTCCGTGGCCGCCGGGCGGCTCCGCGGATGCCGTCGGCCGCCACCTTGCGTTCGTCCTGTCGAACGCCCTGGGCCAGACCGTGTACGTGGAGAACGCCGCGGGCGCATCGGGAAGCATCGGCACCGCGAGCTTCGCGCGTTCGCAGCCCGACGGCTACACGCTGCTGCTGGCAACCAGCACGACCAACGCCGCGGTGCCAAGCCTGATGGCGAAACTGCCATTCCATCCGGTCACCGATTTTTCCCCGATCTCGCTGGCTGCGGTGGCGCCGAGCGTGCTCATCGTCTCGGCGAACGCGCCTTACAAATCGGTCAAGGATCTGGTCGATGCGGCCAAGGCCGCGCCCGGAAAGTTTTCCTATGGCTCCGGCGGCAACGGCAACTCGAGCCATCTGTCGGCCGCACTCTTCACGTCGGCGACGGGCATCGAGGCCACGCACATTCCCTACAAGGGCAACGCACTGGCGTCGGTGGATCTGCTGGGCGGCCAGATCGATTTCATGTTCGACAACAACCCGGTGGCCATGGTGAAGGGCGGGAAAGTCCGCGCCCTGGCCACCACCGGAGACCAACGCACGGCGGCATTGCCGGATGTGCCCACCTTCAAGGAGCTGGGCTGGCCCGGCATCTACCTCACGACCTGGTTCGGCCTGGCGGCGCCCAAGGGAACGCCGCCCACCGTCGTCGAGAAAGTGCATTCGGCGCTGGTCGAAGGCCTGAAGAAGGCCGATGCGGGCAAGCGCCTGCAGGACCTTGGCTTCGACGTGAAAACCCAGTCGCCCACCGAGTTCCAGGCCTTCTGGAAGGCGGAGATCGAACGCTACCGCGCCCTCGTCAAGCTCAGCGGCGCAAAGGCTGAATGAAGACAGGCAACGCACTCATGAAACGCTATCAACTACGAATCGACGGACAGGCGCGCGACCCGCAGGGCGGCGCCTGGTTCGAGACACAGAATCCGTTCACGGGCGAGGCTTGGGCACAGATCCCCCGGTGCGATTCCCGGGACGTCGATCTGGCCGTGCAGGCGGCGCACAAGGCGTTGACCAGCGGCCCCTGGGCCGAGATGACGCCAACGCAGCGCGGCGCCCTGATGCGGCGGCTCGGGGACCTCGTTGCGCGCGACGCGGCCCGGCTTGCAGCCACCGAAGTGCGCGACAACGGCAAGCTGCTGGCGGAGATGCAGGGGCAGCTCGGCTACATCGCCCAGTGGTTCTACTACTACGGCGGCCTGGCCGACAAGGTGCAGGGGAGCACGCTGCCGCTGGACAAGAAGGGCTATTTCGCCTTTACGCGCAACGAACCCATCGGCGTGGTCGCAGCCATCACGCCGTGGAACTCGCCGTTGCTGCTTGCGGCGTGGAAGATCGCTCCGGCACTGGCCGCCGGTTGTACCCTGGTGGTCAAGCCCTCCGAGTTCACCTCCGCCTCGACGCTGGAGTTCGCCGAGCTTTTCGAGGAGGCAGGTTTTCCGCCCGGCGTATTCAACGTGGTGACCGGCTTCGGCGCGGAGGTGGGAACACCGCTGGTCGAGCATCCGCTCGTCAACAAGATCAGCTTCACCGGTTCCGACGCCACGGGGCGGCTGATCAACGAGAAGGCCGGGCGCCTTCTCAAGCACACGGCCATGGAGCTGGGCGGCAAGTCGCCCAACGTGGTCTTCGAGGATGCCGATCTGGAACAGGCGGTGTTCGGCGCCATCTCGGGCATCTTTGCCGCCACCGGCCAGACCTGCATCGCGGGCTCACGCCTGCTGGTACAGGACAGCATTCACGATGCGTTCGTCGAAAAGCTTCTGGCGGTGGCGCGCACGGCCCGCATGGGCGACCCCATGGACCCGGATACGCAAGTCGGCCCGGTGACCACGCCGCCGCAGTACCAGAAGGTGCTCGAGTACATCGGAATCGCGCGCGCAGAAGGCGCCAAGGTGGTTCTTGGCGGAGAAAAGGGCACGGCGCCGGGTTGCGGCAAGGGATGGTTCGTCGAGCCGACGATCTTCACCGAGGTGCGCAACGACATGCGCATTGCGCAGGAAGAAGTGTTCGGCCCCGTGCTGTCCGTGATCCGCTTCAAGGACGAAGAGGATGCGCTGCGCATTGCGAACGGCGTGCGCTTCGGCCTGGCTGCAGCGGTGTGGACGCGCGACATCGGCCGCGCGATCCGCATGTCCGAGAAGCTCCAGGCGGGCACCGTGTGGGTCAACACCTACCGCGCGGTCAGCTTCATGGCGCCGTTCGGCGGCTACAAGGACTCGGGACTCGGCCGGGAGAACGGCGTCGACGCGATCCTCGAATACCTGCAGACCAAGTGCGTCTGGATCAACAGCGGCGCGGTCGCGGCCAACCCTTTCGTGCTGCGCTGAGATTGGCTTGAAGAAGGAATCGAACGATGTTCAACGAACCCGACGAATACCAGGAAATCCGCGACGCGGTGCGCCAGCTCTGCCGTGCGTTTCCGGATGAATATTTCCGCAAGATCGACGAAGAGAAGGCCTATCCGGAGACTTTCGTCAAGGCGCTCATCGAGGCCGGCTGGCTGGCTGCGATGATTCCCGAGGAATACGGCGGAACCGGGTTGGGCCTGACCGCGGCGACGGTGATCATGGAAGAGATCAACCGCTCAGGCGGCAACGCCGGCGCGGTGCATGGCCAGATGTACAACATGGGCACGCTGCTGCGCAATGGCAGTGCGGCACAGAAAGACAAGTACCTGCCCGCCATCGCGGCCGGCAAGCTGCGCATCCAGTCCATGGCGGTGACCGAGCCCACCACGGGCACCGACACCACGAAGATCAAGACCACGGCGCTGAAGAAAGACGGCCGCTACGTGGTCAATGGCCAGAAGGTCTGGATCTCGCGGGTGCAGCACTCGGACCTGATGATTCTGCTGGCCCGCACCACGCCGCTGGCAGAGGTCAAGAAAAAGTCCGAAGGCATGTCGATCTTCATCGTCGACCTGCACCAGGCCATCGGCAAGGGCCTGTCGGTGCGGCCCATTCCCAACCTGGTCAATCACGAGACCAACGAGCTGTTCTTCGACAATCTGGAAATTCCCGAGGAGAACCTGATCGGCGAGGAGGGCAGGGGCTTCAAATACATCCTGGACGGGCTGAATGCCGAGCGCACGCTGATTGCCGCCGAATGCATCGGCGACGGCTACTGGTTCATCGAGCGCGCACGCAAGTACGCGAACGAGCGCATCGTCTTCGATCGTCCGATCGGAAAAAACCAGGGGGTGCAGTTTCCGATTGCCGATGCCTTCATCGAGGTGGAGGCTGCCAACCTGATGCGCTTCGAAGCTGCCCGCAGGTTCGACGCCCACGAAGCCTGCGGCGCCCAGGCCAACATGGCCAAGTACCTGGCCGCCAAGGCCTCGTGGGAAGCCGCCAACGTCTGCATGCAGACGCACGGCGGCTTCGGCTTTGCCAACGAATACGACATCGAACGCAAGTTCCGCGAGACCCGGCTCTACCAGGTGGCGCCCATCTCGACGAACCTGATCTACGCGTACGTGGCCGAGCACATCCTGGGGCTGCCGCGGTCGTTCTGAGCAAAGAGAGGCTGCGGTGCCTCTCTCTCTTCATCCAGCGGAGTCCTGGTCCGCGTGGCAGCTCGTCAGGAAGGCGGCAATCTCCTGCCACATCGACACGGGGTTGGAATACATGGGAAAGTGGCCGCAGGCGCTGATCCTGGAAAGCCGAACGCCCCGGCTTTCGATAAGGTCCAGATACGACAACGAGGCGTTCTGTTCGCCATGCATGAACATCCTGGGACAAGGCAGTTTCAGGAACTTGCCCATCAGGTCCGCGTTGTCCGACAGCTCGACCATCGACCGGAAGATGCCGCCCACGGCACCGGCTCTGACCTTGTGGCGCAGACTGGCGGCGTACAGGGCGCTGGCGTAGGCCGGTGAATGCAGGGTGCGCGCGATGAAATCGTCAAAGAAACGCTCCGCGTCCGCGGCGGGGTAGTCGACGATCTGCCGGCTCAGGAAGCAATCCTCCGGCGCGATGTTGCCTTCGATGTTCACGAAACTGAGCACCCTGTCAGGCTGCCGGTCCGCAAGCATGAGCGCCGTCAGGCCGCCCATCGAGTGGCCGACCAGATGGAATCTGTCGATGGCCAGGCGGTCCAGCATCTCCATGGCCGTGTTCACCAGAAACGGAATGGAAACTCGCGACAGGTCGGCGCAGTGGCTCTCTCCGCAACCCGGCGCGTCGTAGGCAAGAAAGGCGTGTCCGGCGAAAGCCGCGTGCCGGACGACGTCGGCGTAGTCTTCCTTTGTCGACCCGAATCCGTGCAGGAAGACGATCGGCGCGCGATCTCCCGCGCGGTGGATGGCGGCAACACTCAGCTCGACGTCTTCCACGGAAAACTTCATCGTGCTGCGGCTGAACTCGTTGTCAGTGGTCACGGCGTATGCACTCCTTGGCAAGGGAAAAAAGCGCTGGCGCATCGGCCTCATGCACAGGCCGACGCGAACCTGGCGATGGCATCGCACGCCTGCCGCAGGGCCTGGTCGTCCAGCGCATACGCGATGCGGATGTACGGCCCGAGGCCGAAGGCGCTGCCTTGCACGACAGCGACGCTGGCCTCGTCGAGAAGCGCCAGCGCGACGTCTTCGTCGGTGCCGAGCAGCGTGCCGGCGGGCGACCGCCTGCCGATCAGGCCTTCGCACGAAGCGAATGCATAGAAGGCACCCGCGGGCGTATCGCAGCGAAGACCCGGCACGGCGTTCAACGCCCGAACCATCAGGTCCCTGCGCGCCTGGAACACGCGGCGGCTGGTGTGGATGAAATCCTGCGGACCGGTAAGGGCGGCGAGGGCGGCATGCTGGGAGATCGAACTTGCGCCCGAGGTCTGCTGCCCTTGCAGCTTTTCCATGGCCTCGAGCAGCCAGCACGGTCCGGTGCAGAAGCCGATTCGCCAGCCGGTCATCGCATAGGCCTTCGACACGCCGTTCATGGTCACGGTGCGCCCGGCAAGCCGTGGCTCGACTTCGGCGATGGTGCAGAACGCGGCGCCGTCGAAGATCAGGTGTTCGTAGATGTCGTCGGAAAGAATCAGCACGTGCGGGTGCGCCAGCAGCACGTCTGCAAGCGCGCGCAACTCTTCGCGCGAATAGACCGCGCCCGTGGGGTTGGAGGGCGAATTCAAGATGAGCCAACGGGTCCTGGCGCTGATGGCTGCTTCCAGTTTTTCAGGCGTCAACTTGAAGCCTGATTCGTGGTTGCATGCGGCAATCACCGCCCGGGCGCCGCACAGCTGCACCATTTCCGGGTAGCTCACCCAGTAGGGCGCTGGAACGATCACCTCGTCGCCGACGTTGAGCGTGGCCGCCAGTGCGTTGTAGATCACCTGCTTGCCGCCGGAGCAGACGATGGTGTCCCGCCAGGTGCAGGCCAATCCGTTCTCGGCCCGGAACTTGTGGGCAATGGCTTCGCGCAGTGGGCGCATGCCGGCGACCTGCGTGTAGCGGGTGTGTCCCGCGTTGATGGCGTCGATGCCCGCGGCGCGGATATGCGCCGGCGTGTCGAAGTCGGGCTCTCCCGCCGAGAGCGAGATCACCTTCGCGCCGGCCGCGCGCCTGGCGGCGACGCGGTCCATCACCCGGTACGTTGCGGAGGGCTCCGCGCCGGCCAGATGAATGTTGAGCCGCTGGAAATACGGCACTTCATTGACAGTCATGCGGCCTCCCGCGCGATGGCTTCGAATTCCTTGTCGTGCATGACGTCCGCGACCGACCGGCCGCGGCGCACCGCTTCGACCATGCCGTCCTGGCGGCGCGCAATCCGTTCGCCGAGGGCCAGCACCTCATCGATCCGCGCGGCGGGAATGAAGACGGTTCCGCAGCGGTCCGCGATCACGTAGTCGCCTTCGTCGACGTCGACGCCTGCGACCCGGACGCGTTTGCCCGAGTCGATCTGCACCACGCGGTTGCGCGCGCTGATCATCGTGACGCCGCGGCCATAAAGCGGATAGCCGATCGATTCGCTGCCGTCGATGTCGCGGCTGAGCCCGTCGATGACCGAGCCGCGGATGTTCCTGACCTGCGCTGCATTCGCGAGGATGTCGCCCCAGCACGAGATGCCGTCCAGGCCGCCCGCGATCACGAGGACGCGATCGTCGGTGGCGATTTCGGCAATCACGGGCGAGATCAGGTGAACCGTGGGCTTGGCGTCGGTCTTGGGGCCAAGCTGGATGGTGCTGGCGCGCCCGACGACCTTGGGGCAGTTCCAGAGCGGCCTCAGGCCGAAAGTCGCACCCGGGAGATCGAGGAAGTCGAGTGCGTCGGACACCGTGTTGGTGTCCAGGGCGGCGAGGCGGTCAAGCGTGGTGGTGGAGGCGGTCATTCACTGCAACGGTGGGCTGGGGAAGCCGTACTTTCTGCCGCGCCCGTTAATATGTAAATTCCGAAGAATGGATGGCTTCTATACGTTGGACCTATGGAACACGCATGATCAACTTTCGGCTCGTTCGCCACCTCTGGCTGTTCCTCGCCGTGGCCGAGGAAGAAAACTTCAGCAAGGCGGCCAAGCGGCTCGGCATGTCCCAGCCGCCGCTCACCGAGCAGATCCAGGCGCTGGAGCAATCGTTGAAGCTCACGCTGTTCGAGCGATCGCGCCGGGGCGCCAAGCTCACGCCGGTTGGCGCGGCGATCTTGCCGGCGGTGCGAAAGTTCGCTCAGCAAGTCGAGCGGCTGGAACTCGCGGTGCGCGAGGCCGCGGCAGGGCAGACCGGCGTGCTCACCATCGGCGCCATCAGTTCCGCGATGCTCGACGTGCTGCCGCCTTTGCTCGCAACGCTCCGGCAACGCCACCCTGAGTTGACGGTATCGGTCAGGGAAATCGACAGCGCGGAGGCCATTCCCTCGCTGGAATCCGGGGACATCGACCTTGCATTCGCCCGGCTCGAAGGCGACATGGGCGAATCCATCGGCAGCATGCCGCTGAAGCAGGACAAGCTGGCCGTTGCGCTGCCCAAGGGCCACCGCTTCGCGGAAATGGCGCGCATCCGGTTGGCAAGCCTGGTCGATGAAGACTTCGTGATGTTCGCAAGGCAGGTCAGCCCGGTCTACTTCGACGGACTGACGGCCGCGTGCCTCGCGCACGGCTTCTCGCCCCGCGTGATCCACGAAACCCGCAGCGTCGCATCGCAGGTGGCGTTTGTCGGATGCGGGCAGGGAATCGCGCTGGTACCCGCATCGATGAAAAAACTCGCTCCGGAGAACGTGGTGCTTCGCCCGCTGAAAGAGAACCTGCGGGTGGTGACGACGGCCGTGGCCTGGAGCAAGAAGAGGAACGTGCCGCTGGTGGAGGAAATCACGGCACTGCTCGGCGGCGGCACGCCGAAGGCCCAATCGCGCAAGGCTGCGCCATGATCTTCAATAGTTCTGAATAGAAGATCAATAAACGCTGATTTGTTCAGCGTTTGATTGGGTGATCATCGAACGCATGAGACACCCACCGAACCGCGATGCCATCGCAACGCTGCGCCAGCTAGGCGCAGCCACCATCTACGAGGCGCAGGGCGCCAAGGGCGCATTGGACAGCGGCATGAAGCCGATCGATCCCACCGTGCGCCTGGCCGGACCCGCCCTGACCGTCGACTGCCGTCCGGCGGACAACCTGATGCTGCACTACGCGGTGCAGAAGGCGAAGCCCGGCGACGTGCTCGTGGTCGATGCCAAGGGCTTCATGGAGGCCGGCCCCTGGGGCGACGTGCTGACCATCCAGGCACGGAAGGTGGGCATCGCCGGGCTGGTGATCGATGGCTGCGTGCGCGACGCCAACCTGATCATCGAGCTTGGCTTTCCCGTGTTCTGCCGGGGGCTGTCGATCAAGGGCACCGGCAAGAACCAGCCCGGCAAGGTCAACGTGCCCATCACCATGGGCGGCGTGACGATCCAACCCGGCGACATCGTCGTGGGGGACCGCGACGGCCTGGTGGTCGTACCCGAGGCCGACATTGAAGCTGCCATCGCGAGCAGCCTGGCCCGAGAAGAAAAAGAAGCGGGGCAGCGCGAAGCCATCGAGCGCGGTGCGTTCACGGCCGACCTGCTCGGCCTGGCCGACACGCTGCGGCGCCTGGGCCTGACCTGATCGCTGGCGCCGTGCCCGCGACGACCTCTGGCGCGGTTCGAACACCCATGGAGACAACAAGATGACCGTAACCCTTCCTCGCAGGCACGTCGTTGCCGGCATTGCGCTGGCCGCATTGGCCACCACGGCTTTCGGGCAAGCCTATCCGAGCAAGCCGATCCGGCTCATCGTGCCCTGGCCGGCCGGCGGTGCGGCCGACTCGGTGGGCCGCGCGGTGGCCGAAGGGCTTCGCATGCAACTGGGCCAGAGCGTGATCGTCGACAACATCGGCGGGGCCGGAGGGAACATCGGCACCCAGCAGTTCATCCGACAGCCGGCGGACGGCTACACGCTGCTGTTGGCCACGAGTTCGACCAACTCGGCCAATCCCTACCTCTACAAGAAGACCGGCTTCGATCCGATGAAGGACTTCGTGCCGGTGGCAGCGCTGGGCATCATTCCCAGCGTGATGGTGGTCGCCGCAGGGTCGCCCCACAAGTCCCCGGTGGACATCGTCAAGGCCGCGAAGGCCGCGCCCGGCAAGCTCTCGTACGGTTCCGGCGGCGTGGGCAATTCGGCGCACCTGGCGGGTGAACTGTTCAAGTCGATCGCAAAGATCGACGTGATCCATGTGCCCTACAAGGGCAGCGCTCCCGCACTGACCGACGTGATGGCCGGCCAACTCGACTTCATGCTCGACACGGGCGCCTACGGGCAAGTAAAGGGCGGAAAGATCCGTGCGATTGCGGTGGCTTCGGACAAGCGCCATCCCATGCTGCCTTCGGTCCCTACGTTCGACGAACTCGGCATCAAGGGAATGACCATGAACGCCTGGTATGGGCTTGCCGCGCCGGCCGGCACCCCGGCGGCCGTGGTCGATAGGCTGAACGGCGCTGTTCAGGCGGCCTTCAAGTCGGGCGAACTCGGCAAGCGCCTGACGGACATCGGCGTCGAACTGCGGCCGGGCGATGCAAGCAGCTTCGCGACCTTCTGGAAGTCGGAACTCGATCGCTACGCGGGCCTGGTGAAGCTGACGGGGGCCACTCTGGATTAGAGTCGGGCCATGAAGCCGGAAAGCATTGTTCTCGACGCCGACGCGGTGCTGCGGCTGGCCGGCGAGCACGCGGCAAACACGGGCTGCGCCCATTGCGCCATCTTTCGCAGCGCAGGCTGGGAAGCTTTTCCCACGACCGCCGAAGAGGCCAAGCTGCGGCGCATCGGCTCCCTTCGGGCGCGCGCGGACGAAGAGCCGACGCTGGAAGAACACCACCCTGAAGGCACAGGCTACTGGTCGAAAGATGCGCCGATTGCATTGAACTTTCATCCCTGCAACCGCAGCGAGGTCTGGGCCTGCGTCGCTTGCGGGAAGCCGTTCCTGCGCTATACCGAATACGGCGGCTATTACGAAGAACGGCGCATCCGGGAACTGCGGGCGGAACTCATCTCGACGGCACCTCACGCGGGATGATCCACCAATAGCGAGCAAGCGAGCGCCGCTCGCTTGCTCGCTGGCAATTCAATCGACCTTCGCGCCCGAGCGCTTGACCAGCGATTCCCAATAGGGGAGTTCACGCGCAATGAATTGTGCAAACTCTTCCGGTGTGCCCGCAACATCGCGCGAGCCCATCTCGACCAGGTTCTTCGCGACCTCGGGGCTTCGCAGCACCTTGACTGCGTCGCGGTTGAGCCGGTCCAACAGCGGCTTGGGCGTCTTGGCCGGCACGAAAAGTCCGTACCAGTTTTCGACCACGAAGCTGGCGTGGCCCAGTTCCTTCATGGTGGGCACGTCGGGAAGGTTCTTCGAACGCGCCGTGCCGGTGGTGGCCAGGGCGCGTATGCGGCCCGCGTTCAACTGCGCGGCAATCGCGGTCGTGGTTTCGAAGGCGACCGGCACTTGTCCCGCAATGACATCGGCCATGGCCGGGCCTTGGCCGCGATAGGGGATGTGGGTCATGTCGAGCTTCATCTCGAGCTTGAGCAGCTCGCCCATCAGGTGCTGCGGGCTGCCGCTGCCGCCGGAGGCGAAGCTGTACTTGCCGGGCTTTGCCTTGACGGACGCGGCCAGCTGGTCGACGGTGATCGCGGGCTCGGCCGTGTTGACGTACAGCACCAGCGGAACCGAAGCCACTTCGGTCACCGGCGCCAGCGCCTTCACCGGGTCCAGGCGCAGCTTGTAGAGGTTGCGGTTGATCACCACGCCGGTGTTGTTTCCCAATAGCAGGGTGCAGCCGTCGGGCGCGGCGTTCGAAACGAACTCGGTCCCGATGTTGCTGCTGGCCCCGCCCTTGTTCTCGACGATGACGGCGGTTCCGAGTTCCCTGGCCAGGCCGGGCGCCAGCAGGCGCGAGAGTATGTCGGTCGTGCCGCCGGGAGGGTAGGGCGAGACGAGCTTCACGACGGCGCAGGGATACGTGCCCTGTGCGCCTTGTGCACCCTGTGCCGACGCACCGGTCGCGGTGATTGCAGCCAACCCGAGCGCAGCGGCGCGGGTCAAACCATCCAATGATTTCATGTGTTGTCTCCAGGTCTTGTGTCGTGTCGATGGACATACCCGCCATCGAGGGCTAGCTTGCGGGCGCGCGCTGCAGGGTGTGGTAGCCGTACTTCTTGCGGGCCTCCGCCAGCGGCATGCCGGCCAGCGCAGCTTCGAGGATCTGCGCCTCCAGCACGCGGGTTTCCAGCGCCTTGGTGAGCACCTCCTGCATGCGCCGCTGCGGCACCACCACCACGCCGTCGGCGTCGCCGATCAACAGGTCGCCATGCGTCACGCGGACGTCGCCCAGCATCACGGGCTGTTCGTAGGCCTCGACCTGGACCCGGTCCTTGCCGGTGCGCATGAACCTGCCGAGCGCGTACAGCGGATAGCCGGCCTCATCGGCTTCGGCGGTGTCGCGGCAGACGCCGTGGATCACCGATCCGGCGATCTGCTTGTGCGCGGCAAGCCGGCTCAGGATGCCGCCCCAGACGGTGCAGTCCCGGCGCCCGCCGTTGTCCAGCACCACCACGGTCCCGGGCTCGAGGCGGTCGATGAAATCGCCCACCGTGCCCGGCTCGGAGCGGTCGATGGGGGCAAACCGGATGGTGAAGGCCCGGCCGAAGAGCCTGGCCGGGCCGGCGACCGGCCGGATGCCCAAGGCACTGCCGGGCAGGTTGAAATAGTCGAGCGCGTCGGACACTTCGGCCGTCGAAAGCGAGCGGCTCTGCCGCATCCATTCGGGCTCATTCACATCGGCGGTCATTGGCGTTTCCCCAAAAGTTTGACGAGCCTCGATGTTTAGTTAAGTTAAACATAAAGGCAACGAAGCTTTTTTGACGATAAGATCAATAGATATGAACTTGAAGCCGCTCAGATACTTTTGCGAAGTCGTCGAAACCGAGAGCGCCAATCTCGCGGCGATCAATCTGCACGTGGTGCCCGCCGCCGTCAGCATGCAGATCGGCCAACTGGAAGAGATGCTGGGCGGCAAGGTTTTCGATCGGTCCACGCGCCCGATGAAGCTCACGCCGCTCGGGCACTTTCTCTATCCGAAGGCCAAGTCGCTGCTGTCCGACGCGGGCCGCCTGGTCGACGAAGCCCAGGACCTTGCGCTGGGACACCTCGGGTGGCTCAGCATCGGCTTCACCCGTTCGACCATCTTTTCGGTGCTGCCGGCGGCAGTGCGCGAAATGAGCATCGCGCTTCCCAAGGTGCGGATCGACCTGGCCGAAATCCTCACGGAACACCAGGGCGAAGCATTGCGAAGCGGCCTGATCCACGTCGGCCTTGCGCGCACCATCGGCGAGCTGGCGGAGGCCGACGACCTGGACTACATCCACCTGTTCGATGACGAGCTCGTTGCGGCGCTCCCGACGATCGGTCCGCTCGCGAAGCGAAGCAGCCTGAAGCCCGAGCACCTGGCTGAACTGACGTTCATCAGCTATCCAAAGGACCCGACGAGCAGTTATTCGCGGTACGCCATCCAGGCCCTGGAAAAGATCGGCGTCAAGGCGCGCGTCGGCTACGAGGCCAAGGAGATTCACACGGCACTGGGCCTGGTGGCCGCCGGCCTCGGATTCACGTTGGTCGGCAAATCGGTGGCCGACAACAACCGCAGCGACATCCGGTTTGCGACGATCAAAGGCCTGGCGACCAGCGCGCGGGTCTTTGCGGTGCGGAAGAAAGATTCGCCGAACCAGCTGGCGGATACCTTCCTCGAGATCCTGAAGGAACAGTCGCGCAGCCGCTGACAAAAAAGCGGCCGGGGCAGGGGAGCCGCTACGCGCCCTTACGACCCCATCAGGTGCAAGACCACTTGCCTTCGGTGCGGCCGCCTCCGGTGTTCCCAAAGATAGATGCCCTGCCAGGTTCCCAGCGCCATGCGGCCATTGGCCACCGGTATCGAAAGCTGGACGGCCGTGAGCGCCGAACGCACATGGGCCGGCATGTCGTCCGGCCCTTCATCGCGATGCCTGAACAACGGATCGCCGTCGGGCACCAGCCGCGCAAGAAAACGGTCGAGGTCTGCCTGCACATCCGGATCGGCGTTCTCCTGCACCAGCAGGCTGGCCGAGGTATGGCGGATGAAGAGCGTCAGCAGCCCGGCTTGATAGCCGGTGCGTTCCACCCATTGCGCCACGGCCGCGGTGATTTCCAGAAGACCGCGGCCAGGGGTATCGAAGTCGAGAGTGGTGGTGGCCTGGCTGAGCATCACGCGCGATTCTTCAGGGGATGGACTTGCCGCATGTGTCATTTAACATAATGCACATTGTATTGTTTGTTGAGGCGTCTGACCGTGGCGGCAGTCGAGCGGTCCAAAGAAAGCCCTTGGAACGCCCTCAGGACCCCATGGGGCTCACGGATGCCATCGTCGGATCGAAGTCCGCCTCCACGCGCCCCACGTCTGGAACCCTTGGATATCGCAGCACGCGGTAGCCAGCCTCCACCAGCAGCGCATCCCGGTCCAGGTCGCGTTGCGACTTGCCCCTGTTGACCTTGTCGCCGCCGAATGCGACCACGGCGACGACCTTGAACGAGCGGTCGCACACGACGAAGTCGGCGATCTTGCGGCTGAACGAGCTTCGCGCTGCGCGCGTGCGGGCCGTGAGCAAGGCGCCGAAGCTGACCTGCGGCAGCACCACGAGATCCGGCAGCGTTTGCACGAGCCGGTTGTACATGGCCT
>Ga0075364_10001008_pt1 | contig 14919 bp, 13 predicted proteins | sample EndMetdeltDD1764_FD_71517 | JGI IMG/M metagenome (GOLD analysis project Ga0075364, IMG submission 71517) | Populus endosphere microbial communities from Tennessee, USA - Endosphere MetaG P. deltoides DD176-4 | ecosystem: Host-associated > Plants > Roots > Endosphere | place: USA: Tennessee...
CATGTAGGCGGTAGCAATGCCGGTCACCGCGTTGGTGACACCCGGCCCGCTGGTGACCAGCGCCACGCCAACCTTCTTGGACGAACGCGAATAGGCATCCGCAGCATGGATGGCAGCCTGTTCGTGGCGCACCAGGATATGCTGGAACTTGTCTTGTTTGTAGATAGCGTCGTAGATATAAAGCACCGCACCACCCGGGTACCCGAAAACGTGCTCTACGCCTTCGTCCGCCAGGCAGCGCACGACGAGGTCGGCGCCATTCATTTCACTCATGTCATTCCTTTCATTACCGGCGCTGAGATACCGATCGTCACCTGGCCGACAGGACCTGTGACCGAACTTGGACCGGGAGAGGCAGCATGACCCAGCGCTTTGCGGCTCACGGAGCCACGCCACCTGGACACCCTGCCGACCCGGCACGCGTTCATCGAAACGCAGTGCAAGTGTTCCCTGGGAACACCGGAGGTCGAAACGGAAGCCTTGGCAACACACGCTTGTGGCGCGGCCAACGGCAGGGGTTACGGGTCGCCTTCAGCCGGAATGTGATCCGGGCCATGACAGACCTGTCGACACCGCGCGCGGTTTTGCACCCCGGCGTCGAGGCATGCACTTTAACCTGTTGTTGCAAAGGGGGCAAACGAGGCTTCCGACTTCCCTATACTGTGTCGCCTGGGGCCCACACTCGAGCCGATGGTCACCGACCAGCGTCGGGCGTCGGTGGCGATGAAGCGGCCTGGAATGATCGATGAAGGTGGCGTTGATGGAACTACGGCTGTCGAGCCTGCGGAATTTTTTCTACAGCCACTATTTTTTTGGCGGCGTGCGCCAGGGCGTGGGCATGCTGCTGCCCGTCATCGTGCTGGGCGGCGTGTTCGGCTACTACACCGAGGGGCTGGTCGCCACCTTTGGCGCGCAGTGCCTGGCCATTATCGATCAGCCCGGCGGCCCGCAGCGCCACCGCACCAATGAAATGCTGGGCGGCGCCGCGCTGGGGGTATTGACCGTTTGCGTCACCGGCCTGGCCTCGACGCACCCCGTGCTGCTGTGGATCGCGGTTGTTACCCAATGCTTTGTCTTTTCGATGTTTACCGTCTTCGGCAAGCGTGGCGGCCTGATCGGGTTTGCCGGTCTGCTGCTGATGACACTCACCATGCACGAACCGCTGGCGCCCGAACAGGTGCTGATGCACGCCGTTTTCACGCTTGGAGGCGGCCTGTTTTATCTGGCATTCAGCAATGCCTTCAGCCGCCTGCTGTGGCTGCGAGAAGAACGCCAGGCCATGTCACTGGCGCTGCACGCCACCGCAGACTATGTCTCGGCGCGTGCGAATTTCTACGATGAGACCACCGATCTGGAAGAATGCTATCGCCTGTTGATCGCGCGGCAATCGGCCATGACCGAGAAACACCAGGGCGCGCGCGACATGGTGCTGCGCGCCCTGCCACGAGGCAAAGGCTGGGGCGACCGGCATCGGGTGATGATCTGGAACATGTTCGTGGACATGCTCACGCTACTGGACACGCTGGTGGCCACCCACACCGATTACGCCACCTTGCGCCGATCGCTGGCCGGCAACGACAGTCTGTTGTTCATGCGTGACGCGCTGAACAAGATCTCGCTGGATCTGAACCGCGTGGCGCTCGGCGTGGCGCTGGGCGGCCCGGTCACGCATCGCAGCAGCACCAAGGCCGAACTGCGGGCCATCGAGTATGAGATCGAGCAGCTGCGCCGTGCAGGCTTTGGTGAGCGTGAGCCGGAAGTGCTGGCCCTGGTCATTCAGGTGCTGCGTCGCCTGCGCACGTCGGCACGTATCGTGGACCGCCTGGTCGAGCATAGCGCGGCCTCGCCCACCGCCGTGCCCACGCAGAGCATTCGCCTGGACAAGTCGCTCTCGCGTTTTCTGTCACGCCAGACCTTCCGCCCGGGCCTGATCACCAGCAACCTGCGACTCGATTCGCCGCACTGCCGATATGCACTGCGCGTGGCGCTTGCCGCTGCGGCCGCCATGACGCTGACGGGCGCCTGGCTGACACCCGCGTTCTCGGCCCACAACTATTGGGTGATGCTGACCATCGTCATCATCATGAAGCCGGGCTTTGCACTGACGCGGCAACGCAACGGCTGGCGACTGGGCGGTACCTTGATCGGCTGCGCGCTGGCGCTGGGCCTGTTCCAGCTGACCGATTCGCCCCCCATTCTGTTTGCCGCGCTGATCGTGGCCTGCGTGATGGGCAACAGCCTCACGCTCATCAACTACATGCTCAGCGCGACCTTCAACACGCTATTCGTGGTGCTGGTGTTCCACTTTGTCTCGCCCGGTACCGTTTCCATGGCGGTGATCGGCGAACGTGCGCTCGATACGGCCATCGGTTGTGGCCTGGCACTGCTGTGCAGTTATTTTCTGCCATGGTGGGAACATCGGTACACCCGGCCATTGGCGCGCGCCGCGATCAAGGCAAACCTGGAATACCTGCAGTCGGGCCTGCGTTATGCCGGTCTCATGCAGCAACAGACCGCCGCCCGCGGCGACGCATCGCCCGCGCAGGTGGATGCCGCCGCACTGAACGAAGCAGACGTCGCCTGGCGACTGGCGCGGCGCAACGTGCACATTGCCTTCAGCAACTTCGCCGAAGCGTTCTATCGCATGATGAGCGAGCCGGAGTCGCATCAGGTCGATGTGCCCGAGATGAACAACCTGCTGATCCAGAACCACGTGCTCGCCTCTCAGATTTCGGCTGTTGTGCCGCTGCTTGCGGCACTGCCGAGCACGCCTCCAAATATCCAGCGCACGCTGGATGCCGTGCAGGCCATGCTGGATCTGAACGGTGAAAGATGGGCACCCCTGCCGGCGTCGCTGGAGAACGAAGGCGAACTCGCCACGCTGTCCTACCCCGTCAAGCAAATGGTGAAAGCGGCCCAGATGGTGCGCACGGAAATGGCCGGGTTGTCGGAAGCGACCGTGCCTGTGCCGCCAGCGAGCAGCGCGTCAGCTCCGGCGACGGGTGAATTGCTGGAAGGCACTGCCGTGCAGGACTCGGTGCGTTAGCGCAACGCCACCTGCCGTGCAGGATTCAATGCATCAGGGCAACGCCACCTGCCCTGCCGTGCGGCCTCTTAGTGCGGCTCGCGCGTTGCGCTCACGGCTCGTCAGCAGAACGTTTGCAGCCTGGGCGTTGCAGGAGCGCGCATACGCCGCTTTCTCGCAGCGTTCAGTCCTGGCGTCGACGGAACACCAGCTTGTCTTCCGTCGAAACATCGGGTGCATACGCGTAGCCTTCCAGATCAAAACCGGTCAGCCCTTTGGGTGTCGCGACTTTATGCTGAATGGCGTAACGCGCCATCAAACCACGTGCGCGTTTCGCATAGAAACTCACGATCTTGTAGGCCCCTGCTTTGTATTCCTGAAACACGCACTGCACCACACGCGCCTGCAAAGCTTTGCGGTCCACCGACTTGAAATACTCATCGGAGGCCAGGTTCACGATGATGGGCTGCTTGTCCGCTGCCAGGCGCTCGTTCAGATACTCAGCGATACGCGTGCCCCAGAAGTCATACAGATTGTTCCCCGCGGAGGTCTGCAAACGCGTGCCCATCTCAAGGCGATAGGGTCGCATTAAATCCAGGGGACGCAACACGCCGTAAAGACCGCTGAGAATGGCGATGTGGTCCTGCGCCCAATCCAGCTGCTTGGCCGACAGGCTTTGTGCATCAAGACCTTCATACACGTCGCCATTGAAAGCCAGCACCGCCTGGCGCGCGTTGTCGGTATCGAAGGCAGGCTTCCACTGCGCATAACGCTGCACATTGAGTTCCGACAATGCCTCGCTGATCGACATCAGTTCACCGACCTCGGCTGCGCTCTTGGTCTTGAGCACCTTGATCAGTTTCTTGGCATCTTCAACAAACAGCGGTTGGGTATGCGTGCGCTCGGGTAATGCCGAGTCGTAGTCCAGCTTTTTGGCGGGGGAAAGCAATAGCAACATGAATAGGGTTTCCGGTAATTAACGCGCGGTCCAGCCGCCATCAACAGACAAGGTCGTGCCAGTCATCTGAGCCGCCGCATCCGAGGCAAGAAACACGGCCGTGCCACCCAATTGATCGGGCGTGACGAACTGCAGCGACGGCTGCTTCTCAGACAGCAGATCGCGCGCGGCCGCCTCCTGGTCTACGCCATTCTTCTCGGCCAGCGACGAGATCTGCTTTTCGACCAGCTCGGTGCGCACCCAGCCCGGGCAGATCGCATTGGCCGTAATGCCCTGCCCGGCCGTCTCCAGCGCGGTGACCTTGGTCAGGCCGACCACACCATGCTTGGCTGCCACATAGGCCGATTTGTTGGCCGAGCCCACCAGACCATGCGCCGATGCAATGTTGATAATGCGACCCCAGCCCTGCTTCTTCATATGCGGCAAGGCTGCAGCCGTGCCGTGGAATACCGCAGAGAGGTTCAATGCAATGATGGCATCCCACTTTTCCGTGGGGAAGTCTTCGATAAGGGCCGTGTGCTGAATGCCCGCGTTATTGACGATGATGTCGATTCGGCCCAACTCGCGCACCGTGCGCGCCACCAGTTCCCGAACCGCCTCGCCACTGGATAGATCGGCGGCATCGTAGAGCACCTGCACGCCATGCTCGCTGGCCAGTGAACTGCGCGTTTTTTCAATCGCCTGCGCATCGCCGAACCCGTTGAGCACGACCGATGCACCCTGTGCGGCGAAAGCGGTGGCGATCCCCAGCCCGATCCCGCTCGTTGATCCTGTGACGACTGCTACTTTGCCTTTAAGCATGGCGACTCCCATGGGAAGAATTCAGGCTTGAAGTGTAGCTGGTCGGGGGTGGGAGCCGGGGGACACCCGTGCGTCAACCCGAGGCCACGACCCGTGAGGCTGACGCCGGACCGAGCGGTTTCGAACGCCAGCACGAAAATTTCCCGCCGGCAAAAATTTCTGTTAAAGTAGCGTGCTTCGCTAAATGCGAAGACTTGGATGACAGGCTTCAGACCACAGCATGTCGTCGATCTGATCGAAACACCGGTTGCAAAACCGGCTTAATCATCGGGGACTGCAACTTAGTTCGTTGCAGCAGGTGCAGGCACCAGGAGAGGTGGCAGAGTGGTCGAATGTACCTGACTCGAAATCAGGCGTACGGTTTTCCCGTACCGTGGGTTCGAATCCCACCCTCTCCGCCAGAATATCAAGCAGTTAGAAGCACATGACGGCTCCGGAAACGGAGCCGTTTTTGTTTCTGCGGTGGGGGAAATATTGACCGAGCCGCATGGCTATGCTGAAGATCTCCACATGGAAGTCCAAGGATCTGTGTAAAGAGGTGCCTCATGTGCGGTCGAATAGCCCAGAAGGCGCTTATCTCCTCGATTGCGTCAAGACAATCCAGCCTTTTTTCATGCACGCGAAACCCGCTAGACCGTCAGCGCGGCCGGTGTCGTCCATCGCGTCGCCCACTCAGGCGACGTTTCCGAACATTGCGAAAAACGTGTGATGGCAGCGAGCGCCAGCGCGTCGATGGAATCGGTGACGGGCACAGAGAGGCCCTGACGCAAGGCGTACGGCAAGGCCAGGGGCAATTCGGTGCAGCCCAGAATGACAGCCTGAGCACCGCGTTGTGCCAAGCGCTCGACACAGGCTGCTGCAGGTGCGAAAGCGCGCTCGACCTGGTTGCCTTTGACTGCGGCGATGGCCTCACCGCACAACAAGGCGACTTCCTCTGTCGAAGGCACGATACATTCGTACCCACGCTGATTCAGCACATCCTGATATAGGCCCAGCTCCAGCGTGGCCGCTGTCCCCATCAGTCCAATCTTGCCCCCGCGCAGACCGTTGCGCACCAGATCGTCGGCCACTGCTTCGACAATATGCAGCACGGGTACTGCACATCGAGTACGAAGCTGCGCATACCAAAGGTGGGCCGTGTTGCAGGGAATGACAATGCACTGGACACCCGCTGCCTCAAGCTGCGCCAGCCCGGCAAGCATAAAGGGCAAAGGGTCGTCGCCCAGGCCTAAGCGCGCGCGACTGCGATCGGGAATGCGTGGATCATTCAACAATAAGGCGGGAATGTGCTGTTGGTCGACATCGGCCGGGGTCAAGGCGGCAAGCCGCAAGGCGAACGCCGCACCTGCCAGCGGCCCCATGCCGCCCAGTATTCCCAGAAAACAGGGGCGACACGCGGCACTCATGCTGCAGCCTTCTTTACAGGACGCAGAACTTTGCCAGGACGCTCACCCGTAGCCGTGACGCCATCCCAGACCTGCCTGCCATTGACCCACACGCCTTCGATCCCCTCGCTGGCCTGGATGGGATGCGAGAACGTCGCGCGGTCCGCCACGGTGTGGGGGTCGAACAGCACCAGATCGGCGTGGTAGCCAGGACGCAGCAGGCCCCGATCGCTCAGACCATACTGGGCAGCGGCCAACCCGGTCATCTTGTGGATCGCCTCAGGGAGTGCCAGGACATGCGACTCACGCACCAGTCGCCGTAATACCTGGGTGAACGTGCCCCATTGACGGGGGTGAGGATGAGGGTCGAACGGCAAACCATCGGAGCCGATCATTGTAAGAGGGTGCTTGATGATGCGATCGACATCCTCCAGCGCCATGAGAAAGTAGATGGCGCCGGCGGGTGCCAGCTTGGCAAGCGTCTGCTCGTGGTCAAGACCAAACTGCGCCATCAACGCGGAAAAGTCCTGCCCTGCTGCTTCAGGATAGCCAGCAGACCAGGTGATGAGGGTGCGGCTTGCCAGCTTCACACGATCCAGGCGCAGCATCGTCGAAGTGGCCGGATAGGGATGGCAATCCAGGCAGACAGGCTGCGACGCAGACGCCTGCTCGATACGTGCGAGCGTCTGCCGGGATCGCCCATGATTGCGCTCACCTGCAAGCTTGTGGTGTGAGAACACCACACGAGACTGTGTGGCACGTCCTATGGTCAGTGCTTCTTCAATGGCGTCATCGATACCGTCGCTCTCATCACGCAAATGCGTCGCATAGATGGCCTGGCGACCTCGCAGGGGTGCGCACACATCGATGATTTCCTGGGTGGTGGCCGCGGCTGCCGGGGGGTAGAAGGTGCCCGTCGATAGGCCGAAGGCGCCCGCCTGCATGGCTTCTTCCACCATATCGCGCATTTGCGCTCGCTCCTGCGCGCTGGCGTCGCGCGCCAGATCCGGCATCACCGCGACTCGCAACGTGGCGTGCCCCACCAGCGCGATCACATTGACAGCAGCAGGCGCATCGGTCAACGCCTGCAGCCACTGGCCGAAGGTATGGAATCGAAAAAGCGATTCAGGGCCGAGCAGATCCAGAGGCTGAGGCAGCACCGACGGCACTAACGGAGCCAGGCTGATGCCGCAATTCCCCGTCACCACGGTAGTGATGCCTTGAGAAACCTTGGGCGTCATGTCGGGGTGAACAAGCAAATACCCATCATCGTGCGTATGCGAATCGATGAAGCCAGGCGAGAGTGCCTTGCCCGCCGCATCCAGCACAGGGACACCAGCCGGTATGGAGAAGTCTCCAACGCCAACAATGCGCCCATCCTTGATGGCAAGATGACCCGGCACAGGGTCGCTACCGGTGCCATCGATCAGCAACGCATGGGTGATGATGAGATCTGCGTTCATATCGACACCCGTTCAGTTAAGTTTTTCGATCTTGGCTGACTCGATGATCGAGCGCCACTTGACGGTTTCATCGTCGATCAACTTTTTGAAGGCTTCGGGAGAGCCCCCTACCGGTTCAGCGCCCAGCGACTTCAGCCCCTGCCGCACCTCGGGTTGGCGCAACGCCGTGTTCAACGCAAGGTTCAAAGCGTTCACGACATCTAGCGGCGTGCCCTTGGGCGCGACCACCCCACCCCACGCGATGGTTTCATAGCCGCGCAGGCCACTTTCATCCAGCGTCGGGACGTCGGGCAGTTGCTCCAGTCTTTTAAGACTGCTCACGCCCAAAGCGCGTGCCTTGCCGCTGTTGACCAGTGGAAAGGCTTCCGACGAATTGACGAACATGAAGTCCAATCGCCCGCCCAGCAGATCCTGAAGCGCAGCTGGCCCACCGTTGTAGGGTACGTGCATGACGTCGATCTTCGCCATGTAGCTGAACAACTCTCCCCCCATATGGCCGGTGGTGCCCACACCAGAGGCCCCGTAGCTCAGGGCGCCCGGCTTGGCGCGCGCCGCGTCGATGACCTGCTGAACTGTGCTGTAAGGCGAGCTGCTGGGCACCAGCATGACGTTGTAGAGGTTGACCATGTGTGCAACGGGGACGAGATCGGCGTCGACATCGTAGGGAAGCGTGTTGAACAGCGATCGATTTACAGCAAGCGTATTCACATTGCCATAACCGATGATGTAGCCGTCGGGCGCGGCACGCTTGACTTGCACGATTCCGATGTTGCCCGCGGCACCTGGCCGGTTTTCCACGACAAAGGTCGTCTTCAGCGCCTGCGCGGCGTGATTGGTCACCAGCCGCGAAAGCACATCCGGCGAGCCTCCCGCAGCCGATGGCACAATGAAGGAAACAGGCTTCTCGGGCCACGCGGCATGCGCAGTGCTGGCGTGCAGTGCGGTAAGTAATACGACGCCCCGCAAGGCGCTTGTGATCAGTGTTTTCATGGTTTTCCCCTTGTTGGTTTTTGTGTATTGACACCAAAAAAAGGTTATCACCGGGGGGTGCATAGGCCCCCATCGAAAAACATCCCAAACCTATAATCCAGGGTTATCAACAACGGGGAATGATCGTGTCTGAAATAGAGCCAGGTGAACCGATGTCCCACGGCCCCGCCCATGGCGTGCGGCCACTGAACCTACGTCAGATTGAAGTGTTCCGGGCCATCATGACCGTAGGCTCCATCAGCGCTGCGGGGCGCATGCTGCACGTCTCGCAGCCGGCAATCAGCCGTGTGCTGTCGCTGACCGAGAGCAGGTTGGGCTACCCGTTGTTCGAGCGAGTGAAAAGCCGCCTGATTCCCACTGGCGAGGCACGTCGCCTCTATGGCGAAGTCGAAAGGGTGTATGGCGGCATTCAGCGCGTCAACGATCTGGCCGCTTCGTTGGGTCAGGACGGCGCCGGTGAACTGCGGGTGGTGGCCAGTGCGACGTTCGGACAACGCCTGATCCCGATTGCGCTGGCCTCGTTTCGCAAGCGTCATCCGCGCGTGAAAGTCGATTACCGCAGCGCTACGTACGACGAAATGGAGTCGTACTTTCTGTCCGGCAAAGCCGATGTGGGACTTTCCATTGCGAAACCTCAGCATCCCAACCTGACGGCACGCCACCTCGCGTCTGCACAGGTGGTGTGTGTGCTGCCCGCAGACCATCCATTGGCGACTCATCAAGAAATATGCGCTGATGACCTCACTGCCGATGTTGCCTGGATCGGCTATCCGCCAGACACGCCGCTGGGCCGCGCTCTGAAACCGTTTCTGGAAAGCGGCGCGGCGACGCCCGCGACGATCGAAGTGCACTCGCCGGTTACCGCCTGTGCGTTCGTGCAACAAGGCCTAGGGCCAGCGTTCGTAGACACGTGGTGCCTGGGTGAGAACACGCACCACACGCTGACACACCGCCCGATCGTTCCTTCCGTGCAAGTCGACATTTGGGCCATGCACTCCAACCTGGATTCGCTGTCCCTGATGGCGCGAAGATTCCTGGCGGCGGTGCAGGCCATTCTTGGGGACGAAACACCACAGGGGCCATCAAACTTTGTGTCGAAGGTATAACCCGCCATAGGGGCTCGCATCCTCACAAATCTCCGGGACACCTGATTTTTCAAGCCCTTGCGGCCATTCATGCAAATGGCCGCACGAGACGGCATGGTTTTACATTGCTCGCACGAGGCGTCAAGCTGCGGTCTTCACGATACGGAGGCCCACATCATGACTCAGTCGACTTCTCTCATAGGCTTGGCCGTCGCACAAATGGGACCCGTGCACCTGTCGGACAGTCGGCATCAGGTCGTGCTGCGGCTGATCGAGATGCTGCGCCAGGCGCACGGGCGCGGAGCGAAGCTGGTCGTATTTCCGGAACTCGCGCTGACCACTTTTTTCCCTCGTTACTGGATGAGTGAGCAGGAGGCGCAGGAGAGGTTTTTCGAAACCAGGATGCCAAACGCCGCCGTCATGCCCTTATTCGATGAAGCGCGCAAGCTGGGTGTAGGCTTCTATCTCGGCTATGCCGAATTGACGAAAGCGGGTGTGCCCTATAACACCGCCATACTGGTCGACACTGAAGGCCATATTGTTGGCAAGTACCGCAAGATTCATCTTCCTGGGCACGAAGACCACAAGCCCGCAGCCCCATTTCAACATCTCGAGAAAAAGTTCTTCCATGTGGGTGATGAGCCTTTCGGTGTATGGGAAACCATGGGCGCGAAAATCGGAATGTGCCTGTGCAACGACCGCCGCTGGCCCGAAACCTGGCGCATGATGTCATTGCAGCGTGCCGACATCGTAGTGTTGGGCTACAACACGCCATCGCATAATATTCATTGGCCGGAACCCACGCATCTGCGCATGCATACGCATCTGATTTCGCTGCAGGCCAGCGCCTACCAAAACTGCGTGTGGGCGGCGGCCGCTGCAAAGTGCGGCGCTGAAGACGGGCACCACATGATCGGCGGTTCTGTCATCGTTGCGCCGACAGGCGAAATCGCCGCCCAAGCCGTCACCGAGGAGGACGAGGTCGTGGTCGCTCAGGTCGATCTACGTGTCAACGAAAACTTTCGCAAACACGTATTCGACTTCGCCCGTCACCGCCGCCCAGAACACTACAGGCTCATCACTGAGCGTGTGGGCGCAGGCGACCCGATTGCCCGAACGGCTGTCGATGAGGCTTAAGGCTTGATATTTGCCTTGCGCGCCACGTCACCCCATTTCTTCACCTCAGCCTGCTGAAACTTTCCAAGTTCCGCAGGTCCGGCGCCCGAAATCGTCAACCCCAGCCCTTCCAGTTGCTTGCGCACTTCCGGCTGCTTCAGGGTCTGGCTCATCGCCGTGTAGAGCTTGTTTACGATCTCATCCGGTGTCCCCGCAGGCGCGAATACCGCTTGCCAGGACAGCACTTCAAAGCCGGGCAACCCGAGCTGGTCAAGCGGCTTCACATCCGGCAAGGTGGGGTCGACCGTTTTGGAGGTGACGCCTAGCGCGCGCAAGCGGCCCGCCTGGATCAAGGGAAGCGCCGAGGTGATGTTGTCGAAAATCAGATCGACTTCGCCGCCGACCAGGCCCTGCAGCGACGGGCTGGAACCCTTGTACGGAACGTGCACCATCGTGACGCCTGTCTGACTCATGAAGAGCTCGCCGGTCAGGTGCTGCGATGTGCCTATACCGGACGATCCGAAGTTCAGCTTCTTGTCGCTTTTCTTGGCGGCCTCGATCACATCGTTGACAGTCTTATACGGGCTGTCGGCACGCACCACCAGCACATTGGGCAGACTTCCCGTCAGGATGATCGGCTTGAAGGATTTGACGGGGTCGTAGCCGATATCGGGATAGATGCTGGCGTTGATTGCATGGGAGCTGATGGTGCCCCCCACGATGTTGTAGCCATCGGGGTTGGCGCGTGCCACCTTGGCGGTGCCCAGGCTGCCACCCGTGCCACCGATGTTTTCCACGACGATGGTGGCGCCCAGGAGTTTGCCGGTCGACGCACTGTAAATGCGACCCACCACATCGGTCGCCCCGCCTGCGGCGAAAGGCACGGTATAAGTGATGGGACGCTGTGGCCAGTCGGTCGGGGCAGCTGCGGATGCATCCAATGACACACCGGCAGCAGTGATGGCAAAAGAGGAAACGCCGGCAGCGAGCAACAAACGGCGAGTCAATCGTTTAGCACTATGCATGTTCATGTCTCCTGATATCATTTTTATGACTTATGGGTGACCTGCCGCTCCATCATAGCGGCATGACCTTTGCGTTGTAGCGTCTTTCAGATGAACGTGTCGGCCACAAGTCGATGCGATCCCTGCCAACAGGAGTAATCATGACGATGACCGTGGCCGATCTGCTTGCCAACACCCTGGCCAATGCAGGCGTTGAACGCATTTGGGGGGTAACCGGCGACAGCTTGAACGGGCTGAGCGACAGTCTGCGCCGACTCGAGAGCATTACGTGGATGCATGTTCGCCATGAAGAGACGGCTGCGTTCGCAGCAGGCGCCGAGGCTGCCGTGACAGGCAAACTTGCCGTGTGTGCGGGCAGTTGTGGGCCAGGCAATTTGCACCTGATCAATGGCCTGTTCGATTGCAAGCGCAACCATGTCCCTGTGCTGGCGATTGCCGCGCACATCCCGTCGTCCGAGATCGGGCTGGGCTACTTTCAGGAGACCCATCCGCAGGAACTGTTTCGGGAGTGTGCGGATTTCGTCGAGCTGGTGTCCAACCCCGAGCAACTGCCTGGCGTTCTCAGCCGTGCGTTGAACACGGCCATTGGAAACAATGGCGTGGCCGTGCTGGTCATCCCCGGCGACGTTGCCCTGGCTGCCGCACCCGTCGAGACTATTGCCGGATCGGTAAGCACGGTGGCACCTCGCATCGTGCCGCAGTCCAGCGAGATCGAACGGTTGGCCGCGCTGCTTGACGAGAGCGATGAAATCACGATTCTGGCAGGCAGTGGATGCGCCGGACAGCATGATGCGCTGGTTGCGCTGGCAGAGACATTGAAGGCGCCTATTGTGCACGCGCTGCGTGGCAAGGAGCATGTGGAATGGGATAACCCCTACGACGTCGGGATGACCGGGCTGATCGGCTTTTCGTCCGGATACCATGCCATGGAGAATTGCCGCACGCTGCTGATGCTGGGCACTGATTTCCCCTATCGGGCGTTCTATCCGAAAGACGCGCGCATCATTCAGGTCGACCGCGACCCGGGTGCATTGGGGCGGCGCGCGGTGCTGACACAAGGCATCGTTGGCGATGTGGGCGAGACGATTGGTGCGCTGCTTCCACACTTGAAGGCACGCGACGATCGCAAGTTTCTGGATGCCGCACTGCGCCACTACAAGAAGACGCGTGAAGGACTGGATGAACTCGCGCAACCTTCCGCTGCCGGGCGGCCCATACACCCGCAGTATCTGGTGCGACGCGTAAGCGAACTGGCGGCAGACGATGCAATCTTTACCGCTGATGTGGGCACGCCTACGGTATGGGCGGCACGCTATCTGTCGATGAATGGCAAACGGCGTCTGCTTGGTTCATTCAATCACGGCTCCATGGCCAATGCCATGCTGCAGGCCATGGGTGCCCAAGCGGCATCGCCCGGGCGCCAGGTGGTGTCGTTATCGGGGGATGGCGGCTTCACTATGATGATGGGCGACTTCATTTCATTGTCCCAGCTGGGTCTGCCGGTGAAAATCATTGTCGTGAATAACGGCTCGCTGGGCTTCGTCGCCATGGAAATGAAGGCAGGCGGCTATCTCGATACGGGCACGGATCTCGCGAATCCCGATTTCGCGGCCATGGCGAATGCCATGGGTATCAAGGGCATTCGGGTCGAGGCATCGGAAGATGTGGACAGTGCGCTGGTGGCGGCATTTGCCTACGACGGGCCGGTGCTGGTGGACGTGGTGACGGCCAAGCAGGAGCTGTCCATACCGCCCAAAGTTCAGCTCGAGCAAGCCAAGGGGTTTGGTTTGTTTATGCTTAAAGCAATTATCAGCGGGCGGGGTGACGAGGTCATCGAACTCGCGCGCACGAATTTGTTTCGCTGAGCATGGGTGTGCCCACGTCTCGGCATGGCCCTTGCGTCGTCATGGCACTCAGGAGAATGCCATGACACCCTCAAAACCCGATAACAAAGCCCAATCTGAAGCGCCTACCGGCGTGAACGACGATCCCGCACCCGCAGCGGATGACGCCCCCCAGCACGAAGATGAAACACTGGGCGACTTGCTGGGCAATCGTAATCCCGAAAGTTCGGGCAAGAACAAGAAGTAGGTCGTGAAGACGTTTCATCGTCTGTCTGGTCATTTAAACACCCAACTGTGTCTATCCCCGGACCGGTACACCCTATAAAGTGAATGTTCGCTGATTGCGTACAGGCGAAGCGACCTGTCCCCAGCCACTCAATGTCATTCACTGCGTGCCACCATGGATCTGCACCCCCTGTTTTCTGCGCCCATCCTTCTCGCATGGGCGACTTATTTTGTAGGGGTGGCCAGTCCTGGGCCCAGCATCATGGCGATCATGTCAGTAGCCATGGGCTCGGGTCGTCAAGCCGCGCTGATCTTCGCCAGCGGCGTGGCGTCGGGCGCTTTCTTTTGGGCCATCACAGCGACCGTTGGTGTGTCGGCCGCCATCATTGCCTATCCGCCCATCGTCACCGCGATCAAAATTGCAGGTGGCCTCTATTTTCTTTGGCTGGGTTACCGGGCCGCGCGATCGGCTTGGCGCACGCGCGTCGCCGCGCCTGTCGAAGCCGCAGCAAAGCCTCACGCCCATGCGTGGCTCTATGTGCGCGGCCTGCTCATGCACTTGACCAATCCTAAAGCGGTGTTGATCTGGACATCCATCGTTGCCATGGGAGCCGATGCTGGAATGGCAGATGGCATGGGTGCGACCGGCATGTCGCCAGTTGGCGTAGCATCGCCGTGGCGAGTGACCATCGGATGCATGCTGATAGGGACGACGGTATTCGCAAGTTATGCGCTACTTTTTTCCACCGCACGTGCCCGTCGTGTTTACGCCGCCTGCCAGTTATGGCTGGATGCAGGCCTGGCCGTCATGTTCGTGCTGGCGGGCATCAGCCTGTTGGGCACCGCCATCTAGGCAGAACGGACATGAATGCGCGCTGAGTGTCACGCTGAAAATCTCGGCGCGAATCTTGCCGCACGCCGGACAAACGGGTAATGTCTGCACAACCCTCATGTACGGAAGAGACAATCATGCGCCGATTTTTTGTTGCCACAGTGATGACG
>Ga0075364_10001009_pt1 | contig 14912 bp, 18 predicted proteins | sample EndMetdeltDD1764_FD_71517 | JGI IMG/M metagenome (GOLD analysis project Ga0075364, IMG submission 71517) | Populus endosphere microbial communities from Tennessee, USA - Endosphere MetaG P. deltoides DD176-4 | ecosystem: Host-associated > Plants > Roots > Endosphere | place: USA: Tennessee...
TGTAGGAGGTGAGCACCCAGACCACCTCGTCCGCCGCCGCCGAGAGCGAGCCCTGGATGTGGGGCAGGGCGACGTTGGCGATGGTGGAATCCAGGGAGTTCATCAGCGTCACCAGCATCAGCGACGCGGTGATCGTGAAGCGGTCCGGTTCGCGTGCGGCCTCGCTCAAGCCGTCACCGTCGGAAGGGGCGCGCGATCAGTCACGACTCCTGCTTAGCGCCCTATGGCCCCGCTGCGGAACGGGAATCTCAGCGGCCTGCGTGCGGTCAGGGACGCTTTGGCTCCGGCGGCGGCAGGGGCGCGGCGATCGGGCGCGACAGCTCTTCGGCGGCGTCGTTGTCGCCCGGGGTCGGCTCCGCCCTGGTGGTCGCCTGGGACTTCACCTTGTCCAGCTTCAACGCCCTGAGCGCCGCTTCACCCTCAAGGCCGAACACCTCGCGCAGGCGCACGTCGAGCTGCGGCGAGGCCACCTCCAGGCCCGCCGCCTCCAGGGCGTCGGCGATGGCCCAGGTGTAGGCGGCCTGCATGGCGCCCGGACGCTTCACGGACTCCAGCGTGGGCCAGACCACCAGTTCGAAGTTGTTCCCGCTGTCGCCAAAGCCGGTCATCCAGACCTGGGTCTTATGGGTCTCGGTCTCGGGCCGGGTGAAGGGCACGCTGCGGGCGGCGGCCAGAACCACCTCGCGCACCGCCTTGCGGTCGGCGCCTGAGGCGACGGCGAAGGGGATGTGGATGCGCCGCCCGGTGTTGTGCAGCGTCCAGTTGATCACCGGGCCTTCGATGAACTTGGAGTTCGGCACCACCAGGTCGATCTGGTCGTTGGTGCGGATCCGCACCGCGCGGGGCCCGATCTCCTGCACCATGCCCCGCTGGTCGGCGACCTCCACGAAGTCGCCGACGTTCAGCACCCGGTCGAAGATCAGCACCAGGCCGGAGACGAATTCCTTGACGATCCCCTGCAAGCCCAGGCCCACGCCCACGCCGATGGCGCCGGCGAAGACCGCGAGGGAGGAGAGGTCCAGGCCGGTGACCGAGAGGCCCGCCATCACCCCCAGCAGCGCCAGGCCGTAGGTGGCCAGCTTCTGGACGATGTAGAGCGCCTCGCGCCCGCGGCTGGTGCGGTCGCGCAGCCGGCGCAGCACCACGCCGACCAAGCGCGCGGCCAGGAAGAACAGCAGGGCGATGGTCAGGCCGGCGATCACCCCGCCCAAGGTCACGGGCGTGCGGCCGACGGCGAAGAGGACGAGACCCCGGAAGTCTGCGACATGCGGCATCGAGCGGCCAACGGCTGCGCCAGCGCCTGCGTTCCCTGGCCATACGACCGCCACTCTGGCGTCCATGCTGGGGATCCAGCACGAAAGGTCAGTGATGCGCCCAACCCTGCTCGCCCTGCTTCTGGCCGCCGCGGGCCTGGCGCCGGTCCTCTCCCGCGCGGCGCCCGAGGGGCCAAGGCTGGCCCTGCCGCTCGCCTGCCAGGTCGGCCGGACCTGCGAGGTGCAGCACTATGTGGACCGCGACGCGGGGCCCTCGGTGCTCGACTATCGCTGCGGGCGCCGCACCTACGAGGGCCACAACGGGATCGACATCCGCCTGCTGGACATGGCCGCCCAGCGGCGCGGCGTGGCGGTGCTGGCCGCCGCCCCCGGCCGCGTGGCGCGCCTGCGCGACGGCATGGCCGACGTCTCGGTCCGGGACCCCGGCGTGAAGGTCGACGGGGTCGAGTGCGGCAACGGCGTGGTGATCGACCACGGCGATGGCTGGGAGACCCAGTACTGCCATATGGCGCGCGGCAGCATCCGGGTGAAGGTCGGCCAGGTGCTCAAGGCGGGCGATCCCATCGGCCTGGTGGGGCTTTCCGGCAAGACCGAGTTCCCGCACCTGCACATCACCGTCCGCCGTGCCGGCAAGGTGGTCGATCCCTTCGAGCCCGCCGCGCCCCAGGCCGAGCGCTGCGCCGGCGCGAACGGAAGCGCCGCCTCCATGTGGACGCCGGCGGCCCGCGCCGCGCTCGCCTACAAGGCCGGGGCGATCCTCAACGCCGGCTTCGCCGGATCGCCGATCACCATGCCGGAGATCGAGCAGGGCGGGATCGCAGCCCCCACCGCCAGCTCCCCCGCCCTGGTGGCCTATATGCGGACCATCGAGCTCGAGCAGGGCGACCAGATGGAGATCACGCTCACGGGACCGGGCGGGGTGGCGCTCGCCAGCCAGCGCATGGCGCCGCTCGACCGCGACAAGGCCCAGGCCTTCGCCCTGGTGGGCCGCAAGCGCCCGGTGGCCGGCTGGCCGTCGGGGCGCTACAGCGCGATCCTGAGGGTCTGGCGCGGCGGCAAGTCAGTGCTCGAGCGCCGGGTCGAGACGCAGCTTTAGGGGGAGCACCGGATGTCTGAGGCGCGCGCGAAGTTTCGGGCCCTGCACCAGGAAGGCTGCTTCGTCATTCCCAACCCCTGGGACGCCGGCAGCGCGATCCGGCTGAAGAACCTGGGGTTTCAGGCGCTGGCCTCCTCCAGCGCCGCCGCCGCCTGGACGCTGGGCCGCGCCGACGGCGAGCTTGGCCTGGACGACGCGCTGGCGCACCTGGCCATGCTCTGCGCGGCCACCGACCTGCCGGTGAACGCCGATTTCGAGGAGGGTTTCGCCGGGGACGCCGCGGGCGTCGCCGCCAGCGTGACCCGCGCCATCGCCACCGGCGTGGCGGGCCTTTCGATCGAGGATCGGCCCGCGGGCCGTGGCCGCGATCTCTACAGCCTGGAGGCGGCGGTCGAGCGGATCCGCGCCGCCCGCTCGGCGATCGACGCCTCGGGCGAGGACGTGATCCTGGTGGCTCGCAACGAAGGGTTCCTGGTCGGCCGCACCGACCTTGGCGAGACGATCGCCAGGCTGCGGGCCTATGCGCAGGCGGGCGCGGACTGCCTCTACGCGCCCGGCGTGGGCGAGCTCTCAGCGATCGCCGAACTCGTCGCCGCCGTCGCCCCCAAGCCGGTCAATGTACTGCTGAGCACCACCCATGCGACGGTCGCCGAGCTGGCGGGCGTGGGGGTGCGGCGTGTCAGCGTCGGCGGGGCCCTGGCCGCCCAGGCGTGGAAGGCCTTCGACGAGGCCGCCGCCTTGCTCGCCAGGGAAGGGCGCCTGCCGCCACGAGGCTAGAGCGTGACGTAGAGCTCGCTCTCGATGATCCATTGGCCCAGGGCCTTGCGCCAGACGGCCAGGTAGGTCCCGGCCATGTCCGCGCCCTTCCAGTCGGCGACCCAGCGCCCATGCTCGGCGGCGCGCAGGCCGGCGGTGTCGATCTCGATGCGCTCTGGCGTGCGCACATAGGTGACGAAGTCGGGGTCGGCGAACTGGGCGGCGAAGGCCTCGATCACCGCGTCCGCGCCCAGGATCAGGGCCCCGTCGCCGGCGATCAGCCGCACGTCGGGGGCGAGGAACGGCTTGAGCCGCGCCGCCTCGTGGGCGGCGATGATCTTGTTGGTCAGCCGCCGGCGGGCCGCGATGGCGTCCTGCGGCGCCGTCACGCGGTCAGGCGGGCTCGGCCGCCAGGCGCTTGTCGAGATAGCCGCCGACGCGCTTTTCAAGGTCCGGCAGGTTCTCGGCCCAGAAGTGGCTGGCGCCTTCGATCACCTCGTAGTCGATGACGATGCCCTTCTGGGTGCGCAGCTTGGAGACCACCTTCTCGACGTCGGTGGAGGGCACCACGGTGTCGGTCGCGCCATGCAGGATCAGGCCCGAGGCCGGGCAGGGGGCGAGGAAGGAGAAGTCGTAGGCGTTGGTGGGCGGCGAGACGGAGATGAAGCCGTCCGTCTCGGGGCGGCGCATCAGGAGCTGCATGCCGATCCAGGCGCCGAAGGAATAGCCGGCGACCCAGCACTGGGAGGCGGCGGGATTGGTGGACTGCAGCCAGTCCAGCGCCGTGGCCGCGTCGGCCAGCTCGCCGATGCCGGAGTCGAACTCGCCCTGGCTGCGGCCGACGCCGCGGAAGTTGAACCGCAGGACCGAGAAGCCGCGCTTCATGAACAGGTGGAAGAGCTGCACCGTGACCGGGTTGTTCATCTGGCCGCCCGCCTTGGGGTGCGGGTGCAGGATCAGGGCGACGGGGGCGGTCTCGCCCTTGCCTTGCGTGTAACGCCCCTCGATGCGCCCGGCGGCGCCGGTCAGCACGACCTCTGGCATTCAGGTCCCTCTGTTCGGTCTCGAATACTTGACTACCGCGCTGGGTCTTCCTAAGTCGCACCCGTCCGGGCCGACCGGATCACCTCCGCGCGAAGGCGGCGGCTTGTAGCACAGCGTGGCTCGGACGCGCGGAAAAACTGCATTGGGTGCAAGGCCATGCGGCTCTCGACCAAAGGACGCTACGCGGTCATGGCCATGGCCGACCTGGCGCGTCGGGAAGACGGGCCCGGCCGGGCCGTGGCGCTGGCCGACATCGCCGAGCGCCAGGAAATCTCGCTCTCCTATCTGGAGCAGCTCTTCGCGCGCCTCAGGCGCCAGGGCCTGGTGAAGAGCGCCAGGGGCCCGGGCGGCGGCTACCGGCTGGCGCGCGGCGCGGCCGACACCAACATCGCCGAGATCGTGCGGGCCGTGGACGAGCCCCTGCACGCCACCCGCTGCGCGGGCCTGGACAAGGGCTGCATGGCGCGCGGGGAGCGGTGCCTGACCCACGACCTCTGGGAGGACCTTGGGGATCGCATCGAGGACTACCTCGCCTCTGTCACCCTGGCCGACGTGGTCAGCGGCCGGCTCGCCGAGCGGCGGAGAGCGGCGTGAGCGTCTACCTGGACTACAACGCCAGCGCCCCCGTGCGCCCGCAGGCCGCTCAGGCGGCGGCGGAGGCGCTTGCGGCCGGCGGCAATCCCTCGTCGGTGCATGCGGCCGGCCGGGCGGCCAGAGCCCGGGTCGAGGCCGCGAGAGCCGAGGTGGCCCGCCTGATCGGCGCGCCGGCCTCCACCGTCGTCTTCACCTCCGGCGGCACCGAGGCCAATGCCCTGGCCATCGAGAGCGCCGTGGCCGCGGGCGCGCGCCGGCTGATCGTCAGCGCCATCGAACACGACAGCGTGCTGGAGACCGCCAAGGCCACGGGAGCGGCGGTCGAACTGATGCCGGTGACCGCCGAGGGCCTGGCCGACCTGGCCTGGCTGGAGGCGCGGCTTGGCGCCTGGGACGCCGCCGAGGGCCGGCCGTTCGTCGCCCTGATGCTCGCCAACAACGAGACCGGCGCCATCCAGCCGGTGGGCGAGGCGGCGCGGATCGTGCGTCGCGCAGAGGGCTGGCTGCACGTGGACGCCATCCAGGCGGCCGGGAAGATCGCCATCGACAGCCGGGGCCTCGGCGCCGACACCCTCTCGGTCTCCGCCCACAAGCTCGGCGGGCCGCAGGGCGTGGGCGCGCTGACGTTCGGCCCGGGCGCGGTCCTGTCGCGCCGCCTGCACGGCGGCGGCCAGGAACGGGGCCGTCGCGCCGGAACCGAGAATGTTCCTGGAATCAGTGGCTTTGGGGCGGCTGCGAAAGCGGCGCTGGAAGATATGCAGGCCCTGGCGGCGCAAGCCGCCTGGCGCGACGCCGCCGCGGAGCGCCTCAAGGCGCAGGGCGCGGTGGTGGCGGCGGAAGGCGCGCCCAGGCTCTCCAACACCCTCTGTGTCGCCGCCCCGGGCGTGGCCTCCGAGCTTCAGGTCATGCAGCTCGACCTGGCGGGGGTGATGGTCAGCGCGGGGTCTGCCTGCTCCTCGGGCAAGGTCAAGGCCAGCCATGTGCTGCTGGCCATGGGCCTTGGCGACCTGGCGGCCTCGTCGATCCGCGTGAGCGGCGGCTGGGCCACCACCGAGGCCGATTGGAACGCATTCGTCGACGCCTGGTTGGCGGCGCGGAAGAACACGCCCGCGCGCCGTCCCGCGCCGGCAGGAGTCTAGGTCATGGCCGCCGTCACCCAGACCGTCGAGCACGTCGAAGGCCTCGAGAAGTACAAGCACGGCTTCGTCACCGACATCGACCAGGAGTTCGCGCCCAAGGGCCTGTCCGAGGACATCGTCCGCTTCATCTCGGCCAAGAAGGGCGAGCCGGAGTGGATGCTGGAATGGCGCCTGGACGCCTTCCGCCGCTGGCTGGCGATGGACGAGCCGACCTGGGCCAAGGTCATCTTCCCGCGGATCGACTACCAGGACTCCTACTACTACGCCGCGCCCAAGCAGGGCGCCGGGCCCAAGAGCCTGGACGAGGTCGATCCCGAACTGCTGGAGACCTACAAGAAGCTGGGCATCCCGCTGCGCGAGCAGGAGGTGCTGGCGGGGGTCGAGGGCGCGCCGCGCTACGCCGTGGACGCGGTGTTCGACAGCGTCTCGGTGGTCACCACCTTCAAGAAGGAGTTGGCTGAGGCCGGGGTCATCTTCTGCTCGATGAGCGAGGCGATCCGCGAGCACCCCGAGCTTGTCCGCAAGTACCTGGGATCGGTGGTTCCGGTCAGCGACAACTACTACGCCTGCCTGAACGCGGCGGTCTTCTCCGACGGCAGCTTCGTCTATGTGCCGCCGGGCGTGCGCTGCCCGATGGAGCTCTCCACCTATTTCCGCATCAATGCGGAGAATTCCGGCCAGTTCGAGCGCACCCTGATCATCGCCGACGAGGGCGCCTACGTCTCCTACCTGGAGGGCTGCACCGCGCCGATGCGCGATGAGAACCAGCTCCACGCCGCGGTGGTCGAGCTGGTCGTGCTGGACGACGCCGAGATCAAATATTCCACCGTCCAGAACTGGTACCCGGGCGATCCGGAGACCGGGAAGGGCGGGATCTACAACTTCGTCACCAAGCGGGCGGATTGCCGGGGCGCCCGCTCCAAGGTCGCCTGGACCCAGGTGGAGACCGGCTCGGCCATCACCTGGAAATATCCCTCCTGCGTCCTGCGCGGGAAGGAGAGCGTGGGCGAGTTCTATTCCATCGCCATCACCAACGGCCGCCAGCAGGCCGACACCGGCACCAAGATGATCCACCTGGGCGAGGGGACCCGCTCGCGGATCATCTCCAAGGGGATCAGCGCCGGACGCTCCTCCAACACCTACCGGGGCCTCGTCTCCGCGCACCCCAAGGCCAAGGGCGCGCGCAATTTCACCCAGTGCGACTCCCTGCTGATCGGCAAGCATTGCGCTGCCCACACCGTCCCCTACGTCGAGGCGCGCAACGGCAGTTGCGTGTTCGAGCACGAGGCGACCACCACCCGGCTCTCGGATGACCAGCTCTTCTATGTGATGCAGCGCGGCATCGCCCAGGAGGAGGCCGTGCAGCTGCTGGTCAACGGCTTCGTCAAGGAGGTGCTGCAGGAGCTCCCCATGGAGTTCGCCGTGGAGGCCCAGAAGCTGGTGGCGATCTCGCTGGAGGGCAGCGTCGGATGACCGCCCGCGCCCGCAAGCCAGCGGCCAAGCCGCTTTCCCTCAAGGACGCCTTCGAGACCGAGTTCGCCCGCCGCGAGCTGGAGCGCCGGGCCGCCGAGGACGCCGCGCGCGCCCAGCAGGCCAAGGACCTGGCCGACGCCGAAGTGCTGCACGACGCCTTGGCCGCCGACGCGGAGTTCCTCGAAAGCCGCGGGCTGACCGCCGATCGCCGCCGCTACATGGTCAGCCTCGACCACGCCCGCTTCCGCCTCACCGCCTATTTCGAGGGCGGCCAGGCCTCCATCACCCTGTCCGACAAGCGCGCCCAGCCGACCTCGGGCCCGCGCCGGCAGGAGTCCGCCGAGGGCGTCGCCGACGCCCTTCGCCTCATCGCCCGCATCCTCGTCGACGAGATCCGCTGACCCCATGCTGAAAATCGAGAACCTGCACGCCCGCGTCGAAGAGGCGGAGATCCTGAAGGGACTTTCCCTGGAAGTCCCCGCGGGCGAGGTGCACGCCATCATGGGTCCCAACGGGGCGGGCAAGTCGACCCTCTCCTATGTGCTGTCCGGACGCGCCGGCTACGAGGTCACACAGGGGACCGCGACGCTGGACGGTGAGGATCTGCTGTCGCTGGCGCCCGACGTGCGCGCCGCCCGCGGGGTGTTCCTGTCGTTCCAGTATCCGCTGGAGATCCCGGGCGTCCCGGCCCTGACCTTCCTGCGCACCGCGCTGAACGCCCAGAAGAAGGCTCGCGGCGAGCCGGAGGTGGCCGCGCCCGCATTCCTCAAGCTGGTTCGCGAGAAGGCGGCGGCCCTGAAGATCGACTTCGAGATGCTCAAGCGCTCCCTCAACGTCGGCTTCTCCGGCGGCGAGAAGAAGCGGATGGAGATCCTGCAGATGGCGGTGCTGGAGCCGCGCCTGCTGATCCTCGACGAGACCGATTCCGGCCTGGACATCGACGCCCTGCGCATCGTCTCCGAAGGGGTGAACGCCCTGCGCTCGCCGGGTCGCGCCATGCTGGTCATCACCCACTACCAACGCCTGCTGGACTACATCACGCCCGACCGCGTGCACGTGCTGAGCGGCGGCCGCATCGTCGCCTCGGGCGGGCCGGAGCTGGCGCTGGAGCTGGAGCGCGAGGGCTACGACCGCTACGCGAAAGCCGCCGCGTGAACCTCGCCGCCGCCATACGCGACCAGGACGTCGCCCAGCTTCCCAGCCGCCGCGACGAGGACTGGCGCTGGACCGACCTGCGCGGATTGATCCGCCAGGCGCCTGAGCCCTCGACGCCGATCTGGGCGGAGCAGGCGGGGGAGGGGCCGTTCGCGGCCCTGGCCGGCCGCACGGTGCTGATCGCCAACGGCCATGGCGAGCGCGAGCTGTCGATTTCCGGCCAGGCCGTGGTGGCGCTGGACGTCGTGAGCGCCGGCTCTGGCGGGCACGCCGCCCAGCTCAAGATCGCCATCGCCCCCGACGCGGCGGTGGTCCTGCTGGAGAGCTACCGCGGCACGGGCGAATATCTCTCCCACACGGCGCTGGAGATCGAGATTGGCGTGGGCGCCAGCGTGGAGCGCATCGTCCTGGCCGACGAGCCCGCCGAAGCGGTCGGCGTCAGCCAGGCGCAGGTGACGCTGAGCCCCGGCGCCAGCTTCGTCCAGACGGTGCTGGCCAGCGGCGCGCGCCGCCAGCGGATCGAGACCCGTGTTAGGCACCCCGGCGGTCATGCGCAGGCCCGCCTGGACGCGGTCTATCTGCTTGGCGGCAAGCGGCATGCGGACATCACCACCGAGGTGGCGCACGCCCATGTCGACGGAACCACGGACCAGCTCATCAAGGGCGTGGTGCGCGACCAGGCGAGGGGTGTGTTCCAGGGCCGCATCGTGGTGTCCGAGGGCGCCGACCGCACCCAGGCCCGCATGGGCCACCACGCCCTGATCCTGTCGGACCGGGCGGAGGTGGACGCCAAGCCGGAGCTGGAGATCTACGCCGACGACGTCACCTGCGCGCACGGCAATACGGTGGGCGCCCTGGACGAGGAGGCGCTGTTCTACATGCGCCAGCGGGGCATCCCCGAGGGGCAGGCCCGCGCCCTGCTCATCGAGGCCTTCGTCGGCGAGGTCATCGACCGCATCGCCCACGAGGGCGCGCGCGAGGTGGCCCGCGGCTGGGCGGCCGAGCGGCTGAAGGGCGAATGACCATGGCCTTCGACGTCGAGGCGGTCCGCGCCGATTTCCCGATCCTGTCGCGCCAGGTTCACGGCAAGCCGCTGGTCTATCTGGACAGCGCCGCCTCGGCCCAGAAGCCGCGGGCGGTGATCGAGGCCATGACGCAGGCGATGGAGCACTCCTACGCCAACGTGCACCGCGGCCTGCACACGCTCGCCAACGAGACCACCGAGGCCTACGAGGCCGCCCGCCGCAAGGTGGCGGCTTTCATCGGCGCCGAGGAGGGCGAAATCGTCTTCACCAAGGGCGGCACCGAGGCGATCAACCTGGTGGCCGCCGGGATCGGCGTGTCGCTGGTCGCCGGCGACGAGATCCTGCTCACCGAGATGGAGCACCACGCCAACATCGTCCCCTGGCACTTCCTGCGCGAGCGCAAGGGCGTGGTGCTGAAGTTCGTCCCCGTCACCGACGAGGGCGTGCTTGACCTGGAGGCCTTCCAGAGCCTGCTTGGCCCGCGCACCCGGGTGGTGGCGCTGACCCACATCTCCAACGTCCTGGGCACGGTGAACCCGGTGACCGAGATCACCGCCATGGCCCAGGCCGCCGGCGCGAAGGTGCTGGTCGACGGCTGCCAGGGGATCGTCCACAAGGCGGTCGACGTGAAGGCGATAGGCTGCGATTTCTACGTCTTCTCCGGCCACAAGCTCTATGGCCCCACCGGCATCGGCATCCTCTACGGCAAGGCCGATCGCCTGGCGGAGCTGCCGCCCTACCAGGGCGGGGGCGAGATGATCGGCGCCGTCAGCCTGGAGACCATCACCTACGCCGACCCGCCGCACCGCTTCGAGGCCGGCACGCCCGCCATCGTCGAGGCCATCGGCCTTGGGGCGGCGGTGGACTGGCTGTCCGGCGTCGACCGCATCGCCGGCGCCCACCACGAGGCGCAGCTCTATCGCCGCGTGCGCGAGGGCCTGGCGGGCGCCAACTGGTTGCGGGTGATCGGCGAGGCGCCGGCCAAGGGCGCCATCCTCTCCTTCACCGTCGACGGCGCCCACGCCCACGATGTGGCCCAGATCCTCGACCGCTACGGGGTGGCGGTGCGCGCCGGGACCCACTGCGCCGAGCCGCTGATGCGCCGATTTGGGGTGACGTCGAGCGCTCGGGCTTCTTTCGCCCTATATAACACCGAGGCCGAGGCGGACGCTTTCGTGGACGCCCTGACCAGAACCCAGGCTTTCTTCGCATGACGCCCATGGACGACGCCGCAGACATCGACAACAAGCCCGCGACGCCGCTTGCCCAGGCGGAGCTGGACGCCCTGACCGACAAGCTGATCGAGCAGCTCAAGACCGTGTTCGATCCGGAGATCCCGGTGGACATCTACGAGCTGGGCCTGATCTACAAGGTCGACGTCTCGGACGAGCGCGACGTGCTGATCGAGATGACCCTGACCGCGCCCGGCTGCCCGGTGGCGGGCGAGATGCCCACCTGGGTCAGCGACGCGGTGAAGGCGATCCCGGACGTGCGAAATGTGCGGGTGGAGCTGGTGTTCGATCCGCCCTGGGACGCCTCGCTGATGTCCGACGAGGCCAAGCTGCAATTGAACATGTTCTGATGGCCGAGCTTTCCATCACCCCGCGCCGCGAGCGCCGTGAGCGGCCCAAGGTCGTCACCCTGACCGAGCGTGCGGCCGAGCGCGTGCGCGAGATCATGGGGCGCGCCGAGACGCCCTATGCCGGCCTGCGCGTGGGCGTGAAGAACGGCGGCTGCGCCGGCCAGGAGTACGTGCTGGAATACGCCCAGGAGGCTGGGCCCCTCGACGAGGTGGTCGAGGACAAGGGCGTGCGCATCCTCATCGAGCCCAAGGCGGTGCTGTTCCTGGTCGGCTCGGAGATCGACTACGAGGTCTCCAAGCTCTCGGCGAAGTTCGTCTTCCGCAATCCCAACGAGACGGACGCCTGCGGTTGCGGCGAGAGCGTCACCATCGAGCCCGCCAAGCCCGCCTGATGCGGCGCTCAGCCCTGAAGGGCGATGAGCACGATGGCCGCGACCGTGAAGCTGCAGCAGGCCAGCAACAACAGGCGAGCCCACATCGCAGGGGCTTGATCGTCGAGTTCGCGCCCGTGGGCCTCGGTGGGGCGGTGCGAATTCTGGGTCATGGAACAGCTCCCCTTGCCAGAAGCGGGAGCTTGGCCTTGGCCGGATGAACGTCCGCGCACCGCGTATGTCAGCTCCCGTTCATGAAGGCTCGCGCCGGCCACATGGCCGCATTGAAGCCACGCTTGCGACACCCGCAGGCCGGATTTGGCGCATTGTTTTGCTGGGGTCGGGGGGAACCACACCAGGAGGTCAAATGCGAAATCTGATCGTCACAGCCGCCGCCCTCTCGCTCGCCACCGCCGCGCCAGCCTTCGCCCAGCTTGGCGTCGGCGGCGCCGTCGGCGGAACCGTGGGCGGCGCGGTGGGCGGCCTGGGCTCGGGTGTCACGGGCGGCGCCGGGGCGATGGGCGGCCTGAGCGGCTCGGTGGACGCCACGGGCGCGACCAACCAGGCCAGGGACACGACCTCGCGGTCCGCCGGCCACGTCGCCAGGCATGCCAGGCGGGCGACGAGCGCCGCCGCGCGTGACGCGACCTCCGCGGCTGGCGACGTGTCGGCGGCGGGCGCCGCCGGCGCCGACGCCGCCACCTCGGGGACGAGCGTCTCGGGCGATGGCTCCGTCAACGCCTCGGGCGCGACGGGCGGCCGTTCGGCCACGGCGGGCGCTTCCGGCTCGGCCGGCGCCCAGGCCCAGACCCCCGCGGCGGGGGCGGGGGCCTCGGTCGACGGGGGCGCCGGCGCGACCAAGCGCTAGGGCATGCATCGATCGGCCAGCCTCCCCCGCAGCGCGGGGGAGGCGCCTTCCAAAGCCGCTGTTGCCCGAGCCGGGCCGGCATGATCATGTCCGGCCCGAACGAATTGGGGAGGATGAGGCCATGTCGAAGCAGCAGCCGATCGGCTCGGGATTTGGGGCGGCGACGACCGCCGCCGAAGTGATCGCAGGGCGCGACCTGTCGGGCAAGACGGCCATCGTCACCGGCGGCTACTCGGGCCTGGGACTGGTGGTCGCCAAGACCCTGGCGGGCGCCGGGGCGCAGGTGATCGTGCCCGCCCGCGACCAGACCAAGGCCCGCGCGGCCCTCGCCGGCTCTCCGGAACTGACGCTGGAGCACATGGACCTGATGGATCCGGCCTCCATCGACGCCTTCGCCGACCGTTTCCTGGCGAGCGGCCGTCCGCTGCACCTGCTGATCGACAGCGCCGGCGTCATGGCCTCGCCCCTGACCAGGGACGCCCGCGGCAACGAGAGCCAATTCGCCACCAACCACCTGGGCCACTTCCAGCTTGCCGCCAGGCTCTGGCCGGCCCTGGTCAAGGCCAAGGGCGCGCGGGTCGTGGCAGTCTCCTCGCGTGGGCACAAGGGCTCGCCCGTGGACTTCGACGACCCCAACTTCGAGCGGCGGGAGTACAACCCCTGGACTGCCTACGCCCAGTCCAAGACCGCCAACGCCCTGTTCGCGGTCGAGCTCGACCGGCGTGGCGCGGCCGAGGGCGTGCGCGCCTTCTCCGTGCACCCGGGCGGCATCATGACCGACCTGATGCGCTACATGGATGATGAGGGCCTGCGCAAATTCGGCTTCATCGACGATGAGGGCGGCCGCATCCTGGATCCCGCCAGGGGCAAGAAGACGCCCGAGCAAGGCGCGGCGGCCATCGTCTGGTGCGCGACCAGCCCCAAGCTCGACGGCATGGGCGGGGTCTATTGCGAGGACTGCGAGGTTTCGGCCATCGCCGACGGCACGGAAACCCGCATGGACGGCGGCGTCCGCGCCTTCGCCTGCGATCCGCAGGCCGCAGAGCGGCTGTGGACCCTCAGCGAGAAGCTCACCGGCGTCAGCTTCCCCGCGCTGAGCGCGGCCTGATCAGGCGTCAGGCGGCCGCGGAGACCTGGGCGGCGTTGGTGGTGCGGTTGCGGCCGGCCCGCTTGGACGCATAGAGGGCGCTATCGGCGCGCTCGACCAGGGCCGCGGCCGGCTCTCCCTGGGCGCGTTCGGCCAGGCCGATGGAGACGGTCACCGCGCCGAGGTCCTCGTTGGTCGACCGGCGCTTGAGCACGCGCGAGCCGATCTCCTCGCGGATCTGCTCGAGCATCAGGATGGCGGTCCGCGAGTCCTCGCCCGGCAGGATCATGGCGAATTCCTCGCCGCCGTAGCGGGCGGCGATGCGCGCGCCCTGTCCGGCGCGGCCCAGCACGCTCGCCACATAGCGGATCACCTGGTCGCCGGTCTGGTGGCCCCAGGTGTCGTTGAAGCCCTTGAAATGGTCGATGTCGACCAGGGCGACGCAGAGCGGCTGGCCCTGCCGGTCGGCGAGCTCGACCGCCCCGTCGAGGGCCTCGTCGAAGGCCTTGCGGTTGGCGAGGTTGGTGAGGCCGTCGGTCATGGCGTCGCGGCGGACGACCTCAAGGTGCTCGCGCAGCCTGGTCACCTCGGCGGTGGTGTCGGCGAGCTGGCTTTCCAGGGTGCGGTTCTCGTGGCGCACCCGCTGGGTGGCGCTGGCCAGGTTCTCCACCATGGCCTTGATCTCCGCCGGCTCCTTGCTCTCAAGGGTCTGGCTGGCGCTGGCCAGCTCGGCGCCATAGGCCTCGCTCGTTTCGCGGGCGGATTCGATGGCCTTGGAGACGCTGTCCAATTCCTTCGACAACGCATCGCCCGCGGTCAGCAACTCGCCGTTCAGCCGCGCCTTGGGCAGATGGCGGGCGGCCAGCTGCTCGGCCAGGATGTCGGTGAACGGCTCCTTGCGGGCGACGATCTCGGCCAGTTCCTTGCCGAGCGGGGTGTCCTTGGCCGCCACGAAGTGGAGCCACAGTTCGTAGTTCTGCGGCGTGGGCCAGACCTGATGCGCTTCCATGGCCTCGAGCGCCTTGCGGGCGAGGCTGTAGGCCTTGGGCCCGCGCAGCACGGCTTCCAGGTCGGCGGACATGGTCGGTTCCTCATGGACGAGCCGCCTTCGCCATGGCCGCTCGCATATCGCCGTGAGGTATGCGCCCGCCCGGAAAACGTCCGGTTAAACGCGAGGATTAATCCTCGTCGGGCCGGGGTGCGACAGCGCGGGTCAGGAAGGCCGGAACCTCGTTGCCGAACCCCACGACATTGTCGTCCGGTTCACGGCCCCGATGCTCGGGGCGAGGCCCGCGCTCGGTGCGGTCGCGCGGTCCGCGGTCCCGCTCGGCGCGGCGGGGTTCACGCGCCTCGCGCGGTTCGCGCACTTCGCGGATTTCGCGCGGCTCACGGGGCGGCCGCGCTTCGCGAGGCTCGCGCTCCTGGCGGGGCTCGCGGGCTTCGCTGGG
>Ga0075364_10001010_pt1 | contig 14910 bp, 17 predicted proteins | sample EndMetdeltDD1764_FD_71517 | JGI IMG/M metagenome (GOLD analysis project Ga0075364, IMG submission 71517) | Populus endosphere microbial communities from Tennessee, USA - Endosphere MetaG P. deltoides DD176-4 | ecosystem: Host-associated > Plants > Roots > Endosphere | place: USA: Tennessee...
GTGTAGAAGTGATGCTTGTTCTGCTGTGACCAGAATCGGGCGACCGGGAGCGTGGGCGCCAGATCCGACCACTCCGGGACGACGTGGAACGCGACGTTCTCATAGAGCCACTCGGTGTCGCTGTAGTTCGCGATGACCGCGTCCCGCTCTGCCACGTCCGTCGTGTAGAAGTGCCCCTGATACTGCTGGGACCAGAATCGGTAGAGCGGTACGGTGCCCGGCTGCGCCGTCGCGAACGCGGTGTAGACCGCGCCCTCGTAGCGCCACTGGTCGACGCTGTAGAGGCGGATGATCTCGTCTCGCTCCGTCAAGGACGCGGTGTAGAAGTGAGACTTCGCGTTCTGCGACCAGAAGCGATACACGGTCACACCGCCCGAAGGTGCGGCGTGGGGTTCCGTCATCCCCACCTCGTACGGCCCCGACCACTTCCCGTCCGGGCCTTCGCCGCTGGTCGTCGCGAACCCGAGCAGATACTGACCCGAGGCGGGGACGGTGAGAATGGCCGAGTAGGTCCCGGCCGCCGTGATGTACTGCGAGCCGAGTTCTTCCATGTTGCTGTCGAGACCGATGGAGACGTCAGCAGAGCCGACGAAGAAGATCCATCCCGCGCTCTCGTACTTGGGGGCGGAGGTGAAGGTGAACTTGACCTGATTTCCGCTGCGCACGAACGATGCGTCGGTGATGTCGATGTCGGAGCCGTCCGCGGCAGCAGGGAGAGCGGGGACGGCGACGGCGACGAGCGCGAGGATGAGGGCAGCGGCGATGCGGCGCATGATGAGGACTCCTGATCCGGGTTGTTGGTGCGACCTTAGTGAAGCCGGGCGGTAACGTGAAGCCCCGTGCGCATCGCGGTCTGTGAGGCAGGGCCCCTCACGCCCACCCAGGATGCGGGATCCCGCGCCGTCGTCGACCTCATCGAGGGCTACCGCGCGCTCGGGCACGAGGTCGGCGTGTTCATCGAGTCGGAGCAGGAGCTGCCCGATCGGGTGACGGCGTTCGCTCCCGACGTCATCATCGGCAGCCGGCCCGGGCTGTTCATCCGCATCCAGCCGCAGCTCGCGTCGCTCGGCGTTCCCATGGTCTACCTCGCGCACGATCTGCACTTCGTGCGCGTCGGGCTCGAGCAGGCGCTCGGCGGACGGCCCGCCGCGGCGGCGGGCATCCTGCGGCTCGTCGAGAAGCAGTGCTTCAGCGTCGCCGACCTGACCGTGCTGCCGACGCGCGAGGAGGCCGAGCAGGTGGAGCGCGAGTTCCCGGGTGCGCGGAGTCTCGCGATCGACTACTTCTCGATGCCCGAGTATCCCGACCGGCCGGTCGCGCCCCCCGGGTACCTGGCCGCGTTCGCCGGAGGTGCCCATCACGCGCCGAACCGGGACGGCATCCACTGGTTCGTCGGCGAGGTGTGGGAGGAATTCGTCGCGCGTCACCCCGAGGCGCGTCTCGTCGTCTGCGGACTCTGGGGTGCGGCGGATCGGCTGAGCGCTCCCGGGCTCGAGTTCACCGGGGTGATCCCCGATGCGGAGCTCGATGCGATCCTCGGCACGGCGCGCGTCGGGCTCGCCCCGCTGCGGTTCGGGGCGGGGATGAAGCGCAAGACGCTGCACTACCTCTCCCACGCGCTGCCCGTGGTCGGTACGTCGTTCGCGGCGCAGGGCCTCGCCGACGGGGGATCCGTCGTGCCCGGGCTGCTGCCGGCGGAGACGGCGGCGGAATTCGGTGGCGCGCTCGAACTGCTCGCCGACGACGCGGTGTGGGTGCCGCTCGCGGCCGCGGGAGCCGGGTTCGTGCGCCGGCGGTTCTCGGCCGAACGGCATCGCGCCGGGCTGGAATCGGTGCTTCACGCGCTCCGCTAAGATCATCGCTCGTGGCCTCGAGTACCCCGTTGATCATCAACCGACCCTCGGTCATCTTCGACACCCAGGGTGATGAAACCGTGGTCATCGACCTCGGCACCGGCCACTACTTCCGCCTCGATGCGGCGAGCACGCGCCTGTGGCAGCACTTCGAGCAGGCGGTCGCCCCCGAGGCGCTCCTCGCGGCGAGCGAGAACCGGGATGCCTTCGAGCCCGAGGTCGACCGCATCGTCGACGAGCTCGTCACGGGCGGGCTGCTGCGTCCGCCGACCGACGGGGAGCCGGTGTCCGCCGGCGTCGCCCCGTGGACCTTCGACGGATTCCGACTCGAGGAGTTCACCGACCTCGAAGACATCCTCGGTCTCGACCCGATCCACGAGGTCGACACCGAGCGCGGCTGGCCGTACGTCGCGGACGCGTGACCGCCGCGGACCTCGTCGATGATCTGACGCGCGCCGTCGACCGGATCACCGCCGACCCGTCGTTCGCCGCCGTCGACGTCGGCTTCGGCGCGCGCGACCTGCGCATCCACACCCGCAAGGGCACCGACATCCCCGTCGCCGGTCTGTTCCCGGCGTCGCGTCGCGAGCCCGGCGCCCGGCTGTACCTGGTCGACGCGGACGATGTCGGCGAGCTGCGGTTCCCCGACGACCGGGTGCTCGCGCCGTACGGCGCACTCCCCGAGACCGTGCCGACGAGCTGGCGGGTGGTGCACGACCTCGGCACCGGCCGCCTGCTGGCCCTCGACCTCGAGCGTCGCGTCGCGCTCTTCCACCCGGGCGTCGCGCTCCCGCCGCGCGAACGGGCCGAGTTCTGCCGGCCGCTGCTGCACTGGCTCGCGATCCTCGACGGCAACGTCGTCGTGCACGCCGGGGGCCTCGCGCGCGACGGCCGCGCCCTGCTCGTCGCCGGGGCGGGCAACGCGGGGAAGAGCACACTGACCCGGGTCTGCCTCGACGCCGGGTTCGAAGTGCTCGGCGACAACGTCGTCGAGGTCGAGCTGGGGGCGCGCACCGTCATCCACCCGACCTACCCGACCTTCAAGATCCGGCCGCGCCCGGTCGTGCCGGTGCCCGCCGCGTGGCCGGCGCCGTCCTGGGACGACGAAGCCGAGAAGGACATCTACTTCCTCGGCGGGCTGCTCGCGTCGTCGGGTCCCGCGGCGCACGTCGCCACCCTCGTGCTCGACGAGCGCGGCCCCGGGGCCCCGGCGCCGCTCGCGCTGTCGGCCGCGGCCTTCCGGGTCGCGCCGAACACCGTCGGCCAGTTCCCGTTCTTCGAGGGCGAGACGCTGACCCGCACCGGACGCGTGGTCGCGGCCCGACCGACGTTCGAAGCCGGGCGGATGCACATCCCCGCGATCCCCGACGTGGTGGCCGGCCTCCTCGCGACGGCGGAGGTCGCGCGATGAGCGTGGTGGTGATCACGCCGGTGTTCAACGGCATCCGCACGCTGCGGCGTGCCCTCGACAGCGTGCTCGCCCAGACCGTCGACGTCGAGGTGACGATGTTCGCCCTCGACGACGGCTCCACCGACGGCAGCGTCGACCTGCTCGCCGACCTCGCGCGCGAGATCCCCGCCCTGCGCGTCGAGATCAACCCGGCGAACCTCGGGGTCTCCGCGAGCCGCAACCGGGCGATCGCGTCGACGAGCGAACCGCTGATCGCGTTCCTCGACCAGGACGACGAGTGGCTCCCCGACAAGCTCGAGCGCCAGCTCGCCGTACTGGCCGATCGTCCCGAGGTGGGCTACGTCGTCGGTCGCCAGCGCTTCGTCCTCGACGACGGCAGCCCGCGCCCGGCCTGGGTGCGCGCCGAATGGTTCGAGAGCCCGCAGACCGGCTATCTGCCGAGCGCCCTCGTGGCGCGGCGGTCGACCTTCGACGCGATCGGCGTGTTCGACGAGGAGATGCGGATCGGCGGCGACGACACCGACTGGTTCGCCCGCGCGCGCCGCCACGACATCCCGTTCGTGCACCTCGAGGACCCGGTGATGATCCGCCACGTCCACGGGCACAACCTGTCCTCCGACCCCGGAACGAGCCAGGAACTGCTGGCCCTGGTCCGTCGCCACGTCGCCGAGAAGCGGGAGCGCCCATGACGATCGACGTGGATGTCGTCATCCCTGTGCGCGACGTCGACACCTACCTCGGCGAGGCGCTCGACTGCGCGCTCGACCAGGGCGTCGAGGTGGCGGTGTGGGTCGTCGATGCCGGCAGCAGCACCCCGATCCGGTTGCCGCAACGCCACGCCGCGCGGCCCGAGGTGCGACTGATCCGCAGCGAGGAACCCCTGCTCGCGGGCTCCGGGCGTTCGCTCGGCGTCGCCGCCGGGACCGCGCCGTGGATCTCCTTCCTCGACGCCGACGACCAGTGGCCCTCGGGGAGCCGCCGGGGAATGGTGGATGCCGGCGAGCGGGCCGGAGCCGACGTCGTGGTCGGCACGATGACGCATTTCCACGCCGATGCCGCGGCGGCCGCGCGACTCAGACTGCCGCAGGGCGAGCAGCGCGCGATCATCGCCGGAGGGCTCACCTTCCGGCGGTCGGTGTGGGACCGCGTCGGCGCGTTCGACCCGACGTTGCGCGCGGGGGAGTTCATCGACTGGTTCAACCGGATCGCCCACGCGGGGATCCCGGTGCTCGACATCGCCGAGTCGGTGCTGCGCCGACGCGTGCACCTCGCCAGTACGACGGCGACGCAGGCGCGCTCGGAGGGTCGCGAGGACTACCTGGAGGTGGTGCGCCGGTGGATGCATCGGAACGACTGATCGCCCGCGCCGCGCTCGCCCGGCCCGACGTCGCGGCCGAGGCGTGGCGCACCTGGCGTGCGACGTACGAGATCGCGACGGCGACCGACCTCCTCACCTGGGCGGGCGGCTACATCTACCGCAATCTGAACGAGGCAGGCAGCCACGACCCGTACCTCGCCGGCATCCATCGCTACAACTTCATCGCCAACAACCGCCGTCTGATCGCCGCCGTCCCGGTGATCCGCGAACTCGGCGATCGCTGGCCGCTCGCACCGCTGAAGAGCTTCGGGATGTCGCGCGAGACCTACAGTCGCGGGCTGCGGCCGCTCGCCGACTTCGACTTCTGGGTTCCGGCACGCGACGTTCCCGCCGTGCGGGCGTTCCTCGAGGAGCGCGGATTCGCGCCCAACATCGGGCTCGACGAGTTCGAGTTCGCCCACCGGGTGCTGCCGCAGCGCGGGTCGTGGAATCACCTCGATCCCGGTGGGATCGACCTCGACATCCATTGGCGGGCGTTCGACCACCTCGACGTCGACGAGAACGAGCGCGTCGTGCGACGCTTCTCGACCCCGGGCGACTCGGAGTTCGGCCGCATCCTGCGACCGTCGGCCGAGTTCGCGACGGTGCTGCTCGCCTACCATCACCAGCTCGAACCGAACAACTCGGCGACGCTGATGTTCGACCTGCATCATCTGCTCGGCTCCGTCGACTTCGACGGGGTGCTCGACGTCGCCGCGGCGACCCGGATGGAACGCGACCTCTCCGCGGCCATGGCGTTCATCGGTGGGATCCTCGGCGACGATGCCCGCCCGGAGGTCGCCGAACTGCAGCGCCGCCTCGCGCCGCGGGCGCGGGCGCGTCCCCGGCGCGACGAGGTCGTGCTCGCCCCGGCGGTCGGCGAGGCGGTTTCCGCGAGCGCCGCCGAACCCGCCTACCTGCGTCGCGCCCGCTGGTACCGGCTGTGGTGGTGGCTCGGACGCCCCGCCTGGCTCGAACGCGTGCTCACCGCGACGGGCGGGATCGCGCATCCCGGGCCCGGCGATCTGGCGGCCGCGCCCGGAACCCGCTACCCGTTGACGACGGGCGCGCTGGCGAGCGGGTGGCACTACCCCTATCCCGGCGCGCCGTTCCGCTGGGCGAACGCCCCCGACGCCCGCGTCGTGTTCGCGGATCGGGGGGACGCCGACTCGCTCGTGGTCGAACTCGACCCGGAGTTGTGGGCGATCGCCCCGCTCGAGGGATTCGACGTCGTCGCGAACGGCCGCCGACTCGGAACCGTCGAGAAGGTCGACGGGGTCGTCGTCTTCCCGCTGCCTGAGGGCGGGCGCCGGGTCGAGGTCAGCCTCCGCGTCGCCGATCAGCGTCGCTTCCGCGACCCGGGGATGCACCTCAACTGGTATCGGATGCTCGCGCCGATCGTGCGCATCGACCTCGCCGCGCTCCGTCGCCGATGACCTGGTCGCGGAACGCGATCCACGCCACATCGCCGGCCGGTAGCCTCGCCAGATGGAGTTCGCCGGTCTGCATCCCGACGTCGTCGCGTTCTACCGGGAACTGCACGCCCACAACGACAAGGCCTGGTGGACGGCGAACAAGCCCCGCTACGACGAGCGGGTGCGGGCGCCGTTCGAGGCGCTCGCCGAGGAGCTCGGGGCCGAATTCGGCCCGGTGAAGATCTTCCGGCCGTATCGCGACGTGCGGTTCTCGACCGACAAGACGCCGTACAAGGACCACATCGGGATGGTCACCCACGGCGTCGCGGTGCACTACCTGCAGATGGGGGCCGACGGGCTGTCCGCCGCCGGCGGGATCTACGACCCGACGCCCGCCCACCTGGCGCGCTTCCGCGCGATCGTCGACGATGTGCGACTGTTCGGCGACCTGGAGGCGACCCTCGAGGAGTTGGCCGACCTCGGCTTCCGCCCGATCGAGACGGATGCCCTCAGCACGGCGCCGCGCGGGTTCACCGTCGACCACCCGCGCATCCGGCTGCTGCGCCTCAAGCGCCTGGCCGTGGAGAGCCGACTCGGAGTGGACGACTGGATGTGGACGCCCGCCGCGCGCGGCCGTTCGGCCGAGGCGTGGCGCGCCGTCTCGATCTGGAACGACTGGCTCACCGAGAACCTCGCGCTGGAGCATCCGGCGCGCTGAGCCGCGCGCACCGCCGGACTCGCCGCGCCCGTGCGGGTCAAGTTCTGCTCAGCTTCGCTTACGGGGGCTTATCGTGAGCTCCATGGCCGAACCCGAAGACCCGACGCTGCTGTCCGTCGTCTACACGAGCGTCGCGGTGGAGCCGTTCGACGACGACCGGTTGGCGGCGCTGCTCGCGCACAGTCGAGCGGCGAACGGCGAGGCGGACGTCACCGGCTTCCTGTTGCATCGCGAGGGACGCTTCATCCAGTTCCTCGAGGGTCCCGTGCGCACCGTGCGGCAGCTCGTCACGACGATCGCGTCCGATCGGCGCCACGGGCGGGTGCGGGTGCTGTTGGAAGACGAGATCGCGACCCGGCAGTTCGCGGAGTGGACGATGGGCTACGCGCCGACCGACGGGCCCGACGCCTCGCTGCCGGAGGGTTTCCGGCATTCGTTCGACGACCTCGACGCGGGCGAGGACCCGTCGCTCATGGCGCAGGCGGCCGACGATCTGACCCGGTGGTTCCGGGCGCGGGCGCAGCCGACGCCCTAGCCGCACCACGCGAACGGCGCCCGCCTCCCGGAGGAGACGAGCGCCGACGGGAGGGGACGCGGATCAGCCCGCGTTCTCCAGCTCGTACTGGTCGCGCAGCGATTCGATCTCGGCCTCGATGTCACCGAGGTTGTCGGGATCGGTCAGGCCGCACTGCTCCATCTCCTGGTCGACCTGGAGGGTGAGACCCTCCTTGCCGTCGGCGTGGGCGTCGGCCACGGTCCCGGTGCGGATCTCGTTCGCCGCCGAATCCATGTTGACCGCGGAGACGTCGGTGCAGAGGTGGTACACCTTGCCGGCCGGAGTCCACGCGACGCTGTCGGCGCCGGTGAGCTCCTCGACGATCGCGGTGTACTCGTCGACCTGGCCCTCGTTGGCGATCTCCTCGGCGATGACACCCTCGGTGTTCTCCTCCTGCGAGGCCGGGTTGAAGTCGATGCCGAGCAGCACGGCGGCGACCAGCACGACGGCGCCGACGGCGCCGGCGAAGCCCTTGGTGCGGCTGTCGAGGTTCTTGTTGAGCAGGATGACGATGATGATCGGCACGAACGCGATGATCGGGATGAGAGCCCCGAGCTGGTTCTGCACGAAGAACTTGACCTTCTCCTGGCGCGACGCGGGGTCGGCATGGTTCGCCGCCTTCCAGAGCTGCGACCCGATGACCACGAGCACGCCGAGGACGACCAGCAGGCCGATGAGCACCCAGAAGAGGTAGTCGCTCGGGATGAATCCGGTGTTCGGCTCCCCGTCGACGTTGGTGCCGCGCACCTGGGTGAGCAGGTACCAGATCGCGACGCCTTCGAGGATGATCGCGAGGCCCCAGAGGATGAACGCGATGACGCGCTTCGTCGTGGCGCTGCCCTTCGCCGCGTCGGAGGCCTTCCAGCCGTCCCCCTCGCTGACGCGCTTGTCGGCCTCGGCCTTGATCGCGGCGCGCTCCTTCGCCGTGGTCGCCGGCGCGGGCGCCGACTCCGCCTGGACGACCTTCTTGCCGCTGCGGCTCGTACGCTCTGCCATGGTGCCCTCCTGGGAATCTGCTGGGACCACAGCATAGCGGCGGCTGGAGAACCGCTCAGGTCGAGGTGGAGGCCTCGTCGTAGGCCTCGCGGATGAGCCGCTTGATGGCGGCGTCGAAGGCCGCGAGCTCGCGCAACGAGTAGCGGTGCAGGGTGCGGGTCTTCGTCGTGGCGACCGTGGCCCGCGGTTTCGGCGAGGCGACGACCCGGGGGAGATCGATGCCGACCTCGAGGTAGTGGCTCTTGATGTAGGCCGACGCGAAGACCCGGGTCACGGCGAACGCGATCTCGGAGGTGTGCACGCGCTCGTCGACGTTCGCCCCGAGCTTCCGGCAGTAGTCGCGGAACGCCGTCAGCTTTTCGAGATCGTCGTCATCCAATCCCTCGGTCAGTTGCGTCCACGTCCCCGCGGCCATGACGACCTCCCTTCGCGACAGCCTTGGCGATCTTGGTGGCGTCGATCCCGAGCTGCCGCAGGTTGCCGGTCAGCGGGTTCGAATACCCCAGGAAGAACAGTCCCGGATGGGCCGCGAGCTGCGCATCCCCGTTGACCAGAGGGCGGCCCGTGCGGGCGAGAACCCCCAGGTCGCCGACCAGCGACTCGAGGCCGCGCCGGAAGCCGGTCGCGAGCACCACGGCATCCGGACGCAGCTCGGTCCCGTCGGCGAGCACCACCGCATCCGCGGTGAACTTCTCGACCGCGGCCACGACCGTGACCTTCCCCGCCTTGAGCGCGCGGAGCAGTCCGACATCGAGGGTGGGGGTCACGTCGTCGCGGGCCTGCTGGGTGGCGATGCCGCGCGGCGCCCTCGGGATGCCGAACCGGCGCAGGTCGCCCACGGCCACCCGCTGCAGCCCGCCCGCGAGCGCATCCTGAACCTTCAGCGGCAGCATCGACATCGACAGGATGAGCGCCTGCCCCGGGATGCCGGCCACCGCGCGCAGCACGATGTTGGGCGGGGTGCGCATCGCGAGCGACACGGCGACGCCGGCATCCGCCAGATCGGCCGCGATCTCGGCGCCGCTGTTGCCCGGGCCGACGACCAGCGCGCTGCGGGCGCCGAGGGCGGCGGGATTCCGGTACGCGCTCGAGTGCACGACCGTTCCGGTGTACCCGCCGAGCCCGGGCCAGTCGGGCGTCTTCGGGCTGTGGTTGTAGCCCGTCGCGACGACGACGGTGTCGGCGGCGATCGTGCCCCGGTCGGTCAGCACGTGCCAGCCGTCGTCCGCGCGTTCGACGCGCGCCACGGCGACACCGAGTCGCACGTCGAGCGCGTGCAGGTCGGCGTACTCGGCGAGGTAACGCAGCACGTCGTCACGGGCGACCCAGCGGCCGTAGCGGCGCGGGATGCGGTAGCCCGGCAGCCCGGAGAGCCCGCGCGAGGTGTGCAGGTGCAGGCGGTCGTAGTGGCCGGCCCAGCTCGATCCCACCCGGTCGGCCTTGTCGAGCACGATCGCGTCGACGCCGACCCGCTTCAGCTCGGCGGCGGCGGCGAGCCCGCCGGGACCGGCGCCGATCACGACGGCGGGGATCTTCGCGGGGAGGGCTTCGTCGCTCACGGCATCACCCTATGGCTACCGTGGAGACCATGGACCTGCAGTTGACCGGCAAGCGCGCGATCATCCTCGGCGGCACGAAGGGGATCGGCCGCGCCGCCGCCGAGGCGCTCGCCCGGGAAGGCGCCGAGGTCACGGTCGCCGCGCGGCACGACGTCGACGCGATCGCCGCCGACCTCGCCGCCGCGACCGGAGGGACGGTGCACGGTGTCGTGATCGACTCGCGCGACGACGCCTCCGTGCAGGCCGGGGTCGCCGCCGCAGTGGCCGCCATGGGGGGCGTCGACATCCTGGTCAACACGGCCGCCGCGCCCTGGAACGCCGCGAAGAACACCGTCGCCTCGCAGACGAGCGACGACGCGATGCGCGAGGAGTTCGAGGAGAAGGTGCTCGGCTACCTCCGCGCCGCCCGCGCGGTGGCGCCGCATCTCGTCGCCCAGGGCTGGGGGCGCATCGTCAACATCAGCGGCCTCGGGGCGCGGAAGTCGGGATCGGTCGGCCAGACCGTCCGCAACGTCAGCGTCGCCGCGATCACCAAGAACCTCGCCGACGAACTCGGCCCGCACGGCGTCAACGTCACGGTCGTGCACCCCGGCGCCACCCTCACCGAGGCGGTCGAGGAGCGGGTCGCCGGTCGCGTCGCCGCGGGCGAGGACCGGGCCGACGTCGAGCGCTCGATGGCGGGCAACATCATCGGGCGGATCGTCACCGCCGCCGAACTCGCCGACGTGATCACCTTCCTCGCGTCGCCGCGCAGCGTCGCGATCACCGGCGGTGCCGTGGATGCCGGCGGCGGCACCCCGGGCGTCGTCACCTACTGACGGTCAGCGCGACATCCCGGCCAGCAGCGCGTCCTTCAACCGGGGGCTGAGCCCGCGCGGCACGTCGACCTCGACGCCGAGGGCGTGCAGGGACCGGCTATAGAAGTTGCGCGCGGCGGCGGCGAGGGTGATGTCGACGATCTCCCGGTCGCTGAAGCCGTGGTCGCGCAGGGTCGCGGCATCCTGCTCGGTCATCGCCGAGGAGTCGCGGCTGAGCCGCTCGGCGAACTCCATCATCGCGACCTCCTCGGGAGGAAGCCCGGCGGAGCGGAAGTCGCGGGCGACGCGCTCCAGTTCGTCGGCGTCGAGGTACTTCTGCGACTTGTTGCCGTGCGCGAGCCGGCAGGCCTCGGAGCCGATGGCGCCGGCCGCCGCGAGCGTCACGAGCTCGTAGCGCCGCATCCCGAGCCCCGGGGCGACGGACCTGATGAGCGCCTCGAACGCCCGCACGGCCTCGGGATTGAGCGCCATCGCCCGGGTGTGCGGCGGGACGTACCCGAAGTCCTCGAGGTCTTCGGCGTAGAGCTCGGCGGCGAGACCCGTGACCTCGTCATCGGCGGCGGTGCGGAGGATCGTCATGCCGGGCAGCCTACGCGCGAGGGTCGGCCCTAGGCTTCCGGGCATGAGCAGATTCCTGCCGATCCCCGTGCCCGAGGGTGCGCCCACCTGGCTGCTCAACGTCGTGTTCGTCGCGGGCGGGGTGGTGCTGCTCGCGGTGCTGATCCTGCAGGCGGTGCGGTACTTCCGCGACCACCGCGACGACTAGCGGCGACGGCTAGAGGTCGAACGCGACGAGCGAGCCCTCCAGGGGAAGCACGACGCGCTTCTCGCCGGCCGGGTACCCGGTCGTGATCGGGTTGGATCCGCTGGCGAACGCCGACCCCTCGAAGTCGAGCTCGACGTCGGGCCGCTCGGCCTTGCAGACGTAGAACGCGTCCTCCTCGGGCATCGGCACGACGCGGCCGTCGGTGAGGTCGACGAGCTGCGTGAGCTCGGCCTCCTGGTCGTCGACGACGGCGAGGTCGCCGCGGGCCGCGTAGGTGACGTCGAGCAGGCGGGCGGTGTGCGCGATCGAGACGACGCCCGCGCCCTCGACCTCCCAGCCGAGCTCGCCGGTCGCGACATCCAGCTCGGCGATCGAGGCGACGAGGTCGGTCTGCTCCGTCATCTGCTCGGAGCCGAAGTCGTAGACGAACCCGCCGCCGGTCGCCAGGCAGATCGGGATCGTCGTCGCGTCGCGGGGGATCGGCCGCTCATGCACCGCGTGGCAGAGCAGGTCGCCGCCCGGCAGCCGCCAGGCGACCTCGCCGGTCTCCGCGTCGACGGCGATCAGCGTGCGCGACGCGGCGAAGTCGATCGAGAGGGTGTGCGGCAGGTCGGGGTCGAGAGTCTCGAGCAGCGGCTGGTAGCCCTGGATGAGCACGAGGTCGCCGACCGGGGTGAAATCCACGAAGTCCGGCGGCGACGTGCGCTTCACGCCGAACAGCTCGTCGACGCCGGCCCGCCAGAGCAGCTCGGTGTCGCGGTAGCGGGCGACCTCGAAGCCGTCCGCCGAGATGCGGGCGTACTCGAGGCCCCACTCGGTGGTGATCGTCTCCTCGGACTCCGCGAGGAACGGCTCGTCGTAGGTGGCCTCTAAGGTCTGCGGGTCGAGCACCATGACCCCGTAGCCGGAGCCGTCCGACGACTCGGCGTAGGTCGTCAGCCAGCAGAGCGACCCGTCGCGGCAGGGGTAGGCCGGGGTGTAGGTGTTGGCGAACACGTCGCCGTCCTCGGTGAGCCCGAGCGGCTCGAAGGTGAACTCCTCGGGGTCGAACTCGGGCAGCGTCAGCTCGAGCGGGTCGCCGGTGGCCAGATCGACGACCCGCAGGTAGTCGTCGTTGCGGATGCTGTCGCCGGCCACGTCGCGCTCGAAGTAGACGACGGCGGGGCTGGCGTCCTCGCCGGTCTCGATCACGAGCGGCGCGATCGTCGGCAAAGGGTACGGGCGGCTCGCGGCGGTCGCACTCACCAGGATCGGGTTCGAGTAGGCACCGCCCGGCGACGACGCGTGCTCCCACAGCAGGGCCCCGTCGTCGACGGCGTGCGCGGTGAGCCGCATCCCGAGCTCCTCGTCGTCGGCGTAGGCGAGCACGACGCCGTCGCGGATGACCGGCTCGCCGTAGAGGCCCGGCACCTCGACCTCCCACACGGGTTCGATCGGGGTCGCGAACTCCGCCGCGATCGACTCCGGCGAGGGCGGCCCGCCCACGCACGCGGTGAGCACCAGCACCCCCGCGACGATCGATCCGCTGATGACGGTGCGCCGCATCCCCATGCCTCCGATCCGACCACGAGCCCGGGATCTCGGAACGAGGGTTGACGCGGCCGGCGCGCGCCCGCTAGTCCGGCGGGGGTCGCGGGGCTAGGCTGACTGCACAATCGAAGATCGGGCCGCACGCGATGCGGGAGAGCCCACCACCGCGGTCGTCCGGCGGCGGATGGGCACCGAAGGAGCAAGCCTCCCCGCCAATCTCTCAGGTACACGTACCGCATCGCGCAGGCCACTCTGGAAAGAGCTCCCGGATCGAACGGGAGCCGCCGTCGGTGAAAGCACTCTGCTCTGCAGCAAGGTCGCGAAACTCTCAGGCACCATGACAGAGGGGGAGTTCTCACCACTACGTCGATGGAGAACTCCGTGTCCCCGGTGCCCGCCAGCAATCGCGATCCCCGACCCTCGCCGCTCGACGCCGTGCACGTCGCCGCGGGCGCGTCGTTCACCGACTTCGCGGGCTGGAAGATGCCGGTGCGCTACGGCTCCGATCTCGCCGAGCACGAGACGGTGCGCACCGGGGCAGGGCTGTTCGATCTGAGCCACATGGCCGAGTTCCTCGTCGGCGGCACGCACGCGGCGGCGTTCCTCGACGCCGCGCTCGCCGGGCGGGCCTCCGCGATCGCGGTCGGCCGCGCCAAGTACTCGCTGCTGCTCGCCGAGGACGGCGGCATCCTCGACGACCTCGTCGTCTACCGGCTGGGCGACCAGCGGTTCTGGGTGGTCGCGAACGCCGCCAACCACGACGTCGTCGCAGCCACCCTGGCCGAGCGCCGCACCGATTTCGACGTCACCCTCGACGACGAGACCGAGCGGTCCGCCCTGTGCGCGGTTCAGGGACCGCGCGCGCGGGAGGTGCTGTCCCGGCTCCCGGGCCTCGTCCTTCCTGAACCGCGCACGTTGGACGGCATCCCGTACTACGGGATCGCCGAAGCGACCTACGGCGAGACCCCGGTGCTCGTCGCCCGCACGGGCTACACCGGTGAGGACGGCTTCGAGCTCTATCTCGACGCGTCCGCGGCTCCCGCCCTCTGGGCCGATCTGGTCGCCGCCGGCGCCGTACCCTGCGGGCTCGCCGCCCGCGACACCCTGCGCCTCGAGGCCGGGATGCCGCTCTACGGCCACGAACTCACCCGCGCCACCCGTCCGGTCGAGGCGGGCCTCGGCCGCATCTCCGACCTCGCCACCCCCGGCGCCCGCGTGCTCGTGGGACTCGCGGCGGAGGGCAAGCGTGCCGGCCGGGCCGGGTATGCGGTGCTGCGCGACGGCGCGGTGATCGGCGAGGTCACGAGCGGTGCGCTGTCGCCGACCCTCGGCATCCCGATCGCGATGGCGTACGTCGATGCCGACGCCTCCGCGGTGGGCACCGAACTGGCCCTGGATGTCCGCGGCACGGCGATCCCCGCCCGTGTCGTCACCCTCCCGTTCTACTCGCGAAAGGCAGTCTCATGACCGAAGTGCACTACACGAAGGACCACGAGTGGATCGCCGTCGACGGTGACATCGCGACGGTCGGCATCACCGCGTACGCGGCCGAGAAGCTCGGCGACGTCGTCTACGTCGACCTGCCGGCCCTCGGGGCGACCGTCGCCGCGGGGCGGGTCGTCGGCGAGATCGAGTCGACGAAGTCGGTGGGCGAACTCTTCGCGCCGGTCGACGGCGAGGTCGTCGAGCGCAACGAGGCCGTCGTCGCCGACCCCGCGATGGTGAACGGCGACCCGATGGGCGGGGCCTGGCTGATCAAGGTGCGCTTCACCGAGCTGCCCGCGCTGCTGACCGCCGCGGAGTACGAGGAGCTGACGCAGGGATGACCACCTTCGCCGATCGCCACATCGGGACCGACTCCGCGTCGCAGGCGATCATGCTGCAAGCCGTGGGGTACTCCTCCGTGGACGACCTCATGGATGCCGCGGTGC
>Ga0075364_10001013_pt1 | contig 14895 bp, 11 predicted proteins | sample EndMetdeltDD1764_FD_71517 | JGI IMG/M metagenome (GOLD analysis project Ga0075364, IMG submission 71517) | Populus endosphere microbial communities from Tennessee, USA - Endosphere MetaG P. deltoides DD176-4 | ecosystem: Host-associated > Plants > Roots > Endosphere | place: USA: Tennessee...
GCGTCACGACCGCAGCATCGAAGAGGTAGCCCGGGAAAGAGCGATGTCCGTCATCGAGCAGAGGTTCGATACGGTTGAGTCAGTCGCGCGGCACGTGTTCCGAGACCCGGTCGAGGTCGCCGCGAGATTGCGTACCGCGATGACCGAGAAGGAAGGCAACGGCAACATCATGGCGAAAGCCATGGCCGAGCAACCCGAGCGCTTCGGAGAGCTACGCGGCAAGGCGGGTCTCTTCGGAAACAACAAGGAGCGGAAAGAGGCGCTGCAATATGCCAGGTCTCTCACCGCCCATATTGGCTACGTCTCCGAGGCATGGGAGCGAAGGCTTGGCGAAGAACGTCAGAGCGAACAATGGCAGCGTGAGCAGCGTGACGCCATCGAGGTCCCTGCCCTCACGCCGCGCAGCGTCGAGATCATCGCCAAGGTGGAGAAAACGCCGTTGGAGAAGCGGAGCCAGTTTATCGCGGAGCTGCGATCGTCACCTGAAGGCCGAGCCGCGCTCGATGAGGCCACGCTGGTGGCCGAAGCGCTCACGCGGCGGTTTGGCAGTTCCGATCCTCGCAGGTTCGCCGAGGAACTCGAGTCACGCTTGGAGCTCGCAAAGCAGGCCGAGCAGATCAAGACAATCGCCCGCATGGTGCATCGTACACGCCATGCCGAGCTCAGCCATGACCATGCGCTGAAACAGCAGCTCAACCGGTCTCAGGGGCTTGGACTGAGCCGATAGTAATGGATCTAAGCCCTTCATCGCTGCAAAAATCCTGGCAGCTTTGGAGCGCGTGACTGCCAGGTGAGCTCACGGGCGTCATCGGCGCGAAAGTCCGAGTAAAAAGTGCCGTTATCGCAAATGTAGAATCCTGATGCCGCACGCCGACAATAATCGGTAGCGCGCAAATGGCACGCTTCGTCAACACAATTCCGAAAAGCCAGCCTCTACTCTGCCCCTTTTAAGAACGCCTGCGCGAGCCTCGCAGTCCATTCCCGCAGAAAGGTACAAAGTGGTATGCCAGGTACTCGAAATGCGGGCGGCGATATTTGTCCTCGCGCCGCTGCCGCTCGCGGCGTCGACGGTCTTCTTGTTTTTCGATTTTGGATTTTTGCGCGGGTGTGAGTGATTTCCGGTGCATTGGCGATCTCCTTCGACAGAAGGTTACCTCTGGCGTTGCATAGGACGAACTATAAAAAATGCTCTCCCGTAATGGGAGCGAAGGGCAAAAAATAACCTTGGCGAGCCAACTTCTCGATGATTGGACCGGTCACAGTCTCCACCGTACCAAAGCCACTTCGGCCACACCTGGATCAGTTTTGATTTGGAGAATCGTCTGCCTCGGCAATCCTGTTTCCCGTGCGGTGAAGGACGCCCCGGAATCAGCCACCCACCATCACTTGCACGGCTTCAAAATACCGACTGGTCTCCGCGAGGGTATACCTCTGCGGACGTAGCGTGGGCTTTTCAAAACTTTCTAGCAAGGGTACAAACGCTACAATCCGATACAACTCCCAATCAATTTCCTATTTTCTCCCATTTCTTCCGTGTTACCGTCCGACTCAAATTTTGGGCAAAACTAGTAACCGATCACATCTCTCCATCAAGAAACTAGCGGTGTATCTCGACCCCGGAGATAGACGTCATACGAATTGGGCGTGAGAAAATAAAATTCCGGGGATCAAAACGGTTTCCACACCGCGTACTGGAGAGATGGATTGGGCCGGAAGGAAATAGGGCAAACGGTCGATGAACGAGCAACAGATAGAGCAGCTTTTAATCGGAAAGCTATCGGACCTGAAATACGTCTGCCGAAGTGACATTCGCGACCTTGATGGTCTGAAAAGAAATTTTCGCGAAAAATTTGAAACGTTAAACCGGGTCAAACTAACGGAAAACGAGTTTTCCCGACTCCTGGAAACGATTATCACGCCCGACGTTTATGCCGGCGCTCGGACACTGCGCGAGAGGAGCAGCTTCGAACGGGATGATGGTACACCACTCAACTACATGCTGGTGAACATCAAGGACTGGTGTAAGAACACATATGAGGTCGTGAACCAACTTCGCATCAATACAGAGAACAGCCATCATCGATACGACATTGTATTGCTGATCAACGGTGTGCCCGTTGTCCAAATTGAATTGAAATCTTTGCAGATCACTCCTCGTCGCGCAATGCAGCAGATCGTTAGTTACAAAAATGATCCCGGCAACGGCTACGGCAAGACTCTGATGTGCTTCCTTCAGTTGTTCATAATCAGCAATCGCTCTGAAACGTGGTACTTTGCCAATAATAATAATCGCCATTTCAGCTTCGATGCTGATGAGCGATTTTTACCAGTTTATCAATTCGCTGACGAAACAAATAAAAAGATAGGTCAGCTTGAGGATTTTGCAGACAAGTTCCTCGCGAAATGCACGCTCGGGCAAATGATCAGTCGCTACATGGTTCTGGTCGCGAGCGAGCAGAAGCTGTTGATGATGCGCCCGTACCAGATTTACGCGGTTAAAGCGATTGTAGAGTGCATACATCAAAAGACGGGAAACGGCTACGTCTGGCATACGACGGGCAGCGGTAAGACACTTACGTCGTTCAAGGCGTCCACGCTACTTAAGGACAACGACGACGTCGAAAAATGCCTGTTTGTGGTGGACCGCAAAGACCTCGACCGTCAAACCCGCGAAGAATTTAACCGTTTTCAACAGGGTTGCGTTGAAGAGAATACCGACACTTCCACGCTTGTGAAGCGGCTGCTTTCCGACGACCGTGCAGATAAGGTCATTGTTACTACGATTCAAAAGCTGGGGTTGGCCTTGGATGGAACTAACAAGCAGAATTACAAGGAACGTCTGGAGCCACTCCGCGACAAACGTATAGCCTTTATTTTCGACGAGTGCCATCGGTCGCAGTTCGGCGAAAACCATAAAGCTATCAAGGACTTTTTCCCAAACGCTCAACTATTCGGCTTCACCGGAACGCCAATATTCGAGCAAAACGCAAGCTATCAGCAAGTTGAGGGTGGACAGGCTTCTTATAAGACCACCGCAGACATTTTTCAAAATGAACTGCATGCGTACACTATCACCGACGCGATTGAAGACCGCAACGTGCTCAAGTTCCATATTGACTACTACAAACCCGAAGGGATGAGTACGCCATCTCCGGGCGAAGCCCTGGCCAAAAAGGCAATCGTAGAAGCCATTTTGGAGAAACATGACACTGCGACTAACGGGCGCAAGTTTAACGCTCTCCTAGCAACAGCATCTATCAATGATGCGATTGCATATCATAAGTTGTTTAAACTTGCCCAAAACGAGCGGAAAGCGGCGGATCCGGATTTTCAGACCCTCAACATTGCCTGCGTATTTTCTCCTCCAGCTGAGGGGAGCCTCGATATAAAGCAAATTCAGGAAGATTTGCCGCAGGAAAAGCAGGATAATACGGAAGCGCCTGATGAGAAAAAGGCCGCGCTGAACGAAATCCTGAACGATTACAACAAGCTTTTTAAGACCAACCATCGCATAAGCGAATTCGATCTTTACTACCAGGACGTTCAAAAGCGCATTAAGGATCAACAGTATCCGAACCAGGACTTGAGCCACAGCGAAAAAATTGACATCACCATTGTGGTGGACATGCTCCTTACGGGGTTCGATTCCAAATTTCTCAATACTTTGTATGTCGACAAGAATCTCAAGTACCATGGGCTGATACAAGCGTTCTCGCGGACAAACCGCGTGCTGAACGACACGAAGCCGAACGGCAATATCCTCGATTTCCGGCAGCAGCAGGGCGCCGTAAATGATTCCATCGCGCTGTTCTCTGGCGGCCAATCTGAACGAGCCAAGGAAATATGGTTGGTGGATCAAGCCCCTGTGGTCATTGAAAAGCTCGACAGCGCCGTGCAGGCGCTTGGACAATTCATGAAATCACAGGGATTGCAAAGCAAGCCTAATGAGGTGGCTAACCTTAAGGGTGACGCGGCACGCAGCCGGTTCATCAATCTCTTCAAGGAAATTCAACGTTTAAAGACGCAGCTTGATCAATACACCGACTTGGATGAAAAGCAGAAGCAATCCATCGAACAAGTTATTCCTATGGAGGAGTTGCAGGGCTTCAGGGGCGTCTATCTCGAAACTGCCCAACGGCTCAAAGGACAACAGGGCAAGGGTGGGACCGGTGTGTCTCCAGAAGTCCAGCAATTGGATTTTGAGTTCGTTCTCTTTGCATCTGCAGTTATAGACTACGACTACATCATTGCCTTGATGGCTAAATATTCCGCGCAGCAACCGAACCGAACCAGCATGAGCCGCGATCAACTCTTAGGCCTGATCGTCTCGGATGCGAAGTTCATCGACGAGCGTGAAGATATCAAAGCGTACATATTCACTTTAAAACAGGGCGAAGGTCTGAGCGAGAAAGAAATCCGCGAAGGCTATATGCGATTTAAAGCGGAAAAGAGCGCCAAAGAACTGGAGGCAATCGCAGATAAACACGGCCTGGAATTACTCCGATTGCAAAGCTTTGTCGATGGAATCGTTCGCCGGATGATTTTTGATGGAGAGCAACTAAGCGAATTGCTGGCTCCGCTGAAATTGGGCTGGAAGGCACGCACCCAGAAAGAACTGGCGCTGGTTGAAGACCTTTCACCGCTATTGCACAAGCTCACTGGTGGACGTGATATTTCGGGACTAAACGCATATGAACAATGATACCGACCGCAACAATGGCTTATATCCAAACCGTCGCTTTCCTGAATTCCAAGACGACCGTGAATGGCAAGTGAGGACTTTAAAAGACCTCGCCTGTCGCGTGAACACGAGAAATAAAACGGGCGAGGTGCGAAGAGTTCTCACCAATTCTGCTGTCGATGGTGTTGTGGACCAGCGTCAGTATTTCGACAAAGACATAGCCAGTAAATTCAACATCGAGAACTATTTCGTAGTTGAGAAGGCGGATTATGTCTATAATCCTCGAATATCGGCGAACGCTCCAGTAGGGCCAATCTCTAGAAACAACCTCGGTACCGGGGTCATGTCTCCGCTATATACAGTCTTTAGATTTAAAGAGCTTGAGAACGATTTTTATGAGCAATACTTCAAGTCAAGCCATTGGTACGACTTCATAAACGCAGCTGCCAACAGTGGGGCACGATTTGATCGAGTTAGCATCACGAACGACCGCTTTATGGCGATGCCGCTGCCGTGCGCCTCGCCTATGGAACAGCAAAAAATAGCTGATTGTCTGTCGTCAGCTGATGAATTGATTGAAGTTGAACGGAAAAAACTTCTCATCCTACAGCGTCACAAGCAAGGACTATTGCGCGACCTTTTTCCTTCTGAGACGGAAACCCTTCCTCAGCGCCGGTTACCGGAGTTCAAGGATTTTCCGGGGTGGAATTGTGAACCTCTCGCGGTCTACATCGAAGAATTTCGGAAAAAGTCGACGACCCCAGATGAATACGAAGTTCTTACTTCGTCACGCATTGGCCTCGTCAGGCAGAGGGACTATTACAACACTAACCGCATCACTGAGCGAGAAAATGTTGGTTTTAATGTAATCCCCCCAGGATTTATGACATATCGCAGCCGAAGTGATGACGAGTTGTTTTTCTTTAACGTGAACCGTCTCGGGATTACGGGGATCATAAGCGTGTACTACCCGGTGTTCACGATTAAGAACGGCTCGAACGAGTTTTTCTCGTACCTGTTTACGAGGTTCTCCGAATACATTGGGAAAAACAGCGTAGGAAACGCTCAAAAGGTGCTTTCGCTCAATGCGCTGAAAAAGATCGCCCTTCCAGTACCCACACTGTCAGAGCAGAACGAAATAGCATCAATACTTATCTCCTGTGACAAGCTGATCGCAATTCAAAATTCAAAACTGGCAGCGTTACGCTTGCATAAGAAAGGGCTTTTGCAAGACCTATTCCCCGTAGTCCAGGTGTCGAAATGACTGAATTTGATAATTTGGAAGCTCTTTCTGTGCACCTACGTCAGAGATTGGCAGATAAGAAATACCTATTGCTCTTCGCGTATAATAGTACGGGAAAAACGCGGTTGTCTGGTGCTTTCAAAGAGGCCGGGAAACAAGGCGGCGCAGCTGATACGTTGTATTTCAACGCCTTCACGGAAGACCTTTTCACCTGGGACAACGATTTGGATGAGGATCAGGTTCGTTTTATGACCGTGAATACGAAATCGAAGTTCTTTGCTGGCCTAGAAGATTTAGAGATGGAGACGCGGATAAGGCGGATTTTAAGCCGGTACGCAGACTTCAACTTTGACATCGATCTCAAGTTCAATGAGGTAAGTAAAAAAGAGGAAATGTTTAGGGTTCGTTTTTCCCGGGAAGTTGTAGAGGGCAATACGACAATAAAATACGAAAACATAAAAATATCACGTGGCGAGGAGAGCATCTTTGTGTGGAGTTTCTTCCTCGCCATTGCAGAATTGGCGGTCGATGAAGGCATCGAAGCATATAACTGGGTCCGATATATTTACGTCGACGACCCCATATCGTCCCTTGATGAGGGAAATGCAATTTCTGTAGCAAATCATATTGGCCAGATTTTCAAGAAATACAACGGCACGATAAGGTTTGTATTTTCTACCCATCACCCTTTGTTCTTCAATGTTCTTCACAATGAGTTCCGTAAAGCCGAGAGCTACTACTTATCGAGAAATAAAACCAGAAGCCACTATATGTTAACGGAACAGAAGTCAGACACACCTCTTTTCCAGCACGTTGCGTTGGTTAGCGACGTATATAAGGCTGCTCAGAAGGGCGAATTGCACGCGTATCACTTCAACGCGCTGCGTTCGATACTAGAAAAATCAGCAAGTTTCCATGGCTACAACGATATTTCACCTTTGTTTAAGATTGACGACGATGATGGTGAGGCTTCATTGCAAAAACGGGTCATTGACCTATTAAGCCACGGAAACTACTCACTTTTTGATCTGCGCTCCATGCTTCCCGAGAACCAGGAGCATTTCAGAGCCGTCTTGGATTCATTCCTAAGCAGGTATGCATTCAACCCCAAATTATTTTTTGAAGAAAATGGCGAGGCGTCAGCGTAAATGACAGACGAACAACAAAAAGAACTCGGAAAAATCCTGTGGGCCATCGCTGACAAACTTCGCGGTGCGATGAACGCAGATGATTTTCGCGACTATATGCTGTCGTTCCTTTTCCTGCGCTATCTTTCGGACAACTACGAAACGGCTGCCAGAAAGGAATTGGGCGAGGAATATCCTGCGCCAAATGCACATACAACACCGCTGCAGCGCTGGTACGAGGAAAACAGCGGTGATGTTGAGGAATTTGAGAAGTTGATGCGTCGGCGGGTCCATTACGTGATCGAACCAGATTACCTTTGGGGAAACATCGCTGATATGGCTCGTCGCCAAGACGATGAACTCTTGCAAACTCTTCAGCGCGCGTTCACCCATATCGAAGAAGAATCGTTCGGACAGAATTTTCAAGGGCTTTTCTCTGAGATTAATCTAGCATCCGAAAAGCTCGGCAAGAGCTACACTGAGCGCAACAGGAAGCTGTGGGAGGTTATATCCAGGCTTGCGGAAGGACTTTCGAAGTTTTCTTCAGAGCAGGACGCGCTGGGAGATGCCTACGAGTATTTGATTGGCCAGTTTGCTGCGGGGTCAGGAAAAAAGGCTGGAGAGTTTTATACGCCTCAACAGGTATCAGATGTTCTGTCGGCAATCGTGACTTTGGACGCCCAGGACCCTACCCTTGGCAAAAAACAGCACCTGGATAGCGTTTTTGACTTCGCTTGCGGTTCCGGTTCGCTGCTGCTCAACGTGCGAAATCAAATTATAAAAGATGGTGGAAGCATCGGAAGAATTTACGGACAGGAAAAAAACATAACAACCTACAACCTGGCGCGCATGAATATGCTGTTGCACGGAGTGAAAGATTCGGAGTTTGAGATTTTCCACGGTGACACACTTCTCAACGATTGGGACAAGTTGCGAGAACCTAACCCGGCAAAAAAACCGCGTTTCGAAGCAATCGTCGCAAACCCTCCGTTTAGCTACCGTTGGGAACCGTCCGAGGTTATGGCAGATGATGCAAGGTTCAAATCGCATGGACTTGCGCCAAAATCGGCTGCAGATTTTGCCTTTCTACTGCATGGCTTTCACTACCTCAGTGACCAAGGCACGATGGCGATCATCCTGCCCCACGGTGTATTGTTCAGAGGCGGCACGGAAGGTGAAATCCGTAAAAAGCTTCTGAATGATGGCCACGTTGATACGGTTATTGGCTTGCCCGCAAACCTGTTTTACTCCACGGGCATTCCTGTATGTATTCTCGTTTTGAAGAAATGCAAAAAGCAGGACGACGTCCTCTTCATCAACGCGAGCGCAGAAGATAATTTCGAAAAGAGCAGAAGGCAGAACATCCTACTCCCTCAACATATTCACAAGATCGTGGACACTTATAAATTCCGTACGGAACAGGAACGCTATTCAAAGCGCGTCCCCATCGAAAAAATCCGTGATGAGCATGGTTATAGCCTCAATATTTCGCGCTACGTCAGCATCGCAGAGGTTGACGACCAGATTGACCTGGAAGAGATTCACGAACAGCTTGCAGTCATTGAGGTCGATATCGTGGCGGCTCAAACGAAGCACAACGATTTTCTGAAGCAGCTGGGATTGCCGATGCTGCCCATCCGTGGCTCAGGTCATGACTGACGGTGCATCCGATGACGTTTACATTTTTGGTATCTTGTCTTGCAAAGTTCGACGTAAAGGAATACCGCGATGTTGTCCGTCGTTTATTGGTTAAGACACGCGCCTTTCTTCGGGCAGTCGCCCGCCTTCCATCGCGTGAAGCTGGGTTCAATTCCTGGCCGGACAACCGCACATGACACTATTTATTTCTCGAACAGCGCCTTTCAGAAAACTGCAGAGCAGGATCGGTAGCGCTACTTATCGGCTAAACACTATACTGGTCGGCCTAGAATTTATCGCAAATGGCGGAGATAAAACTGCGAAATTGGCTGTGACTTGGAAGAAGCCTTCGTTTGAGAAAGCAAATGAAGTTGCCACGCAGGCGCAGATTTTTGCATGCTCCGCAGCGCTAGCCCTAGCTAGTGACGTATTCGATCAGTTCCTGCGAGATATTTCTCGCGAAAGTTGGCTGCAATTTGATGACCAGACAATCGCAATTGCTACTAAATCTGTCACTAGGCCGGACTCAGACGGGGGTGATTATTCTGTCGCCGAACGAGCGGAGACAATATTGGCAGACTTGAAAATTACCGAGCCGGAGTTACTAGCGGGGATAGACCTTTTCGCAAAGTGGCGAAATGTCGTCGTACATTCAGCCAAACGAAATGCAAAAGTTGATGATCGCTTTGAAAGAACTCTTGCTTCGTCCCAAATTTTTTTTCACGACAACTTCTCACATCTTGACATGAGATTAGCACTTACGAACTTTATGAGCCGCAAAATTCCGGTGCCGAAAGAGGTCACCTCGCTCATTGCCATGGCACAGAGAGTCAGTCGCCGTATCGATGAGGAGGCCATCAAACGCGCTGCAGGTAGTTCGGCATCCATGGAACGAAGTGTCGACGCGATTTTGCAATCGTACTTCAGCTATTCTCGGCGGAGTATATCCGCAACCCGGGAGATTGCGGAGGCGTGGCAAGGTCCTATCGAAAAGCGTCGCGCGAAGTTTTTAAAGATTTTGCAGCAACTTGGGGTTGCGAACGTGAAGTCTCCTGTTTCTGCCGCTCTACGAGAAAGTTATATCACCGAGGCAACGAATTTAACGCCCCAAGCGGCGATGCAGAGGTTTGGTCAATTCGCTCAGGAAGACCGATAATCTAAAAAGTTCGTCGGCGCGAGAATGTTGCGATTTTATTGGATGGCGTACGCTTGAACGTAAGACAGTATGTCCTTCTTGTCGCCTGGGGTGGCTCGTCCTCCTGTGATGAGGATCGGCTCGGTCTGTCCGAGCAACCCTCGGAAGTCCAGTGTAGGACGAGCCACCCCAGGCGAGAAGAAGGACATACGGTCTTACCCTCCTGCTCCTTCAATATCCCGATGATCTGTTCTTCTGTGAACCGTGAACGCTTCATTCGTCCGTCTAATAATCGTAACGGAATCTACCAAATTCTGGAGAAAGTTCAGGGTCTTAGGGTCAATATGTTTGCCCACTGCGCTGATCCTCACCTGGGTTTCCTTCAATCCCGGCGAAAGCGATTTCCTCAACTCTATAAACCGCATTTGACGTTCGACTGAGAAGCGGTCTGACCTCACGAATTGCAACTATCCCTGCGGCTGGCCAACAGGCTCAACCAAGACCGAAATGCTTTGAGATGCGTTTCTGACTTGGACAACGCACTGTCAATTAGCTGCGCTCGCGCCGGCATTCCTAGGGCCGCTGCGACACCCATCAACGTCTGGCTCTCAAGAGACTCGGCCATTTGCGCTGCGGCGAATACACGGAAAAGAGGTAGGGAATGAATCGAATGTGGCTGGAGTTCGGACTGGCTTCGTCCGATAGTACGATTACCACCGGTCGCCATCTGCCATGACACCTCGGCAACAGACGAGATTACAGATTGCAGATCCACTAAATTTCCTTGATTTTGCAGATGCCTTTGGACACCTAAGGCGGAAAGGGCAGCGATCGCCATCCCGTTTGAGTAGTTTGGCGCAACGGCCAAAAGGGAATCGCCAATAGCGATGTATCCCGGAAGACTTTTTTTAAAACGCCTTCGTGTATTCGGCATACGCTGATGGCGATAGATTTTGTCGACTGGTTCACTACAGCTTATCGCGTCGCTTATGATTCTATCTTGAAGGGTCTGCGAATAGGAAATGAACTCTTGATTGGTGCCGGGTGGATTGTCATTGAGAGCACCTGTCAGTGTAACCATAATTTGTCCGCCCTCTATGGGAAACAGCGTACCACCCCGAGACGGATAATCAGGGTTTCGTAGAAATGCGGGCTGTACGACAATTCCGGGGATTGGTGAACCCGATAGGCGATATCGCCGTGACGCTGCCGAGAGGTTCGAAGCGATGCATTCGTCCGCTATCTCGATGTCAACGGACGAAAGCCAGTGGGCTGCTCGAGAGCTACGGCCCATGGCATCTACAACTATGTCCGATTGGATCGATGTAGTGTCGCCAAATCGATCTCTAACTCGGACACCTCGTATTCCAGTTGCATCGCCGATTAGGCCAGTCGCAGTGGTCTCTTCTAGGACCGAAATACCTGCTCGGCGACGTACCGAGTAATCCAAGAGATCTTTGCTACAGGACATACAATAGGCGGAAGATCGTCCTGCAGGTACCAGTCCGCCAGACGCGAAGATAATAGCGTCTTGCTGTAATCTGATCTGTTGTGCACCAGCCTTCATTAGGTCTCGGGTAATACCAGGTAGCAGCTCTTCGAGCGCCCACGCGCCACCACCCACCAAAACGTGACTGTGCCGAGACTGGGGTGAACCTCGTCTGCTGCAAACCGCACCCGGATAGCGATCCCGCTCGATGACAATGACCTTAGTTGCGTAACTTCGAAGCGCGACTGCAGCTAGCAATCCGGCCAAACCTCCGCCAAGAATGACGCACGTCGTCACTTAGTCGCGCTCCAGAACCCATCCCCTTGAGGACAACACATCTACAAAGTTTTTAGCATCCAAAAAAACGGCGACTGCAAGTGCGCCGTCGCCATTAGAAAACTCACTCATCAGGGTTGATGCCAGTTCTGTACTAGAATTTCCGTCCGCTATCAGCTTCCAAATCCGCGATCCGGTTTCATTTAGCGAATGGAATTCGCCTGTCGTGGTTTGAAAAAGCGAGATAACACCATCTGCCTCGCTCCATATTATGGTCTCATCAATTGAGAGCGCCATTGACTAATCTCTCTTGGTGTACCGTACTCTGTGCTAAAGTGTCGTTCTCGTTTCTCCAGTCGTAGAACGCCGGGTGGGTATCATCGGAAGCAACCAGTCGCGGTAAAGTCATGTGCTCATGCGATTGAGATAGCTCAGCTTTGTTTACACCTGCGTCAATCCACAATTGCGATATGATGCCGTGCCGCCATATTCGGCACCATTGGCGGCTGTTCTTTCGAAGATCTGCAGTATTGCTCAGGTGTGAGGCTCGGCACCCTCCACCACAAGCCGTTTTCACGTAGCATTTCTCGCAGTCACTGTGATAATCGCCGCCAAAAACTGTGCTGGTGCGCATTCCTGCCAACAAAGGACCTTCGAGCATATCCACCAACGGCTGATGCCGAACGTTACCAGCTAAGTGAACGTCTTCAGTCACAAGTTTACATGGGTAAACGTCGCCTAGTGAATTTATATAAATCTCGTTGCCGCCCATGCCACAGTTTCCTCTAACGGTGCATTGGCTAATCCGCTTCGGGCCGTCGGTCCGCAGCGCGCCCGCTGCCGGTGAAGTCCACGAAGTATGCTGGACCTTAATGTGATCATTCCAATCGAAATGTCGCCCGTCAGCGCGTCCTCTCCCGAGCTTGTTGTGGGACATAAGCCTAACGCTCGAGACCCTAATCGCCGAAAGCAGTTTCGCAAATGACTCGATCCGATCCACATTATCGGAGGTTACAATGTGATTGATGTTTGGCGTGACTCCGGCTTCATTAAGCAGATGAATAGCCTTCATCGTGGTCGAGAAAGTTCCACGACCCCGGGTAATGTCATGTTCATCGGCGGTCGCACCGTCGAGACTCACGGTCACAACCTTGAACAGCTTCGCAACCCGCTTAGCAATATCTAACGTCTTGATCAGCGTGCCATTAGTAACAATATTGCATTGGAGCCCAAGCTCTCCGGCAAATTCGGCTAACTGGAAAAGATCTCGACGAAGCATCGGTTCGCCGCCTGTAAATACGACCACCTTCGCCATCGCTGCGGCTATCTGGACTAGCAGCGCGCGAGATTCGCTATTACTAAGTTCTCCGGCTAGCTTACGTTCAGACGAAGCATAGCAATACGGACACCGCAAATTGCACCCGTCAGTGATTGCATAATATACGTAATTAAGGGGAGATTCTGAAATTTTAATCTCTGGCTTGTGCCCATTATAGTAAGCGAGTCGACTAAGAATAAACAACGCTAAGTCTCGCTCGTTATTTGTCTGATCCTCACCGACTAAAGGGAAAGGGTCATTACTTGCGATGCGCTGTAGCAATTCAAATTGATGCCTGTCTAATACCCTTGAGCTACCGACCTCCGGGTTGACGACCAGATACGATTGGTTGTGTCTGAAGTACGTTAATGATGCAGGCACCTCAAACAAAGTCAGTGTACGGCTGAGTATTGCGTTCATGCCACTCCCCACACCTGCAAAATTCAGGCAGATCTGACTCGGTTAAACCGCGGCTCCAGATCCGGAACCAGACCAAAGGCCACAGAAACAACTCATAACAGTTCCATTGTTCCCGTTGACCGCAGGATTGAGCCAAGGAGCAACTGATCCAGCAGCACTGCCCCGTTGGTTCGCTTGCGAAATTATTGCGTCAACCTCAGACTGACTCAGTTTCCCTATTGCCTCCTGCACGGAAGCGGGAAGATTGCCCGGCAGGACGCCGGCAGCCTGCAATGCTTTAAAGGGGTCATAATCCATTGCCTTGCTCCTCAACAGGTCGAAAATGACAGCTAAACAATAATCGATATAGTTGTTTTTGGCAATACTAAACCAACCAATAGGTCTAACTGCTTAAATAATCTATGTAACTTCCCGAGTGAGATACGGGAGACATACTCGAATCTGAAGCCAGTTATTTGACGATAAGCTGAGGCAATTGTTGGATTTAAATTGCCTCGAAATAAATCGATCGGCTCGCAGTGCAATCAGATGTAGTCCCTCCCGGCACCAGGTCGCTACCCAACCAAGCACTGTCTTTTGCGCAGACATGACCTGCGGCAAAGAATAAGGGGATGGTTCATTGCCACAACCGCTAGAATGATTTTAAGGCGAATAAGTCATGCGATCCTCTCGAGATAGGTTTCCTGCGGCGCTGCTCTTTCGCTATGGTTGCGAAAATCGCATAAAGCTGGGGTTTTAATGAGTCGTATTTTTTCAAACGTCCCAACAAACACTTTGTTTTCAATCCTTTCGCGCGATTGATCAAAATCTCATCGTCCGTGCAGCTCGCAGCTCCCTATTTCACCGAGGCGCAAAGCATTCTTAAGACTGCAGCTGCAGGTAAGCAGGTCAAGCTGCTACCAGCTGCCTTCTCCTCGCCGCCGGCCAGCTCGCAGCCGACAAGCCGACCGATCCGCAGATCGCGCATATCGCCAACACGGCGGGCGCGATCGACGTGGACGCCGCCAATTTCGCCCTTTGGTTCCCCTGGGATCGCAAGGCAAAGAAGGATGGCACGGATACGTGGGATAATCCGGCCCGCGCGGTTCGCAAAGACGATTGTGCAGCGCAAAAATTTCGGAGGAATAGGTATGAAATTCGGATTTTTAGATACATATCATCCGAAAAAATTGGGTTAAAACTCTCCCAACTCAAGGAGAGACACCATGACGGACACGACATCAGAATTTGATGGGTCAACGATTGGCCTGGAAGCCGCAGAAGAACCCGCATGGACCGCCGCAACCTGGTTTGCGGTTCTTTCGATGGCGGCCACCAGTTTTGCGCTGGTATCGGCCGAGTTTCTGCCCGCGGGATTGTTGACGCCCATGGCGCGCGATCTCGGTATTACCGAGGGTACAGCCGGACAGGTTGTTACGGCGACCGCTTCCGTCGGCGCTGTGACGGCTTTGCTCAGCAATGTTCTCATCGGCAAACTGAACCGCAAGACCGTGCTTGTCGGACTTAGTGCGCTGGCGATTGGCTCCAACATTCTCGCATCAGTTGCTGCCGATTTCTGGCTATTGCTG
>Ga0075364_10001014_pt1 | contig 14889 bp, 14 predicted proteins | sample EndMetdeltDD1764_FD_71517 | JGI IMG/M metagenome (GOLD analysis project Ga0075364, IMG submission 71517) | Populus endosphere microbial communities from Tennessee, USA - Endosphere MetaG P. deltoides DD176-4 | ecosystem: Host-associated > Plants > Roots > Endosphere | place: USA: Tennessee...
GCCGAGGACGCACGTTTAGGACGGTGTTACGTGCCGGCTGCGTGGTTACGGGATGCAGGTGTCACGCGCGCGGACATGATTCGCCCCGAGCACACGCACGCCTTGTCATCCTTGGCCGTGCGCCTGGTGGATTACGCCGAGCCCTATTATCGTTCGGCTGATGCGGGCATCCCCGCCTTGCCCTGGCGGTCGGCCTGGGCGGTGGCGGCGGCGAGCAACGTCTATCGAGAAATCGGCATCAAACTCAAAGCACGTGCACCGCGGGACGTGGCCGTTCGCATGTCCACCACCCGCCTGGATAAGCTGCGCCTGATTTCGACCGCAGCGGGCTTCACGCTTGCCTCAAGAGTGCAGAGCGCTACGCCACGTCCTGCCGGGCTGTGGGATCGGCCTGCTGTGCCCGATTCGACGAATCGCCGTGCATCGCCTGCAAGCGTTGCTTGAGGTCACGCACAGGCGGCGCATAGAGAAATCCGAACGACACGCAGCCCTCTTTGCCGTGGACGGCGTGGTGCATGCGGTGCGCTTGATACAGCCGCTTCACGTAGCCCGATTTGGGTACGTAGCGCATGGGAATACGCCGGTGCACGAGCCCGTCATGTGCAAGGAAATAAAGAAAGCCGTAAGCGGTCATGCCCGCCCCGATCCAGTGCAGGGGATAGTGTCCGGCCCGACCCAATATGATCAGCCAGATCGCAAGGCCGGCAAAACACACGGCATACAGATCGTTTTTTTCGAACCATCCGCTGCGGGGTTCGTGATGCGACTTGTGCCAGCCCCACCCCCAGCCATGCATGATGTACTTATGTGCCGCGACCGCAATGATCTCCATGGCTACGATGGTAGCAAGGACGATCGCGGCGTTGGCAAGTACGGTCATACGGGACCTAGATGAATTGATCTTCGATAAAACCGTTGCGCTTGGTCACCCGGTCCAGATCGACCAACGCAGCCAGCAAGGCTTTCATGTGATGCAACGGAACGGCATTGGGCCCATCGGACATGGCATTGGCCGGATCCGGATGGGTTTCCATGAACAAACCGGCTACACCCACGGCAACGGCGGCACGCGCCAACACGGGTACGAATTCACGTTGCCCGCCGGACGACGTGCCCTGCCCCCCAGGCAACTGCACCGAGTGCGTGGCATCGAACACCACCGGACAATCGGTATTGCGCATGATGGCCAGTGAGCGCATGTCGGAGACGAGGTTGTTGTAGCCAAACGAGGCACCGCGCTCGCACACCAGTATGTTATCGCCCTCATGTCCGGCTGCAACGGATGCCGCGCGCGCTTTGGCAACGACCTGTGTCATATCGGTGGGTGCCAGAAACTGGCCTTTCTTGATATTGACCGGCTTGCCACTGGCCGCACACGCCTGAATGAAGTCCGTCTGTCTGCACAAGAATGCAGGGGTTTGCAACATGTCGACGACTGCAGCCACCGGCTGGATCTGATCGATGCTATGCACGTCGGTCAGAACCGGGACGTTCAGCTCGCGCCGCACGTCAGCCAGAATCTGAAGACCTTCATCCATGCCCGGCCCCCTGAAAGACGTCCCCGAACTACGGTTCGCCTTGTCAAAAGAGCTTTTATAGATGAAGGGGATCCCCAATGCGGCCGTTATCTCTTTAAGCTCGCCTGCCGTATCGAACGCCATTTGACGCGACTCGATGACGCAAGGCCCGGCAATCAGGAAAAACGGCTGATCCAGCCCGATGGTGAAGTCGCCGAATTTCATACCGTAGGCGTCCCTTGTGGGGCCGCTGCGACGGCTTTTTTCGACTGATGTGCCAATGCAGCGTTGATATAGCTGATGAACAGCGGATGCCCATCACGCGGGGTCGACGTGAATTCCGGATGGAACTGGACGCCGACGAACCAGGGGTGGTTGGGCAGCTCCATGATCTCGGGCAAATGCTCGCTGGGCGTGCGCGCGCTGATCACCAGCCCTGCTTCTTCCAGGCGCGGTACGTACACATTGTTCACCTCGTAGCGGTGACGATGGCGCTCGTTTACCGTGTCGCCGTAGATGCTGTGCGCGCGCGTGCCGGCTTTGACCGGGCAGGCCTGCGCACCTTTGCGCATCGTGCCGCCCAAATCCGAAGCGGTGTCCCGCTTCTCGACCTTGCCTTCACGATCCAGCCATTCGGAGATCAACGCAACCACCGGATGCGGTGCAGAGGGCTCGAACTCGGTACTGTTCGCGCCGCCCAGACCCGCTACATGGCGGGCGAATTCAATCACGGCCAGCTGCATACCCAGGCAGATCCCCATATAGGGCACGCCATTTTCACGGGCATAACGAATGGCGGCAATTTTGCCTTCGGTGCCGCGTTTGCCGAAACCGCCCGGCACCAGAATGGCATCTAGATGCGCGAGTTGCTCGGGGCCGCGTGTCTCGATATCTTCCGAATCGATGTACTCCACCACGACTTTGGCGTGCGTATGTATGCCGGCATGCACCAAGGCTTCCGAGAGCGACTTGTACGATTCGGTCAGATCGACATACTTGCCGACCATGCCAATGTGCACTTCGTGCTTGGGGTTCTCCCAGGAGTGGACGAGGTTGTCCCACATGGACAGGTCAGCGGGCGGCGGCGTCAAGGCCAACGCTTCGCAGACCAGATTGTCCAGACCTTGCTTGTGCAGCATGGACGGGATCTTGTAGATCGAATCGGCATCCCAGACCGAAATGACGGCATCGAGCGGCACGTTGGAGAACAACGAAATCTTGGCCCGCTCGTCGTCAGGAATGGCCCGATCAGCACGGCACAGGAGCGCGTTCGGATAAATCCCGATTTCGCGCAGTTTTTGCACCGAGTGCTGCGTCGGCTTGGTTTTGAGCTCGCCGGCCGAAGCGATGAAAGGCACCAGGGTGAGGTGTACGAAGGCAGCGTTATTGCGGCCCATGCGCAGACTCATCTGACGCGCGGCTTCCAGGAAAGGCAGCGACTCGATGTCACCCACGGTACCGCCGATCTCGACAATGGCGACGTCCGTATGACCGTCCCAGGCCGATTCGGCACCCCGGGCGATGAAGTCCTGAATTTCGTTCGTGATGTGCGGAATGACCTGGACCGTTTTGCCGAGATAATCTCCGCGACGCTCTTTGCGCAGGACCGATTCGTAGATCTGGCCTGTGGTGAAGTTGTTCACCTTGCGCATGCGGGCGGAGATGTATCGCTCGTAGTGTCCCAGATCCAGATCGGTCTCGGCGCCGTCTTCCGTCACGAACACTTCGCCGTGCTGGAACGGGCTCATGGTGCCGGGATCTACGTTGATGTAGGGATCCAGCTTGAGCATGGTGACTTGGAGACCGCGCGATTCGAGAATGGCGGCGAGTGACGCGGCGGCAATTCCCTTACCCAGGGAAGAGACTACACCGCCAGTGACAAATACATACTTGGGCATTGGATTTAACGCCCGTTGTGGTCGGGCGTGAGCGGGAAATTTGGATTATAGCCGTGTGCGAGCACGACCACAAAGCCGCCCCGGCCGAAGCAAGCGCTTGACACCGGGGCAAATTTCAAGGCGATCAGGTATTGAGCATGGGTTGGCACCGCGCCTGTAGCCAGGCGAGCGTATCACCCTGCACCAGGGGTGAGAGGCGACGCTCGACTTCGGCATGGTAAGCATTCAGCCAGGTGCGCTCGGCGGGTTCCAGCAGACTGCCAACAATACAGCGCGTATCGATGGGGCAAAGCGTCAAGGTCTCGAACTTCAGGAATTCACCCAATTCGGTAGTATCGCCCGCCACGTTGGCCACCAGGTTTTCGATCCGCACGCCCCAGCGTCCGTCGCGATAGATCCCAGGCTCATTGGAGGTGATCATGCCTGCACGCATGGCGGTATGCGGCAAGGCAGCCGCGCGGTGAGCGATGACTTGCGGGCCCTCGTGCACGTTGAGGAAATAGCCCACGCCGTGCCCGGTGCCGTGCCCGAAGTCCGCGCCCGCCGCCCAGATGGGCGCGCGCGCCAAGGCATCGAGCATTGGCGCGGGCAGGCCGACGGGAAATTGCGCCATGGACAGGCGAATCATTCCCTTGAGCACCAAAGTGAAGTCGCGCTTTTGCGCGTCCGAGGGCGATCCGATGGGTATTACCCGAGTGATGTCGGTCGTGCCGCCTACGTATTGGGCCCCGGAATCGATCAGCAACAGACCGTCGCCTTCGATATCGGCGTAAGCCGCCTCGGTCGCGCGGTAATGGGGCATGGCGCCGTTGCCATTGAACCCGGCGATCGTGGGAAAGCTGAGCGAGACAAACCCGGGGCGTTGCTTGCGACGGGCAGTCAGCTCGACATCGACGGTCAATTCCGTCATGGGCTGCTGACCGAGTCGGGACTCGAACCACGCGAAAAAATCGCACAGCGCCGCGCCATCGTGTTCCATCGCCTGGCGGACATGCGCGAGTTCTTCAGGCGTCTTGCACGCCTTGCGCAAACTGCTCGGATTGTAGGCCTCGACCAGCTCGACGCGCGCATCGAGGTGAGCCAGCACACCTTTGGTCATGCGGGCCGGATCGATCAAAACCTTCTGATCCGGCGTAATGCGCGCCAACCCCGCGCCCAGCGTTTCGTAGGGCGCCACATCCACGCCGTCCCGAATCAAATCCTGCACGACGTCGTCGGACACTTTGCCGTTGGGCACATAGAGCGTGGCCGCGTCGTGCGTCAGCACCATATGGGCCAGGAATACTGGGTTATACGAGACGTCGCTGCCGCGCAGGTTGGTCAGCCAGGCAATGTCGTCCAACGTGGAGATGAGGTGCACGTCGGCGCCAAGCGCCCGTACGTCGGCGCGGACCTGCGTGAGTTTGTCTGCCCTGCTGACCGTGGCATAGGGGGCCTGATGCGCAAACACCGGCGCGTCCGGCAGGCCTGGCCGATCTGTCCAGATCGCCTGGACCAGATCGAGATCGGTCACGAGTTCGATTTCTTGCTCGGCCAGCGGGCCGCTGAGCTTGCGCCACAGTGCAAGGCTCAACACGCTCGCATCCACGCCCACCCGACCCGGTGCGTGCACGTGTTTGGCCACCCAGTCTGCAGGCTCCGGCACATCGGCATGCCCTGACTTCATCAGTACCACGCCGGTGCCTTCCAACTGCGCGGCCGCCTGCTCCCAATAGCGTGAATCGACCCACAGACCCGCCCCAGACGCCGTTACCACCAGCGTACCGACCGATCCGGTGAACCCGGTCAGCCACTGGCGCGATTGCCAGCGTGCCGGCAGGTACTCGGACAAATGAGGGTCTGCCGTGAGTACGATATAAGCAGCAAGTTGATGCTGCTGCATACTCGCACGAAGTTGGGCGAGGCGTTGCGATGCCGGCATGGGTGCGTCCTGAAGATTCGGAAAACACCCATTCTAAAGGCCTCACGCCGGCTCGGGCTTCTCGGAATAGGGATTCTTTTTAAGCGAGGCTTCCAGGGCGATGTAGGCCAGCGTCGCCAGCAGCAGCGGTGTCAGGTAGTAAAGCGCCCGGTAGACCACCAACGCACCGAGGATGGTGGTGGTCGGGACCTTCGAGGACAGCAAGGCCACGAACACCGCTTCGATGACGCCCAGGCCACCCGGGATGTGTGCGAAGGCCCCGGCAATACCACTCAGCAAAAACACCCCAAGCACGACGAAAAAGTCCACGCGCTGTTCGAGCAGGATCCAGATGATGCCGCCTATGGTCATCCAGCTCGCCATGCTCAAAGCCAATTGCATCACTGCCATACGGCCCTTGGGCAACGTAAGCGCATGGCCTTTGATCGTCCACTCACGACGCTTGGAGAAAAAGCACAGGCCCACATAGGCCAACGCCACCGCCATGAGCGCCACCCCGATGACCTGCAAGGCACCTGTGCCGACCTCCCAGCCGGACGGCATCTCGATGGCACCGGAAGCGAATACGGCGCCCCCCAGCAGGAAGTAGCCCATCCAGTTCGTGGCCAGGCTCAGCCCCAGGATCCGGGTGGTGGTCGCGCCGCTCAACCCATGGCGGGAATAGAGCCGATAGCGAAACCCCATGCCCCCCACGAATGATCCCAGACTCAGGTTGAACGCGTAACTGATGGCGCAGATGAGCATGACACGCCAGCGCGACAGGTCATGGCCGGTGTACATCTTGCCCAATATGTCGTATTGGCTATAGAACAGATAGCTCAGCGCCGTCAGCCCCGCGGCCATCGCCAGCACTTGCGGCTTGGTCTCGCGCATGGACTTGAGCACATCGGCCCACTCCACCTCGCGTGCCAGAGTGATCAGCAGGAAGCTGACCGCCAGCACGAAAACGATCACCAGTCCTTTCCGGATTCTGGGCCAATGTTTTTTGAGCCAGCCCCACAGCGCGCTGGATTTACTGGAGTGACTACCGGGCATTGCCGACCTCTTCGTCTACATGATCGACGCTGGGATCCAGCGACCTTAGCTCTGCCTTATGCACGGGCAACGAGCCCGCCCATTTCGGAAATCGCCGTAAAAAGTGAAACACGACCACCCCCACCAACGTGCGGTATATCTTGCGGCGCGGTCGCTGGTTGCGCTTGATCTGATTGCAATGGTTGACCATCAGCACTTCGAGCCGCTCACGCAGGTGGGCGGCGAACGCTTTATCCCGAATCATGACGTTGGCTTCCAGGTTGAGCGCCAGGCTCAAGGGATCGAGATTGCTGGACCCCACCGTCGACCATTCATCATCGGCCACGGCCACCTTACCGTGCAGCGGCCGTTCGCAGTATTCGAAAATTTCCACACCCGCCGACAGCAAATAGTCGTACAGCATGCTGGCCGCCAGCTTGGCGATCGGCATGTCGGGCTCGCCCTGGAGAATCAAACGCACTTTGACGCCCCGTTTGGCTGCACCGCGCAAATCACGCAGGAACCGATACCCGGGAAAAAAATAGGCATTCGCGATGACGATCTCGCGCTTTGCGGTGCGGATGGCAACGCGGTAATGCTGTTCGATCAACGTCGGATGGTCCACATTGTCACGTGTGACGAATGCGGCGGTGGCGGTGCCGCCCTGACCGGAATCGGTATCGCGCAGACGGGGCGAACGTTTGCGCCAGCGTCGGCGCTTGGCGACCGGCTCGAGCGCGGTCCGCACGAAGGCATGAATATCCTGGACCAAAGGGCCGGTCAGCCGGACGGCGTAATCCTGCTTGGCTTCTGGGCCAAAGTCGGCCAGGTGGTCTGCACCGTAGTTGATGCCACCCACGAAAGCAACTTGCGAATCCACGACCACGATCTTGCGGTGCATTCGTCGCACCACGTTGGTACGCATGCCGAACAGCCGGGTGCCTGGATCGAACACGTGGAAGCCGACGCCAACGGACGTCAATGAGGACACGAACGCGTCGTCCAGATCGGCCGAGCCATAACCGTCAACCAACATCTCGACGCGTACCCCGCGCTGCGCCGCCCGAACGATGGCATCGCGCAATGCCTGACCGACCTTGTCATCGAACAGGATGAAGGTCTCCAACAAGATTTCGGTCTTGGCGGCCTCGATGGCCTCGTTTACCGCAGGATAGAAGTCTTCACCGTTTTCGAGCAGGGTGAAATCGTTCCCCTCACGCCACTTCACGTTCATAGCTGAATCTCCGCCGCGAGCGGCGCATGGTCGGACAAGTGTGTCCAGGGTTTGGCAGGCAAGGGATGGGGTTTGAACTCTACCGCGTTGCGGACGTAAATCCGATCGAGCGCCAGCAAGGGAAACCTTGCGGGAAAGGTCTTGGCCGCACGGCCATTGGCGGCCATGAAAATTTCTGTCAATCCACCAACGCGGGTAAGTTTGTCGTGCGCGCGCAAACGCCAGTCGTTGAAGTCGCCTGCGATGACCAGCGGCTCGTTCTTGGGAATGACGTCATTGATCACGCCACACATCAAGTCCAACTGCTGCTGGCGGTGCGATTCACGCAGACCCAGATGCACAGAGATGGCATGAATGGGGGGACGGTCACCGGGGGGCTGCAACACGCAGTACAGCATGCCGCGCTTCTCCTGGGTGCCGACGGACACGTCCAGGTTCTCGTAACGGACGATGGGAAACTTCGACAACAGCGCGTTGCCGTGATGCCCGTGAGGATAGACGGCATTGCGCCCATAGGCGAAATCATTCCAGATGGAATCGGCCATGAACTCGTAGTGCGAGGTGGTCGGCCAGGACGACACCCGTGACGCATGAAGCTGATGCTCACCCAAAACCTCTTGGAGGAAGACGATATCCGGCGCCACCTCTCTGACTGCCTCACGCAACTCGTGCAAAATGAACCGCCGATTGAAAAACGTGAAACCTTTATGGGTATTGACCGTCAGAACGGTCAATTTCATTACGGCATCGCCTGCGCTCATGGTGACCTTGAAAATTTAGGTTCTGGGGCGGTATGCAAGTTGTGTGCCTGCCGCATGGTTGCTGGCGCAGCGCCTGAAACGGTGGCAATCTTGCAACACTGGTAAAGTCATGCCGTAGAGCACATTGAACCAGCACGACATCTGCAGAGGAGCATAAGGATGGATAAAGTGTTTGAAAGCGCAGCGCACGCGCTCGACGGGATCGTTGCCGATGGGCAAATGATTGGCGTCGGCGGATTCGGACTGTGCGGTATCCCCGAAGCCTTGATCGCGGCGCTGCGCGACAGCAAGGTCAAAGGTCTGACGTGCGTCAGTAACAACGCGGGCGTGGACGACTTCGGCTTGGGTCAACTGCTTGCGACCCGTCAAATCCGCAAGATGATTGCTTCCTATGTGGGCGAGAACAAAGAGTTCGCGCGTCAGTACCTGGCTGGCGAGCTGGAGCTCGAGTTCACCCCTCAAGGCACCCTGGCTGAAAAACTCCGCGCGGGCGGCGCCGGCATACCAGGCTTCTACACGCGCACCGGCTACGGCACGCTGGTCGCCGAGGGCAAAGAAGTCAAAGAATTCAATGGTGTACCGCACATCCTCGAATTGGGGCTGCAACCTGACGTTTCGCTGGTCAAGGCGCACACGGCCGATCGCAGTGGCAACCTCATATTCCGCCGCACGGCACGCAATTTCAATCCCAACGTCGCCATGGCAGGAAAGGTCACCATCGTCGAGGTTGAGCACATCGTCGAGACCGGTGAAATCGATCCGGACGACGTGCACTTGCCCGGTATTTATGTGCATCGCATCGTGCTCAACGCGCAGCCCGAGAAGCGCATCGAACAACGCACCGTACGGTCAGCATAAGGAGTACAGACATGGCATGGACACGAGATGAGATGGCCGCGCGTGCGGCGCAGGAATTGCAGGACGGCTTCTATGTGAACCTGGGCATCGGTATCCCGACACAGGTGGCCAATCATGTACCGGCCGGGCTCGAAGTCTGGCTGCAATCCGAAAATGGCTTGCTGGGCATTGGCCCGTTTCCCACCGATGACGAGGTCGATGCCGACCTGATCAATGCGGGCAAGCAAACCGTGACGACACTACCCGGATCGTCGATTTTTTCGTCGGCCGACTCCTTTGGCATGATTCGCGGCGGGAAGGTAAACCTCGCTATTCTGGGCGCGATGCAGGTCTCGGAAACGGGCGACCTGGCCAACTGGATGATTCCGGGCAAGATGGTCAAGGGCATGGGCGGCGCCATGGATCTGGTGGCCGGCGTACAGCGGGTCGTGGTGTTGATGGATCATGTCGCCAAGGCCAAGGACGGGTCGGAAGACATCAAACTTCTACCTGCCTGCACCCTCCCCTTGACCGGTGTCGGCGTGGTCGATCTGATCATTACCGACCTGGGTGTGATGGAAGTCACCGATCAGGGATTGAAGCTGATCGAAGTCGCCCCGGGCGTGACGGTCGACGAGATCAAGGCCAAGACGCAGGCCAAACTCGACACCAGCGCTGTCGCCTGAACCCGGCTGGCCGCCGGCGCGCGGGGGTTGTGCCTCAATCGACGGCGGCGTTTGCTTATTCGGCCGGCTGCGCCGGCGTGCCGGGATGCGCGCACGCGGCCAGCCCGGCCAGCACGTGTGTCGGCCAGGGCGCCGATGCGCCACGTGCCATGTCGGTCCAGACCAGTACATTGCGACCCTCGGCGTAAACCGTTTGCTCGGGATCGTCGCTTCGTGTCAGCACCAGTTGCAGATCCATGCTCGAACGCCCGATGCGCGTGAGCACGTGCGTGACGCGCACCGTGGCGGGATACGTGAACGAGCGTTTGAAGTCACATGACGCGTGCGCCAGCACGATGCCCTGCCCCTTGGGATAGGGCACGCCGGAGGCTTGCATCATCTGAATGCGTGCCTCTTCCATCAGCCTGAAATACACCGTGTTATTGAGATGCATGAGCTGATCGCAGTCGCCCCAGCGGATGGGCAGGTCGACCGTGTAACGTGCGCCGGGCTCGAGGGTTGCCGGTGCGCAGGATGAGGACGGATGATGCATGATGGAAGAGGTCCTTATTTAATTCGGTAGGCAGGTCTCGCCGCGATACCGGGATGCTGCCATACAATGGCTGATATTACTGCGGTCAAAAAAACAGAGATTAAAGGTGGGGTTGATGTCCGAACGCGAATCGATGGAATACGACGTTGTTGTCATAGGTGGGGGTCCCGCCGGCTTGGCCACGGCGATTCGGCTCAAACAGTTGGCGACCGAGCGTAACCACGACATAAGTGTCTGTGTGCTCGAGAAAGGCAGCGAGATCGGCGCGCACGTGCTTTCCGGTGCCGTCATGGACCCGGCGGCACTCACCGCACTGATCCCGGATTGGAAAGAAAAAGGTGCGCCGCTCAACGTCGAGGTGAAAGAGGACAAGTTCCTCTTCCTGAGCGAATCCGGCGCGCGCCCCACGCCTGGCTGGCTGCTACCGGCCTGTTTCCAGAATCATGGCAATTACGTGGTTCAACTCGGACTGGTCACGCGCTGGCTGGGCGAGCAGGCCGAAGCACTGGGTGTTGAAATTTTTCCCGGGTTTGCCGCCACTGAAATCCTGTACGACGACGCGGGTGCCGTGCGCGGGGTCGCCACGGGCGATATGGGCGTGGCACGCGATGGCAGTCATACGCCGCACTACCAGCAAGGCATGGAATTGCATGCACGCTATACCGTGTTTGCCGAAGGGTCGCGCGGTCAGCTGGGCCGTCAACTGATTAATAAGTTCAAGCTGGACGAGGGACGTGATCCTCAAAGCTACGGCATTGGCATCAAGGAGATGTGGGAGGTCGATCCGTCCCAGTCGCAGCCCGGCCTGGTAGTGCATACCGCCGGCTGGCCGCTGGATTCCGACACGTATGGCGGCTCTTTCCTCTACCACTTGGAAGACAACAAGGTCGTCGTCGGGTTGATCGTGGGGCTGGACTATGCCAATCCCTGGCTCGCGCCCTTCGAAGAATTTCAACGCTTCAAGACTCACCCCAGCATTCGCACCACATTCGAGGGCGGCAAACGGATCGCCTATGGCGCGCGCTCGATTACTGCGGGCGGCCTGCTCTCCCTGCCTAAACTGGTGTTTCCAGGCGGGTTGATGGTGGGCTGTGAGGCAGGCTTTCTCAACGCGTCCCGCATCAAAGGCAGTCACGCCGCGATTGCGTCCGGACACATGGCGGCCGAAGCGCTGTTCGATGCATGCGTCGCCGATCGCAAACAGGACGAATTGAGCGCTTATCCCGAGGCGTTCGCGAAGTCGCCCTTGCACGAAGAGCTCAACAAAGCCCGTAACTTCAAGCAGTGGTTCAAGAAAGGACGCACCGTCGGTACGCTGATGACGGGCATCGAACAATGGCTACTCAAGGGCAAGATGCCCTGGACGATCCACCGTACCAAGCCGGACCACGCCTGTTTGCAGCCGGCCGCCGAATGCGCGCGCATCGACTACCCCAAGCCGGACGGCAAGTTGACGTTTGATCGCCTGAGCTCGGTGTTCATCTCCAACACGAATCACGATGAAAACGAGCCGGTACACCTCACGCTGAAAGATCCCTCGATTCCCGTCTCCGTCAACCTGGCGAAGTATGGGGGGCCCGAGGCACGGTATTGTCCGGCGGGTGTGTATGAGTTCACCAAAGACGATCGCGGCGAAGACAAGCTGCAGATCAATGCGCAAAACTGCGTGCACTGCAAGACGTGCGACATCAAGGATCCCACTCAGAACATCGTGTGGGTTGCGCCGCAAGGTGGTGAGGGTCCTGTTTATAACGGCATGTAAAGGGTATTGGGCGTGAGCGAACAGCATCTTCTGATTGTGGGCTGTGGCGATATCGGGATACGTACGGCTCGCAGGATCAAGTCGCTCGCGCCCGCAATCATGATTACGGGATTACGGCGCACGCCACCTGTAGGCAATGAAAGCAGCGACAGCAGCGGCGTGGATCAGTGGCTCGCGGCCGATATCAGCCAGCCCGAATCCTTGAGCCGCTTGCAGACGCTGGCCCCCGATCTCACGCATGTCTTGTTTACGCTCACGCCCGCCGGGCGCGACGAAGCGGGTTACCGTAAAACGTACCTGCACGGCCTGCAAAATGTGATGCAGGCCATCAGTCCCGACCGTCTCGAACGCGTGGTGTACGTCTCGTCGTCTGCGGTGTATGGCGAGCACCACGGCGACTGGGTGGATGAGCGGACACCCGAGGCGCCTGCGGCCTATAACGGGCGGGTACTGCTCGAGGCCGAACGCTGGCTCCATCAACAAGGCTTCTCTTCCACGGCGCTCAGGCTCGCAGGCATCTACGGGCCGGGCCGCACGCAATTGCTTGATCGCATTGCCGCCGGTGAAGCGCGTGCGCCAGTACACCCCGTGCATTGGGCCAACCGCATTCACGCCGACGATGCCGCCGCCGCGTGCGCCTGCCTGCTGCTAGCGCCTCGCGTCGAACACACCTATCTTGGCGTGGACGATACGCCCCTGCCCCTGCATACGCTTTATGCCGACCTGGCGACGATGTTGAATGGCCCGGCACCACGCGAAGGCGAGGCGCCGGCCCATGTGGGCAGCAAACGCCTGAACAATGCGCGGCTCAAGTCCTTGGGGTGGAAGCCGGCGCATCCGGACGCCCGCCAGGGATACCGGGCGCTGATCGACCTCAAGACTTAGGCGCAGGCGTCTGCGCGCCCGGTGTCTTGGCCTTCAAGGCGTCACCCAGTTTGCGATAGCGTTCTGTTTCGACATCGATCTGTTGGGTAAATGCCTGGGGCGTACTGCCTTTGACCGGTGTCATGCCCGCCTCGGCCAACGAGGCAGCAAAGGCGTCATTCTCGACCAGTTTTGCAAGCGAAGCCTCCAGCGTTTTGACGACGCTGTCCGGTGTGCCCGCAGGAACGAAAACGCCTGCCCAGGAATCGAGTTTGAACGCATCCACGCCCGATTCGATGAAGGTGGGTACGTCGGGCAGCCAGTCACTGCGCTCGGCCGCGCCCAGCGCAAGTGCGCGAACCTTGCCGGACTTGATATGCGGCAGAACCGACCCCAACGTCGCGAAGGACATGTCGACATGGCCTGCAATCAAATCGATCATTGCAGGGGCTGCACCCGTATACGGAACGGGCTCCACGCGTGATGACGTGAGCTGCGAGAACATTTCAGTCGCAAGGACGGGAGATGCCCCCTGCGCTGCCGAGTTGTACTTACCCGGATTGGCTTTGACCTCTTCGACGAAGGCCTTGAACGTTTTGGCTGGAAACGTGTTTCTGACGACCAGTACCGTGGGGGCTGTGGCCACCGCCATGACAGGCTTGAGATCTTTGCGGCTGTCGAACTTGATGTTGTCCATGATTGCCGGGTTGATCGTGATGTTCAGCCCGGCAAGCAATACCGTGTAGCCGTCTGGCGCGGCACGGATGACCTCGGCACTGGCGATGTTGCCCGCCGCACCAGGTTTATTCTCGACGATGAATGACTGCTTGAGATCTTTTTCCAGGTGCTGTGCAACGAGCCGGGCGACGATGTCAGTCGGGCCGCCCGCACCGAAGCCGACCACCATCCGCACGGGTTTGGCGGGATAATCCACCTGGGCCCATGTGGTGTTGGCGAAGCCCATCAATGAAGCACACAGCACTGCACGTCCCACCGCACCGAACATTCGCATAATCACTGCTCCAGAAACTGAAATCGTTATTGATGAATGGCGCTCAGGAAGCAGCCGGTTGCGGACTCGACCAACAGCGCAACAGCTCGTCGACACTCGCCACCGGATATCGCGCCCGCATGAATTCGATGGAGTTCTGGTGAAGTTGTGCGTGGGGGCCCGCGATCAGTTCGGGTACCGGCACGACGTAGTAGTCGTGATAGGAGGCCCCCCGGATGGTCGATTCGACACATCCTTCGGTCGTCGTGCCCACGATGACCAACGTTTTGATTCCCTGTGCGCGCAAAATGCCATCGAGCGCCGTGCGGACAAAGGCATCAGAGCGGAATTTTTCGACCACGGCGTCGCTTGGCCCCGGAACCAGGCCGTCGATAAGTTCACTGCCCCAGCTCCCCTTCAAGGTGTATTCGGGCGACTTTCCGTCGCGGCACTTCAGCCTGAGCCAGGACGGCGCGTCGCTGCGACCATGAGGCAAGGTAAGTTGCCGGACGAAAACAGTAAAAATGTCCAGCGCCTGTACCCGGGATACGAACTCGACCCACGCGGGCATGCAGGCGGTGATCATCGACACATCTTTGCCATGCTGCGCGAAATGGCCGTCCGGATGGCAAAAATCGTTCTGGACATCGATCACCACCAGGGCGGTGTGCGCTGGATCGACCAGTTCGTCCAAGGTATCCAAAACCGACACGCCGTTAATCGTCTTCATCTGCCACTGCCTCCTTTGAACCTGCAGATTCCCACCATTTGCGACGCTGACGCGCGGCCTGGCTGGCGGTGATGCCTGTCGATGCCCATTTTCGGCAATCGATGAGTTCTATCTGGTAAAATGGTATTTTGTATATTAGAAT
>Ga0075364_10001015_pt1 | contig 14889 bp, 14 predicted proteins | sample EndMetdeltDD1764_FD_71517 | JGI IMG/M metagenome (GOLD analysis project Ga0075364, IMG submission 71517) | Populus endosphere microbial communities from Tennessee, USA - Endosphere MetaG P. deltoides DD176-4 | ecosystem: Host-associated > Plants > Roots > Endosphere | place: USA: Tennessee...
CAAAAGAGGCGCTGGATGCCTGTCAACGAACTGGGTTTAGCGCTGGGATCCACTCATCGCTGGTCGATGCCGGCAGCGCGTCCTTCATGGGACCTTCGGAGTCGTCTTGGCGTTCTTTGCCATTGGAGAAGATCGAAGGGGCGCCAGGTCGTAGAAGAAGTACGGCCCTGAGTACGTCACGACGCCGTCGTCGGCCTTGTCGGCGCTGCGTGGAACGATGACGACGGCTCGATAGAGCTGTTTCGGCACGGAAAAGAGCACACGCCGCTGCATGGTCTGACCCGCTGCGAGCGGTGCGCCAAAGACCGGCTGACCTTCCTGCACCGGATTGACCAGCTTCGTCAGCATTTCATGCGGCTCATAGAGTGCACCCGAAGCGTCGATCAATCTGAACACGGGTTGAAACCGCACGAACAGTGGCTGGTCTGCCGTATTCGTGACGTTCACCTGGAGCAGGACAAAGTTGCCTTTGTATTGCTTCGGTGAATCGCTATTGTTGTTGCTGCTGCTGGTCCACGACCAGGTTGGCGTACTTGGCTTCCTGGAATTCGAAGGCGACGTTGTCCCGCGTCACCTGTGTGCCCCACGCGAAGTTTTTTCCCTGACAAGCTGGGGCTGTCGTCCGCAATCCGGCACGCTTCGGCGACAAGCCGCTCATGCAGGTCGCGGGCAATCACGAGTACTACGAAGACGTGATGGACCTGGAGTTGGCGGAGATACGCCGCCAAGCCGAACGGAGCACATTCACTTCCTTGCGACGATATCGTGATCAACGGCGTGCGCTTCTTGGGCTGCACGTTGTGAACCGACAATGGCTGTTGCAGACAAGTCGCTAGCCTCGGAGAAGGAAGACATGCGATCGCGCCACACGGTCGACCGCACATCGCGGCGGCCCAAGTGCCCACATTCAAAGAGGATCGAGAATCGTGTGGGCAAGTACCAAGCATTCCCAGAAGGGCATTCGAAAGGAGCGCGCGTCGATCTGGTCGAACTCGGTCTCTGCCAGTTCTGCTCGAGCGTCCAATCTCTGAAGGAAAGCGGCCGCGTGCCGCCTCATGAAGGGCTGCGCGACCTCTATCGCCTCCGGCTCAAGAGTGGCCACTGCGCAGAGGTCGAACAAGTCGCGCGCTTTGGCCTGATCGCCGCGATGCCACATCTTCTTGGCGATGATTTCGGCGGACGTTTCCACACGAATTGAACGCCCCTCATACTCGACAAACTCAAAGTTCGGCACAGTCAGCGGAGCTCCGACGACAACGTCGATCTCTCCCGCGGGCAACTGAAGTTTGATGAACTCAGCGTTTTCCTCGTACTCGCTTGTGAGCTCCTCGGCCGGCCCGCCGAGACGCGGATTCACGTGGCCCAAGTATTGGAGATCGGGGACGAAAAGGTCGATGTCCTTGCTGAATCGGTGATCGAAACGAAGCATGAGCACAGTGCCTCCACCGAGGGTCCACTGAGGATCGACGGTGACCTTTTCCAGGTGCGACATCAAACCCAGCGCCTTGGGCCACAGGCTGCGCCACGGTCCATCGCGCGTGAAATCGACCTTCGTCACCGCCAGAGAAGCCTGTAGCACTGCAACCCATGCGCCAGGGTGCGCATCTGCTTCCAGACCTGGGCCCTTGGTATGGCCTTTTCGGCATGAATTTCGTCCACCACCTTCGCGAGCAGCGACACCGGCGCTTCGTCCAACATGACCTGAAGATGTGGCTGGATCCGTTGGGGCGCCTTTCCAGTGAGAAGCGCCATTTCGAGTTGCTTGGCAGTCATCGCCTGTCCATAGCTAACGCTGGCCGTGGCTGCGGCGCGCTCCAGCGCCGATCTGCTAGGGGGGGCGCTCCGGCGCAAAGGCGACGCCTCGGAACTGTTCACTGTCACGTTCATTGACAGGCCGATGGACTCCAGCAAAGCCACAGCCCTCGCTATGCTGAGATTGCCGATGGACTGTTTCTCCACGGCGTTGACTGTCGAACGCGAGAGCCCACTGATGCGGGCTAGAAGATCTTGGGTCAGGCCCATCTCTGTTCGGCGAACGCGGACGGCACTGCCAATCTCGTGAAGCGTAGACATGCCCGACATTTTGCCATCGAAGCAGATTCGATGTGCAATATATTCGACATGGTATAAAATACAATGTATCTTATGTTAAATGATATGTAACGCTCGGCGCAGAACCCCTCACAAGCTTGACGACCTACTGTGCTGCGCCATGGTCCTGGAGTTTGGCTCGTTGAGGTCATGACCTACTGATCCGCGCGCTGGGCTGAATGTGAAGAGATCGCCAAGGCCGGGCTGACGAAGAACGCGGGCGTGTTCCTTGATCGGTTGCCGGGCCCGCGACGGCTATGTGCGCCACGACGGACCAGAACACGTGATGGGCTTCGCCCCGACACGATCTGGCAAGGACGTGGGCCTCGTGGTGCCCACGCTGCTGTTGTGGCCCGGCTCGGCCGTGGTCCACGCCGGAGCCACCCATGGCCGCCTCGGTGAGCCCGAGGGATCGTCGTGGCCGTACCCTATTCTCAACGACGCCGCCGCCTTTGCCACAAGCGTGGCAATGCCAGTGGACGGCGGCCGCGTGGCGTGATCGCGTGATGCCTTAAGTGCTTCTCTGTGTTCGCGTGAGCTGCTAGCGGGACAGCTCATCAGCGAGCTCTGTCGCCCTTTCTTTCGCGGCCCGGACGGCGCAATTTAGGGCGGAAGCTGTGCCAGACTCGTTTAGCACGGCAATCGCGGCTTCGGTTGTTCCTCTTTTTGACGTCACGTTTTGTTGAAGCGTATCAAAAGAATGTTGGCTTGAACTGGCTTGTTTCGCTGCACCACCAACGACCTGTAGCACAAGCTCACGCGACGTGCTTTCATCGAAGCCGATTGCTTGCGCCGCCTTTTGAAAGGCGGACATGAAGTGGAATACGTATGCCGGACCACTGCCACTGACGGCTGTGACGGCGTCCAACTGGTCGTCGCATTGGACCCAGAAGCAATACCCCGTCGGGGTAAGTATTGCTTCTGCAAGAGCTTTGTCTTCAGATTTCGCGTTCCGGCCAGCACACATGCCACAAACGCCTGCGCCGACCAAGACGGAGGTGTTGGGCATTACTCGAATGATCCGATCGGAACGGGCGTGTTGCGCCAGAATGTCTGATCTGACACCTGCTGCAATGCTGATATGCAGCGGATCCGACAAGTGTGGAAGAACCTGCCGCATAGCGTCAGCCAACACCTGCGGCTTGACGGCCCATATAACTGTCGTTGCCGCTCCCAATTCCTCATGAGGTTCGGGCAGCGTGCGAACTCCAAAAGTCTCAGAAATAGTCGCACGTTGCGCAACCGAAGGATCAAGCACCACGATGCTGTCGGCAGGCCAATCATCCTTGAGTAACGCTCCAATCAAGGCCGATGCCATTTGGCCGCCGCCAACGAAGAGGATCACTTGTTTTATAGATGTACGGTTTGCCATATAGATCAAGGTGTTATGACGCTGATGGGGAAAAAATTGGCGAAGAGAGACACTGAGGCGTTACCGAGCCTTGACCTGAGTTACTCGGCCCCCCGCACAAGTCGGGCCTCGCGCGAGCACCGGGCGACGTCTGATCGTGCCTTTAGCTGCGCGGCCTCAGGAAAAGCCGGTAGGAAGGAGCGGACGTCAGCTCCTCATGCGGATAGCCAACTCTCTCTAGAACACGGTGGAAATCGTCCTCGTCTGGGCTGGGCGCCTGCAGGCCAACCAACACCCGGCCATAGTCTGCGCCTTGGTTGCGGTAGTGGAACATCGTGATGTTCCAGTTGAGCGGCAATGACGAGAGAAATTGCATCAAGGCACCCGGACGCTCCGGAAAGACGAACTGCATCACACGCTCGCCCGCAGCGAGCGGCGAGCGCCCGCCCACCATGTGCCGCATGTGCGCCTTGGCCAGTTCATCGTGCGTCAGATCTTGGGCGGCGAAGCGAGCCTGCGTCAGGACTTCCGCAACGCGTGCCGTTTCCCCTGCGGAGTGGATCGTCAGCCCGACCAGCACCGAGGCATTCTCGGCGTCGCATACACGGTACTTGAGTTCCGTGATGCTGCGGGCGGGGCCGGACAGGGTGTCGATGGTCTTGCACAGGCGCAACAGGCTTCCAGATGATTCGGGAAGCGTGACCGCGAGCAGGCCCTCCCGCTCTTCACCGATCTCCGCCCGTTCCGCAACGAATCGGAGCCTGTCGAAGTTCATGTTGGCGCCGCTGAGAATGGCTACATACGTCTCTCCGCGCGTCTTTCGCTGCTTGACGTACTGCTTCACGGCGGCCACTGCCAGCGCCCCGGCCGGTTCCACGATGCTGCGAGTGTCGGTGAATACATCCTTGATCGCCGCACAGATGGCGTCCGTGTCCACCGTGACATAGTCGTCGACAAGGCTGCTGGCGATGCGAAAGGTCTCCGCGCCCACCTGCTTCACGGCCGTTCCATCCGAGAACAAGCCCACGTCGTCCAGTGTGACGCGTTTGCGAGCTAGAGCCGATCGCGCCATGGCATCCGAGTCGATGGTCTGCACCCCGATCACTTGAACCTCCGGGCGGACCGCCTTGACGTACGCAGCGACGCCAGCGATCAACCCGCCGCCGCCGACTGGCACGAACACGGCGTGCAGCGGCGCCTGATGCTGCGTCAGGATCTCCATCCCTACCGTGCCTTGCCCGGCGATCACATCGGGGTCGTCGAACGGATGCACAAACGTCAACCCGTCTGCCTCTTGTAGTTCCAGGGCATGAGCGTATGCCTCGGAGTAGCTCTCCCCGTGCAGCACCACGGTGCCCCCCAGTCCCCTGACCGCCTCGATCTTGACTCGTGGCGCGGTAACAGGCATGACGATGACTGCAGTCGCGCCCAAGCGCCGCGCGGCAAGTGCGACACCTTGAGCATGGTTACCTGCAGAAGCACAGATCACCCCGCGACGCAGCTCCTCGGGCGACAACTGTGCGATCTTGTTGTAGGCGCCGCGGAGCTTGAAGCTGAACACGGCCTGCTGGTCTTCGCGCTTCAAGAGAACCTGATTGCCGAGCCGACTCGACAACTCTCTGGCAGGCTGCAAAGGGGTTTCCACGGCCACGTCGTACACACGGGCCGTGAGTATCCTCTTCAGGTATTCGTCGAGTTCGAGCATAGGGTGACGGCGTTCTCACGGACGAAGTTGCGGCGGCGAAGCATGTCGCAAGAGGCGGGAACTCCGTCGGAGGACGCCTGCCACGGCTAATCTGCGTAGAGGCGTCCGAGCGAGCTCTGGAACTTCTTGATGCCGGCAAGCTTCTGCATGTGCCATGCCAGCGCATGATTGCTTGAAGTCGCGGGCTTGCCCGTGAGGCGCTCGATGATCGGAATGGCACTGAAGGTCGGCAGCGTGGTGCATGAGATGAAGACACCATCGACGTCCGGCTTTACTCCACCGCCCGCATGGACGGCGGCCTCGACCACGCTGTTCGTGGAGATCACGCCCACTTTCAGGTCGTCGGGCTCCTCGAACGAAACCACGGACTCTACGTCCAGCCCGCGGGCGCGAAGTCCGTCCACGATTTTCCGGTTCACCGCGTTCTCGTAGGGGGTAACCAGCCTGATTTTCTTCATCCCCAGCGACTTGCATGCCGCAATACAGGCAGTGACCGGTTCGGTCACCTGCACGCCTGGATGTGCTTGGCGGATGATGCTTGCCACCCGTTCCTCTCCCAGGAGCATCGTGGCAGACGTGCAGCCGTATCCCACCACGTGCGGCCTGAACTCGGCAGGGATCAAGGCCGCCGTCGGCTGCAGCAGGCCCGACATGGCTTCCAAGGTCGCGGCGGAGATCTCGAAGTCGTTGAAGATGCGACTGTGGTACAGCGAGACGGGCTGCGAGGTTGGAAGGCTCGATCGCACCTCGCCCTCGATGGTGCGGTCCGTGCGTAGCACGATCAGCGCCAGGCGGCGTGCCTCCGTGTCATCGTGAGCAAGTTCGTAACCAATTCGAGTCTGAAGCATGAGCGGTTCCCTTCGTGATCCGAGAAGCGTAAGCATCGAAGGTCTCCTGCTGCATGCCACTTCGCGCCGGTTCCTCAGACCAGTTAAGTAGCAGTCGACGCGCCTTGGCCCCAGACCACTTCGAGTCGGTCGATGGCCGCCTTCATCTGAGCCTCGTTGCTCGAAGCGAAGCCAAACTGGAACCCACACTGCGGTTCCACATGGACGAAGTACTGAGACAGGGGCGGACAGACGATATTCGCATTGCGAGCACGGCGTGAGAGGGCCACGTCGTCCATCGGGCGCTTCGCGACCGCCGCGAGGTTCAGTCCAGCCGGATCCGAGATGACCGACAGCATCAGTCCCATCCTCTGCGAGATCAGCTCGCACAGCAGCGAGTGGCGTGCTGCGTAGATCTCTCGCAACCGGCGGATGTGCGAGTAAAAGGCTCCCCGTTCGATGAACTGGAGCATGGCAGCCTGGATCACGCCCGGAGGACAGCCGTCCGACCAGGTTCTGATACTCAGGAAAACATCAACGAGTTCTTCCGGGACGACGAGGTAACCCAGCCTCAAGGACGGGAACATGATCTTGTTGAACGTTCCCGCGTAGATCACCCGGCTGTACTCGTCAGACCCCTGCAGGGAGGGCAAAGGCTTGCCGTCATACCGAAATTCGCTGCTGTAGTCGTCTTCGAAGATGAAGCAGGATGTCCGGTGCGCCCACTCCAGGAGTGCCCGGCGGCGCGCCAGGCTCATGGTTCTACCCATCGGATACTGGTGCGACGGGGTGGTGTAGAGCAGCTTGGCGCCGCCGTTGTCGTCCGGCACCACGACACCTTCTTCATCTAACGGGACCCCCCTCAGATTCAATCCTGCCGACAGCATGGCATTCCTGGCGCCAAGGAAGCCCGGATCCTCAATTAGCACCCGGTCCCCCGGCTGCGTCAGCACGCGCAAGGTGAGATCGAACGCGTGCTGGGCACCAGAGACAATGATGATCTGGTCCGCCGTGCAACGTACCCCACGTGCACTCGTCAGGTAGCCAGCAAGTGCCTCCCGAAGCGGCCTGTAGCCGGCCGGGTCGCGAGTTTCCAGCATGGCGGCCGTCGCGTGCTTCCAGGACTTTGCACAGAAGTCGCTCCAGGAGTGATAGGGGAACTGATCAATTGCCGGCATCCCTGGTGCGAAAGGCGTAGCCACCGACAGGCTTTGCAAATCCATCAAACTGGTACTGCGCGAGACATACTTTGGCAAGGTGTCCAGCAAGGCAACCTGCTGCTGAACGGCCACGGCGCCCGGCACCCGGCTGCGTTTGAGCGAGCTTGGCGCGGGCGCGGCACTCCCGGTCAACAAGTCGGCTGATCGCTCGCGCACTCTCGAGCCAGAGCCGACGCGGGTCTCGACGAATCCCTCTGCGCTGAGCCTGGCGATGACACTGAGCGCAGTCGCCCTGCCGATGTCGAGCGTTCGGGCGAGCTCGCGCGTCGACGGCAGGAGGTCGCCTGATTTCAGGCCGCCGGTGACGATCAGGTGTTCAATCCCGGTGGCAACCTGGTCCACCACGGTCACCGGGCTTTGCCGGTTGATCACCAGGAACTCAAGCAGGCGTGCCCTGGATACCCGCGCTCGTCGGCGTCGGGGCTTGGGCTGTGCACCGAAGTGGTTCGATTCATCCATTGGAAGTGGCCCGTCCATCGCGCTGTTCACCGTCAAGAATGCGCCAAGAAGCCTCGGCATGGAGCCGAGTATGGCCCGCTGAAGATGCATTCGGGCGGGCCACTTATATGACAGACGACGCTAAGTGGCTCGATGCGGGCGGATTCCGCTACGAGCCCTGCCGCAGCCCCAGGAGAAATGAATGAGTGAAACCGCCTCCGTGAGGCCTGCCTTGACCGACCTGACGGCTTCCGAACTCGCCGATGGCCTGCGGCGCCGGTCGTTCTCTTGCCGCGAGCTGATGCAGGCCACGGTCGATCGCATTCATGCGCTCAACCCCATCTTCAACACTATCGTAAACATGGCTCCGGCCGAGAAGCTATTGGCTGAAGCCGATGCTGCTGACGCCGACCTGGCCAGCGGCAAGGTGCGGGGCTGGCTGCATGGCATCCCCATGGCCGTTAAGGATTTCGCAGACGTCGTTGGCTTCCCCACCACGAAAGGTTGCGAGCTGCTGGCCAGCAGTATGCCGACGAGCGACTCCATCCTGACCGCACGCATGAAGGCCGCAGGCTGCATCGTGATCGGCAAGACGACGACGCCTGAGTTCGGGCTGGGCTCGCATACGTTCAGCACTCTGTGGGGTGTGACCCGCAATGCGTGGGATCCGGCAGTGAGCGCCGGCGGCAGCAGCGGAGGCGCGGCCGTTTCCCTGGCGCAGCGCATGCTCCCGGTCGCGGACGGGTCAGACGGAATGGGTTCATTGCGGAACCCGGCAGGCTGGAACCACGTTTTCGGTATGCGCCCGTCGCAAGGAAGGGTACCGCAGGCTGGAATGTCAGACGTGTGGATCGACCTGCTCTCGAACGAAGGTCCCATGGGCCGGAGCATCCGCGATGTGGGGCGGCTTTTGACGACACAAAGCGGTTTCGATCGGCGCTCGCCGCTTTCCATGCAGATGCCTTTGGGCTGGAAGGAAAACGAGGCCGTCGATCCGGGAATTCTTAGCGGCATGCGCATAGGCTGGCTGGGCGACCTGGGCGGCCACCTCGCGATGGAAACCGGGGTGCTGGACGCCTGTCGCGAAGCGCTGCGTCACCTCGAAGCGGCGGGCGCCGTGGTCGAGGAGGTGCCATTGGGGTTCGATCCCAAGCAGCTGTGGGAATGCTGGCTGACTTGGCGCCGCGCAGGCGCGGGGCCACGTGTCGGGGCGCTCATGCAACTGCCAGGTGCCAAGGAGAAGATCAAGCCGGAGGCTCAGTGGGAGTATGAGTGCTCACGCGGCATGAGCTTCACCGATTTCCGTCAGGCAAGCCAGGTTCGCACGAACTACTACCAGCACATGCGCACCATGCTGGATCAGTGGGACCTGCTCGTGCTGCCCTCCGCGCAGTGTTGGCCGTTTAACGCGGAGGAACGCTGGCCCAAACAGATCGCGGGACGCGAGATGGACACCTACCACCGCTGGATGGAGGTCGCAATCTATGCCACCCTGGGCGGCTTGCCTGCCTTGGTGGTACCCGCCGGCTTCCATCCGAACGGCCGTTGGCCCATGGGCATCCAACTGATCGGCCCGTACGGCGGCGACGCCAAGGTACTGCGTGCAGGAGCGGCATACGAGCAGATCCGCGCCGATTTTATTGCGCGACGACCTGCCGAAGCGCCCCCCTCGAACGAAGCTTAAGCGGTCGCGCAGCTTGGTGGCGCAAGAAAAAGTGGCCTGCAGCGAAGCCGTAAAGTGGCCTGATGCTGTGATTCAGGTCCGTCAAGAATGGCTTGGTACGGGAGCGTCTTTCGCCGCCGTTCAGGGCATCCAAGGCCCGCAATCCGAAGGAAAACAGATGAGTGACAAGTACGAAGTGACAGACCGGACGACGCTAACCCGTCGCCCTCACCGTGGCGTCTACGACAAGGATGCTATTCGGGCAATTCTTGATGAAGGGTTCATGTGCAATGTGGCCTACATCCACGAAGGGGCACCCCGCGTGTTGCCGACTGGCTATGGCCGGATCGGTGACTACATCTACATTCACGGCTCCAACCAGAGCACCATGCTCAGCGCGGCGCTGAGTGGAGAGGTTTGCGTCCTCGTCACTCATGTGGATGGCTTGGTTTTGGCACGTTCGCTTTACAACCACTCCGTTAACTACCGTTCCGTGGTGGTGTTCGGGCGTCCCGAAGAAGTGACGGATCCAGAGGAGAAACTCGCCTCCTTCGAGGCCTACGCGCGACACGTCCTGAAAGGCCGTTTTGCCGATGTGAGGCCTCCAAACTCCAAGGAGTTGAACAGCACGACAGTGATGCGCATTCCCGTTGCCGAGGCTGTGGCAAAGATGCGGTCAGGTCCGCCAACGGATTTCGAGTTCGATCTGGACCGCGATTGCTGGGCCGGCGAACTGCTGATTAAGCAGGTCTTCGCGGGTGCCATCCGCAATCCGCAAGGTCGGCAGGACGTCCCGGTGCCGCGGTACATCGAGGAGTACGAGAAGCTGCCTAGCGTGGAACGGCAGGAGGTCGAGAACAGTCCGGACGCATGACGCTCCGATAGCACACTCCGCAGCCAAGCGGCAGCGCGCCACTGGAGTCTTGGGCTCAACTGATGCAAGAACAAGAGTCGACATGAGCAGCAAAGGAATGGTGAGCTGTCCGCAGCCTGAAGCGGCGGAGTCGGGCGTTGAGATCCTGCGGGCAGGCGGGAGCGCGGTCGACGCGGCAGTCGCCTGCGCCCTCGTGCAAACCGTGGTCGATCCGCTGATGTGCAGCATCGGCGGCTTCGGCACGGCCGTGGTAAACCGCCCAGAGGCCGGCATTCACGAGTATGTGGACTTCCACGCTCCCGCGCCGCTTGGCGCTCGGGCAGACATGTGGGAGCACTTGCTGGAGGGTGAGACGCGCGACGGTTTTGGCTTCAGCATCAAGGGCCGCTTGAACGACATCGGTTACCAAGCCATCGCCGTTCCAGGAACCCTCAGCGGGCTAGAGCGCCTGCACGCTCGGCATGGCTGCCTTCCGTGGCGAGAAGTGGTTGCACCTGCCATTGCATGGGCCCGGGACGGGTTCATGGTGCGGCCGGCGATGTATGCGTTCTGGATCGACGAGCCGCTCGCTGGTCGAGCAAGCAACAGAGAGCGGCTCCTGTACTCTGCCTCTGGTCGGGAACTTTTCTGCCGGCCGGACGACACTCCCAAGATCATCGGCACACCGCTGCGAAACCCGGACTACGCGAACACGCTGGAAACGATCGCGCGTGATGGAGCAGTGTCCTTCTACCGCGGTGAACTCGCCCATCGTATGGTGGAGGACCTGGCTGCCCACGGCGGCCTGCTGTCTTTGCAAGATCTCGCGACCTACGCTCCACGCGAGAACGCCCCACTTGTAGGAAGCTACAGGGACCGACGCATCACCACCAATCAGCCTCCCGGTGGCGGAGCGATGCTGCTCCAGATGCTCAACATCTTGGAGCAGTTCGACCTGACGGCGCTCGGGCACAACACGCCGGAATACATCCGCATCGTGTGTGAGGCCATGAAGCGCGCCACCATCGACAAGGACCGGCATCTCGGTGACCCGGCGTTTCTAGAGGTGCCGCTGGATCGCCTGCTCTCCAAGGCTTACGCGGCGCAGGCTGCTGCCGCTATCAAAGCCGGCGCGAAGGCCGACGTGCCCCGTCTCAACTTAGGGGCCCCGGTTCCAAAGGACACGACGCACCTGTCCGTGGTGGATGGTGAACGCAACTGCGTTGCCATCACGCATTCGCTCGCGATGCCTTCCGGTGTGATGACGCCCGGCCTTGGCTTCATGTACAACGGCTGCATGGGCGTGTTCGACCCGCGACCAGGCAGAACGGGCAGCATCGCACCCGGAAAAGCACGGTTCACTTCGGCCTGTCCCACCATCGTGTTCCGCGGAGACGAGCCCGAAATTGTGCTTGGCGCGCCGGGCGGAACGCAGATCGCGATGGGCGTGCTGCAGGCAATCCTGAACGTTGCGGATCATGGGATGAGCATGCAAGAGGCCGTATCTGCTCCGCGCTTCTCGTCTACGAGCAACATCATCGATATTTCGAATCGCATTCCACGCTCCGCGTCCCGGCCGCTTGAGCGTCTGGGCTACGAAGTGGTTCGGAATCCGTTCGGGTACACGATTGCTTCTGTGCACGGGATCCGCATCAACGGCGAACGCCTCGAGGGTGGCGCCGACCCTGGCCGCGACGGCGTGGCTTACGAGGCTTGATCGTCAGGCCGCCTGATTTCACCTTCATTTACCGGAGATACCCCCATGATCGATTGGAAGAGCTATCAAGACGGCAGTGCAGCCCTCGATGCGGAGACCGCACAGAATTGGCTGAATCAAGTGGTGGCGACCTGCAGCACCTTGGATCCTGATCTCATCCTAGATATGTTCACGGATGACGTTATCGCCGACCTCGGCGCAGTCCTCCTTACCGGGAAGGAGCAACTGCGTCCGATCATCCGTGAGCGGTATTCGAGATACACCCACTACGACCTTCGCAAGACTGTTCGCGCAGTCGCCGGCGACCTCGTCATCTGTGACGCGCGATTGCGCTGGAAGTCGCCTGAACACTCAACGCTGCAGCACACTCGAGCCATCGAGATTCTTCAAGTCCGCGATGGCCGAATTGCACGCTGGGACAATGCGAGTTCGTCGTGGTCTGCCATTGAGGGTTGAGGGTGTTCGCCTGGCACCTGATGACGCAGTTATGTGACCTTGCGCACGCGTACCCTCCTCTGACTTGCGGCTTGAGAAAGCCCGGACCTGCGTGTCCTGCCAGGCGCATCGACGCGGCACCTTTTGCCCCTCGATAAGTAGTTCATCCGAAAACCCGCAACCGGTCTTTCCCTTTCCGACAAAGTGGCACGCGGGACAGAAATCGATCCAATTAGATTGGGAACTTCACTACCGAGGAACCCACCATGTCTTTCCGCAATCTCGCATTCGGCGCCCTGCTGGCAGCCATCCTTCTGCCGGCTTCCGCACAGACCGATAAGTTCCCTTCCCGACCGATCAGGCTGGTCGTGCCTTGGAGCGCAGGCGGCAACACGGACGCTATTGCACGGCTGATGGCCTTGAAGCTTTCGGAGCGAATAAACCAACAGGTGGTGGTAGACAACAAGCCCGGAGCGAACGGAATCGTCGGCACGACGGCCGTTGCCCGTGCGCAGCCTGATGGCTATACCATCATGTTGGCACTGCCGGAGACAAATGTGCTGAACCCGATGGTATACAAAAACATCAGCTATACCTCGAAGGATCTGGACCCGGTGGCATTCATGGGCATCATGCCTTTTGCGCTCGTTGCCAATCCGAGCTCGAAGGCTGCCAGTGTTCCGGATCTCGTTCGCGTGGCAAAGCAACAGCCCGGCTCGGTGTCCGCAGCAAGCTGGGGGGTTGGAAGCACCGCGCACGCCGCTATCGCATTGATGGAGCAGGCCGCTCACGTGGAACTCCTGCACGTTCCCTTTCCGGGTACCGCTCCTGCGCTGACCCAAGTGTTCAGCGGACAGATCGATCTCATGTTCCTGTCGGCGCTGAGTGCCACTGAGCTCGCAAAATCGGGCAAGGTGAAGGTACTCGGAGTCACCGTGGACAAGCGGATGGACTCTTTCCCTGACGTCCCAACCCTTGCAGAACAGGGTCTCCCTGGAATCGACGTTTCACTCTGGTACGGCATCGCGGCGCCCGCCAAGACGCCCTCTGCCATCAAGGATTACCTTTCGAAGGAAATCCTAGAAGTCCTCAAGGACCCCGCAGTGCTGCAAGACCTGCGAGGCCGGGGCATGGTGGTCCAACCCCGGAATGCCGGCGAGTTCTCTCGCTTCATTGCGGCCGAAGAAGGACGTTGGTCCGGCCTGATCAAGGCGAAGAACATTCGCATCGACAACTGAGCCAGCCAGCATGATGATCGATTACCTACTCGTCGGCGGCCAGGTGGTCGCGAGCGAGGACCAAGCGGAGCCCTTCGTAGGCACGGTGGCAATCGCAGGCGAACGAATCGTGTGGGTGCAGCAAGGCATCGTTGACGCACCTGCGCGTCAGAGGATCGACTGTTCTGGCCTGATCGTTGCACCTGGGTTCATCGATATTCATACCCACTCGGATGCGGCGTTTCTTAAGGATTCAGGTGGCCAGAGTCAGATCACGCAAGGAGTCACGACCGAGATTGCCGGCAACTGCGGTCATAGCTGTGCACCTTGCGCCGACCCAATTTTGCTGAGGAAGCACCTTCTCGCGGTTCAAGATTCGACAGAGATCACCTGGAGGACGTTCGCCGAGTACCTCGACGTGCTACAGGCTACGCGTCCCGTATTAAACGTCGCTTCATACGTTGGCCACGGTACGGTTCGCCTTGCTGTTAAGGGAACAGCCAGTTCCGCAGCCGGTGCGGACGAACTCTCAGCGATGGGCAAGTATCTGCGCCAAGCTCTTGACGACGGCGCGATTGGTATTTCCACAGGGCTGGAGTACGCGCCAGGCATGCACGCGACCGCCGTGGAACTCTTGGAGGCAGGTGCGATTGCGGCGGAGTTCGACGTGGTGTACGCCAGTCACGTCCGCAACCGCGATTGGTTGATCGAAATGGGAGTCGGTGAAGCGCTCGGCATCGCTCGCACGACCAGGTCCAAACTCCAGCTGTCTCACATAGCTCCGAAATACGGCGCGCCGCAGGGCGCCGCGGATCGTCTGCTGCAGATGATGCGCTGGGCGCGCGAGGATGGCACCAATGTCGGATTCGATGTCATTCCCGATGAATGGGGGCCCACGAAAGTCATTGCGTCTCTCCCGACTTGGGCACTTGAGCTGCCAAGCGACGAACTGCGGGCTGTGCTGCGACCCGGACCTTCCCGTGCGCGCTTGCAGGAGAACGCATTTCCCAACTGGAAGTTGCTCACCGACCGCCGGTGGGACTGGCTGGTTCTCTACCATTGCGGAGCGAACCCGTCTTACATGGGAAAAACCATTCAGCAGATTGCCGTCGAGCGGCAATCCACGCCTTGGGATTGCATCTGCGATCTCCTCCTGGAAGAAGGCGCCGAGATGTCTCGCTTGATGTGGTGCGGACGGGTATCGAGCCAAGCAGACATTGACACATTGATCCGGCAGCCTGACTGCATGGTGATTTCCGATGGCGTGTCCGTCAGTGAAGTGGGCGCTTTGAAAGACCTGCGGTTCTCGCCGATCGCTTTCTCGTGGGCAGCGTCGTTCCTTCAGAACTACGTGAGAGATCAGCGCGTCCTG
>Ga0075364_10001016_pt1 | contig 14889 bp, 17 predicted proteins | sample EndMetdeltDD1764_FD_71517 | JGI IMG/M metagenome (GOLD analysis project Ga0075364, IMG submission 71517) | Populus endosphere microbial communities from Tennessee, USA - Endosphere MetaG P. deltoides DD176-4 | ecosystem: Host-associated > Plants > Roots > Endosphere | place: USA: Tennessee...
CACCCGAATGTCGCGGTCGAGATCGTCGCCGCGACCCGGCGCGCCACCCAGCAGCGCTCCGGTCTGGACGTCGAAGTCGTGGTCGGCGAGCCGAAAGTGCACCGCGCCAAAGCGATCCGGCTCGGCGACTACTGCCTCGGCCTCTACGGCGCGCGCGACTATCTGGCCGAAAACGGAACGCCGGCCAGCATCGCGGATCTCTCCCGCTACCCGCTGGTGTACTTCATCGACTCGATGCTTCAGGTCGACGACCTCGATGTGGCGACGAGCTTCGCGCCGGCCATGCGCGAATCCGTCACGTCCACCAACGTGTTCGTCCATGTCGAGGCGACGCGGGCCGCGGCGGGGATCGGTCTGCTGCCGTGCTTCATGTCCGACCGCCACGACGACCTCGTGCGGGTGCTGCCCGACGAGGTGGCTGTCCGGTTGACGTACTGGCTGGTCACGCGTGCCGAGACGTTGCGCAGACCCGAGGTTGCCGCGGTGGTGAACGCTATTCAGCAACGGATGACCGAGCAACGCGACGTCCTGTTGGGCGCCGGCTAGTTGAGCGCTTCCTCGATGGCGTTGCGAAGGTCGTCGGGTTGACGCAACCGGATCTCTTCACCGTTGACGAAGAACGTCGGTGTGCCACGGACGCCGAGCGCCTTGCCGTCGTCGAGGTCCACACGGATGCGTTGTGCGGTGGCAGGATCGTTGTAGGCGGCATCGAACGCGGTCATGTCCAGTCCGAGTTCGCTTGCAAAGCCCCGGAATACGTCGTCGGCGGGAGTGCCCTTCTCACCCCACTCGGACTGTGTCTCGTACATCTTGTGATACATCGACTCGAGCTTGCCCTGCTGCGCGGCGGCCTCGACCGCGCGGGCCGCGCGCTCGGCGTTGAAGTGACCTGACAGCGGGAAGTACCGGAGCACGAACTCGACGCGGTCGCCGTAATCGGCCCGAAGCTGCTCGACGATCGGGTACGCGGCCTTGCAGCCCTCGCACTCGAAGTCGAGGAACTCGACGAAGGTCACCTTGGCGCCGGGGACATCGTTGAGTCGATGACTTTCCTCGCGGACCACCTGGGCGGACGCGGCGCTCGCAGGCTTCTCGTCCGACGTCCGACCCAGTAGAACGAACACCGCCGTCAGGGCGATCAGGGCGATCGCGGCCGTGGTGAGTAGGGCCCGGCCGGTGGGCGTTTTCAGCACAAGTTGTCTCCCATGATGCATTGACCTGCATCTACGTAGTAACTACGTAGGATAGTAATGCAACTGTTTCGACGAACGACGGGACAACACCATGCGGCGGTTCTGGTGGACGACAGCGACCGTGATGACCATTGCCGCGCTCGTCGTCGGTCTCGGCGCGTGCAGCAGCTCATCGCCGTCGCCGCCACCGCAGGCCATCGTCGACAAGGGGACGCCGTACGGCGACCTCCTGGTCCCGAAACTGCAGACGTCCGTCACCGACGGGGCCGTCGGCGTTGCCGTCGAATCACCGATCACGGTCAGCGCCGAAGACGGCGTCCTTGGTCCCGTGACCCTGGTCAACGCCGCGGGCCGGATGGTCGACGGCGAATTGAGTTCCGATGGCCTCACCTGGCGTTCCGCCGAGCCGCTGGGCTACAACAAGCAGTACACCCTGACCGCTGAAGCACTGGGTCTCGGCGGCGCGACGCGTAGCAACGCGACGTTCGAAACCCACTCACCGCAGAACCTGACGATGCCGTACGTGTTCCCCAAGGAGGGTGAAGTCGTCGGCGTCGGCCAACCCGTCGCCGTGCGTTTCGACGAGAACATCCCCGACCGCTTCGCCGCGCAGCAGGCGATCACCGTGAAGACCGATCCCCCGGTCGAGGGCGCCTTCTACTGGGTGAACAGTCGCGAAGTCCGCTGGCGCCCAGCCGAATACTGGAAGCCCGGAACAAAGGTCGACGTCAGCGTCAAGACCTACGGTGTCGACCTGGGCGAGGGACTGTTCGGTCAGGACGACGTGACGAGCCACTTCACGATCGGCGACGAGGTGATCGCGACCGCCGACGACACCACCAAGACGATGACGGTGCGAATCAACGGCGAAATCGTCAAGACGATGCCGATATCCATGGGCAAGAACAAGACTCCGACCGACAACGGCACCTACATCATCGGCGACCGCTACTACTTCCTCGTCATGGACTCGTCGACCTACGGTGTTCCGGTCAACTCACCCGACGGATACCGCACCGAGGTCAACTGGGCGACCCAGATGTCCTACAGCGGAATCTACGTCCACTCCGCCCCGTGGTCGGTTGGCAGCCAAGGTAATTCGAACGTCAGCCACGGATGTCTGAACGTCAGTCCGCAGAACGCGCAGTGGTTCTACGAGACCACCAAACGCGGCGACATCGTCGAAGTCGTCAACACCGTAGGCCCCACACTGTCCGGAGTCGACGGACTGGGCGACTGGAACATCCCCTGGGAACAGTGGAAGGCCGGAAACGCCGGCGTCTGACGGGTCCAGCCCTCAGTGATGGCACAGCACGTTGATGACTGCCGGAGCGCAAACGATCGCCGAAATCGTAGCCGACACCAAAAGCCGGTGACGCCAACGTGTTCCCGGCTGCGCGGGATCCGTCAACCGGGTCACGCGGGCGAGCACCGCGTTGGCGGCGACGGCTAGTCCTGGCGCCGGCGACGGCGCCGGTCCTGCCAGCATGATCATGCCCGCGATCAATGGCCGCGTACCGTGCCCGCGCGCGGCCGAATCGTCGGCACACATCTCCAGCAGATCGGCCACCTCGGCCGCGCCGCGGGTGAACAACGGCAGCAACGGCAGCGACGACGCCAGCGCCCGAAGCACCATCAGGACGTGGTGATGACGCCCGGCCAGATGGGCCTCTTCGTGTGCAAGCACCGCCGCGAGCTGTGAATCATCGAGCGTTTCCATCGCCGCGGACGTGACCACGATCGCGTGCGGCCGGCCCACCACGCAGTAGGCGGCAGGCCGCTCGGCAGTCACCACGAACACATCCGGCCGGCCCGTTGGCACGCCGACGATCCGGGCCGCGTGAGCGTGCTCGCGACTGCGCAGCCGCAACCCGAGGACGCCCCGGGTCACCTTCACCGTCACCACCGAGGACGCCACCAGACCGACGACGATGATCACCGCCATGCCCGCCGGACTCGGCGTCGCCGCGGGCAACCCGACGAGCTTGAGACAGAACTGCATCGCCGCGGTGTCCGAAATTCCCCGCACGCCCGCCGCGACCAGGATCGACACGGCGACCGCCCACGCCAGCAGCGCACCGGCGATGGCCGAGAGCCAGGCGGCGACACCGAGGCGCGGGCTCACGCCACGACGGGTGAGCCGGGACAGCAGCGGAGGAGACAACCAAGTCACCAGCGCGGCGTAGGCCAGGAGCAGGGTCGCGGCCGTCATCGACGTCGCTTCTCGGCGCCGGAGCGGCGCAGTGCCGCCTGCAGTTGGGCGGATTCCGACTCGGTCATCTGGTTGACGAAGAACGCCAGCACCGCTTCGGTGTCACCTCCGGCGTCGAAGGCCGCGCGCATCAGATTGGCCGATCGTTGCTCGCGCGTCATCGTCGGCCAGTACCGGTAGGCCTTGCCCTCGCGCTCCCGCTTCACCCAACCTTTGCGGTGCAGGTTGTCCAGCGTGGAAAGCACGGTCGTGTACGCAATCTGGCGCGCGTCGGAGAGTTCTTCGAAGACTTCGCGGACCGTCACACCGTCCTCGCGACCCCACACACGTTCCATGACGGTCGCCTCGAGGTCGCCGAATCCACGCTGCTGCATTACCTGTGAAGGGTAGTCGACCGCGCTAGCGTCGAGGTCATGCCGTTCATCGACCACCCGAAGGGCCGCGCGTACTACCGGCACTGGGCCGCGGCCGAACCGCGGGCCGCGGCCGTCTTCCTACACGGCTTCGGCGAACACACCGGGGTCTATCACCGCTACGGGTTCGCGCTCAACGCCGCGGGCATCGACCTGTGGGCCGTCGACCAGTTCGGCCACGGGCTCAGTCCCGGCGACCGCGGGGACTTCGGCTCGATCGAAGTCAGCTCGGATCTGGCCGACACCCTCACCGAACTCGTCGAAGGCGAACGGCCTGGCGTACCGCTGATCGCGCAGGGCCATTCGTTCGGTGCGGTGGTCACCCTGTTCCGGCTACTCGACCAACCCGACCGCTACCGGGCCGGGGTCATCTCCGGCGCACCCGTGGTGCCGATCCCCGAACTGCTCGATACCGACGCCACATTCGAACTCGAACCCGGGTGGCTGTCAGCGGACCCGTTCTATGTCGATTCGCTCGAGAACGACCCGCTGGCGTTCGTCGACGCCGACGGCACGTCGCTGGCCCGTGAGCTCGACAGGGCGTGGGACCGGTTCGGCGCGGATCTACCGAATCTGTCCGTACCGACGTTGGCGGTGCACGGCATCAACGATTCGATTGCGCCGGTGAGCGCCGTCCGCGCCTACGCCGAGCAGATCCCACCGCTGCAGATCACCGAGTTCGCCGGCGGTCGCCATGACATCCTCAACGAGACCATGCACCGCGAGGTGGCGCAGACGATCGTCGAGTTCGTGGAGCAGCACGTGGGGAGGGATTGACGTGGGGCCGGAGAACGATCCACCGCAGGAGGACGAGCCGTCGACTCCGGCTTCCGGCGGCAGCATGCGGTTTCAGGACCCCGCGACGGCGCGCCACCGCCCGCCCACCGTCGGCGAGCTGCGCGCCCGCGACAAGCACGAGCGCGAACGCAAAGCGGCTCAGCAAGCCGAGTTGGAAGCCGATCTCAAACGCCAAGAACGTAATCGAAAACTCAAGGGCGGCGCCGCGGTCGTCGGCGTCGTGGGCGTTGTCGCGGCGCTCGGCTACTGGGCGTTGTCACCGCGCACGTCGACGGCTCAGTGCGTCCAGGAGGACGCCAGCGGCGGTCCGGTCGTCGTGCCCGACAGCTACTGCAGTGGCCACGGGTCCGGCATGGGCGGGCTGTTCATCTACAACGGTCACCAGTACCGCTACTACTACGGCAGCAGCGGAAGCGTCGGGTCCAGGCCGTACGGGGGCACCACGATCAAGCCAAGGGGCGACACCATCAAGACGTCCGATGGCAGCACGATCCAGCGCGGCGGTTTCGGTACCAGGTTCAGCGGCAGCGGCGGCGGCTAGAGCGACGACTGGTGAAACGTGTCAGAACCGAGCGGCGGCCCAACTGGCAGTCGATCGTGGAGAACCAGGGCCTGATTTTCGGTACCCCCGCCCTCGATGCAGCCGGCGGGGACCGCGTCTACTGGGACGAGTCGGTGTACTACGAGTTCGAGATGGACGAAGTGCTCGCCATCGAGGCTGACGTCGAAACGCTGCACTCGATGTGTCTGAACGCCGTCGAACAGGTCGTGCTCATGGAGCGCTACGCGGACTTCGGCCTGCCGGAGTGGAGTTGGCAGCCGATCGCCGAGTCGTGGCGGCGCTCCGATCCCTACGTCTACGGTCGTTTCGACCTGCGCTATGACGCCCGCTCGCCGGCCAAGCTGCTGGAGTACAACGCCGACACCCCCACCACTCTGCTCGAATCTGCGGTCGTGCAGTGGCACTGGCTGCAGGACCGCTTCCCGGACTTCGATCAATGGAACTCGCTGCATGAACAGCTGGTCGACCGGTGGAAGACGTTACGAGAAGCCTTGCCCAGCAACGAACTTCACTTCACCTGGTCCGGCGCCGAACAAACTGGTGAAGACCAGATCACGACGACGTACATGCAGGAGACTGCCGCTGAGGCAGGATTCGAGACCATCGCGCTCGAGATCGAGAACCTCGGTTGGGATTCCGCGCTCGATCGGTTCGTGGACTTGGAAGCGGCGCCGATCGACGCGATTTTCAAGCTCTACCCGTGGGAGTGGGTCCTCGACGACCAATTCGGCCGTCACGCGGTATCGAGCCTGCCGCAGACGGCATGGGTCGAGCCGCTGTGGAAGACCATTCTGTCGAACAAGGCGATCTTGGCGATCCTGTGGGAGATGTATCCCGGACACCCGAATCTGTTGCCCGCGTACCTCGACGATCCGCACGAGCTCACCGAGTACGTCCGAAAACCCAAGCTCGGGCGCGAGGGCGGCAACATCACGATCGTCGGACCCGGTGTCGAAGTGGCGACCGGTGGCATCTATGGCGAAGAAGGCTTCGTCTACCAACTCTTCGATCCCCTGCCGCTCTTCGACGACATGCGACCGTCGTTGGGCACCTGGGTGGTCGGCGACTCGTCGGCGGGCCTCGGGATACGTGAGGCTCCCGGCCTGGTGACCAATGATCGTGCAGCTTTCGTCCCGCACCGAATCCCGTTGAACGAAGGAAATTGAGCATGACAACCACCGTGTTGGCGTTCGAACCGGACTTCTGGAACTCCGTCGGCCGCGGCGTCGGCGCCGTCTGGTTGTATGCCCTCGTCGGTCTGGTGCTGATGGTGATCGGCTTCTACGCCATCGACCTGACCACTCCCGGTCCTCTTCGCCAGATGGTCAGGGCGGGCAAGCCGAACGCCGTCGTCATCTCCGCGGCGGGCATCGTCAGCATGGCGTTCATCGTGGTGCTGGCGATCTATTCGTCGGGTGGCCGGCTGGCCGAGGGCCTCACCGCTGCGGCGATCTTCGGCTTCGTGGGGATTCTGGCGCAGGTGGTGATGATGCGTGTTGCGACGCTGGTACTCGGGGTCGATATGGCGGGCTGTCTGGAATCCGACCGCTTCTCCCACGAGTCGCTGATGGTCGCCGCCGCACAGTTTTCGCTCGGGCTCGTGGTCGCGGTCGCGATTCTCTGAGTAGAGTCAGCGCATGCTGACCCGGATATGCGTTGCCGCGCTCGCCGCCTGCGGCGCGGCGGTGTCCTTCGCCATCCCGGCATCCGCGCAGCCCGACCGTCCCCCGTGCGACCTCGCGCTTAGCTTCATCTGCAACATCATCCCGACGGCGCCGGACCTCGACCACAGCGTCGATCTGTCGACACAGGTACCGGTGGACCCGAACGCCCCGGATCCCGAACTGCAGCCGCCGCTCGACCCCTGTTCGGCGGGCTGTATCTAGAGCCAGGTGTCGTCGGTGGTGGCGGTGAGGAACGCCTCGAGATCATCACGCCAATGCGCCGGGGTGTTCTTGTCCGGCTCGATTCCGGTGTACTGCCCCTTGTAGAACAGCAGCGGCCGCGGCTTCTTGTGCGGCACGTCCGACAGCGAGTGCACGGCGCCGAACACCACCAGATGGTCGCCGCCGTCGTGCACCGAGTGCACCGTGCAGTCGATGTGCGCGAGCGTGTCCTTGATGATCGGCGATCCGAGTTTCGATAGATGCCAGTCGATTTCGCCGAACTTGTCCGGTTCCTTCGAGCCGAAGCGCGCCGAGACGTCCTTCTGCTTCTCGTGCAACACGTTGACGCAGAAGTGTCCGCTGGCCTCGATGGCCTTCCAGGAACGCGACACCTTCGTCGGGCAGAACAGCACAAGCGGTGGGTCCAGCGACAGCGCGGCGAACGACTGGCACGCGAACCCGACCGGCTCACCATCATGCACGGTGGTGATCACGGTGATACCGGTACAGAACTGCCCCAGCACATTTCGGAATGTGCGGGGGTCGATGGGCTCGGCCACTACTTGAAGCCGATGCTGAAGTCGTGGCCCCAGAGGCTGACGGCGGTGCTCTCCCTGGCGACCCAGTCGTCGTCCTCGACCGTGAGACCCTCACAACCGAATTCGACGTCGAACCCGCCGGGCGTCTTCATGTAGAACGAGAGCATCTTGTCGTTGACGTGCCTGCCCAGGGTCGCCGACATCGGGACCTTGCGCCGCAACGCGCGATCCAGGCACAGCCCGACGTCGTCGGCCTCGCCGACCTCGACCATGAGATGCACGATGCCGCTTGGTGTTTCACCGGGCATGAAGGCCAGGCTGTGGTGGCGCGGGTTGACGCCGAGGAAGCGCAGCCATGCGGGTGCACCGTCGGCCGGCCGACCGACGAGCTGAGGGGGCAACTTCATCGAGTCACGCAGGAAGAAGCCCAGCACGTCGCGGTAGAAGTGCAGCGTCTCGGCGTCGTCGCGGGTGGTCAGCACCACGTGACCGAGACCCTGTTCCTCGGTGACGAACTTGTGGCCGTACGGGCTGACGACGCGGCGGTGTTCCAGAGCGACGCCGTGGAAGACCTCGAGGCTGTTGCCGGACGGGTCGTCGAACATGATCATCTCGTCGACGCGGCGCTCGGCGAGGTCGGCGGCCGACGCCTCCTTGTAGGGCGTGCCCTCGATGTCGAGCCGGTTGCGGATCTCCTGCAGCGCCGCGGCATTGGCCGTCTCCCAGCCGGACTGCAGCAGGCGGTCGTGCTCGCCGGGGACGATGACCAGTCGCGCGGGGAACTCGTCCATGCGCAGGTACAGCGCGCCCTCGGTCTGACCGGATCCCTCGACCATGCCGAGAACTTTCAGGCCATACTCACGCCACGCTGCGACGTCGGTTGATTCGATGCGCAGATAGCCCAGTGACTTGATGCTCACGAGCTGCCCCCTTTCACGTACTGAGGAAATCGACAGTCAGCTTGTTGAACTCGTCGAACTTCTCCACCTGAGCCCAGTGTCCACACTGTCCGAACACGTGCAACTGGACCTTCGGAATCTGCTTGAGGGCCACCAGCGCACCGTCGAGCGGGTTCACCCTGTCCTCGCGGCCCCAGATCAGCAGGACCCGCTGACGCAGTTTGTGCACCTCACGCCACATCATGCCGAGCTCGAAGTCCGCACCCGCGAACGACTTACCCATCGCCTTGGTCGCCGCGATCGACTCGGGCTGGCTCGCGATCGCGAAGCGATCGTCGATCAGCTCGTCGGTGATGAGGCTCTGATCGAAGACCATGATGCGCAGGAACTTCTCGATGTTCTCGCGCGTCGGGTCGGCCGCGAACCTGCCGAGCAGCTTGACCCCCTCGGTGGGATCGGGCGCGAACAGGTTGACCGACAACCCGCCGGGACCCATCAGCACCAGCCGGCCGGCCCGCCTACCGTTGTCGAGCGCGAACCGCACCGCGGTGCCACCGCCGAGCGAATTCCCAACGAGGTCGGCGCTTTCGATGCCGAGATGGTCGAACAGATTCAGCAGTGCGGTCGCGCTGTAGCGGTTGTACTGCTCGTGCTCGGTGTGCTTGTCCGAATGGCCGTAGCCCGGCTGATCGACAGCGAGCACGTGGAAGTGCTGAGCCAGCACAGCGATGTTGCGCCCGAAGTTCGACCAGCTCGACGCGCCGGGGCCGCCGCCGTGCAGCAGCACGACGGTCTTCTCGTGACCGACACCCGCCTCGTGATAGTGCAGGCGCATGTCGTCGCGAACCTGCGCGTAACGCGAGGTCGATTCGAACGTGATCTCTTGCTGCTGCGCAGCTTCGGCGGCGAAAGAGGTCATCGGTCCTTCCAGTTAGACCATCGTGTCCTGCGGCGGCAGCCCGAAGGCCTCGTTGCCGAAGATCAGGTAGGCACGCTCGGGCTCGTTGGCGGCATGCACGCGACCGGCGTGCGCGTCACGCCAGAAGCGTTGCACCGGTTGATCGATGTTGAGCGCGGTGGCACCCGATGCCTCGAAGAGCAGATCGATCGATGCGATGGCGCGGGCTGTGGCACGCACCTGGTCGCGGCGTGCGCGGGCACGCAGTTCGAAGGGGATCTCCTGACCGGCCTGCAGCAGTGCGTACTCGTCGCTGACGTTGCCGATCAGCTGACGCCATGCGGCGTCGATGTCGCTGGCGGCCTCGGCGATACGCACCTTGGCGAACGGGTCGTCCTTGGACTTCTCGCCGGCGAACGCCGCACGCACGCGCTTGCCCTGATGCTCGACGTGCGCGTCGTAGGCGCCGTAGGCCATGCCGACGATGGGAGCCGAGATGGTCGTGGGATGCACCGTGCCCCAGGGCATCTTGTACACCGGCGCGGTGTTGTTCTGGAGCCCGCCGGCAGTGCGGTCGTTCATCGCCTTGTAGGACAGGAAGCGGTGGCGCGGCACGAACACGTCCTTGACCACCAGTGTGTTGCTCCCGGTGCCCTTGAGCCCCACCACATGCCACACGTCGTCGATCGCGTACTCGGTGCGTGGGATCAGGAAGCTGCCGAAGTCCACCGGCTTGCCGTCCTTGATCACCGGGCCGCCGACAAACGTCCAACTGGCGTGGTGCGATCCCGAGGACCAGTTCCACGAGCCGTTGACGATGTAGCCATCGCCGGCCTCGGTCACCACGCCGGCGCCCATCGGTGCGTACGACGATGAGATCCGCACGGACGGGTCGTCGCCCCAGACCTCGTCCTGGGCCTGCTGGTCGAACAGCGCGAGATGCCAGTTGTGCACACCGATGATCGAGCTGATCCAGCCGGTGGAACCGCAGGCGCTGGCCAGCCGGCGCACCGCCTCGTAGAACAGGGCCGGGTCACATTCCAGACCACCCCACTGCGAGGGCTGTAGCAGCTTGAAGAATCCGACCTCGTCGAGCTCGGCGACGGTCTCGTCGGGCACCTGCCGCAGATCCTCGGTGGCCTGCGCACGCTTTGCGATGAGCGGCAGCAGATCGTCGATGCCGGCTAGGACCGACTGCACGTCACGCTGTTCAATGGACGTCACTGGAATGCCTTCCGGGAGTATGGGCCTAGATGAAGATTAGAACACGTTACGATTTGTGTCGAGAAGGGCGTACCTGCGGGGGCTGGACCTGGGCACATGCATTTCTGTAACCTGTTCTAGTTATTGACGCCATGTTGACACACGAGGAAGGCGCAACGGTGACGGACGAGCCGCTCGGAAGCCACGTGCTCGAGCTGCAGCTGACCAATGTCGTCGAGGAGACCGCCGACGCGCGTTCGCTGGTATTCACCGTTCCCGACGGTGTCGACATTCCGGCCGACCGACTGCGCTACTCCCCCGGCCAGTTCCTGACACTGCGGGTGCCCAGCGACCGCACCGGCTCGGTCGCCCGCTGCTACTCACTGTGCAGTTCGCCCTTCACCGGCGACCCGTTGACGGTGACCGTCAAGCGCACCGCGGACGGATACGCGTCGAACTGGCTGTGCGACAACGCGCATGCCGGCATGAAGATGCACGTGCTCGCGCCGTCGGGCACGTTCGTGCCCAAGACTCTCGACACCGATTTCCTGCTGATGGGCGCCGGCAGCGGCATCACGCCGATGATGTCGATCTGCAAGTCGGCGCTGGCCGAGGGCAGCGGCAAGGTCGTGCTGATCTACGCCAATCAGGACGAGAACTCGGTGATCTTCGGCACCGCGCTGCAGGAGCTGGCCGCCAAATACCCCGACCGGCTGACCGTCGTGCACTGGCTCGTCAGCGTGCAGGGGCTGCCGAGCGCCGCGGCTCTGGCCGGGCTGGCCCAGCCATATGCCGGACACGACGCTTACATCTGCGGCCCGGGCCCCTTCATGGTCGCGGCCGAAGAAGCGCTCAAGTCCGTCGGCGCGGAACGCATCCACATCGAGGTGTTCAAGTCTCTGGATTCCGACCCGTTCGCGGCGGTCGTCATCGAGGAGGACGACAGCGACGAGGGCCCGGCCACAGCGATCGTCACGCTCGACGGCGAGAAGCATGAGGTCACCTGGCCGCGCAAGGCGAAGCTGCTCGACGTCCTGCTCGACAAGGGTCTCGATGCGCCGTTCTCGTGCCGCGAGGGCCACTGCGGAGCGTGCGCGGTCCTGAAGCAGAGCGGCGATGTCGAGATGGAAGTCAACGACGTCCTCGAGCAGTCCGACCTCGATGAAGGCCTGATCCTGGGGTGCCAGGCGGTGCCGAAGTCCGATTCGGTCGAAGTCACCTATGACGAGTGACGCACGGGCTAATATTCGCGCACCGAAGGGAGCATCTCTGTGATGAAGCGGTTGGTCGGCGCGTTCGTGGCGATGTCGGCAACCTGGCTGACGCTGGCATTCGTCACTCCGATGGCGACGTCATCGGCCGCCCTCGACACGGCGGACTCCTCGATTCCGGTCAACCCGGTGGACACACTCCAGATGCATGTGACCGCCAATTGCATTACGGCCGAAGCGAGATGCTTGTTCGACACCGTCGCGAACCTGCGCACCCCGACCGGCGTGATCGGGTTCCCCGGCGACCTGTACGCACGGCAGAACGTGACGCTGCGCACGATGGACCGCTCGGTCTACATCAACTCGAACGTCGCCACTCCGAACACCCGGATTTTCAAGTCGTTGACCGACAACGAGATCTCGACGGTCTACTTCGGTGGCGGACCGCCGGACCGGGTCAGCCTGCACGGCGTCGCGTGGCCCATCGACTCGTACACAGGCCGTCCCCGTACCGACGTCCCGCTGATCGTGTGCTCCTACATCCAGGTCGTGTACGCCGGCGTCAACCTCACGTCACCGAACGCCTGCGCCCAGGCAGCATTCAGCTAGAAATCGATGATTAGGGCGAACGCGCGCCGGGAATACGTGCCTGTGTAGTACTGGCAAGCGAGTACGCTTGATTTGGGTGGAGCAAAGTCTTCGGAGGTCATCGTGAGCTACACGGGATTCATCGATAACCTGGTTGGCGTGTGGGCCAAATCCGAGGCCTCCCCCTTCGATTCGAAGCTGCTGGACAAGTCCGTGCTTCGAGCCCTGAAGTTCGAACCGATCTGCCCCAACCCGTCCTGGGCCGGGCGACCCCGGGTCACGTCGCTGAGCAGCGAAGCGAGCGCGCGGCGCCGCCCATTGCCGCTCTAACGCGGCAGGCCCAGTAGACGCTCGCCGGCCATGGTGAGCAGAATCTGCTCCGTCCCGCCAGCGATCGTCAGACAGCGGGTGTTCAGGAAGTCGAACACGGTCTTGTTGTCGACGACTCCCGCACCTTCGGAGAGCTCCATCCGCAGCTCGGACAACGCCTGCCGGTATCGCACCCCGATCAACTTGCGCGCACTGGCCTGCGGGCCTGGATCTTGGCCTCCGACAGCCAATTCCGCGATCTTTTGATCAAGTAGCGAGCCGACCTGAGCCGCCAGGATCAGTGCACCGAGCTGGTGCTGGCCGGTCGAATCCAGGTCGAGATCGGCGACCTGACGCAACAACTCCTCCATCGGGTTGCCCAGCGCGGTGCCGTGCGCCATCGCCACCCGCTCGTTGGCAAGTGTCGTGCGCGCCAGCCGCCAGCCGTCGTTGACCGGCCCCACCACCATCTCGTCGGGCACGAAGACGTCGTCGAAGAACACCTCGTTGAACAGGTTGTCGCCGGTGATCTCGCGCAGCGGACGGATGTCGATACCCGCCGATTTCATGTCGACGAGGAAGTAGGTGATGCCCTTGTGCTTGGGGGCGTCGGGATCGGTACGGGCCAGGCACACGCCCCATGCCGCTTTGTGGGCCGCCGACGTCCACACCTTCTGTCCGGTGAGCTTCCAGCCCCCCTCGGCGCGAACGGCCTTGGTACGCAGCGCGGCCAGATCCGAGCCCGCACCGGGCTCGCTGAACAGCTGGCACCACAGGAATTCGCCGCGCAGCGTGGCGGGTACGAACTGCTGGATCTGCTCGGGAGAGCCGTGCTCGAGGATTGTGGGCACCGCCCACCAGCCGATCACCAGATCCGGCCGGACCACCTCGGCCTTGGCCAGTTCCTGATCGATGAGCAACTGTTCGGCAGGACCGGCCTCGCGGCCGTGCGGACGCGGCCAGTGCGGCGCCAGCAGTCCTGAATCAGCCAACGCCACCTGTCGCTTCTCGGCCGGCTGTGCGGCGACTTCCGCTACCGCAGAAGCGATTTCGGGGCGCAGATGCTCTACCGATTCGAGATCGATCTTCAGGTCGCGACGCACACCCTGCTGGGTGAGGGTCGCGACGCGGCGCAGCCATTTGTCGGCGCCGCCCAGGAAGTGCGAAATGCCGTAGGCGCGCCGCAGATACAGATGCGCGTCGTGTTCCCAGGTGATCCCGATACCGCCGAGCACCTGAATGCAGTCCTTGGCGTTGGCCTTCGCGGCGTCGATTCCGGCGGCGGCAGCCACCGCGACAGCGATGGAGAGCTGCTGCTCGTCGTCCTCGCTCACCGCCCTGGCCGCGTCGGCCGCGGCCACCGAAGCCTGCTCCGAACGCAGCAGCATCTCGGCGCACATGTGCTTGATGGCCTGGAAACTGCCGATCGGCTTGCCGAACTGCTCGCGCACCTTCGCGTACTCGGTCGCGGTCTGCAGCGTCCAGCGCGCCAGCCCCGCGGCCTCGGCCGCCAGGACCGTGGCAGCCACATCGGCGAAACGCTGAGGTGAGGCGGACAGCTTTGTCGCCGGTGCGGAGTCCAGCACGACCCGGGCCAGCGGCCGCGAGAAGTCGGTCGGGGTCAGCGATTCGACCGTGACGCCGTCGGCCGCCGCGTCGATCAGCACGACGGAGTCTCCGGCGGGCAGCACCAAGAACCCGGCCGGATCGGCGCCGAGCACGTACTCAGCGGTTCCGGAGGCTCTGGTGCCGTCGAATTCGACGTCGGCGGTCAGTGCGACGCCCGCAACCCGCTCGCCAGTGATCAGCAACTCCAGCACGTCGGTCTGCTCAACCAGCAGGGTGGCCAGCGCCGTGGTCGCGACCGGGCCGGGGACCAGGGCTGCGGCGGCCTCGTCGACCATCGCGCACAGATCCTCGACGGTGCCGTCAGCGCCGCCCTGCTCCTCGGACAGTGCGACGCCGAAGATGCCGAGCTCAGCCAAACCGTCGTAGGCTGTCCGCCAAGCGTCCAGCTGGCCTTCCTCGACCTTCCTGGCCGCCTCGGAGGCGCCGGACGCGGCTGCCCAGCTACGGACCAGTTCGCGCGCGGCAAACTGCTCGTCGGTCGTTGTGGCTGACACCGTCTGCTCCTAGCGTTTGGGCGAGAAGACCATGCTTCCCACTAGAACGTGTTCT
>Ga0075364_10001017_pt1 | contig 14886 bp, 12 predicted proteins | sample EndMetdeltDD1764_FD_71517 | JGI IMG/M metagenome (GOLD analysis project Ga0075364, IMG submission 71517) | Populus endosphere microbial communities from Tennessee, USA - Endosphere MetaG P. deltoides DD176-4 | ecosystem: Host-associated > Plants > Roots > Endosphere | place: USA: Tennessee...
GCGCCCGCGGGCGGATTGTGAGTCGTCACACGACCCAGATCCGCACCGTGGGCGCGGTTCCTGACACGGTTCGACGAGCCGGGTGCAACAGAACGGCCCCCAGCTGTGTCGTAGCAAGTGTGGACGTCGTGTGGCCTACCCTCGGGACCTGGGTGAGTGGCGACCAGGTGAGCCGGAGAACGTTCTTGGGTTTGTATCGAGCCCAGTTCGCGCACATGGTGCGCGTCGCGTGGTTGATCGTCGGTTCGTCCGCGCTCGCCGAAGACATCGTCCAGGATGCGTTCATCCGCGTCGCTGGCCGGTACGACTCGATCGAGCGGCCGGAGGCCTACCTGCGGACCGCGGTCGTGAACGGGTGCCGCAACGAGCTGCGCCGTTTGCGGCGGCTGTCCCCTGAGCCACCACCGGAGGAGCTGACAAGCGATCCTGAGTTGGCGACGATCTTCGACGCGCTGAGTTCGCTGAAGGATCGGCATCGGGCGGTGTTGGTGCTGCGCTACTTCGACGACCGCTCCGACGAAGACATCGCCGCACTGCTGGGTGTTCGCCGATCGACCGTGCGCAGTCTCGTTCGCCGATCGCTCGGAGCGTTGCGCGAGACATTGCAGGAGGAGGAGCGATGACGACTGACGACGAACTTGGCCGGCGCATTCGCCGGCTCGCCGAGGCGCTACCCGTGCAGATGCAGGAGCCGCCGGCGGCCACCACCGTCGCCCGGTCACCACGTCTGCACGTCGTGCGCCGTGTCGTGCTTGTCTCGAGCGCACTGGCCATTGTCGCCGTGACAGGCGCCGTCATCGCAACGCGCGACGGGTCGCGACCCTCGAGGATCGGCAGCGTGGCTCCATCGGAGCTCCCGACGACGAACGCGCCGATGACGACGAGCTCACCATCGACTGACGTCGCGACGACGCCATCGCCCCCGTCACCGACGACGGTCGCGGAGACAACGACCACCGTGCCCCCAGCCTCCGTGACAGCGCTCGAGTCCGTGACTGAGCCGGTGATCGACCTCGAGGGCTGCTCACCAACATGGGGTCGCGTCTATCCGGCGCGAATCATCGACGGCTTCTTCGCCCGGCACAGCTCGCTTCCGATCGCGTTTCAGGTCTTCGGCGATCCCAGGGGTTCTCTGGCGGAACCATTTGCAATGCTGATGCGGATCTTTGCTGACCAGCATCTGAACGAGGTGGCGGAGGGCTCATCGGGTTCGGTCGACATCAATGGATCGCACGGAGTCCTGCTGTGGCAGTCAGCAATAGGCCGCGCCACGCTCCATTGGTTGCTTCCTGACGGGAGCGAGGCATACCTGCGCTCGGACAGCCTCGACGGAGACGAGCTGCTCGCCCTGGCGCGATCGCTCGTGGCCCGGCCGACGGGTGCTGCAGTGCCCGGATTCGACCTTGCGGACGACCATGCCCCGACCATTGCCCTACTCGATCAGGAGTTCGGTTCGTTTCCCTCGGCAGCCGTCACGACATCTGAGTGTGGCCTATCCAACGGCGCGTACCTGCACGTCAGCATCATCACATCCGCCACGGTCGCCGCTGCTGCGACGATCCTCGATCGAGGTTTGCCGCCCCGGATCGCGCTGCGTCAACTCGACGACGGCCGGTTGATCTTCGTCTCGGGGTCCGTGAACGTGGCAGCATTCTTCGCCGGCGCAGTCGACCATGTGCGCCAAGCGACGGCAGCCGAATGGGCAACCATGACTGCCTATCCAACCCAGTTTGAGATCACCTCGGTGAGTCCTCCGATAGATACCGATGCCCAGTATCGGCTCGCAACTCGCACGTACGCGACGCCACAGGAAATGAGCGACGCGCTGATCGCCATCCTGCAAGAACGCGTCCCCGAGGCAGACGCCCCTGAGACCCACTTCACCACATACTCGCTGTACGGCACGTTCGCGTCGTTCGTCGTCAGCAAGAACGAACTCGACGACTCGGCGGTGGCCACTCGTTGGCTCGTGATGTACGAGCAGGATGGGAGCGGTCAGTATTCGGTCGGCGCGGTCTACCAAGCATTGCTGTGCCGAGACGGAACTGTCGTGACGCCCGACTCCGCGGTGTGCCCTTGACCGCTAGCTTCGTCGAGGGCGAGCCAATGCGCTGGACTCGCGGAATGGAGACGACGATGCGCCCGGGTGCTTTGAGCGGGATCGGCAACACGCCGTTGATCAGGCTTGCCAGCGTGGCGGGCCCCGAGGCCGGCGAGGTGTGGGTCAAGCTGGAGGGCGCCAACCCGACCGGGTCGTACAAGGACCGCATGGCCCTGGCGATGATCGAGGGTGCTGAGCGCCGTGGTGCGCTTGTACCGGGCCAGACGGTGGTCGAGTACACGGGCGGCTCGACCGGCAGCTCGCTCGCCTTCGTCTGCGCCGTCAAGGGCTATCCGTTGCGCATCGTGACGTCGAACGCGTTCGCGGTGGAGAAGCTGCGGACGATGGCTGCGTTCGGCGCGACGTTGGAGATCATCGACAGCCCGAACGGAATCCACCCCGGTCTGATTCCCTCATTGCAGGTGCGAGCACGGGAGATCGTCGAGCAGGACGGCGCCTTCCCGACCGATCAGTTCAACAACCGCGATGCACTCGACGGATACCGCGTGATCGGCGAGGAGATCCTCGATCAGCTCGACGGTCGCATCGATGCCGCGTGCATGTACGTCGGAGTCGGCGGCTGTTTCGTCGGAGTCACCGAGGCACTGCGCACCCGTTGGCCAGAGATGTTGCGCATCATCGTCGAGCCCGCCGAGTCAGCCGTCATCGCCGGCGGGCCTGCCGGAACGCATCGCATCGAGGGAGGCGGCGTCGGATTCGTCCCGCCACTCATCACGCCCGACACCTATGACCGCACGGACGCCGTCTCGACCGCCGACGCGTTCGCCATGGCCCGCACCGCGGCGACAACCGAGGGCGTGTGGACCGGACCCTCCGGCGGTGCCAACATCCTCGTCGCTGTGCGCCTCGCCCGCGAGCTGGGCCCGGGTTCGCGAGTCGTCACGATCCAACCCGACTCCGGCATGAAGTACCTCGCAAGCGACCTCTTCGCATCCTCAGCCTCATCGCAGTAGGACGGACGTTGGGTGGGATCTGATGCACCGGTGCATCAGAAGTCACCCAGAGCTCGTCACGCGTCGACCCGTCGCATTGCCTCCAGCGCCTCGGGCAGGGTGAACCTGCCGGCGTAGAGCGCCTTGCCGACGATGGCGCCCTCCACGGTGGCGCCCGCCCTGGCTGCCTCGGCCAGGAGGTTCAAGTCCCCGATGGTGGAGATCCCGCCCGAGGCGATGACTGGCGTCGTGGTGGCGCTCGTGACAGCCCGATAGAGCTCGACGTTCGGACCGCGCAACATGCCGTCCCTGCTCACGTCTGTGATGACGTAGCGAGCGCAGCCGTCCCGGTCCAGCCGCGCAACGGTCGCCCACAGGTCGCCGCCGTCGCGAGTCCAGCCCCGGGCCGCGAGTCGGTGCTGCGTCGAGCCGTCCGGATGCTCGCCGATGCGCACGTCGAGGCCGACCGCGACCAACTCACCATGCGCGGCGATCGCCCGCGCGCACCACGCCGGATCCTCCAGCGCGGCCGTGCCGATGACCGCCCGCGCACATCCTGTGGACAGCGCCCGCGCCAGCGTGGCGTCGTCGCGGATGCCGCCCGACAGCTGCACCTTGACATCCAGCTCCCCGAGAACGTCAGCGAGCAGCTCCGCGTTGGAGCCGCGACCGAACGCGGCATCGAGGTCGACCAGGTGGATCCACTCCGCCCCGTCGGCCTGCCACGCGAGCGCGGCGTCGCGGGGACTGCCGTAGCTGGTCTCGGTGCCGGCCTCGCCCTGGACGAGCCGAACGGCCTGACCCTCGGCCACGTCGACGGCTGGCAGCAACGTGAACGCCACGGCCGGCACCCTACTGAGTGACGTCCATGCTCTTGGCCTCGTTTCCAGCGCCAGTCGGCCGGTGAGGTCGAGCAACGTCCGGCGAGCCCTCGTCGACGGTGTGACGCGTGACCGGCCGACGTCCGCGAACCGCCCACGTGCCCGACGACGTACCACATGCAATCGCGCTCGATCGTCGAGCGCGCTCACGACACGGAGAAGCACATGCCGTCACGGCGCAAGAAGGTCAACCAGAAGCCAGGCGCGATTCTCATCGGATTGATGGGGGCGGGCGCCATCGTCACCGGTGGATTGCCGGGCGCGTCTCGCGCCGAGGCCGCGCCGCTGCCCTCCAGATCCGCCGCGGCCTCGACCAACCCGACCGCACTGTTCGCGCTCGGGGTGCTGACGATCGTCGGCGACAACCTCGACAACAACATCACAGTGAGTCGCGACGCTGCGGGCAAGGTGCTGATCAACGGTGGCGCCGTCAAGATCACCGGCGGCACGCCCACGGTCGCCAACACCCGCTCGATCTCGGTGCTCGGCGCGGGCGGCAACGACACGCTCGTGTTCGACGAGGCGTCGGGCGCGCTGCCGAGGGGCAACCTCATCGGTGGCGCCGGCAATGACACGCTCGTCGGCGGATCGGGCGCCGACAACCTGATCGGCCAGGCGGGCAACGACACGGTGCTCGGCAAGGGTGGGCAGGACCTGCTGTTCGGCGGTGCTGACAGCGATACGTTGACCGGCGGTGACGCCGACGACCAGGTCTTCGGTGAGGCCGGCGACGACCGGACGATCTGGAACCCGGGCGACGACACCGACTTGAACGAAGGCGGAGCCGGCAACGATGTCGTCGAGGTCAACGGAGGCAACGGAGCCGAGCAGTTCACGACCACCGCGAACGGGCCCCGCGTTCGCTTCGACCGGATCGTCCCTGCGCCGTTCTCGATCGACATCGGAACATCGGAATCCCTGACGCTGAACGCGAACGGCGGCGATGACACGTTCTCTGCCACCGGCAACCTCGCGACGTTGATCGCGATCACCGTCGACGGTGGTACGGGCAACGACACGCTGAGCGGGAGCAATGGCGCCGACACCTTGCGCGGCGGGCAGGGCAACGACTTCGTCGACGGACAGCAGGGCAATGATGTCGCGTTCCTCGGCAGCGAGGACGACACGTTCCAGTGGGATCCGGGCGACGGCAGCGATGTCGTCGAGGGTCAGGAAGGGAACGACACGATGGTGTTCAACGGCTCCAACATCAACGAGCTCTTCGACATCTCGGCCAACGGGTCGCGGGTGCGCTTCACGCGCAACGTCGGCGCGGTCACGATGGACATCGACGACATCGAGATCGTTGACCTGAACGCGGTCGGCGGTGCGGACACGTTCAACGTGAACGACCTCAGCGGCACCGATGTGACCGCCATCAACACCGACCTCGCCCTGCCCATCGGTGGCACCGGCGACGGGGCCGCCGACTCCGTCATCGTCAACGCCACGGCAGGCGACGACATCGCGGTGGTCGGAGCCAGCGGGTCCACCGCGCAGGTGGTCGGCCTCGCGACGTCGCTCTCGATCAGCGGCGCCGAGCCGGGCACGGACCGGGTCACATTGAACACGCTCGCCGGCAACGACGTCGTCGACGCATCGGGCGTGCAGGCCGGATCGGTGCTGATTTCGATGACCGGCGATCTCGGTGACGACGTGCTGATCGGCGGGGACGGCGACGACAACATCAGCGGCGGCGACGGTGACGACGTGCTCATCGGCGGCCCTGGCTTCGACACCCTCGACGGCGGCCCCGGCGACGACGTGCTCATCGACGGCGAAGTGGTGACCGACGGCCTGGTCGCCGGCCAGGAATGGCTCGAGGCGCACGCGAGCACCGTCGACGACACCACCGTGATCGCGTTCAGCGACAACGTGGTCGAGGTACCGGTTGCCGAGCTCGTCCCCGAGACGACCATCGTCCCCGAGGCCACCATCGCTCCCGAGGCCACCGATCCGAGCTGACGCCAGCTCGGGGTTCCCGCGCCCGCGGGTTGGAAGCCACCGGTTCCCGTGGATTTCGACCCGTGGGTGCGTCTCGATGACTGATCTGGGCTAGTCGATGAGTGCGTCGGAGCGGACACGTTCGCGCTCGGCTGCCTCGTGCGCGGGCAGCGCGCGGCCGAAGAGCTGAAGCGTCCGTTCGAGCCTGCCGATCACGTTCGGCTCCTGCGTGTACGCAAAGATCGCCGCGTGGCGCGGTCTCGACGACGCTGCCACCCTCGTGACCCGATGCAGCGAGTAGCGCCCGCGGAAGATCTGCATGTCGCCGGGCCGCAACGTGAGCGTGCGAACGTCCGCGGTGACTCCTTCGAGGACCGCCTGGATCGCGGCGAAGTTCTCGTCGTCGGCGGTGCGGATCATCGGCACGTACTCGAACAGGCCGCCGTCGTCGGCTTCGTCGATGAGCACCGTGACTGCGAAGTCGTTCGTGTCGAAGTGCCAGGTGAACTGCTGGCCGGGATCGAGGATGTTCGCGGTCAGACCTGCGAGCGGGTCTGCGTAGCAGTGCAGGTGCGGAACTTCGAGGCAGTCGGCGATGAACCGAGTCAGCTCGACGCTGCGGAAGAGCACATCCGTGGCGCAGCCACGCTCCCACGAGTCGCCGGGAATGAAACCGCTGGATCGCTCGATGAAGGTGTTGACCGGATGTCGCTCGGGATAGGCAGGATCTGCGTCGACGTGGAAGTAGGGATTGATGTTCTGCGTGGAGTAGTGGGTGGTGCCCTTGCGCTGAAGGATCTCGTCGTGCACCACGGCGATTGCGTCCGGCCGGAGCAGGTCGGCGACGACTGCACAACCGTCGGCGCGAAGTTGCTCGCGAGCGGCTTCGACCGCGGCGAGGTATCCCGTCGACGTGGGCCGATCGAGCGGGTAGCGGTCGAGATCGATCAGTTGGTCGAGTGCGGTCATCTCATTGCTCCCACGGTGGGGTCCAGTCTCCAGCCAGGCGCATGGAGAGGTTGGCGTCGTCCTCGATTCGCCGCGCGACGTGCAGCTCGGCGGCGCCGGATCCGTATCGGTCCGCGGCGACCTGGAACGCTCCGTGCGCAGCTTCGGTCATCGGCAGCGCGGCCCTGACGTTCTCGGCGAGGCCGGCAATCAGCGAGAGATCCTTGAGGCACAGGTCCAGGGAGAACGACGGGTCGTAGTGGCCCGCGAAGATGGACGGCGCGTCATGACGTGCGACGAAACTGTCACCGACGCTCGCGGTGATCGCACTCCACAGGGTGCCGAGCTCCACTCCGTTGGCGATGCCGACCGCAAAGCCCTCACCGATCGCCGCTGCAGCGACGAACCACAGTTGGTTGGTGACGAGCTTGACGACGTTGCCCGTGCCGAGGGGACCGCAGTGGATCACCAACCCGAGATGTTCGAGCACTGGTCGCGCGCGATCCACATCTGCGTCGGCGCCGCCGATGAACAACGTCAATCGACCGTTGCGCGCGCCATCGACGGCGCCTGTCACCGGTGAGTCCACCACGCGGACGTCGGCGGGTGCTTCGGCTGCCAGCTCGACGACGAGCTCCTTGCGATTGGTGGTCAGATCGACCCACATCGAACCCGGGCGCATGGCGGCCAGGGCGCCGCCGTCGCGCATCACCCGCTCCACGTGGTCGGGCCGCGGCAGCGAGGTGAGCAGCAGGTCGGCGCGACCAGCGCACGCGGCGGCAGACTCGGCCGGAGTCGCTCCACTGACTGTCGCCGCGGCCAGCGCTGCGGCGTCGATGTCGAAGGCGACCACGTCGTATCCGGCCTCGACCAAGCGGCGGCACATCGGCCCGCCCATGTTGCCGAGCCCGATGAAGCCGACACCTGGCCGCTCCCCGGGATGACTCGGACTCGTTTCCTCGGCCTCCATGGATCCCACATTGACCTGTGCGACAGAGCAGGTCAAATGGCTTGTTGCGCTGAACCGCGTCGGCGAATCGGCGTTATCGTCGAGTCGTCAGCAGTGGCTGGCCCAGAGCACGGGAGGTGTCATGACCGGAGTTCCACTTTCGCCGTCAGGAGCGTGGGCAGTCGACACGGGCCACACGCAGATCGGCTTCTCCATCCGACATCTCGGCATCTCGACGGTGCACGGCTTCTTCACGGAATACAGCGGTGAAGCCATCATCGGCGACGACCTCGATTCGTCGAGCATCGCCCTCTCAGCCAAGACGAGCTCCGTGAACACGGGAAACTCGTGGCGCGACGGACACCTCCAGGGTCCGGACTTCTTGGACTGCGAGAACCACCCGGAGATGTCGTTCGTGTCGACCTCACTCGTCGCAGCTGGCGACGGGTACACGCTCGAAGGCGACCTGACGATTCGTGGGGTGACGAAGCGAGTTCCGTTCTCGCTCGCGTTTCACGGCACTGACGTGTTCTCGGTCGACAACAAGACGCACGCCGGGTTCCTCGCCACGGCAACGATCCTTCGGTCCGAGTTCGGTGCCGGCTACGGCGTTCCCGTCGCGTCCGACGAAGTGCAGATCAGGATCGACGCGCAGTTGATCGAGCCCGAGCAAGCCTGACGCACGGAACGGGCTACGTGCCGGTGAGACGGGCGACGATGGGCGCGAAGTCCAGCGCCGCTCGGGCCTGGACCACCGTGTACGAGTAGCCCCATCGCTCGCGGCGCGCGTGGAGCCGATCCTCGATCTCGGACTCGGAGCCGATGAGCACGATCGGTGAACCGAGCACGTCATCGGCCGAAGCGCCGAAACGGGCGGTGAGCTTGTCGACCAGCGTCGACTTGTCGTTCATGACGGCCGCGGTGCCGAGCCAGGCGGTGAACTCGATCGAGTCGAAGCGGTCTCCGGCCGCCTCGCGGATCCAGTCGAACTTGGTGTCGATGCTCGGCGGCAGCGCGTCCTGGGCCGTCGCGACGTTGTCCCTGCCGGCCGCAGTCGTCGGATTGACGCCGATGATGTCGGCGGCGGTCGCGGCGAACGTCAGCAGCCGCTTGCCGCCACCGGCCACGATGATCGGGGGACCGCCAGGGCGATGCGGCTTCGGCGTGCCATCGAGGTCCTCGATCCGGTAGTGCTCGCCGCTGAACGTGAACGGACCGGGCCCGAACAGCCCGCGCAGGACGGCGACGTGTTCGATCAAGCGGTCGATTCGAACGCCCGGCCGATCCATGGGGATGCCCGAGCGCGAGTAGTCGAGCGGGTTGTATCCCGCGCCGAGTCCGACTTCGAGCCGCCCTTCCGACAACACATCGATCGACGCCAACTCGCGTGCAAGCACTGCCGGGTTGCGGAAGTCGCACGCGAAGACCATCGGCGCGACGACGAGCGAGGTCGTTGCCATCGCCGCCGCTGTCATCGCCACGAGGGGGCCGTAGCCCTCGTGCATGTGATCCGGCACGAACAGCGTCGAGTAGCCCAGCGCTTCGAGATGGCGGGCGGACTCGACCCACGTCATGCCCGGGAACGGATCCATCATCTCCACGCCGAACCGGAACCGGCGTGGGTGGGCAACGGCCACGGTCACTCCTTCGGTCCGACCTCGTGCATCGCGTCGAGGCGATCGGCGATGCTGACGAGCATCGCTTCGCGGTCGGGCATCACGCCGCCGGCCCCGTACATCGCGCCGCTGCGTGGCACTGGCGACGGCGGGTTCTTGGCGTACTCGATCGCCTCTGCGAGATCGTTGGCGAACGCCTCGCTGACGCCCGGTTGCGTATTCGGCCGGGTGACACAGAAGTGCAGCGCCGGCGGCGCTTGCAACCCGTTCATCCGCCAACCTCGTTTCGCCAACCCATCGTTGACGTGATAGATGTCGACCGCATCCGGACCATCTGGTGTGGTCTTGGGCGTTGCCCGAAACGCGACGTTGAACAGCGAGTCGCCGATCAGTGTCAACTCCGGGTGCGAGCGCACGGCCGCCTTGATCTCGCCGGCGGTGCGGAAGATGTCGGCGGCAATCCTCCGATAGCCGGCCTTGCCGAGGCTGAGCATCGATGCCCACGTCGCCGCGATCAACCCGCCGGACCGGCTGCCACCCATGCTCGGCGACGCATAGTTGCCGCCGGGCCAGCCGTCGACGATGCGGTACTGGTGGCGGCGCAGCGACTTCGGCCGGAACAGCAGTACCGAACTTCCCTTCAGCGTGTAGCCGTACTTGTGCGTGTCGGCCGAGATCGAGGTGACGCCCGGGACGCGGAAGTCGAAGGGAGGGACGGTGTATCCGAGGCTCTCACCCCAGGCGAGGATGAACCCGCCGAGGCAGCCGTCGACGTGCAGCCCGATGTTGTGCTCGAGCGCCAGCTGACCCAGAGCCGGTATCGGGTCGACGATGCCGTGTGGGTATGTGCCCGCGGACCCGACGAGGGCGACGGTGTTCGGGCCGATGTGCTCGCGGACGAAGTCGAGATCGACCACGTACTCGTCGGTGACCGGCGCCTTGATCGGCTCGATGCCGAAGTAGTGCATCGCCTTGTCATGGGCCGGGTGGGCTGTCACCGGCAGGATGATCTGGGGATGGTCGATGCCTTTCACGTCGCGGCCCCACTCCCGATAGGTGAGCATCGCGGTGACGAGGCTCTCCGTGCCGCCCGAGGTGACAAGGCCGTTGGTGTCTCCTTCGCTGAGCGCGTCGCCGTTGAGCATGTCGGAGGTCATCGCGATGATCTCCGCCTCCAGCTTGGTCGCACTGGGGTACATGTCGCGCTGCAACACGTTCGAGTGTGCGTAGAACTCATAGGCCTCGGTGAGGAACGCGTAGTGCTCATGATCACCGGAGTAGATCGATCCGCTCACTCGACCGGAGTCGCCCTTGGCGTCTTCCTCGGATGACATCTGGCGCAGCTCGTCGAGGATCTGCTCGCGGGGCACGCCCGTCTCCGGCATCGATTCGTGGACCTCGAACCGTCCCGCGTACGGGTGCATCGGCGAGGTCGGGCGCTTGCGCGTTGTCTCAGTGTGTGTGTCGGTCATGTTGATCTCTTCTCTGCTGATTTGAGTGCGTCGTAGAACGGCGCGGCGCGGTCGTGGAAGTCGACGAACGACTCGAGCGTCCGTTCGTACATGCGGGTGTTGTCCGAGTTCGGTTCGTGGATCTGCTCGGTCGCGAGCATCCCGGGAACGTCGTCGAGCGCGACTGTGCCGGTCTCGACGAGCGCGAGGAGCGCTGCACCGTGCGCGTTGGTGGTTCGCGAGTTGGCCAACCGGCGGACGGTGACGCCGAAGCAGTCGGCGAACACCTGCCCCCACAACGGCGAGCTGGCGCCTCCGCCGCCGAGGCGAACCTCGGTGTACGCCTGTTCGGCGAGCGCGGAGAAGTGCGGCAGCAACCACGCCGCGTTCATCGCGACCCCTTCGAGAACCGCGCGCGCCATGTCGACTCTGGACGTGTCCAACGTCAGGTTCACGAACCCACCGCGCATGCGGCGTTGGAACCCGGGCGCCATCGAGCCGACCAGCCACGGCAGGAACATCACGCCTCGAGCGCCCGGCGGCGCGCCGGCAGCGGCATCGAGCACGCGTTGATAGGCGTCGGCCGGCGCGGGCCCGCTGAGGCCGTCGTCGGGATAGACGACGTTGTTGACGAACACGTCGAGGGCCTTGCCGCCGATGCCGTTCTCGGCGACGAGGAAGTAGCGATCGGGCAGTGGGCTCGGCGCCGACGTCAAGCCGTGGGCCATGTCCTGCCGCTTGGAGTCGAGGTGGGTGACCATCACCGATGTCGTGCCGACGATCAGGCCACAGCTGCCAGAATCGATCGCACCGGTTCCCATCGCCGAGGTCACGCTGTCGATCGTGGCGCCAGTGACGATCGCTCCTGCCGAGACGCCGAGGTGCGCGGCGGCGGCCGCGGTGATCGCGCCACGGGGCGCACCGAGCGGCACCAGCATCGGCAGTTTGGCCGGGTCGAGTCCGGACATGCTCAACAGCTCGTCGCTGTACTCCGTCAGGCCCCACTTCCGGTTGTCGACCGACAGCATCGGGAACATCGTGTTCTGGGTCGCGGTCACCGTTCCCGTGAGGCGCGCGGCGAGGTAGTCCATCGGCTCGACGAACGCCGCCGCGGCCTCGTACACGTCGGGCATCTCGGCACGGAACACCGCGACATGACCGATGTCGTCGTTACCGGATGGTGCCATGCCGTGCACGTCGATCCACCGCGCGGCCTGTTCCGCTGTCGGGATCGCCGGGTTGTGCCGCCGGCCACGTTGATCCATCCACATGATCGCGTTCGCGAGCGGGCTGCCGTCAGCGGCAACGGGGACCGTCGACGTGTACTGGGCGGTGACGGCGACAAGACCGACGTCGTCCGAGGTGAATGGTGAGCTGTCGATCGCGCTGCGGGCGCAACGGCCGAGTGCCTCCCACCATCCGATGGGATCCTGCTCGACACCGCCGCCGGCGACCGCGATCATCGGCAACACCTCGCCGGCCGAGCCCAGCACCCGACCGGCGTCGTCGACGACGGCGACCTTGATCCCCGTGGTGCCGAGGTCGATCGCGAGCACGCCCGTCATGGCGCGACACCTGACTCGGCAATGGAGTCGACGAGCACCGCGCTGTCGTCGTCGCCCGGGAAATGGCAGGCAATCGCATGTGTGGGGGACGAGCCGTTGCGCGGGACGAGCGCCGGTTCTTCGGTTGCGCACCGCTCTTGCGCCCGCCAGCAGCGGGTGCGGAACCGGCATCCGCTCGGCGGATCGATCGGACTCGGCAGGTCGCCGGCGAGGACGATCCGCTTCCGCTGCTTCTCGACGGTTGGGTCGGGGATCGGCACAGCCGACAGCAGGGCGCGGGTGTACGGATGTTGCGGCGAGCGGTAGACCTCGTCGGCCTGGCCGGTCTCGACGATCTTGCCGAGGTACATCACCGACACCCGGTCGGCGAGCTGGCGGACGACCGCCAGGTCGTGGGCGATGAAGAGGTACGACAACCCGAGCCGCTCGCGGAGGTCGATCAGCAACCTCATGATCTCGGCCTGGATGCTGACGTCGAGCGCCGAGACCGGCTCGTCGAGCACGAGCAACGCCGGTGAGATCGCCAGCGCCCTGGCGATGCCGACGCGTTGGCGCTGCCCCCCGGAGAACTCGTGCGGGTACCGGTCGAGGTGCTCCGGGCGCAGCTGCACGAGGCCGAGCAGCTCCTCGACTCGGGCGCGCACGACCCCCGGCGGCTCGCCGTGCACCTCCAGCGGCTCGGACAGCAGACGGCGCACGGTGAGGCGAGGATGCAGCGACGCCTGCGGATCCTGGAACACGATCTGCATGTGACGGCGGGCCTTGCGCAACTCCCGCGCACCGAGCGACAGCAGGTCGAGACCGCGGAACTCGACCTCGCCGCTGGTCGGCTCGATCAGGCGCAGAATGCAGCGCCCGGTCGTCGACTTGCCGCACCCGGACTCGCCGACCAGCGCCATCGTCTCGCCCGGCTGCACGTCGAAGCTGACATCGCTCACCGCATGCACGACGGCGGAGCGGCCGAGCTCGCGGACACGGAACTCCTTGACGAGGTTGCGCACGCGCAGGATCGGCTGGCCGACCGAGTCCGCGGTCGCCGCGTCCGTGGAGGTCGACGCGGTCATGTGCTCACCCTCGTCACCCTCGTCAGCACCGAGCATGCGGCCATCGTCTCACCGTGCGGGGCGAGCACCGGTTCGACCTCCAGGCAGCTCGGTTCGACGTACTTGCACCGGGGCGAGAACGGACAGCCGATCGGCAACGACTGCGGCGTCACCGGCACTCCGGGAATCGACGCCTGCACCTCGTGACGCACGTCGAGCCGCGGGAGACACTCCAACAGACCCCGGGTGTACGGATGGCCGGGGTCGTTGAACAGCGGATCGACCGCTCCGGTCTCGACCACCTTGCCCGCGTACATCACCGCGACCCGATCGGTCGCGCCGGCAACCACACCGAGGTCGTGGGTGATGAGGATCAGCGCGAGGTGATGCTGGGCGCGCAGGTCGCTGAGCAGCTCCATGATCTGGGCCTGCACCGTGACATCGAGCGCAGTGGTCGGCTCGTCAGCGATCAGCACCTCGGGATAGTTGGCGATCGCCATCGCGATCATCACCCGTTGGCGCATGCCACCCGACAGTTCGTGCGGATACGAATCGCAGCGGCGCGCCGGCTGGGAGATCGCGACCTGATCGAGCAGTTCGATCGCACGCGCCCGCGCCGCGGCCCTCGACAGATCTGGCTGGTGGCTGCGCATCACCAGCGACAGTTGCTTGCCGATCGTCAACACGGGGTTGAGCGATGTCATCGGGTCCTGGAAGATCATGGACACCTTCGAGCCGCGGATCATCCGCAGCGCGGCCGGGTCGAGGCCCACGAGTTCGGTGCCGCGGTAGCGGGCCGAGCCGGTTACGGCCGCGCCGTTGAGCATCCCGAGGAGCGCGAGCATCGTCACGCTCTTCCCCGAGCCCGATTCGCCGACGACTGCCAGGGCCTCACCCGGGTACACATCGAGGTTGATGCCACGCACGGCCGGCACGGGCCCGCTCGGCGTCGAGAACGTGACGCGCAGATCGTTGATCTGGAGGATCGGCTCGAGCGCGTCGGTCATCGCGTCGACTCCTTCACGTCGAACGAGTCGCGCAGCGCATCACCGACGAAGTTGAATGCGAGGACGACGAGCAGGATCGCGATGCCGGGCGCGGCCGCGATCCACCACTGGTAGAAGTTGGTGGCACCCTCGGTGATCATCGCTCCCCATTCCGGTGAGGGTGGACGAGCGCCGAGGCCGATGAAGCTGAGCTGGGCGACGAGCAGAACAACTTGGCCGAAGTCCATCGTCGAGTTGACGAGCACCGGCGTGTACGACATCGGCAGGATGTAACGGCGCAGGATCAGCCACCGTGACGCGCCGATCGCCCACGCCGACTCGACGTACTCGCGTTGGCGGACCGCGATCACTTGGGCCCGCAACAGCCGCGCGTAGATCGGCCACCAGACGAGCACCATCGCGATCATCGCATTGCGGATGCCCGGCCC
>Ga0075364_10001018_pt1 | contig 14885 bp, 11 predicted proteins | sample EndMetdeltDD1764_FD_71517 | JGI IMG/M metagenome (GOLD analysis project Ga0075364, IMG submission 71517) | Populus endosphere microbial communities from Tennessee, USA - Endosphere MetaG P. deltoides DD176-4 | ecosystem: Host-associated > Plants > Roots > Endosphere | place: USA: Tennessee...
CTGTTGCCCCTGGCTGGCACGGTGGGTATCCACGTTGCTAAAACACCACAGTCGAAGCCGGAAATTCCTGAGGTGCCCGGTGCCTACCACATGGTAGATGACGACGAGGAGGAAGCAGTCAGTATGGCTGTCGGCGCCACAGCTGTAGACAAAGAGCTGGACAAGTCACGTCCCATCAGCGAATACGCCAAGCCAGTCGGCCCAGCAGCAGCAATGGCCGCCGAAGATGATGCCCCTATCGAGTTTGATAACGACGCCCCAGTGCCCGCTTCACTCACGCCTGGTGCTGCTGCATCTAAGTCTGCCGCCAAAAAAGACCGGAAGTTCAAGATCCCCGATTTCAATAAATTCCGCGTATGGATAGTGCTTGGCTCTCTGGGCCTCGTAGGTCTTATCGTATTGTGGTACCTGGCATTTGTTGTAATGCCACGGGCTACCATAACGATCAAGACTGACAGTAGCGCTATCGATGTTACTACTGACCTGACCTTGAGCACCGAAGCAACGGAACCGAACATAGACGCAGCTGTCCTGCCCTCAACCGCACAGCAAACCCAGAAGACAAGCACCCAAAACGCCCAAGCTACCGGTGAAGAGAACCGTGGTAAGACAGCATCAGGTGAAGTAAGGATCGTTAACTGTACCGCCGGTGACGCAGTAACGATTCCAGCTGGAACCGGTGTGACATCCAAGGGTCTCACCTATATAACCCAAGCTGAGGCTACTATGCCCGTTGGTTCGCCAAGTTGTAACGACCCTGCTCCTGGCTTTACGTCCACAGTCGTGCAGGTCGAGGCAATCAGTGCAGGCAAGAAGTTCAATATCGGGCCGAGTGACTTTACGGTCGCAGGCTACACAGAAGTGACACGTGCAAGCTCCGAGGATGGCATCGCGGGGGGAACCGACGATATTGTTAAGATTTTGAGCCAATCCGATATTGATGGTGCAAAGCAGAAGCTGAGCGAACAGGATACCGAAGCGGTCCAGCAGGAGTTAATCGCGTCACTGAAGAGCCAGGATCTATATCCAGTCGATGGCAGTTTCAACGCGGGTACTCCTCAGACGACTGCAAACGCCAAGGCTGGCGACGAAGTAACCTCAGTAACAGTAACCCAAAAGACTACTTACACTATGCAGGGTGTTAAGGAAGACGACCTGAAGCGGCTTATTGCCAACCAGGTGGGCGATAAAATTGATCCTGACACACAAACGATCCTTGACTATGGCCTTGATGACGCCACCTTCCAGTTGCAGAATACACAGGACGGGATGACTTTGATCTCTATCCAGACTACTGTAATCGCCGGCTCTGACCTTGACCTCGATAAGATCAAGGAAGAGGTCGCGGGCCAGAAAGCCAATGACGCCAAAGAATCCATTTCTAAATATCCTGGTGTCACCGAAGTTAACGTCGATTACAGCCCATTCTGGGTCTCCTCAATCCCAAGCAAGACGAGCAAGATTACTGTAACGGTGGAGAAACCCTCGACTAACGATGCCGACTAGTCATGGAACAATACTGGCTCTCGACGTAGGAGGCCGCCGTATTGGCGTGGCCGCCGCTAATGTTATGGCACGCATTGCTCATCCGCTCACCACTGTTGAGAACAATGACGACACAGCAACGGTATTGTTCAAGATTGCTGAGGATGAAGGTGCGGTAGGGCTGGTTGTTGGTTTGCCGCGTAATTTAAGCGGTGAGGAAACGGAGCAGACCAGGACCGTGCAGGCTTTCGTGGATTCATTGCAGCAACACACCAGCATCCCGGTATATTGGCAGGATGAGGCGGTTACCTCCAAGAAGGCAGAAGCCGAACTGATTGAGCGTAAGAAGCCGTATGCTAAAGGCGACATCGATGCTTTGGCAGCTACGTACATCCTTGAGGACTTCCTGCAGGAACACCCGGAGGTCTGTTCATGAAATACACCGCCCGTGAAGCGCGCCGCGTCTGGCCGCGCCGATTACTCATCGTTGCCGGAATAGGCATCCTGCTCCTTGTAGCTGCTACTGCAACCGTACGGTATGTCTATAATCAGAACCTTAAGCCAGTGAGTACGAGCACTGTTGTCAAGTCAATCGAAATCAAAGACGGAGCTACCGCCGAAGAGATAGCGGCACAGTTAGAAGAAGCTAAACTAATCCGAAGTGCCTGGGCATTTAAGCTGTACATCAGCAGCAAAGAGGTTCGAAACGCACTGCAGGCTGGTATATATGAGCTGACGCCGAGTCAGGGTATTCCTGAAATCGTCGCCCAATTAACGCATGGCAAGATTGCAACCAATCTGGTCACGCTCTTGCCTGGGCAGCGTCTCGATCAGATAAGGAACCGGCTAAAACAAGAGGGATTTAAAGATAGCGAAGTGACCAGCTCGCTCAACCCAGCCAATTATCAGGGGCACCCTGCACTGGTTGATAAGCCACCGGCAGCCTCCCTTGAAGGCTACCTGTACCCAGATTCATACCAGAAGACCGGTACAACTGACGCTTCATTTATCATAAGCGCTGCTTTGGATGAAATGGAGGACAAACTTACTCCGGACATCCGGTCAGCGTTTGCAAGGCAGGGACTAAGCACCTATGAAGGAATTATTTTGGCATCAATCGTCGAAAAGGAAGTTTCGAACCAGGGAGATCGCAACCAGGTTGCCCAAGTGTTCCTGAAACGTCTCAAAATTGACATGGCGTTGCAATCTGACGCGACTGCCTCCTACGGTGCTATTCTGGATGGTAAGCCAGCGTCGTCGAGTTATGATTCACCCTACAACACCTATCTGCATAAGGGTCTACCCCCTACACCTATCAGTAACGTATCCGAAAGTTCTCTCAAGGCTGTGGCGTTCCCAGCGAATACTGACTGGATATACTTTGTGTCAGGGGACGATGGTACTACGCACTTTGCAAAGACGCTTGACGTTCACGAGTCAAATGTACAGCAATATTGCACAGAATTGTGCGGCCGCTAACAGGGGTGGCAGCTTGCTATGAGGTTGCAAAAAACAATGCCTACGCTATACTTATGGTTGTAGCACGAGAGGCTTTTGTTTGCCGTACTATTGATCGTGCTATCTTCAGCCACTGAGCGCAGGAGTATGAATATTAGTCAATCAACACCTAAAGCAGTACCATTACGAGCCCGGATCGACCAGTCCGAAGGCTTGGTCGTGCGTGCACGAAAACAGATCATCCGTCTTGTAACCCAGCGGCGGTTTGTCCGCTATGGTTTGCTGGCACTGAACGTAGTGCTGTTAGGCGGCATTGTTTGGTTTGTTGCACAGAGTTCTCCTGGGAGCACTGCTTCTAAGACGCAACTGTCGTCTTCGGTTGCGGCAGCCCCAAGCGACCCCCTTGATCAATTGTCTTCAGCCGACATTGCAGTTAACCTGGCCCGCATGGCAGATCTGCCTGAGTCTATTGCTGTCATTAACCAGGCGGACAGTGTTAGGACAGAACTTGCTGCACCCCCTGCGTACACCAGCGTGCTTCCTAAACCGCAGGTAGTTGCCACCACCCTTAAAGGGCGAGGCGGCATCAAGAGCTATGTCGTCCAAGCGGGCGATACAGTTCCCAAGATCGCTGCTAAGTTCAACGTGACCTCCGACAGTGTGCGCTGGTCCAACAGCCTGTCGAGCGGTGATGGTATAGAAGTCGGTAAAGTGCTCTTTATTCCTCCAGTCAACGGTATTGTTTATACAGTCCAATCCGGAGATACACCTGAGAGCCTGGCCCAGAAGTACCGCGCCAACAAAGAACAGATTATCGCTTACAACGATGCCGAGCTAAGCGGCTTGCGCGTCGGTGATAAGATTATTATTCCAAACGGCCAGCAGCCCGTAACGGTTGCGCGCAGTTCATACTATGGTTTCTCATGGGGGACCACCGCAGTCTATGGCTTTAACGGGTACGACCCCGGTTTCTGTACGTGGTATGTTGCCAACAAGCGTATCGAAATCGGCCGGCCACTGCCTGCTAACCTGGGCAATGCCTATACTTGGGACGACCGAGCCCGTATGGCTGGATTTACCGTAGTGTACGGAAAAGCAATTAAGGGCGCAGCAGTTGTCACTGATACCAATAGCAATCCCGGCCACGTTGCGTATGTCGAAGAAGTGCTTTCAGACGGCAGTGTACGAATCAGCGAAATGAATAAAAACTGGGTACGTTTCCAAGTAACATCACGAACCATGAGTGCCTCCGAGGCAGCGGGCTACAACTACATTTATTAGTTAAGTGATAGCGTCCGTGGTAAGCTCTAAGAAGTTATATGTTTGTTGACAAGGCAGTAGTTACAATTAAAGCAGGTGATGGCGGCAACGGCGCGATCAGTTTTCGTCATGAAAAATACATCGATAAAGGTGGACCGGATGGCGGCGATGGCGGCGATGGCGGCGATGTTATTTTTGTAGCCAGCCGCAATGAAAACACGCTTGTTAACTTCAGATTCCAAAAAGAACTTGTGGCCGAGGCTGGATCTGCTGGCGGTAAGCGCCGCAAGCACGGTCGGAGTGCAGCTGATTTATTGGTGAAAGTGCCTGTAGGCACAATGATCCTTAACAGCGACGGGGCTTTGCTGGCTGATCTGTCCAAGGACGAACAGCAAGCCGTTATTGCCAAAGGCGGTAAGGGCGGGTTCGGAAACGCACACTTTATATCTTCCCGCAGGCAGGCTCCCCGCATCGCCGAAAAAGGCGAACGAGGTGACGCAATGGACATCCAGCTTGAGCTGAAGATGATTGCCGACGTGGGCTTGGTGGGGCTGCCAAATGCCGGTAAGTCAACGCTGCTCAGCGTTATTAGTAACGCACGGCCTGAGATCGCCAACTATCCGTTCACAACCCTCACCCCTAACCTGGGCGTGGTTGACGTTGACGGCGAAAGCAGTGTGCTTGTTGCCGATATCCCTGGACTGATCGAAGGCGCTGCCGAGGGCAAGGGCCTGGGCGACGAATTTTTGCGCCACGTGGAACGCACCGCCGTTTTACTGCACATGATCGATGTGTATCAGGAAGATGTCGTGGACGCCTACCAGACTATCCAGTCGGAGCTGGCTGCCTACAAAGTCGACCTAACAGACCGCCCGCAAATCATTGTACTGACCAAAATCGAGGGCATCGACCAAGAAATGATCAATGACCAGATGGCAAAACTCAAAAAAGTAATCCCCAAAGACGCACTGCTTATGGCTATTTCTGCACAGTCAAAGCAAGGTATCCCTGAGTTATTACGAGTCGTCCGCAAGACCGTCGAAGCTGCTCGTGCCGTGCAGGCCGAGGAAGAAGTCGTCGAATCTGACATACCCGTGCTGATGTTGGCGGGTGTTGATGAAGATACCTGGACCGTGACTAAAGAGGATAATGTGTTCATTGTGAGGGGGCGCAAAATCGAACGGTTTGCCGGGCGCACACATTTTGACAGCGACGAAGGACTTGAACGCCTGCGCGATATTATGCGCAAAATGGGTATAATGCATCAATTAGTGCGACAGGGAATTAACGCTGGCGATACCATCCGAATAGGCGACGCTGGCGAAATGACCTATTAGTAGTATGCGGGGTGTGAATTGCACCAGCACATGATAGACTGGGGAATATGAATCCTCGGGCGAGTTTTTTCTTCTACGATCTGGAAACCAGTGGCATTGGCGCTCACCAAGCTCGAATCATGCAGTTTGCCGGCAGGCGAACGGATCTCGATCTTAATCCGATTGGTGAGCCGGTCAACCTGCTTATCAAGATTACCGAAGACACGCTACCCGACCCGGATGCTATCCTGATAACTGGCATTACTCCCCAGGCTACGATTGCTGACGGCATAACCGAAGCCGAATTTTTACGGCAATTTGCCGACGAGATTGCCACGCCCGGCACTATTTTTGTAGGCTTTAATACAGTTCGTTTTGACGATGAGTTTGTGCGTTGCCTGCATTATCGCAACTTTTACGACCCGTATGAATGGCAATGGCAGGATCAGCGATCCCGGTGGGATTTGCTGGATGTCGTCCGCATGACCCGTGCATTGCGCCCGCAGGGGATTGAATGGCCTTTCGATGTCACTGGCAAGGCTACGAACCGTTTGGAATTGCTCACCGCGCTGAACAAACTTGATCACTCCCACGCCCATGATGCGCTGAGCGACGTTGACGCTACCATTGCTGTTGCCCGGCTGATCCGCAACAAACAACAAAAGCTATTCGATTTTCTGCTCAGCATGCGCGATAAGCGTAAGGTTGCCGAACTGGTCGAAAAGGGTGAGCCATTTGTTTACACCAGCGGTAAATATCCCGCCGAGTACGAAAAGACAACAGTGGCATTTACGATTTGTCCAAATCCGTCCCGTCAGGGAAGTGCATTCGTGTACGACTTGCGCGTTGACCCTGCCCAATACGCCAATAAGACCGCAGAGCAGTTAGCTGAATTGTGGCGCTGGAAGAAAGATGCCGATGAGCCCCGGCTCCCCGTGAAGCAGCTCAGCTACAATAAGTGTCCGGCAGTAGCGCCGATGGGTGTACTCGACGAAGCCAGCCAAAAACGCCTGGGCATTGATTTGCAACAGATCAGCCGACACCTGGCTGCTCTAAAGCAGATGCCCGATTTCGAAGAGCGTCTTTGCAAAGCCTGGGATATTCTGGAGCGCGGACGCGAGCAGGCAACTCTCGTGAACACTGAGCAGGACGTGGACGCCGCCATGTATGACGGCTTCTTTGGCCCACAGGATAAGCAGACCTTACGCGTGGTGCGTGCCGCACGGCCTGAAGAACTCGGTGATCTAGGTCTTGAATTTAAAGACCAGCGCCTGAATGCATTGCTGCCGCTTTACAAAGCACGCAATTACCCCAAGGTGTTAACGGCTGAAGAGCGCGAAGCGTGGGAGAAATTTTGTGAACAACGCTTACTGAGCGGTGGCCCGCATAGCCGCATGGCCCGGTTCTTTAGCCGCTTGCAGGAAATCGCAGCCCGTGATGATCTGACTGGTCACCAGCAGTATCTCCTCGAAGAATTGCGGCTATACGCTGAAAGTATTATGCCAGCGAGTGCGGATATGTAGCCTTTCTGCTCATCCATAACAAGTTAAGCGATATATACCAGGCCCGAAAACGATGCGTACGATAACTCAGCAGAATACCACAGATACTGCCGAGTATACTCAGCAATGTAATCCAAAATGAAAATGATATTTGCAAGTGGGTGCCCGGAATAAGACCGAGCACGATAAGTTCGTACACGTCGCTTTCCCCTCCTCGTTTTTATAGATAATTATTAGTATATTTGCACACTGTTGATTAACGGTCAAATAAATTATATTACGCTTATGTTTGCCAACCGTACTACAGAGGAGCGCAAACTGTTATTTTTACCCAGTGTGGTGTAAGCTTGCTAATAATGACAGGCAAAAATAAAAGCAGAATCCTATGGGTAGCCAGTGCGCTTGCGATCGTTATTTCGCTTGGCTTGCTGGCCTACTTCAACCGGGAACATCTGACCGTTTTTACCGATACTGACCGCGCCAAAGAAGTAATCGAAAATGCCGGACCGTGGGGGCCGCTGGTGTTCATCGCCATGCAGATTGCCCAGGTATTTTTTGCCCCCATTCCCGGTCAGGTTACCGGTTTTGCGGGTGGCTATTTATTCGGCACGGGCCTCGGCACGCTCTACACCATAATTGGCGCTACTATCGGCTTTACATTGATTTTCATGCTTTCACGCAAGCTCGGACGCCCCTTCGTCGGCAAATTTGTGAATAAGAAGACCATGGAGAAGTTCGACTACGTTGCCGACAGCAACGGCCCGTTCGTGCTTTTCCTCATCTTCCTGTTACCGGTTTTCCCGGATGATCTTATTTGCTACTTGGCTGGCCTTACTAAGATCCCAATCCGCACACTGATACTTATCTCATTGGCAGGCCGCTTGCCCGGGTATCTGGTTTTGAGCTTTACCGGGAACGGCACGGCCGACGGTAACATACAGATGGTAGCGATTATCATTGGCGTATTAATGGTGCTCTCGGCATTCGCATTCTGGAAACGGAAGCAGCTTGAGGCGTTTGTGAAACGCATTTCAGAGAAGAACGCAAAAAGGTAAACAAGCTGTAAGACGGCTATTACGCCATAAATCAGCATAATTTGGTATAATACCTGTCTTATGCAAGGCCCGGAGAACCATGGTGCCAACAGCGATCCAACGCTGCTACATTTAGCTGAAATAATCAGTACTCTTGGTGGCAGCTCGATAGCCCCTGGCCAGCAACAAAGTTTTGGTTCAGAGGCTGTTGCGGCCGCAGCCGAAATAGCCCCGCGCGCTAATCTCGCTGCAATGCTTGCCGAGGACCACGCGGCTATACTGAACGACATCGACCCCCAACGTCCCGACGGTGAGGTGATTAAGGCTGCGCAGCGTGCAACTGTTGCACTCATACGTGCGGCTGCCGCGGTGGGCGATATGGCCGCTGTGGATAAGCATATCGAGCGTCTGGCAGCACAGCGGCAGCAATACGGGAAGGCTGCTGAGGGTGCTATAAATGGCTATCTGGTGGCAGCCGTCGTTGGCAGCGAGCAAGCGGAGCAATTATTGCGCGCTGAATTAAGCGCTGAAGAGTACCAATTCAAAAAATCCCGACCTGACAGTAGGTGGATGAGCCCTTACACCTCGCCTATATTAAAGCGCGTCGTGGAGGCGTGTGTTGAAAGCGATATGCCCGCCGATGCATGGATTGATGAATACGCAGGTATTGGCATGCGAAGATGGGCAGCGTACGCCAACTATCTTGTCCATGCCTATGAAAATCCGGCGTTTACGACCGAACAGCGGCGCGCTATCGAGCAGATGGTAGCGTCCTTCATGACCACTGATATGCCGTACAGGCATATAAACGAGTTAGTCCCCAGCCTGCTGAACTATACCGATGACCCCGATGCCCGCAGAGAAATGGTGAATCGATATATCATTTCATTGGGCTATTCCAACATTGATGAGAGTTGGGCCTTGGGTCTGGAAAAGGTCTACGGGCTTATTGTCCTTGAGCCTGATTTGTCTGATGATGCCGAAGCGCTGGGCCATATACCCACTATTTTGGCCGCAGCAGATAGTGAGATGGATAGGCCTACGGAAGGACGATGGAAAATTGACCAGCTTGTGGCTGACGGTGTCCCGCCCCAAGAGGTCATTGAGCGGCTCGACCTTTTTATAGGGGAAGAGGTAGCAACTGGTGACAGGCGGTCGATAAGCTTTAAGCGTGACATGTGGCTCGGCGATTACGCCGCAAGTTACGCAAGACGCGGCGACTTTGAAACTGCCCGGACGCTCCTCGGTGCCATTAGTACTACAGCCGAATATAATCGGGCGGCCGGCAATTGTCTGAAGTACTGCAATGATGGGCAGGGCCCAGCGGGCCTGCAACCGAATGAAATGGAGCTGATGGTCAGCCCTGCCCGCGGTATACCGTATATGATATATGAGGCACAGCAGAATAATGACCCACAGGTTATTGCCGACGTACTGGTATCGCTTGCAGCTGATACTGCTGAGCCAAGAGAACCTCGTGCTAAAGACGCGATAGCTTCCTGGATACCTAGTATCATGGGCGGCCCTGTGGCGGAAGTCGCGTATGAGACACTGCTTGATAGCAGCAGCGAGTACTATCGTGATGCAACCATCAAGCGTGCATTCTATGATGCTAAAGACAAGCATCCGGCGCATGCTTTGGCATTGGCTCAGCGGCTTCTGGTGACGCTACGGCAAGGCTCACCAGATCGTAACAAACCGCTAATCTGGCACTTTTCCGATGAGGCGGTACGCTTGGGCGACAAAGAAGAACTGAGAATCCAGCAAGAAGCTCTGGCCTTGCTTGAGCCAGGGGCGGGGCGCGCCCGAGAGATTGCATTGCTACTCAGAAATGCACCTAGATAAATAACTTGAATCATATAATTCCCCAGATAAGGGGTGGAAAAATTGTTGTTTTACGTCTATAATGAGTCAGCTTAAGGTGAGGCAAAACATGGCTGACAACATTGTAGTTAGAGGTGCCAAAGAGCACAATTTAAAGAACATCGATGTAACACTGCCGCGCAACAAACTCGTGGTAATTACAGGGTTGTCTGGATCAGGCAAGTCCAGCCTTGCTTTTGATACGATTTACGCCGAAGGACAGCGCCGCTACGTTGAAAGCCTCAGCAGCTATGCGCGCCAGTTTCTGGGCTTGATGGAAAAACCGGAGGTAGAGCAGATTGATGGTCTGTCGCCGGCAATCTCTATCGACCAGAAGTCCACCAGCCGCAACCCGCGCAGTACGGTAGCAACGGTTACTGAAATTTATGATTATTTGCGCCTGCTGTTCGCGCGCATCGGTACGCCGCATTGTCCAATTTGCGGCAAATCGGTTACCCGTCAGACTACAGCTAATATTATTGATAAGATCGCCAAGCTGCCTGAAGGTGCACGTTTGATGGTATTGTCGCCGGTTGTGACCGACAAAAAAGGTGCATTCGAGCATATTCCTGAGCAATACATGCGCGCCGGTTTTGCTCGTGCCCGCGTAGACGGCGTAGTCTACGCATTGGACGAGTTCCCGCTGCTGGATAAAAACTATAAACACTCCATCGAAATTGTCATCGATCGTTTAGTTAATGATGAAGAGAGCCGCACACGTCTAGCGCAATCTGTTGAGCAAGCGCTAGAAGCTGCTGACGGCAAAATCCGAGTTGTAGATGCCGACCACAACGAAGAGTACCAGTACAGTCTGATGTATGCATGTATCGACCATCCGGATGTCGCAATCCCCGAACTTGAACCACGCACCTTTAGCTTCAATAGCCCTCACGGTGCCTGCCCGGTATGTACCGGTCTTGGCTCACGGCTGGAAGTCGATCCGGAGCTGGTAATCCCGAACGGCCGTTTGACTATTGCCGAAGGCGCCATCCGCCCCTTCAACCGAGTGAACGCCGACGCCTGGTACATGAAGAAAATGGCTGCGGTTGCCGACCGTTACAAATTCAGTTTGCATGTGCCAACCGGTGAACTCACCAAGGATCAGCTGGATAAGTTACTGTATGGCACTGGTAATGAGCGATACACGGTAGCGCTTGGTGGCGGCCGCCGTTTTGAGACGACCTACGAGGGAGTTATTCCTAATCTGGAACGCCGGCATAAAGAAACAGACAGTGACTTCATCCGCCACGACATTGAGCGCTTCATGCAGGAAAAGCCATGCTACGCCTGCAAAGGCCAGCGTCTGAAGCCGGAAGTGCTGGCAATCACGGTAGCTGACATGTCCATTATGGATATCTGTCAGCTGTCCATTGATGAAGCAGTTGAGTTTTTGGAGGGCATACAATTCACCGACAAAGAGATGCACATCGCCCATCAGATTCTTAAAGAGATCTGCGCCCGTCTGACATTCCTGCAGGACGTCGGTTTGAACTATCTCAACTTGTTAAGGGGCGCCACAACACTATCGGGTGGCGAGGCTCAGCGTATCCGTCTGGCCACGCAGATTGGATCCGGCTTGCAGGGCGTGCTGTATGTATTAGATGAGCCAAGCATCGGTCTGCATCAGCGTGACAATGACCGCCTTATCCGCACGCTTAAGCACCTGCGCGACCTTGGAAATACGGTAATCGTCGTTGAACACGATGAGGATACTATCCGCACTGCTGACTACTTGCTGGATATCGGACCGGGTGCGGGTATACATGGTGGCTATGTAGTCGCTCAAGGTACGCCTGCGGAGGTGTCAGCCAACCCTAAAAGTGTAACCGGGGGCTACTTGTCGGGAACGCTTAAAATTGCCGTCCCGAAGAAGCGCCGCAAAGGCAACGGTAAGTCGATATTGATCCGTGGTGCCCGTGAGAACAACCTGCGGAATGTCGATGTGGAAATACCGCTCGGCAAGATGGTGGTAGTCAGCGGCGTCTCCGGTTCAGGCAAGTCCAGTCTGATTAACGATATCCTGGCTAAGGAATTACAGGCCCGCCTGATGCGCGCCAATACGGTACCCGGCAAACATGACGACATCGAGGGCATCAAGCAGCTCGATAAGGCGATTATCATCGACCAATCACCAATCGGCCGCACACCACGCTCGAACCCGGCAACGTACACCGGCTTATTTACGCCAATCCGCGAATTATTTGCCAGCACCCCCGAAGCAAAGCTCCGCGGGTATAGCCCCGGGCGATTCAGCTTTAATGTCAAAGGTGGCCGCTGCGAGAACTGTGCTGGTGATGGCATCATCAAGATCGAAATGCATTTCCTGCCAGATGTATACGTGCCTTGCGAAGTATGTCACGGCAAGCGCTACAACCGTGAAGCGCTGGAGATCCACTACAAAGGCAAGACCATTAGCGACGTGCTGGGGATGAACTGCGAGCAGGCACTGGAGTTCTTTGAAAACATTCCATCGATTGCCCGCAAGCTGCAAACCATGGTGGACGTCGGTTTGAGCTACATCGCGCTGGGTCAGTCTGCTACCACATTGTCTGGCGGTGAAGCGCAGCGCATCAAGCTGGCTACCGAGCTTTCACGCCGTCCAACCGGTCGCACGCTCTACATTCTGGATGAACCGACCACAGGGCTGCACATGGCCGACGTTGATAAGCTGTTAAACGTGCTGCATGCTTTGGTGGATACGGGCAACAGCATGGTAGTTATCGAGCACAACCTTGATGTCATCAAGTCAGCAGACCACATCATCGATATGGGTCCAGAAGGCGGTTCGGGCGGCGGCCAGATAGTTGCGACAGGCACGCCTGAACAAATAGCTAAGGTGACCGAGAGCCACACCGGCCAATTCCTCAAGCGAATGCTATAAGTTATTAGTTTTTAGGTGCTGGGCGATTGAAGATCCGGCGAAGCTTTTTGGCGAGGAGTGCGCGGGCTGACGGTTCGCGTAGGATATGGTAGAGCGGTGAAACGAGGGTAATGCCCATTGCGATGAGGATAATCGGCAGGATTAAGTGGTCAATCTCGATGCCACGGTCTTCCAGGAACGCACCGCCGAAGTAGCCGATATAAGTGATGCCAGCAGTCCATAACAAGCCACCTGCCAGGTTGTAGAAGAAGAAGCGACGGTACTTCATTTTGCCGACGCCGGCTACAATTGGGGCAAAAGTGCGGACAATAGGAACGAATCGGGCAATCACGATAGTGAGCGGCCCGTATTTTTCGTAAAACTGTTCGGCCCGCTGTAAATTGTCCTGGTGAAAGAGGATAGAATCCGGCTTATTGAATATACGACGTCCGACACGCTTACCGAACATGTAACCCACGTTGTCGCCCAGGACTGCGGACGCAAAGAGCACTAGGATCATAAGGTGGACGTTCCAGGTAATAACACCTTCGTGTGTCAGCAGTCCCGCCGTAAACAGGAGCGTATCGCCAGGCAAAAAGAAGCCGATGAGCAGCCCTGATTCAGCAAAAATAATCGAAGCGACCCCAAGGACGCCGAACGTTGCGATAACGTCCTCAAGACTGATTCCGAATAACATGACCCCATTGTATCACGATGGAGGTCATGAGACGGCCGCATCTAGGGGTGGTCTCCAGATTAGCGAACATGATAATGGTATACTAGAAGAGGATGGGCAATATCAGAAATGGCCAAAAGAAAGGGATATATGGAAGAAATTTCACTAGAGTTGGAAAAACGCGAAGTTACCGGCAAGGCCGTCAAGCATTTACGTGCGGAGGGCCAAGTACCGGCTGTTATACACGACCACGGTAAACCGTCGCTCATCGTGGCAGGACCTTACGTCGCAATGCTGAAAGCATACCAGCGCGCAGGCCGTCACCACCCGGTCCAGTTAAAGGCTGGCGGCAAGCAATTCACAGCACTTATCAAGACCGCCGAGTTCAGCCCCAAGAAGCATGAGCTGCGCCATGTCGTATTCAATGCTGTTAAGGCTAACGAGAAGGTTACGGCGTCAGTACCTGTTCGCGTCAAGCTTGACGAGGGCAATGACTCGACGCCTGCTGAGCGCGCCAGCTTAGTTGTGCTGAATCAGATTGATGAAGTAGAAATCGAAGCAGTACCAAGTAAGCTTCCTGAAGTTCTGGAATTTGACGGCGAGAAGCTCGTTGAAGTAGGAGATCAGGTAACGGTTGCTGATCTGGTTGTGCCAGACGGTGTTGTCGTTAAGACCGACCCTGCCCACCCACTGGCTACGGTATTCGAGCCAGCAGCCTTGCAGGCAGCTAACGATGCTGTAGGTGGTGACGATGAAGCTACATCCGAAGCAGCCGCTGAAGGCGAGGCCGAGGGCGCAGGTGACGCTGCCAAAGGTAGCGAAGGCGCAGGTGGTTCAGCTGATGCCGAACCCGCCAAGGGCTAACCCGAAGATTACTCTTCGATAAACCCGCCCGACTGATGGGCCCATAGCTTAGCATAAATACCCTTTTTACGAAGGAGCTCGGCATGGGCCCCTTGTTCTGCAATACGGCCTTCGTCCAAGACGATAATCCGGTCCATATGCTGGATCGTGCTCAACCGGTGTGCAATTACGATTGCAGTCCGGTTTTTCATTAACTCGCGCAAGGCATCCTGGATCAGCTTTTCACTTTCACTGTCCAATGCACTGGTCGCTTCGTCCAGGACTAGAATTGGCGCGTCCTTGATGATAGCCCGGGCTATAGCAATGCGTTGCCGCTGGCCGCCGCTCAATTTAACGCCTCGTTCACCAACCATGGTTTCGTAGCCCTCGGGCAGCTTCATAATGAATTCATGTGCATGGGCCTTCTTGGCGGCGGCGATAACCTCGTCGTCGGAGGCATTAAGCTTGCCATAACGGATATTTTCCCGGATTGAACGATGGAACATCGCGGGTTCCTGGGGAACGTAGGCGATGCCCAATCGGATATCTCTGAGTCGTGCCTGGGTAACATTTTGTCCGTCGATAAGC
>Ga0075364_10001019_pt1 | contig 14877 bp, 12 predicted proteins | sample EndMetdeltDD1764_FD_71517 | JGI IMG/M metagenome (GOLD analysis project Ga0075364, IMG submission 71517) | Populus endosphere microbial communities from Tennessee, USA - Endosphere MetaG P. deltoides DD176-4 | ecosystem: Host-associated > Plants > Roots > Endosphere | place: USA: Tennessee...
TCGGTGCCCTGGGTGAAGGTTTCGTCGTGCAGGGCGGTCAGCATGGCTTCGGTGCCCAGCTCGCGGGCAATCGGCATCAGCCGGGTGAATGTCGTGCGCAGATGATCGACCAGCCGCTGACGTTCTCCCGCTGGCGTGACGTAGTTCCCCTGCACACCAAAACGGCAGGCCTGAAACGCGTTGCTGCGATAGGGCAGCCAGATGCCCTGCCCAGGCTCGCGCTCGCGCATGACCATCACCGACAGCGCCTGCACGAAGGCAGCCAACTGGCACGCCCGTTCCACCGTCAGGGGCGTATCGCACACCCGCAATTCGACCGTGCCGAAATCTGGCTTGGGGCGAATATCCCAATACAGATCCTTGATGGACTCGGCGAGACCGAACTCGTAGAGCTGCAGCACATGCGCTTCGAAGCCGTACCAGTCGCGGATATCGGCAGGCATGTGCCCGGAGAGCGGAAAACTGTTGACCGCATTCAGGCGCGAGCAGGCAAACAGGGTGTCGACGCCTTCCGAATAGGGCGAAGATGCCGAGAGCGCGATCAGGTGGGGGACATACGGCGACAACCGCCGCGTCAGGGCGATCGCTTCATCTCCCGTTTTCACGCCGATGTGGATATGCTGGCCGAACACGGTGAACTGGCGGGCCAGATAGCCGTACATTTCGGCCAGGTACTGGAAACGTGGCGATTCGGAAATGTCGCGTTCCTGCCAGCGCATGAAAGGGTGCGCACCGCCGCCGCACACCGACACGCCGATGGCGTCGGCCGCCTGGCCCAGCACATCGCGCATCTGGCGCATTTCGGCCTGCAGCGCCATGGGGTCGGCATGCACCGACGAATTCAGTTCGATCATGGACCGGGTGATTTCAGGCTTGATGCGATCGGCCATGGGGTGATCGCCGATCTGCGCCAGAAGCTCTTCGGCGGCCGAGGTCAGATCACAACTTACGGGATCCACCAGTTGAAGCTCCAGCTCGATGCCCAGCGTATGGGCCTCGGAAGGACTGAAAATAATCTGGCTCATGGCGATCTCCTTAGCGTGTCTGCCGGTGTCTCTTTTTATGCCGTCCGGTTGAGCAACGTTCGTGCCCTCCAGCGCAGGTTGGCCCTATTGTGAACGCCTAAAGCGGACGGAATGTGACAGAAACGTGAGGTTTTCCCCTATCCAGCGCGCAGCCGACCGGGGAGATCAGGGATATCCCTCAGCGCCGCCAGAAGGTGGGGGTGAGCAGTATCAGCACCGTGAAAAATTCCAGCCGTCCGATCAGCATCGCAAAAATGCAGACCCACGCCTGAAAATCGGTCAGGGCGGAGAAGCTGCCCATGGGACCGAACCGGCCCAGTGCAGGGCCGGTATTGTTGACCGTGGCCAGCACGGCAGAGAAGGCTTCTTCCGGGGGCAACCCCGTGCCCAGCATGATGGCCGTCAGGATGAGGATGGACGCCCCGTACACCATCATGAAGGCGGCCACCGAAGACAGCACGCGCGGGTCGACCACTCGCCCGTTGATGCGCACCGGGCTGACCGCGTGGGGGTGCAGCATGGTGACGAGTTCGGCACGCACCTGCTTGATCAGCAGCACGACGCGGATCATCTTGATCCCACCCCCGGTCGACCCGGCCGAAGTGGCGAATCCGGATAGCACCAGCAGGAACACCGGAATGCCCAGGGGCCACAGCGTGTAGTCGGTGTTGGCGTAACCCGTGGTGGTGGCTACCGAAATGGTGGTGAACACACCAAAGCGCAGTGCCGCCCAGGGCTCGGGATACACACCGGCAACATAAAGCCCCAACGAGACGAGCAGGCCGGTGACGGCCAGCGCCACCAGGTAGGGCACCGCTTCGGGACAGCGCAGGTACGCCATGGGACTGCGGTAGCGCCAGGCGGTGAAATGGGTGGCGAAATTGATGCCGGCGATGACCATGAACACCATGGCGACGATTTCGACCTGAAGGGAGTCGAAATAGGCGAATCCTTCATCCTTGGTGGAAAACCCGCCCAGGCCCATGGTCGTGGCCATGTGGCACCAGGCTTCGAACCAGGACAGGCCCGCCGCCCGATAGGCCAGGAAACACAGCAATGACAGGCCCACGTACACGGCATACAGCGCTTTGGCCGTGCTGGCGATGCGAGGCGTCAATCGATCGTCTTTCATCGGGCCGGGCGTCTCGGCCCTGAACACCTGATGCCCCCCTACACCCAATAGCGGCAGAATGGCCACGGCCAGCACCAGGATCCCCATACCGCCCACCCACACCAGCGTGGCGCGCCACAGGTTGATCGACATGGGCAGATCGTCCAGCCCGGTCAGGATGGTCGCGCCGGTGGTCGTCAAGCCGGACATGGACTCGAAATAGGCATCCGTGAACGAGAGCGGGATGCCGGCACGGTCGAAATAAATCAGGAACGGAATACTGGCCAGCAAGGGCAAGCCCAGCCACACCAGCGTCACCAGTGGAAATCCGTCACGGGGTCGCAGCTCGGCACGAAAGCGGCGAGTGGCGACCCAGAGGACGGCGCCGATGCCCAGCGCAATCAGGAATCCATCGATGAAGGCGTCCTCGGCGCCATCGGCATTCACCAGCGCCATGATCGTGGGCAATGCCATGGTGGATGCGAACAGCATCATGGTCAGACCGACCACATTGGCGATGGCGAGCAGGCGTTTCATGGCGTCAGAAGAAAGAGGCAGTGACCTGGAACAGCTTTTCAACGCGCGCCATCTGCTGGCGTGTCGGAACGAAAACGATCACGTGATCGTCGGCTTCAATCTCGGTGTTGGCATCCGGCATGATGATCTCATCCCCCCTGACCAGCGCCCCGATGGACGCGCCCTGGGGTAAGCGGATCTCGCCGACCCGCCGGCCCACCACCTTGGAGGTCTTGCGATCGCCATGCGCAATGGCCTCGACCGCCTCGGCCACGCCCTGGCGCAGCCGATGCGCCACCACCACGTCGCCGCGCCGGACGTGGCGCAAAAGTTCGCTCATCGTGGCCTGCGAGGGCGAGACGGCAATATCGATATGGCTGCCCTGCATGAGCTCGCCATAGGCCATGCGATTGATCAGCGCAATCACTTTGCGCGCACCCAGGCGCTTGGCCAGCAGCGAGGACATGATGTTGTCCTCGTCGTCGCTGGTCAGCGCGATCCAGGTGTCCATGTCCTCGATGTTCTCGCGCGTGAGCAGCGCTTCGTCGGTGCCGCTGCCATGCAGCACCAGCACGTTGTTGGGCAGTTGAGTGGACAGGAATTCGCAACGTGCCGCGTCGCGCTCGATCAGGCGCACGCTGTAGTTGTCTTCGGCAAGCTTGCGGGCCAAGCGCATGCCGATGTTGCCGCCCCCGGCAATCATGATGCGCCTGACGGATTTTTCGGCCACGCGCAACTGGCGAATGGCCCGTCGGGCGTGCCGGGTATCGACAATCAGCACCACTTCGTCGCCCGGCAGAATGACCGTGCCCGAACCCGCCTGCACCGCACGGCCGTCGCGCACGACGTCCACCACCCGTGCCGACACGTCCGGCCAGGCTTCGCGCAAGGAATCGAGCGAGTGGTTCGCCATGGGGCTGCCCGCGCCGACACGCACCGTCAGCACGCTGACCCGACCGCTGGCAAACTCGACCACCTGAAGGGCTTCGGGAAACTCGATCAGGCTGTGCAGGTAATTGGTGACGCTGCGCTCGGGGCTGATGACCGCATCCACGCAGAAGCCGTTCTCGCCCAGAAGCTCGGCGTGTTCGGCAAATTCGGCAGATCGCACCCGCGCAATGCGCCGGGGCACGTTGAACATGACGCGTGCGATCTTGCAGGCCACCAGATTTGCCGAATCGCGCGCGGCACAGGCAATGAACAGGTCGGCATCTTCGATGCCGGCGGCCTTCAGAACCGAGACCTGGGTACCGTCACCATGCACCACACGCAGATCGAAACGCTCCTGGAGGTAACGCAACCCTTCAGCCTGGGTGTCGATGACCGTGATGTCGTTCTGCTCGGAGACCAGGTTTTCAGCCACACTGGTGCCGACCCGACCCGCACCCAGGATCAGGATTTTCATGTGCTGCGCTTGCGCGCCGATTCAATACCCAACTGCTTGAGCTTGCGATAAAGGTGCGTGCGCTCAAGTCCGGTTTTTTCCGACACACGGGTCATGCTGTGGTTTTCGCGGCCCAGGTGGTATTCGAAGTAGATGCGCTCGAATTCGTCGCGCGCATCGCGCAGCGGCTGATCGAGGGTGATGGGGCTGAGCAGGCCGTTGTTGGCACCGAGGTTGATGGGCTCGGGCACGGCAACGGCGGGAGGGGCGGAGGCCGGCAGGCCCGTGGACGACTGGCTGGCCAGCGGGCCACCTGCGGCAAAGGAAGACTGACCATAAGGCACATCGCTGGGCCCGGCCACCCGCATGCCGCCCACGCTGGCACCTGCATCGCGCCCGGGCAGACCGGTGGCACCGACCTGGGGCTGCGGCGAGCGCCCGCGTGCCAACCCCGACGAAATGGTCTTGAGCAGACGCTGCAGCGTGATGGGTTTCTCTAGAAAATCGATGGCGCCGATGCGCGTGGCTTCCACAGCGGTGTCGATGGTGGCGTGCCCACTCATCATGATCACGGGCATATCGAGCAGACCCTGCGAACCCCACTCCTTGAGCAGGCTCACGCCATCGGTATCCGGCATCCAGATATCCAGCAGAACCAGATCCGGCCTGGAACGCAGGCGGGCGCTGCGCGCCTGTGCCGCGTTTTCGGCAAGCTCGATCGTGTGTCCTTCATCGTAGAGGATCTCCGATAGCAACTCGCGTATGCCGATTTCGTCATCAACCACCAGAATTCTGGCCATAGCGTTTTCCACCTATTGCGTAGCAGCATTATCCTTATCTTGCCCGATGGCGTCCAGCGCATCGGGCGAAGCCAGTCGGGTCATCAGGATCGATACGCGAGCCCCGCCTTCCTTGCGATTGGCGAGGTCGATACGACCCCCGTGCTCTTCCACTATCTTGCGCACGATAGCCAATCCTAACCCAGTCCCGTGCGCCTTGGTGGTTACGTAAGGTTCGAAGGCGCGCTGCAGGACCTGCGTCGAGAACCCCGGACCACTATCCTGTACCGTGAAGCGTAGCAAACACTGCTCCACGCCGTCGGCACCGGTGATGGTCGTGAGCTTGGTGCTGATCTGCACCGGCCGGGCTTCAGGAAGGTCGGCAACCGCATCGCGCGCGTTGGCCAGCAGATTATGAATCACCTGCCGCAGCTGGGTGATGTCGCCCTCGATGGGCGGCAAGTCCGGTGCGAGCGAGACCTCCAGTTGCATGGACGGCCCGGCGTCGCGCGCCATACCATCGACGGGGTCCCAGCCATATAGAGCCAGTACGTCGGTGAGCAGGGCGTTGAAGTCGATGGCCTGCATCACCGTGGCCGGCTTGCGGGCGAACTCGCGAAAATCGTCGACCATGCTCTTCAATGACGAGACCTGATTGACGATGGTGTTGGTGGCGCGAATCAGCATGTCCGCATCGCGCCCTTCTAGCTTGTCGTGCAGCTTCATGGCCAATCGTTCGGCCGAAAGCTGAATGGGGGTGAGCGGGTTCTTGATTTCGTGCGCCAGACGCCGGGCCACCTCCCCCCAGGCCACGCTGCGGTTCGCCGAGATGACCTCGGTGATGTCGTCGAACACCACCAGATAGCCGGTGCCCCGACCATCGGACTTCAGGTGTGAGCCGCGAGCCAGCAGCGTCAGCACGGTGGGGGTGTTTTCCATGGGCGGTCCTGCATACGGAGACGCGGGCACCATCGGCTCGCCTTTGCCGCCTTCGCTGGCTGGGGCAAGCGTGATTTCGAACTGCTGCTGCCAGTGCAGGCGCTCGGATTCGACCGCGCTGTGTGTGGAGAACGCGTCTCTGACGATGCGTGCGAAGGCCAGCAGGCCATCGATGGTTTCCAGCGGACGACCGATGACCGAGCGCAGGTCGGCCTGCAGGATGGACTGCGCGCCCGCGTTCACGGTGGTCACCCGAAAACCTTCATCGAAGACCAGCACGCCTGCCGAGAGGTTGGACAACACACTTTCGAGATAGACATTGGAGCGCTCGAGCTGGCGGCGATTGCTCTCGACCATGCGTCGCGCCTCTTCGAGCTGACGCGTCATGGCGTTGAAAGACCGGGTGAGTTGCCCGACCTCATCGAGCGCATTGGGCTCGGGCAGCGGCGTGTAGTCGCCCACGCCCACGGCCTGCGTACCGCCGGCCAGACGCAACAAGGGCTGGACCAGCCGCTTGGCCAGAGCCAGCGCGACCGCGATGGCCCCGAACACCGATAGCAGCAGGGCCAGCGTGAGCGTAATGCCATAGAGCTTGCGCAATCCCAGGCGCGACAAAGACAGCTCCTGATAATCGCGGTAACCCTGCTGCACCCGATTGGCATTGATGGCAATGGAGGCAGGCACAACCTGCACGACCTGCAGCCAGCGCGCATCGGTTTGCGACCCGGTCAGGCTGTCGACGCGGCCGATGGGATCGAGCGGCACGATCACGCGCAGGTGCAACCCCGTTTCCGTGGCCGTGTTGGTGACCGAGTTGGCAGGCGCGGCATCGTCGACCTCGGCGGCGGCATAAGGCTGCCCGCGGCGCAGCTGGTTAAGAATGTTCGAGGGCGTGGCCGCCGGCAGAAGCTTGCCGTACTGGCTGGTGGAATAGAACAGCGTGCGCCCGGAGGTGCTCATGATCTGGGCTTCGATGAGATCGCGCGCTTCGCGCTGCTGGGTCATCAGCCCGACGGTGCTGTTGTCGGGATTACGCGCAAGCTCCAGTGCCATGGCGCGCGCGCTACGTTCGAGCTCGCCGAGCTGGTTGTCCAGTGCCGCGCGCCCCAGATTCAGGCCGGCCTCCAGGGCGTTGTCGACCTGAACGTTGAACCACGATTCGATGGAGCGCGACATGAATTGCAGGGACAGCGCGAAGATCAATGCACCCGGCAGCACGCCGGTCAATACGAAGAACAACGCCAGACGCGCGGTGATGCGCGCGCCAAACATCCGTCTGCGGATTTGTCTGATCAGCCGGGTGGTGAGCGCCAGCACCCAGATGAACAGGGTCATGGCGAACACGCCGTTGACGATCAGCAGGAAATCGTAATACTGCGCAAAGCGTGAGGCGTTGCCTGTCGACCATGCCAGCAGGCCCAGCAGCAATAGCCCACTGAGAATGCCCACGATCAGCGCGGCGCGCAGGAATAGCCTGAGGGCCCGACTGGACACCCTCATTGGCCGACCTGCGTTTGCGGACCGATTGAAAAACTGAAGGGCGTCCACGGTGTGGAAATCGACCAGGCGCTGCTGTTCAGCGCATTGACCTGCAGGGGCCTGGGCAGCAGGGAATTGTCCAGCCTCACCCGCATCTGGCCTTCATAGTTGATGTCATGCTTGAACTCGGCCGTGGCGGCCACGTTCCAGTTGCGCATGTTGCGCACCACGGTCAGCGCATCATCCAGTGAAGACACCGGAAAACTGAGTTCACCCTGCCCGACGCGCCACTGGCGGGTCAGCGCGTTGAACACGATACGCCAGGTGATGCTGGTGTCCAGATCGGTGCGATCAAACCACCACCAGCGCGAGTGCCCCACCGTGAGATCGGCCGTGATATAGAGCGGCAACCCACGCTCGGCAGCATCGCGCACGGCACTGGTGAGCGGAAAATCGACATCGGCGTCAACCAGCAGACGCCCTTGTTCCACCCGAAAATCGATGCGCTGGATCGCGGGCTCGACCTCCTGCGCGTGCGCAGGCAAGCCTTGCGCAAACAGCAGAGTCAGGCACAGCAGGAAACGATAGAACATCGACATGTGCAGCAGCGGAGTCAGGGGAACCGTTCTATTCTTGGTCAATCATGCGCGCTTGGCAAACAAAGCGTAGAAAAAACCATCATGATCGGTCTGCAATGTTGCATCACTCGCATCGGCGGCCACCGGCAACAGTTGCCCGGGCGCGGGCAGACGCGTGCAATCCTCGTGACGGCGTTCGAACTCGGTTGCCATTTTCACACCTTCGGCCGGGAAGATCGAGCAGGTCACATACAGCAGCTTGCCGCCGGGCGCCACGGTGCGCCATAGTGCATCAAGAATCTTGCGCTGCAAGCGCGCAGTGCGGGCGATATCTTCATGATGACGCAGCCAGCGGATGTCGGGATGGCGGCGCACGATGCCCGACGCGGTGCAAGGCACGTCGGCAAGCACCGCATCGAAGGGTTTGCCGTCCCACCACTTGTCCAGATCGGCCGCATCGGCGCAAGCCAGTGTCACGCCAGGCGTGCGCAAGCCCAGGCGGTCCAGGTTTTCATCCACGCGCTTCAGGCGTGCGGAATCGGCATCCAGAGCGAGCAATTCGATATCAGCCAGCTCCAGCAGATGAGCCGTTTTGCCACCGGGCGCGGCACACGCGTCGAGCACCCGCATGCCGTCGCGCACCTCGAGCAGGGGCGCGGCCTGCTGGGCGCCGGCATCCTGCACCGACCACCAGCCCTCGGCATACCCCGGCAGTTGAGTGACCGGACGCGGCTGGGCCAGCATGATGCCGGCATCGCCCACCGCGCGTGCACCGATACCGGCCTGTTCGAACGCGGCCAGCACCGCCTCGCGGGTGTGACGGCGCCGATTCACGCGCAGGGTAAGGGGCGCGGGCCGCTGAGCGCCGGCCAGAATATCCTGCCACTGCTTGGGGTAGACATTACGCACCAGATCGACCCACCACAGAGGGTGGTTCCAGCGCGCTTCGGCGCTGCGCGCAATGTGGTCCTCCACGCCTTCGCGCTCGCGCAGGAAGCGGCGCAGGCTGCCGTTGATCAGGCCCTTGAACGGCACCATGTCGGGGCGCGAGTCGGCAGCACTGACGGCCTGATCCACAACCGTATAGGGCGCATAGGCCGGCATGGCGGCCGTGGCGTAGTCGATCATCGCGGCCTTGCTGGCAGCGTCGGTCGGCTTGAGCAAGGCAATCGAGACGTCGATCAGGGCGTCCAGCAGGCGATGCGTGAGCGGGCGGGTGATCAACGCCCCCTTGACCGCACGCGCCCAGCCCAGATACCGCATGGTATGAAAAGACAGTGCCTGCACCCCCGGACGCAGTTCCGATGGCACATTGGCCAGCGCATCGGTCATGGATTGACCTTCACCGACGGCCTGAACCACTTCGGCGCACGCCAGGAGAGAAACGGAAAGCGGCGCACTCTGGCGCGCGGGGGATGTAGACATGACCATACGACTCTGAACGCCCGGGAATTCGGGCCAATGCCGTATGGTACCCGTTACGGGCGAGGTGGCCGCAAACCGTCTAAAATGTACGCCCCATGCCCTGCGCGCTAAAATTGCGCAATATTTGACCGCTCGCGCCTGGCGCGAGCCGTGCGCCGCACCGTGCGCCCACCGAGGTATTCCATGTCTTCCCCTAAAGTCGGCTTCGTCAGCCTGGGCTGTCCGAAAGCCCTGGTCGATTCTGAACGCATCCTCACGCAACTGCGTACCGAGGGTTATGTCGTCTCGGCCTCCTACGAGGACGCCGATGTCGTCGTCGTCAACACCTGCGGTTTCATCGATAGTGCCAAGGCCGAGTCGCTGGACGCCATTGGCGAGGCGCTGGCCGAGAACGGCAAGGTGATCGTGACCGGCTGCATGGGCGTGGACGAGTCGGTGATTCGCAAGGTGCACCCCAGTGTGCTGTCGGTCACGGGGCCGCAGCAGTATGAGCAGGTTGTGCGCGCCGTGCACGACGCCGCGCCGGCGCCGGTGGATCACAACCCCTATATCGACCTGGTGCCGCCTCAGGGTGTGAAGCTCACGCCCCGTCATTACGCCTACCTGAAGATATCGGAAGGCTGTAATCACCGTTGCAGCTTTTGCATCATTCCTTCAATGCGTGGCAACCTGGTCAGCCGGCCCGTGGGCGATGTGCTGTCCGAGGCCGAACGACTGGCCAAGGCTGGCGTCAAGGAGCTTCTGGTCATTTCGCAGGACACCAGCGCCTATGGCGTGGATATCAAGTATCGCAGCGGTTTCTGGAACGGTCGCCCGGTAAAAACGCGCATGACCGAGCTGTGCGATGCGCTTTCCGATCTGGGCATCTGGACGCGCCTGCACTACGTTTACCCCTACCCCAGCGTCGATGAAATCATTCCGCTGATGGCCCAGGGCAAGGTACTGCCTTATCTGGATATTCCGTTTCAGCATGCGTCACCCCGCATCCTGAAATTGATGAAACGCCCCGCCTTTGAAGACAAGACGCTGGCGCGCATCAAACAATGGCGTGAGGCCTGTCCGGACTTGACCATTCGATCGACCTTCATCGTGGGCTTTCCGGGCGAGACCGAAGAAGAGTTCCAGTATCTGCTGGACTGGATGACCGAGGCTCAACTGGATCGCGTCGGATGCTTCCAGTATTCGCCGGTAGAAGGTGCACCGGCCAATGCGTTGTCCGAGATCATCATTCCCGATGAGGTCAAACAGGAACGTTGGGAGCGCTTCATGGTGCATCAACAGGCGATCTCGGCGGCGCGCCTGCAGGCGAAGATCGGTCGCACGATGGACGTGCTGATCGACGAAGTCAATGATGACGGTGCCGTGGGCCGGTCCAGTGCTGACGCCCCGGAAATCGACGGCTGTGTGTACGTGTCGACCGACCGCGACCTGAAACCAGGCGACATGGTCAAGGTTGAAATCATGGACGCCGATGAGTATGACCTGTACGCCGATACGGTCTGAACTGCAATAAATCGGGCCGCGCCTCATTGCTGAGAGCGCGGCCCGCAAGACCCTTCGCGATCTTGTCACTGCATCACTTCGCCTGCATTTACTCAAGAAAGTCCGACAGTTCGTCGGCATGTTCTTCCTCGACGGCAAGAATTTCTTCCAGCATGCGTCGGGTGGTCGGGTCGTTGTCGCCGATGTAGTCGATCATCTGACGATAGCTGTCGATGGCAATACGTTCCGCAACAACGTTTTCACGAATCATCTCTTTCAGCGAGTTCGCTTCAACGTACTCGGAGTGGCTGCGCTGCAGCAGGCCCTCGGGCGACAGATTAGGTGCGCCACCGAGTTGCACGATGCGCTCAGCGATACGGTCGGCATGTTCCTGCTCTTCCGTGGCGTGTTCTGCAAATTCTGCAGCAGCGGGTTCAGCATTCAGCCCCTTTGCCATGAAATAGTGGCGCTTGTAGCGCAACACACAGACGATTTCAGTTGCCAGCGCTTCGTTCAGCAGACGCAACACGGTCTCGCGATCGCCACGATAGCCTTCAGTCACTGCGCCATCCTCGACGTGGCTGCGGGCGCGCTTGCGGATGGCGTCGATGTCGATTTCGAATTTGCCAGTTTGCTTGTTGATTTGCGGATTGACGGCCTGGTCCATTATCGGGCTCCTGTAAGGACAGTTTGATGCCACGAAATCTGCATAAATCGTGCCTGGGCTTAAACTTGATATCGAACTGGCTACACAACAAAAAGGTTTTTTGAGTATGGATTTAAAGAATATTTGCGTCTATTGCGGCTCAAACGCAGGCAACGACCCCATCTACACCGCACAGGCGCAGGCCCTGGGCCGTGCCCTGGTCGAACGTGGGCTTGGCCTGGTCTATGGCGGCTCGCGCGTGGGCATCATGGGCGTGGTGGCCGACGCTGTTCTGCAGGCAGGCGGGCGGGCCATCGGGGTGCTGCCCGAAGCGCTGATGCAGAAAGAACTGGCACACAAGGGTTTGACCGAACTGCATGTGGTGGCCTCCATGCACGAGCGCAAGACGATGATGGCGGCCAAGGCCGATGCGTTCGTGGCCATGCCCGGCGGCATCGGCACGCTGGAAGAGATCTTCGAGGTCTGGACGTGGGCCCAGCTGGGTTTTCACAACAAACCCTGCGGCTTGCTCAACGTCGCAGGTTTCTACGACAAATTGGCGGGGTTTCTGGACCATGCGGCGGCAAGCGGTTTCATGCAGCCGCAGCATCGCGACATGCTGGCGGTGGAATCCGATCCCCATCGACTGCTGGATCGCTTCGCCAGCTATGAAGCGCCGACGGTGTCGAAGTGGATCAAGCAGGGCGAGCATTGAGCAGCGCGAGCCGGCGCCTGATTGCATTGGACTTCGATGGCACCCTGGCCGACACCTGGCCCTGGTTCTCGCGGGTGCTGGACGACGTGGCCGATCAGTACGGATTTCGTCGGCCCACTGCGTCAGAACGCATCGACATGCGTCACATGGATGCGCGCGCCATTCTGCGGGCACTGAACATTCCCATCTGGAAGGCACCGCGCATTCTGGCGCATGTGCGCACGCGCATGCAGAATGCCGAGCCCGACATCGAGGTATTTGCCGGCGTGCCTGCAGCGGTAGGGGCGCTGGCCAAGTCCGGTGCGGTACTGGCCGTGGTGAGCTCGAACGCCGAGGCCAACGTGCGCCGTATTCTGGGCCCTGCCCTATGCGCGCAGTTCAGTGCCTTCGAATGCGGTATTGATCTGTTTGGTAAATCAGCCAAGCTCAAGCGCCTGCTCGTGCGCTTTGACTGCGCGCCCGAACACTCGATACTGATGGGCGACGAATTGCGCGATATAGAGGCCGCCCACGCTGTGGGGATGGCAGCGGGGTCGGTAAGCTGGGGCTACAACCATCCGGATGCCCTGCGGGAACGACATCCCGATGCGTTTTTCGAAACACCCGAACAAATGGCCAGGTGGCCCGATGGACGGTGACGCCTGGTGCGCAGCAGCCGGACGCTGCGTGGCGTCGTACGGGCAGCGCTTGCGCGCGCAAACGGCTACTGCGCGGAATCAGGGTGCCAGCTGCGCACGAACACATCGACCGGCTGACGGCGCGCCCCCGGGCGCTGCAGTTCAAGTATGCGCAGCACGCCATTGCCGGTCGCCAGATCGATGCCCTGGGCGGACACTGCCAACACATCGCCGGGGGCATATGCCTGGGCTCGTGTGGCGCCGGCAGCGGGCGCATCGGCCGCTAGCGCCTGCGCAGACCACACCTTGACCGGCTCGGTCAGCCCCGGCAGGCGCACCGTGGCGCCGGGCACCGGGTCAAACGCACGAATGCGACGCGCGAGCACTTCTGCGGGTTGCGTGCAGTCCAGCGCGCTTTCCGCGCGATCGAGCTTGGCGGCATAGGTGACCCCCGCCTCGGGCTGTTTCTGCGGCTGCAAGCGACCTTCAGCCAGCGCCTGCAGAGCCTGCACAATGCTGTCTGCGCCGGCCTGGGCCAGCAGGTCGTGCAGTTGCGTGGCGTTGTGGGTGGGCAGGATGGGAACCTCCACCCTGAGCAGCATGTCGCCGGTGTCCAGGCCTTCATCCATTTGCATGATGGTGACACCCGTGAGGGTGTCGCCTGCCTCGATGGCACGCTGGATGGGGGCAGCCCCCCGCCAGCGTGGCAGCAGGCTGGCGTGAATGTTCAGACACCCGTGCGCGGGCAGCGCCAGTGTCCAGGCGGGCAGGATCAGACCGTAAGCCGCCACCACCATGACATCGGGGCGCGCAGCCAGCAGCGCGCGTTGCGCGGCCTGCGCGTCGTCGGGGTATTTGCCATCCAGACGCAGGCTGCGTGGCTGTGCCACGGCAATACCGGCATCCAGCGCAGCCTGTTTGACCGGGCTGGGCGTAAGTTTCATGCCACGCCCGGCGGGGCGGTCGGGCTGAGTGAGCACGAGCGGCACCTCGTGACCGGCCTGCAAAATGGCTTGCAGCGCCAAAGCAGCAAAGGCCGGCGTTCCGGCAAAGACAACACGCATGGTCAACCTCGCTGCTTATGCACGCAGCGCGTCGCGCTCGGCCTTCTTGATTTTGGTGCGGATGCGGTCCTGCTTCAGACGCGAGAGATACTCGACGAAGACCTTGCCGTTCAAATGATCGATTTCGTGCTGGATGCACACGGCAAGCAGCCCTTCCGCGTCCACCTCGAAGGCCTTGCCCTGATCGTCCAGCGCACGCACCTTCACGCTGGCCGGGCGTTCCACTTCGTCGTAGACACCAGGAACCGACAGACAGCCTTCTTCGTAGGTCTTGCGCTCGGGTGAGGACCACACGATTTCAGGATTGATGAAGACCTGCAGATGCTTGTTGTCTTCGGACAGGTCGATCACCACGACACGCTCGTGCACATCGACCTGCGTGGCAGCCAGCCCGATACCGGGTGCGTCGTACATGGTCTCGGCCATATCGCGCACCAACTTGCGGATGCGATCGTCGACCTTGGCGACCGGCTTGGCCACTTTGTGCAGACGCGGATCCGGGTATTGGAGGATGGGTAGTAGTGACATGACAGACATCGCAAATTCGGGCCGCCGGCTTGTGCCACACCAGTGCGGCGCAAGGCCAGAACGACCGGTAAGCCGTCATGATAATTGAATCTACCGGCGATTTCTAATAGGACAAAGGTGCCACGACGGTGCCCTCAGACCGGCATGCAGGTCTCAGACTCTGTCTCCCGACTGTCTGATCGCCCGCAAACATGCCTCTCACCGACTCTGCGCAGGCCCTGGCGGCCTGGCTGCGCCTGTCCCTCGAATCGTTGGGTGCGGCTGCGCTGCACCTGCTGCGACATGTGGGCGCACCCGAAGTGATTTTTTCCCGGTCCGCGACCCAGCTGGCCGCGTACGTGCCAGCCGAGATCGCCGAGCGGCTGGCCCGGCCCCCTCAGGCGCCCATCGTGCGCCAGATCGATCATGCGCTGCGCTGGGCCGAGCAGGATGGGCACACCCTGCTGCCCCTGTGCGCGGCGCACTATCCCGCTCACCTGCTCACCATCGGCGATGCGCCGCTGCTGCTCTACGTCGATGGGCAGCTCGGCGCGCTGCGGGTGCCTGGGGTGGCGATCGTGGGCGCACGGCAGGCCACCGTCCAGGGCCG
>Ga0075364_10001020_pt1 | contig 14868 bp, 15 predicted proteins | sample EndMetdeltDD1764_FD_71517 | JGI IMG/M metagenome (GOLD analysis project Ga0075364, IMG submission 71517) | Populus endosphere microbial communities from Tennessee, USA - Endosphere MetaG P. deltoides DD176-4 | ecosystem: Host-associated > Plants > Roots > Endosphere | place: USA: Tennessee...
TCCTCGCGCGGCAGCAGGCAGGCAACGCCCAAGCCGGGCGGCAGCAGCGTCGGCATGTCCTTCATGGAGTGCACGGCGAGGTCGATCTGGCCGGCCAGCAGGGCCTCCTCCAGCTCCTTGGTGAACAATCCCTTGCCGCCGGCCTCCGAGAGCGGCCGGTCCTGGATGCGGTCGCCGCTGGTCTTGATGGCGCGCACCTCGAACGCATGCGCGCCGGGCCCGTGTGCGGCCTCCAGCCGCGCGCGCAGCTCGCCGGCCTGCGCCAGCGCCAGCGGCGAGCCGCGGGTGCCGATTCGTAGCGTCGTTGCTTGCAAGGGCCATTCTCCCGGTGCTAGGCGATCCACACACCGTGGGATCGCAGCTTATGCTCCTCCGCGCTCCCGCGCGCAATTGCCGCCGCATGAAAGCGCGACTTGATGAGCCAGCCCTCGCCCGAAGATGCGCGTCGTACGTCCGGGCCGTCGCCGCAGCCGTTGCCAGGGCCGTTGCTGGTGCTCGGCATCGAGACGAGCTGCGACGAGACGGCGGCCGCCGTGGTGGAACGCGCCGCTGACGGCAGCGGCCGCATCCTGTCGAACGTCGTGCGCGCGCAGTGGGAGCAGCATCGCCAATACGGCGGCGTCGTGCCGGAGATCGCCGCGCGCGCGCACGTCGAATGCCTGGACGAGATCATTGCCGAGGCGATGCGCGAGGCAGACCTCGCCTTCCCTGATCTCGATGCGGTCGCCGTCACGGCCGGCCCCGGACTGATCGGCGGCTTGATGGTCGGCGTGGTCAGCGCGCAGGCCATCGCGCTGGCGCATGATCTAGAGCTGGTGGCCGTCAATCACCTCGAGGCGCACGCGCTGACCGTCGGCCTGACGGAAAATCTCCGGCCGCCCTACCTGCTCCTGCTGATCTCCGGCGGACACACACAGCTGCTCATCGTCCACGACGTCGGCCGCTACGAGCGGCTCGGCACCACCATTGACGATGCGCTGGGCGAGGCCTTCGACAAGACCGCCAAGCTGCTCGGCCTCGGCTTCCCCGGCGGGCCGGCGGTGGAGCGGGCGGCAGCGGAGGGTCGGCCCGGACGCTTCGAGCTGCCGCGGCCGATGCTGGGACGGCCGGAGCCGCATTTCTCCTTCGCCGGCCTCAAGACCGCCGTGCGGCACCGGGCGCAGGCCGTGGCGCCGCTGACTGACACCGCGGTGGCGGACCTGTGCGCGGAGTTCGAGGCGGCGGTGGCCGATAGCGTCGCCGACCGCGTGCGGCGCGCGATCACCATCGCTGACGACCGGCTCGCGCCCAGCGGGCGCCACTTGGTCGTGGCCGGTGGCGTGGCGGCCAACATGCGGTTGCGGTCCGCGCTGGCGACAGTGGCCGCCCAGTGCCGCTATGCGTTGCACGTCCCGCCCGCGTCCCTGTGCACGGACAATGCAGCCATGGTGGCTTGGACGGGCGCGGAACGGCTGGTGCGCGGTGGCGGTGATCCCACCATCCAGGCGCGCGCCCGCTGGCCGCTCGATCCCGACGCGGTCCCCGCGCTTGGCGCCGGCAGGCTGGGTGCGAAGGCCTAGCGCGAACTCGTTAGAGCGGCCGCTCCTACATCGCGGCATCTCGCACCGGGCGAGGGGGCGTCGTGTTGACGTCGAGCTTCCTCTGCAGCTGCTCCGCTGCCAGTATCATCGCGCGCTCTGCAAGGGCCGTAATCGTCAGCAGCGGGCTGACGCCGACCGACGAGGGGATCGCCGCCCCGTCGCACACGTAGAGCCCATCGTGAACGCCTTTCGGCCCCTTGGTCGGATCGAACACCCGCCCGTCCGGCGCCACGACACCTGTCTCAACCGTTTCGCCCATCGCGCATCCGCCGAGTGGATGGGCAATGATCCTGTTGCCGCCGAACGCAGTCATGGCGAAGGGATTGGTGTGGAACACCGCTCCCATGCTTTCGACCATCGCCTTGACCTTCTGCTCCGCCCTGACGCGTTCCGGCGCGTCGCTGTAGCCCGGCCAGTCGACCATCACATGATCGTTCTGCAGTCGCAGTCGGCCGCTCGCATCGTCTTGCGCGACGACGTAGAGGAGTTGCGTGCGGCTCAGCTCGTCACCGTAGATGCCCTCTTTCAGCAGCCGGATGGCATCGCCGATTTTCAGTTGCAGTAGTGCCTCAAGGGGGGCGAGCGCCGCCATCATGGTCAGCATCGTGCCGTCGTGCACCCACACCGGGCCGTGCTCATCGCCGAGATCGATCAGCGCCAGGCTGTGGGGTCCGACCAGCGCGGCGCCCCGTGGCCCCTGCGGTGGAAAGCCCGTCGCAACGGCATTGACCGGCTCGGGGAGATAGTCGGCGAGCACGAGGTCGTCACCGTTAGCCGAAAATTTCTCGCCCAGCTTCGCCGAGAGTTTTAGGCCACGCTGTTGCGCCCGCAAGAGCAGCTCGTTGGTCCCCAGTGTGCCGGCCGCGAGAACGACGATCGGCGCCTGGATGCGCTGGCTTGAGCCCGCCTTCGAAAGATCGTGCACCACGATCTCCCACCCGCTCTCCGTCTTGGAGATCGACTGGACGCGGGCTTGGCAGAACACCGTCGCGCCGTGATCGACCGCATCGGCGATGTAGGTGATCCCGACCGTGTTCTTGGCGCCCACGTTGCAGCCCGACCAACAGTCGCCGCAATGCCGGCAGGCGTATTGCATTACGCCAGCAGCGTTCGATCCCGGCCTGTGGGAGATCGTCATCGCCGGCAACTGCACCAAGCGGCCCGAGGCTTCTGCCGCCTTGCGCATGCCGGCAAACTTGGCAAAGCGCTCCGGCTCGGGCACCGGCCCCACGCCGAGCATGGCCTCTGCCCGCGCGAGCCCCTTCAGCAGGAGTCCATCGCTGACCACCGCGTCCGGCCAACCGGCCTTGCGCAATCTGCCGAGGTCGGGCCGCAGCACGACACCGGCGTTGATCAACGACCCGCCGCCGAGGCCGGATGCGCCGAACACGGTCAGCCCCTTGCCGACCGACAGGTAGTAGAGCCCGGCCGGATCGCCCAGTTTCGGCGCGCGCCCCGTCAGCCGTGTTGCCTTGCGCCGTGCCTTGGCCGTGGTCGGAAAATCGCCGGGTCGCCAAAGCCGCCCCTGCTCGAGAACCGCCACACGCAGACCCATGCGTGCAAGGCGGGATGTTGCAACACCACCGCCGTAGCCGGACCCGATGACCACTGCATCGTAGCCCGGCATCGCCTCGCCGACTGTCTTTGCAGCAACAACCATGAAACGCTCGACCGTCTCGACAAAAAATCTCACTCGCCGTCCGCAGCGAGTAGTTCACGGAGCGGGGATGCCCATCGGTGTAAGGGAGATTTCCTAACGCTTCGCGTCGTGCGGGCGCTGGGGACGGCGGCGGCCAGGCTCGGCGAACTTCGGAGTCGGGGCGCTAGGTTGTAGCCTCACCGAGCAACGCGCTTCGCTTAGACACGTTTCCTGCGTCGATCGCCCGACGGCTGATCGCTCGGCACCTCGCCGGGAGTGTAATTCGGCAGCCGCCCAGCCGGGATGACCGAAAGCAGCGCCAGACCGGCCAGGATGAGCAGTCCGATCTTCAGCGCCCGCAGCCGCGCCTCGGTGTTGACCCGCACGGCCTCCGCGACCTGATCCGGAGTGGCGGTGGTGCCTTCGATCACGCTGCGCAGCCGATCGTTGCTGACGAACGTGATGTTGTCGAGATCAACCTGCGATCGGATCTGAGGCGGCAGCACCGGGTTCTCGGCGACGGCGCGGAGCACGGCCGCGCTCAGCAGCCCGACCAGCAGCGCACCGGCGACCGCTGTGCCGACCGCGGCCGCGAGGTTCTGCGTGGTCCCGCGCAGCGACCCGACATCGCCCGCGAGCTCCTTGGGCGAAGCCGTCACCAGCACATTGAACAACAGCGTCACCAGCGCCCCCTGCCCGAGGCCGAACATGACAAGGCCGACGAGCACCGGCAATTCGCTCCAGTCGTTGCGCACGACGAAGGCGAGCCACACGAGGGCCACCGTGCACAGCAAGAAGCCGTAGCGTCCGATCTGCCGAGGCGTAAGCCGGTCGTAGAGGCGAACGACCAGCATCGCCGTGAAGAACACCGTGAGGTTGAACGGCATCATGGCGATAGCCGTGGCGAGCGGCGAACGGCCCTGCACGATCTGGATGTAAAGCGGCACCGTGAAATTGAGGGCGGCCTCCAGCGCCACTACGGAGAACAGGGCATAGACCGCGGATCGCTCCTGGGGCGAATCGATCACCTCGAGCGCGAGCAGGGGCGTCTTGCCTTCGGCCTGACGCCTGTGCGTCCACATCATGAAAGCCTGACCGAGCACGACACCCAGCACGATCATGACGGGCGCCGGCGATAGGCCGAGGATGTTGAACGGTGCGTTGGAGCCCGCCAGACCCACACCCCACCGATTGAGGTTGTTGAAGCCGAAACTGATGAGAATGATGGCCGTCGCAGCGAGCACGACGCCGGCAATATCGATTTCGACATCCGGACGCCCATGATCGGGCTTGAGACGATAGCTCAGAACGAAAACCAGGGCCGAGACGGCGATCAGGATTGCGAATGCCGGACGCCAGCCGATAAAGGTGCCGAGAACGCCGCCGATCAAGAACGCCGCAACGCCTGCGCCAGCGCGCGCCGAGCCCAACGCACCCAATGCCGTCGCTTGCTGGGTGCCGGTATAGTTCTCGGCGATGAGCGCGACCAGCGATGGCACGATCACCGCGCCGGCCGCCCCGCAAAGGGCCTGGGCCGTGATCATCAAGGTCGCATTGGGGCTGAACGTCATTAGCACCTGTGACGCGCCGAACAGAACCACGGCGGCGCGGAAAACCTGTAGGGCGCCGTAGCGCTGCGTGAGCTTCGCACCGAGCATCACAAAGCCGGCGACCAGCATCGAATAGGCCACGATCCCGGTGGCAACAGTCGTGGGCGGAACGTTGAAGCTTTTCACCATCCCGCCCAGCGCCACGGGCAGGGAGGCGACGTTGAACGACATGATCGCCTGCCCGAAGGCGATGGCGATCATGGGCACCCACGACTGCTGCGCTTCGGTATTTATGCTCGTGCCGGGAATCGTTTGCGCCGTCATCGCCTCGGCTCCGGGTTGACAGTGCTCGGTGATGTGCCCTGTTCGCGCATTGCGCCTCCGCCTCACCCCACTGGTTTCGAGACGAACAGATCCATCCCCAACTGCTGCGACAGGAATTTCGCCACCAGCTGCCCCTTGACGCTGTTGCCTGCGCTGTCGAGGGGGGGAGCGAAGGTGCCCAATCCGCCTTTACCCGGAGAGACCGTGACGATGCCGCCGCCAATGCCGCTCTTGCCGGGCAGACCGATGTCGTAAAGCCAGTCGCCGGACGTCTCGTACAATCCCGCGGTTGCCATCACCGCCAGCGCATAGTGGCAAACCTCGGGATCGACTAGCCGCTCCTTGGTGAGCGGATTGACGCCACCGTCGGCGAGTGTCGCCCCCATCACCGCCAGGTCCTTGGCGCTCACGCTCAGCGAGCACTGCCGGGTATACAAATTGGTCGCCTGCGCTGGATCGCAGTAGATGCGACCGAGGCTCTCGAGCAGATTGGCAATGCTGCGATTGCGGAAGTTGGTCTCCATCGCCGAGACGTACACCTCCTCGTTCAGCGGAAGCGTTCGTCCGGCAAACCTGGACAAGCCTTCGTGGATGAACCGCCACTTCGCGGTCTCGGTTGCGCCCGGCACGAGACTGGTGGTGGCGATGGCCCCGGCATTCACCATCGGGTTTGTTCGCCCGTCCGGGCTGTTCTCGATGGCCGACAGCGAGTTGAAGGGCAGCCCGGTGCTGTTGGCCCCGAGCTTCTCGCGGGCTTGCTTTGAGCCGATCGCCTGACAGACAAGCGCGAACACGAAGGGCTTCGACACGCTCATGATTGAGAAGGGGTAGTCCGTGTCGCCGACCGCGGCGATGTTGCCGCTCGTCCCAACCACGCACACGCCGAACAATTGGCTCGGAACCCTGGCCAGGGCCGGGTAGACGTCCGAGTTTTTGCCCTCCACGTTCGACCGAAAACGCTTGTGCGCCTCGGCGACCAAGTTGCCGACGCGTTCCGAAGGCGGCAGCTGTCCCGTCGAAACAAACGCCGTCTCGGCGCCTACGTCCTGGAGGTGCACTTGCATGCTTTGCCCACATCCGCTTGGCCGATCGCCGCGCCTTGGGCCACACCGGCTCGATGTAGGCAGTTCAGATGAATTCGGCGGGAGTCGATATCCGGTCAAACCCTGGAAAGCACCGCGCTTTCACCCGACGCACAAGCGCCGGCGTGTCGCGTGCCTGCCGGTCAGGCATGCAGGGTGGGCATCGGGCAGCGGACCCAGCGCCCTGCCCCGCCAATTCCCACTGGCGACTTGAGCGATGCCTCAGCGCATCCTATCTAATTTGCTACGTCCGCCCAGCGAGGTTCCCCGCAAATGCGCTTCTTCAATCGTGGCCCAGTCGTTCCGGTCCTGCGTTTCAGCGGACCGATCGGCATGGCGACGCCGCTGCGCCCTGGTCTGGCGCTGTCGTCCGTGGCCGGCCCGATCGAGCGCGCCTTCGCCGCCTCGAAGCTGCCGACGGTCGCCATCCTGGTCAACTCGCCCGGCGGCTCGCCCGTGCAGTCGCACCTGATCTTCAGCCGCATCCGCCAGCTCGCCAAGGAGAAGAACAAACGCGTCTACGTGTTCTGCGAGGATGTGGCGGCCTCGGGCGGCTACTTCCTGGCGGTCGCGGGCGACGAGATCTACGCCGATCCGTCCTCGATCGTCGGCTCGATCGGCGTCATCTCGGCGGGCTTCGGCTTCCACAAGCTGATCGATCGCTTCGGCGTCGAGCGGCGCGTGCATACGTCGGGCAAGGACAAGGGCATCCTCGATCCGTTCCAGCCCGAGCGTGCCGAGGACGTGGCGCGGCTGAAGGATCTGCAGCGCGATGTTCACGACGTGTTTATCGGCGTCGTCAAGGAGCGCCGCGGCACCAAGCTGCAAGCCACCGACGACGAGCTGTTCAACGGCGCCTTCTGGTCGGCCTCCAAGGCGCTGGAGTACGGCCTGATCGATGGAATCGGCGACCTGCGCAGCAAAATGCAGCAGCTGCATGGCGAGAAGGTGCGGCTGCGTGTCATTCCGATGGAGCGCGGCGGCCTGCTGTCGCGGTTCCGCAGATTGCCGGGATTTAATGCTGATTTCGGCCAGGACGGAATTGCGCTTCCCGCGTCGTTAGCCGATGATATCGTCTCTACCGTAGAAGCGCGGGCACTCTGGTCGCGCTTCGGCCTCTAGATCAAGGCAGGAGGTATCATGCCCCAGCTCGTAGTCCTGGCCGTTGTCGGCGCCGGTCTCTATGCCGGCTATCGCTGGTTCGCGCGCGCCTCCGAGCGGATCGCCGCCGAGGTGAGACGCACCGAGGATGAACTGCGCCAGCGGGCAGGCGTCGCCGTCAAGGAAATGGGCGCGCTGGAATATGACCCCGCCAGCGGCGTGTATCGGCCTGCCAAGCGCGGCTGAGCGATCAATAGGCCCGCTTCAGCTTCGGAAACATCGGGAAGTGCTTGACGTTCAGCGTCGCCAGTTTGAGCCCATGCTGCTCGGCTGTGGCGGCGATGATGGCGTCTACGTCATCGACTCCGTGACTTGGCTCGAAGTGTCGCGAGAAGACACCGGCTCTCCTGGCGATGTCTTCAGTGAGAGCCAGGATGCGTGATTGCTGCAGCAGACGCTCCCCATCCAGTTCCTCGCGTCGGCTCCTGAAGCCGGCGTAGAGTTCCATGACCGACGCAACGGAGATCGTCGGTGGTTCGGTCTGAGCCGTCAGCAGATCCATTGCCTGCTCCCTGCCCCGCAGGTAGTCGATCAAGATATTCGTGTCGAAGAGCAGCGGCATGGCTATTCGCCGCGTATCAGCCTGACTGTGGCCTCGCGGCGCTTGCGGCGGCGCCTACGGCGCTCTGCATAAAGTTTATCGATGTCGTCGCGGTCCTTCCACATGCCGAAGGCCTGGCGCCAAGCGTCCTTCCAGTCGCCGCCACTCTCAACCGTCGCGTCATTCAGCTCGCGGTCGATGCCGCGGCGCATGATCTCGGCCTCGGACTCCCCGGTAGCAGCAGCGCGCGACTTGATGCGCCGCTTCTGCTCAGCCGTAATAAACAGCTGCTGTCGCACCATCTTGTTCACGGTTTCATCTCCTACACATATCATATGTGTATATCGGCGGTCCGGCAAGAAGCGATGGCGCGAATCCTAGTGACGCTCCGCGCCAGTTCCGTATAGTGCGGCGCGCTCAACCAAAAAGCCCGCCATGCCATCGACCACGCACACCAAGGCTGCCAAATCCGCTGCCGTTGCCAAGCATGCCAAACCAGAGGCCGGCTCGGGCCTGCGGCCCACCGAATCGTTCCAGGATCTGATCCTCTCCCTGCAGCAGTTCTGGGGCGAGCAGGGCTGCGTGATCCTGCAGCCCTACGATATGGAAGTGGGCGCCGGCACCTTCCATCCGGCCACCACGCTGCGCGCGCTCGGCCCCAAGCCGTGGAACGCGGCCTATGTGCAGCCCTCGCGCCGGCCCAAGGACGGCCGCTACGGCGAGAACCCGAACCGACTGCAGCACTACTATCAGTTCCAGGTGATCATGAAGCCGTCGCCCGCGGACTTCCAGGACCTCTATCTCGAGAGCCTCGGCCGCATCGGCATCGACCCCAACGTGCACGACATCCGCTTCGTCGAGGACGACTGGGAGAGCCCGACGCTGGGCGCCTGGGGGCTCGGCTGGGAAGTGTGGTGCGACGGCATGGAGGTGACGCAGTTCACCTACTTCCAGCAGGTCGGCGGCTTCGACTGCAATCCGGTGTCGGGCGAGATCACCTACGGGCTCGAGCGCCTCGCCATGTACGTGCAGGGCGTCGACCGCGTGTACGACCTCAACTTCAACGGCCGCACCGACGCGCGCAAGCTGACCTACGGCGACGTGTTCCTGCAGGCGGAACAGGAATACTCGCGCTACAACTTCGAATACGCCGACACCGAGATGCTGCTTAGCCATTTCCGCGATGCGGAGAAGGAATGCAAGGCGCTGCTCGATGCCGGCGCGCCCAAGGCCAGCGACAACGACAAGCACCATAAGCTGGCGCTGCCGGCCTACGACCAGTGCATCAAGGCCAGCCACGTGTTCAACCTGCTCGACGCGCGCGGCGTGATCTCCGTGACCGAGCGGCAGAGCTACATCCTGCGCGTGCGCGAGCTGGCCAAGGCCTGCTGCGGCGCCTGGCTGCAGACGGAGGGGGGCGGGGCATGATGCGCCGTGCCGCCAAAGGACTGTGCTGACCAACACCCGGCAGATCCGCGTGCAGTGGGGCGATTGCGACCCCGCCGGCATCGTGTTCTATCCGCGCTACTTCGAATGGTTCGATGCCAGCAGCATCCTGCTGTTCGAAAAGGCGACGGGAATGATCAAGAAAAGCATGCTCGAGAAGTACCAGGGTGCCGGCCTCGCCCTGCTGGAGGCGCGCGCCGTCTTCAAGATCGCGTCGCACTACGGCGAGGATCTCGAAATCGAAACCGGCATCACCGAGTTCCGCCGCTCGAGCTTCTTCGTGCACCACAAGGTCACCAAGGCCGGCGTGCTCGCTCTCGAAGGCTTCGAGACGCGATTGTGGACCGTGCGCGATCCCGTCGATGCCACCAAGCTCAAATCCGCACCGCTGCCAGCCGAGATACGGGCCGCCTTCCAGCAGCCATGATGCGGGCAACGTCCCACGCGCAGTGCCGACCGCACGTCATGGTCGACGCCTCGCCGCTCCGCTAAACTGACATCACGGACCCCGCCACAGAGAGCTACGAGAGGAGATGCGCCCATGCCAGATTCGATAGCCCCGTTCCGCGCCGACATGGTCGGCAGCCTGCTGCGCACCGCGCCGCTGAAGGATGCACGCACCAAGCACGCCAAGGGCGAGATCACCGCGGCCCAGCTCAAGACCGTCGAGGACGAGGAGATCCGCAAGCTGGTCGCCAAACAGGAGGCGGTCGGACTGAAGCTCGCCACCGACGGCGAGTTCCGCCGCGCCTGGTGGCACTTCGATTTCTTCTGGGGCCTGCAAGGCTGCGAGCGCGTGACGCTGGACCACGGCATCAAGTTCCACGGTGTCGAGACCAAGGCCGAGAGCCTGAAGGTGACCGGCAAGCTCGATTTCCCCGCCGACCATCCCATGCTCGAGCACTTCAGGTTCCTCAAGGCGACCACCAAGGTCGTGCCGAAGATGACCATCCCGTCCCCCTCGGTGATGCACTTCCGCAGCGGCCGCGCCGCGATCAGCCAGGCGGCCTACCCGGATATGGACGGCTATTTCGCCGACCTCGCCAAGCTGTACGGCAAGGCCATCAAGGCGTTCTACGACGCCGGCTGCCGCTACCTGCAACTCGACGACACGGTGTGGGCCTATCTGTGCTCGAAGGAGCAGATGGCGGAGGCGCGCCAGCGCGGCGAGGACGTCGACAGGCTGCCGGCCATCTATGCCAACGTCATCAACACGGCGCTCAAGTCCAAACCGGCCGACATGGTGATCACCACGCACGTCTGCCGCGGCAACTTCCGCTCGACCTGGATCTCGGAGGGCGGCTACGAGCCGGTGGCCGAGCGCCTGCTGGCCGGCATCGACTATGACGGCTACTTCCTGGAGTACGACACCGAGCGCGCCGGCGGCCTGGAGCCGCTGCGTTTCCTGCCCAAGGGCAAGAAGCGTGTGGTGGTGGGACTGGTGACCTCCAAGAGCGGGACGCTCGAGAAAAAGGACGACATCAAGCGTCGGCTCGATGAAGCCACGCAGTATGTGGCCCTCGACCAGCTTTGCCTAAGTCCGCAATGCGGCTTTGCCAGCACGGAAGAAGGCAACGTCCTCGCCGAGGACGAGCAGTGGGCCAAACTAAAGATGATTGTCGAGATCGCGCGCGAGGTTTGGCGCTAGAGGCAAGCCGTGACCATAAAACTCGAACGTCGGGCTCCACAAATAAACCGCGGTCATATTGACGCATATGCCCGTAGTCTGCCGGTGTAGCAAAACAAAGGGGCAGGGAAAACCCTGCCCCTTTTGCGCAAACAAAGTCGCGGCCGGCTATCAGATCAGGAAGTCGTCTTTGCTCGACTTTCCACCCTTGGTAGCCGCAACCATCCAGCGGGGCATACGGCCACGGCCGGTCCAGGTATTGCCGGGATTTTTCGGATCGCGGTATTTCGGGGCCACGCTGCCTTTGCCCTTGCGGCCCTTGCCGAGCACCTCTTCAAGCGACAGTCCGTGCTCTTTGGCCATATCCGCGAGCTTCTGGCGCAGGGCCACGCGCTCCGAATTCTGCTTTTCGACCATCATGCGATCGATCTGCGTGCGCAACTGAGACAGCTCAGCATAGCTCATTTTGTCGATGCCGTTGATTTTCGCCATTTGTTCTCTCCGGTGGGGGTATCCGTATTTCCGCAATATCAATTGCTTCGGTTGACAAATTGCAACCAGAATCTCCGGTCAAATACGAAATTCATATAGCGGCATGTTGATCCGGACACCTAAGGAGCGGACTCCGCAGCCGGGAGTTGTCCGTCCTGCCGATATACAAGCTGCTAATGCGCGCATTTGAAACGGTGAATAAAGCCAGCGGCTGATCGTCGGTTTGCGACGATTTTCCCGTGTATCAAATGATACATTCGAACCAGAAGGAACCACCCCGCGCCGCCCATTCACAGGTGTTGTGAACGGCAAGGTACGGCTCTGACGCCAGCCGTGGCGCAAGCCTTTTCTCGCGCATCCGAGCCGGTTGCCCACTCGCCTGAAAATCCTCGGGGAATAAAGGCGCAAATAATGCGCCTGTTCAAAAGAACCTACGGGGGCGGCCGTCCGGCTGCCCGGGAGCGCAATCGCGGAGGAATTCCACGAGATTTGCGCGCGTTGTGGGGCGCTATTCGCCCTCGCATTGATGGGGCATGCGGCAACGGCCGTCGTCAGGCAGACGCTAGGCTGCAGACGGCGGTGCCGTCGGCCGGATCTATTTCGAGTTGCTGAAGCGCTGCGCCGATCGGGTCGACAAGATGTCGAACGGCCGGATCAAGATCGAAACCCTCCCCGATGGCGCCATCGCGCCGGCCTTCGAGATCCTGGATGCGGCCTCGGCCTGCTGCTGGTTTTCCCGCAGCTCGCGCTCCGGCTGCCCGAGGTGCCGCGCTAGACGAGAGCCGGGATCGCCGCAGATTGATCACGTCGCCGCCAAGGCAACGCTGCGGCTGAAGCGTGAATCGTGCTCAATTTCCGAGATGCGCTAGGACGCCTTGTAGCGGCGGGCCGCGGCGTCGGCGATGGCGGCCTGGTCGACGTCGTCATTGCTCGACAGTGGCATGCGCATCGGCACCACCGGGATGCACAGCTCGGTGCGCCGATGCATCTCGCGCGTGAGCAGCGGATCGTTCAGGTAGATCGCCACGAACGGCCGTCCGAAGTCGATGGAGAGGCCGCGCTTGGCGACGGTGACCCGGCGCAACTGGGAGAACAGCTTGCCCGTGCCTTCGTAGGACCCGACGTGGGCATGCACGGCATAGGCGCCGCCGGCGAGCATCTGACGAGCGATGCCGGCATCGGGATCCTCATCTGGAATCCCATCCGCCGCCACGATGCAGGCGTCATAGCGCAACGCATCGGGCGCCGTCGTGGTGGGGTCGTCGTGGAAGATGCCGAGGCCACGCCGATAGAGATGGCGCGCGTTACGCGCTTCCAGCCAGCCGTTCAACACGCGCCAGGCTTCCCTGGCGGAGACCGCGTAAGCGCCGATGCTGCGCGCATAGAGGACGGCGCATGGCCGGATGTAGCGATACGTGACGCGCACTGATCCCTCCCACTCACCGGGTCACGTTAGAAGCGCTGTCTTTTACAAGAACTAACGGCTTGCCCCCCATTTAGCTCAAATTTTACGCGCCCAAGAATTGAGCACTCGCTATTGCCGATCAAACGCTCGGCAATTTTGCGCCCCGGCTCGGCTTCGCGGTCCGCCGAACGCATGGATTTCGCCGCTGCGGCAGACGAATCCACCAGACAATGCGCGCGCTGTTATGCAATGGTCCGCCAGCGTTGGAAGTGCTGCCAGCGTTGACCAGATGCGTCGAAAGGGGAGGTCATCCATGAAGCTCATCGTTGCAATCATCAAGCCGTTCAAGCTCGAGGACGTGCGCGCGGCACTCGGCGAGCTCGGCGTGCAGGGCATGACGGTTACCGAGGTAAAAGGCTTCGGCCGTCAGAAGGGCCACACCGAAATCTATCGCGGCGCCGAATACGTCGTCAGCTTCGTGCCGAAGGTGAAACTCGAGGCCGTCATCACATCGACGCTGGCCGATCGTGCCATCGAGGCGATCCGGCGCGTGGCCAACACCGGCCAGATCGGCGACGGCAAGATCTTCGTCTCCACCGTCGACCGCGCGGTGCGCATTCGTACCGGCGAATCGGACGACGCGGCTCTGTAAACGCTCACGGCGGAGCGCGTCGCGCTCCGCCGTGCGTTCCTTCGGCGCTAATGGTTGAGGCCTAAGCAGCCGTGCCGCCGCGGTTCCAGCCGCGACTGCCCTCGCCGTAGATCTCAAATCCGTCTTTCGTCACCGCCACCGTGTCCTCGAGCTTTACGAAGCCGCGGCGCGGATGCAAAATGGTGGTCTCCACCGAAATCATCATGCCAGCTTCCAAAGGCCGCTCACCGTCGAAGGCGTCGTAGGGGACCGGGCCACGCGCCACGAGACGCGGCGCCTCGTGACTGACCAGGCCCATGCCGTGCCCGAGGAACTGCATGTAGTCCTTGTGCTTGGACTTCTTCAGCAGCGGCTCTGCGGCGGCGTAGATCTCGCCGCCAATCGCCCCGGCCTTGATCGGCTTCATGACGGCGCGCTGCACGGTCTCGATCTCGGCCAGCAGGTCGACCAGCTCGGCATCCGGCTCGCCGTGAATGGCCATCCGGCACAGGTCGCCGATGTAGCCGTGATAGTTGCCGCCTGAGTCGAGCGAGAGAATGTCGCCTTTGCCCCAGCGCACTTCGGATGGGGCGCGGTTGAGGCTGGTGCCGGCCGTGATCAGACAGTACTCGAACGTCAGCCCGCGGCTGACTTCCTCTCGCCGCAGCGCCTCGACCAGCTCGCGCTTGGTGGCACCGGGGCCGTGCTTGGCGATCACAGCCATCATGGAATCTATGACACGCTCGGACGCCTCGCGCAGCATTGCCAGCTCGTCCGGCCGCTTGCGCGCACGCAGACGCTCCAGCACGACCACCGCATCCTTCACATTGGCCTCGGGAAAAGCCCCGCGCAAAGACATCGCCGCATCGGCCGGAATGAAGGGCAACTCGACGCCGACGTTGCGCGCGTCAATGCCGGCGCGGCGCAGGTAGCCGATGGCCTTGTCCATGGCTTCCAGCGAGGTATTCGAAGTCGTCTCGGTGACGCCGGTCCAGAATGGTGCCACCTCGGTCTGGAACTTCTCCAGCCGGTGGCCGATGTAGGCGGCCTTGTCGCGCCCACCCTTTGGATAGATGAAGACCGGTAGATACCGGCTGAGCCCCGTCGCATCCATGTAATCGAAGAATAGCGAGCGGTGACCGCCCAGCAGGTACTGCACATTGTGTTTGGAGGTGGCGAGCAGCACGTCGATGCCGGCTGCTTCCATCAACCGATCCAGCAGATCGGCATCGAACGGGATGACTGCGGTCTGCGTGAGTTGTCCTGAGTCGGGCATGGCTGCATGCTCCTTGGCGTTCGTCCCTGCAGAAGCTTGCAGCACGTCGCCTGCGCAGGCGACGTGCTGCAAGCTTCTGCAGGGACGAACGCCAAGGAGCATGCAGCCATGCCC
>Ga0075364_10001022_pt1 | contig 14847 bp, 16 predicted proteins | sample EndMetdeltDD1764_FD_71517 | JGI IMG/M metagenome (GOLD analysis project Ga0075364, IMG submission 71517) | Populus endosphere microbial communities from Tennessee, USA - Endosphere MetaG P. deltoides DD176-4 | ecosystem: Host-associated > Plants > Roots > Endosphere | place: USA: Tennessee...
CCCTCGCGGGTAGGCGAACTCGACGAGGAGATGGTCTACGAGTCCCGGCCCGGCGCGGGGATTACCAGCACCCGGTCGTGGGTGATCTCGGTGATCCGCCAGCTGGTGGCCCCCAGCGAGATCACGTCGCCGGGCCGGGACTCGTAGACCATCTCCTCGTCGAGTTCGCCTACCCGCGAGGGCTTTTCGGACTCGGAGGCGAGGTAAACGGTGAACAGGCCGCGGTCGGGGATGGCGCCGCCGGAGGTGACGGCCAGCCGCTGCGCGCCGGGCCGCGCGGTCAGAGTGCCGGTTCCGCGGTCATAGACCAGCCGGGGCCGCAGCTCGGCGAACTCGGTGGACGGGTATTTGCCGGACAGCAGATCCAGCGTGGCCTCGAAGATGCTGCGCGGCAGCGTCGCGAACGGGGCGCTGCGGCGCACGGTGTCGAACCACTCCTCGGCGTTCACCGGCTCCAGCGCGGCCGCCGCCACGGTGTGCTGCGCCAGGATGTCGAGCGGATTGGCGGGCACCTGCATGGTCTCGATCTGACCCGCCAGCATGCGTTGCACGCTGACCGCGCAGCCGAGCAGGTCGGTGCGGTGCTTGGGAAACAGCGCCCCCCGCGAGACCTCGCCGACCTGATGCCCGGCCCGGCCGATGCGTTGCAGGCCGCTGGCCACCGAGGGGGGCGCTTCCACCTGGATCACCAGATCGACCGCGCCCATGTCAATGCCCAGCTCCAGGCTGGAGGTCGCCACCACCGCCTTGAGCTGGCCGCGTTTGAGGTCCTCCTCGACCAGGGCGCGCTGCTCCTTGCTGACCGAGCCGTGGTGGGCCCGGGCCAACACCGTAGGCGCGCCGTAGGTCTGGCCGCTGGCCATGATGTGCGCCGGCGCCCCGCCGGCCACCTGCCGGTTGAGCTCCGGGGTTGCCGGGTCGCCGCAGCGTTCGGCGTGAATTTCGTTGAGCCGGGCGGTAAGTCGCTCGGCCAGCCGCCGCGAATTGGCGAACACGATGGTCGAATTGTGCGCTTCGATCAGGTCGACGAGGCGCGCCTCCACGTCGGGCCAGATGGTGTTGTTGGCCAGGTTGGCCATGTCGGGCACCGGCACCTCGACCGACAGCTCGACCGTCTTGGCCGACGGCGGAGCGACGATCGTCGTCGGGGCCTGCCCGGATAGGAACCGCGCGAGCTCCTCGGGCGGGCGTACCGTCGCCGACAGCCCGATCCGCTGCGCGCGGCCGCCCTGGGCGAGGTCGTCGAGCCGCTCCAGGGACAACGCCAGGTGCGCGCCGCGCTTGGTTGCCGCGATGGCGTGGATCTCGTCGACGATGACCGTCCGCACCCCGGCCAGGGTCTCGCGGGCGGCCGAGGTCAGCATCAGAAACAGCGACTCCGGGGTGGTGATCAGTACATCGGGCGGCCGGGTGATGAGCTGGCGGCGAACCGTGGGCGGGGTGTCGCCGGATCGAACCCCCACGCTGATCTGGGGCGCCGGCAGTCCCCGCCGTTCGGCGATGCGGGTAAGCCCGGCCAGCGGGGTGCGCAGGTTGCGTTCGACGTCGACGGCCAGCGCCTTGAGCGGGGACACGTACAGCACCCGCGTTCCCGCCGGCCGGTCGGGCGCGCCCGCCAGGCTGTCGAGCGCCCACAGGAACGCGGCCAGCGTCTTACCCGACCCAGTCGGGGCGATGACCAGCGTGTTATCGCCCGCGGCGATCGCGGACCAGGCCTCGGCCTGTGCGGTGGTGGGCGCGGCGAAGGTAGTAGTGAACCATTCCTGGGTGACCGCGCTGAACCGGCTCAATGCTTCGGAACCCATCTAGCCATCGTGCCAACGGGCACCGACAAAAGAACCTAAAAACTATGTCTGGGGTACCTGACGCGCGTGGGCCATCGCGTGGGCCAGTTCGTCGGGAATCTCCGGCACCCGGCCGATCGAGTCCAGCAGGGTGTGCGCGCAGGCGTCGGCGAGCCGGTCGGCGTCGGTGGTGGGGTCCATGATCCGCTGACGACAGATCTCGAACGTGAACGCGATCCAGCCGTAGATGATCACCCGCAGGTCGCGTTCGACCTCCGGTTCCAGCGCGCTGCTGCCCGGAATCCCGCTGACGACCTCGCCGATCCGGGTCATGATGTGTTCCATCTGCCGGTCCTTGGCTTCGTCGTCGATGCCGAGCAGAACCGGGTCGGAGCGGCCCAGGCCGACGTAGGCGGCCCACGCCGCCTCCGGGTTCTGCTGGTGGTACGCCATGTATGCCAGCACGCCCATCCGGATCTCTTCGAACATCGTCAGGCCCGGGGGAGGATCGGTATTGGTGGCCTCGTAGAGCCGATCGGCCTCGTCCTTGACGACAGCGGCAAAAAATGCCCGCTTGTCAGGGAAGTAGTGGTACATCAGCGCCCGGGACACCCCGGCGCGCTCCGCGATCTCGTCGATACGGACCTCGTCGTAGGGCCGCTTCCCGAAGACCTCCGCCCCCAGGGCCAGCAGCTCAGCGCGTCGATCCTCCGGGGATAAGCGCCTCCGGGCTGTCGCCATGTGACAGATCCTACTCATGTTGGATACGCGGGAGGTCAGAACCGCGAGCTCAGCCGAACTCCACCCCCTGTGCCAGCGGCAGCTCGCTGGAGTAGTTGACGGTGTTGGTGGCGCGGCGCATGTAGGCCTTCCACGCGTCCGAACCGGACTCGCGGCCGCCGCCGGTCTGCTTCTCGCCGCCGAACGCACCGCCGATCTCGGCGCCCGAGGTGCCGATATTCACGTTGGCGATACCGCAGTCGGACCCGTCCAGGAAGCGTTCGGCCTCGCGCAGGTCGGTGGTGAAGATCGCCGAAGAAAGCCCCTGCGGCACCGCGTTGTTGAGCGCGATGGCCTCGTCGAGGTGGTCGTAGGTCAGCACGTAGAGGATCGGGGCGAACGTTTCGGTGGCGACGATCGCCGTCGCCGACGGCATCCGGACCACGGCGGGCGCGACGTAGTACGCGCCCGGCTCACCGTCTTGCCGGCGTTCACCGCCGATCACTTCGCCGCCGTCGGCGCGCGCCTGTTCCAGCGCCCCCACCATGTCGCGGTAGGCGGTCTCGTGGATGAGCGGCCCGATCAATGTGCCGGGGGCCGACGGGTCTCCGACGGGCAGTTGCCGGAAAGCGGAGGCCACCCGCTGCACAACCAAGTCGGCCACCGAGCGGTGCACGATCAGCCGGCGCAGGCTGGTGCAGCGCTGGCCGGCGGTGCCGGCGGCGGCGAACACGATGGCGCGCACCGCGAGTTCCAGGTCGGCCGACGGGGTGACGATGGCGGCATTGTTGCCGCCCAGCTCCAGCAGCGCCCTCCCGAAGCGTTGGGCGACGCGGGGGCCGACCCGCTGACCCATCCGCACCGAACCGGTCGCCGACACCAACGCGATACGCGGGTCGTCGACGAGCCGCTCGCCCAGCTCGCGGCCGCCCACCAGCAGGCCGCCTACCGCGGGTGGCGCGCCGACGTCGGCGGCGGCCCGGGCCAGCAACCCCTGGCAGGCCAGTGCGGTCAACGGCGTCAGCTCCGAGGGCTTCCACACCACGGTGTCGCCGCACACCAGCGCGATCGCGGTGTTCCACGCCCACACCGCGACCGGGAAGTTGAACGCGGTGATGACGCCGACCACACCCAGGGGATGCCAGGTCTCCAGGAGTCGGTGGCCCGGCCGCTCGGAGGCGATGGTCCGGCCGTAGAGCTGGCGCGACAGCCCGACGGCGAATTGGCAGATGTCGATCATTTCCTGCACTTCGCCCAGGGCCTCGGAGGTGATCTTGCCGACCTCGACGGTGACCAGCGTCGCGAGGTCGTTGCGGTGCGCGGTGAGCAGCTCGGCGAGCCGGGCCACCAGCGCGCCGCGCACCGGGGCGGGTGTGCCGCGCCACGTCGAAAACGCTTGCACGGCGGCCACGATCGTCCGGTCGGCCTGTTCCGGCGTGGCCTGCGCGACGGTGAACAGCACATCGCCGGTGATCGGCGTGCTGGCGGGCAGGCCGTGCCCGCCGGGTTCGTCGAGGTCGACCGTGACGTCCATCGCTGCAAAGGCCTCAATCACCCGCTGCCGCAACTCGTCAGTCATGAGGCTGCCTCCTCGTAAAGCGTGTACGGGTCATGAATCTCGCGGCCGATGGCCCCGGCCAGCCAATCGATGTCGTAACCCGAATCATCCGCGGCGTCACCGGCTCTGCTGTCGCGGTCCAAGTTGGAGCGGAAGATACCCGCCGCGGACGCCGGCAGGAAGTCCTCGTAGACCACGGGTTGCGACGGGTCGCCGCCGCGGTAGTACGCCAGCCCTTGCGCGGCCATCTCCGCATCGGTCGGCGGAAAGTACTGGTGCCACACCGAGGCCGGATCCGCGGCGGCCATCGCGGCGTCGTAGCGTTCGCGGCCCTTCGGGGTCAACGCGACACCGCGCGCCTCGACCTCGCCGAACCGCACCCGCAGCGTCCCCTCGCCGATGCTGCCGTCCGCCAACAGGAAGCGCCGCGGCTCGGCGAGCGCGCGAAAAGACGTCTGCCGCAGCAGCACCGCGGGTCCCTCGGTGCGCGGCGGGCCCTGGATGGTGTCGATCATGGTGATGCCACGCCCGGTCATCCGGCGGTACAGCTCGTCGATGTCGAGCACCCGCGGCGTCAGGTGGTTGATGTGGGTGGAGCCGACCCCCGCGATGTCGGCGGCCACCGCCGACACCCGCGACAGCTCGTCATACCAGGCCTTGTCGATCGGCTCGCGCGACAGCGCGAAGGCCGCCACCGCCGCGGCGACGAAAGCGGGCGCCTCGTCGGCGTCGCAGCCGCCGTCGGCCGCGATCACCCGCGCCCGGGCCAGCAACGCCGGGTCGAACAATGTGCGGTGCGCCAGGAAGGCCCGCACGCGGGCGCGCAAGCCGGGCTCGAAATACCGTGAGTCGTCGGTCGCCAGCATCGACGTGAACACCCGAAACGGGTTGTGCGCCAGCTCGTTTGCGTCGATCGGCCGAAACGCGGTGGATACCACCGGAATTGGTGACGCCGCCGAGCGCAGATCGTAGTAGCCGACCGGGAGCATGCCGAACGCGGCGAACAGGTCGGCGACGGCGCCGAGCTCGGCCGGGCCGCCGACCCGGATGGCGCCGTGCCGCTCGGCGCTGACGCGCCCCAGCGAACCCTGGGGGCACCTCCCGCTTGCGGGGGATCGCGAGGCGCCCGGATGGCGCGTCACGTAGTCGGCGTTGACCTCTCCGGTGACCTCGACCAGTGTGCTGTAGGCGGGCACTTCAACGGCGTACATGGCCGACAGCCCGGCGGCGAAGGCCGCGCGCAGCTGCCAGGTCTGCAGACGGCTCATCGCGCCCCGCCGCTGAGATAGTCTCCGGCCATGGCTGAGACGCTCGACGAGATCGACCGGATCCTGATGCGTGAGCTGGTCGCCGACGGTCGCGCGACGCTGTCGGAGCTGGCCGCCAGCGCCGGCCTGTCGGTGTCGGCGGTCCAGTCGCGGGTGCGCCGGCTGGAATCGCGCGGCGTGGTGGCCGGGTATGCGGCGCGGATCAACCCGGAGGCCGTCGGGCACCTGCTGTCGGCGTTCGTGGCCATCACTCCTCTTGATCCGTCTCAACCCGATGATGCGCCCGCTCGCCTGGAACACATCGAAGAGATCGAGTCGTGTCACTCGGTGGCCGGCGAGGAAAGCTACATCCTGCTCGTGCGCGTCCCGTCTCCGCGGGCGCTCGAGGACCTGCTCCAACGGATCCGGACCGCCGCCAACGTCCAGACCCGAAGCACCATCATTCTGAATACTTTCTACAGCGACAGGCAGCATATACCCTAATAGTTCCGGTGTATGCGTCAGAACACCGTAAAAATTGCGGTATCGTGGTGACATGACCGTTGCCCTCAACCGCACTGTCGGACCCGACGAGGTCCACGAGGTTTTGGCGCGCAGCATCCTGGCCGACGGCTTTGACTTTGTGCTCGATCTGGACCGCTCGGCGGGTTCGTGGCTGATCGATGCCCGCGATGGCCGGCGCTACCTCGACATGTTCAGCTTCTTCGCGTCCTCGGCGCTGGGCATGAACCATCCGGCATTGGCCGTCGACGAAGAATTCCGCGTGGAGCTCCTCGAGGCCGCGCTGAACAAGCCGAGCAACTCCGACGTGTACTCGGTGCCGATGGCCCGCTTCGTAGAGACCTTCGCCCGCGTCCTGGGCGATCCGGCGCTGCCGCACCTGTTCTTCGTCGACGGCGGCGCGCTGGCGGTGGAGAACGCGCTCAAGGTGGCGTTCGACTGGAAGAGCCGCCACAACGAGGCCCGCGGCATCGACCCGGCGCTGGGCACCCGGGTGCTGCACCTGCGGGGCGCCTTCCACGGCCGCAGCGGCTACACGCTGTCGCTGACCAACACCAAGCCGGTCAACGTGGCCCGCTTCCCGAAGTTCGACTGGCCGCGCATCGATGCGCCTTACCTCCGTCCGGGATCCGACATGGCCGCGCTGGAAGCCGAGTCGCTGCGCCAGGCCCGCGCGGCGTTCGAGGCATACCCGCACGACATCGCGTGTTTCCTCGCCGAACCCATCCAGGGCGAAGGCGGCGACCGCCACTTCCGGCCCGAGTTCTTCGGTGCGATGCGCGAGCTGTGCGACGAGCACGACGCCCTGCTGATCTTCGACGAGGTCCAGACCGGCTGCGGACTGACCGGCACGCCGTGGGCCTACCAGCAGCTGGGTGTGCAGCCCGACGCCGTGGCGTTCGGCAAGAAGACACAGGTGTGCGGCGTGATGGCGGGCCGGCGGGTCGACGAGGTGCCCGACAACGTATTCGCCGTCGCGTCGCGGCTCAACTCGACATGGGGCGGCAACCTCGCCGACATGGTCCGCGCCCGCCGCATCCTGGAGGTGATCGAGTCCGACGACCTGTTCGTCCGCGCGCGCGACCACGGCCGGTACCTGCGCGCCGGGCTCGACGAACTCGCCGATGACTTTCCGGGGTTGGTTCTCGACTCGCGGGGGCGCGGCCTGATGTGCGCGTTCAGCCTGCCCACGACCGCCGATCGCGACGAGGTGATCCGCGGGCTGTGGCAACGCGGCGTGATCGTGCTGCCGGCCGGCCGCGTGGGCGTGCGATTTCGTCCCGCGCTCACCGTGTCGCGCGGCGACATCGACGCGGCGATTGCCGCGCTACGCAGCGCATTGACGGCTGTGCAATAGGGGCGAGCTGTTTGCCTGTGGTTACAGCGGGGTAATCCCGGCGAGGGCGTCTAGCACCGTAACCAAAGCGGCGCAGCGAACGATGTACTAAGGGCAGAGGAATGCAAGATAGAGGTTTATCGATGCCAAACGTTCGTGAGCGATCGGGTGGTGATCGCTTAGGCCAGGAAGACGGTGAGGTCCGCGCCGCCATCCGGTTCGCAGTTGTGGCCGCGGCCGCCGGGGTCGGATTCCTGATCATGGGCGCGCTGTGGGTCTCCACCTGCGGTGGAATGAGTGTCGACACCGTCGCCTGTGGCCCACCCCAGCGGACCCTGCTGGCGTTTGGTGGGCCGCTGATTTTGTTTGCCTCCGGGCTGTGGGCCTTCCTGCGCACTTACCGTGTGTGGCGCGAGGAGGGTACCTGGTGGGGCTGGCACGGCGCGGGCTGGTTTTTGTTGACGCTGATGGTGGTGACGCTGTCGATGGGCGTTCCCGCGATCGCCGGCCCAGTGCTTGCCCCCTGAGTCGTCGACCGCGAGCGGCGCATAACCATTATCGAGGCCCGCATTTTCGGGCATTTGATCAGTAAACGCGGTTCTTCACAGCCACACTCCCGAGATTTACGCTTATTGCTATGAGGCAAATTCTGTTGCGTGCGTTTGTGCTTCTAGGATCCTGGGCGGTCGGGCTAGTGGTCGCGGCGTGGGTTGTTCCCGGAGTTTCGTTGTTGGTGTCGGGGTTCATCGTCGCCGTGGTCGTGTTCGCGGCAGCGCAAGCGATCGTGTCGTTCTTGTGCCTGAAGTTGCCCCACGGTTACGCGTCGCTGCTGCTCGGCGGCACTGGTCTGGCATTGACCGTCGTCGCGTTAGGTCTTGCCGCGGGATTGACTCACGGGCTCACCATCAGCGGCTTTGCATCCTGGCTGGCCACCACCGTATTGGTGTGGCTGGTGACAACGATTGGGGCAATTTCGCTGCCCGACCTGTTCGCCCGCGAGGATGCTGGCGCGATCTAAACAATTCGACGCGACGCACCTCGGAGCAGTTTTTTGCGGTGTCGCGGCAACAAGTATTCGCTCGGGCCGCCGGCCACGCGCACATTCGGCGTTTCGCCGGGTCTGCCGAATGGGTAGCATTTCACTATCTCGTCCGACGAAGAGGGAGGCGTGATGGGCGACACGCATCACGATCCGACGGATTACTCCCGGACCACGCAACCGCACGCTGGCATCGTCATGAAGGACAACTTTTTCTGGCCCGGGTTGATCCTGCTGGTTGTCGCGGTGTTCGGGGTGATCGGTACGGCGGTAGCCGCCAGCTATCGACATTACGAGTGGCTCACCACGACGATCCTGATAGCCGTGCTCGGGTCGGTCGCTGGAGCGCTGTGGTTCGTTGTGGAGCATCGCCGCGTGGCCCGTATCGAGGAACAGTGGTACGCCGAACATCCGGATAGTCGGCCGCGTCAGCACACTGCGTAACGCCTTCGAGCACCGGCGCCTGGCCAGCTGGGCATCTGACCGGAAAACCCGATCGCGGTACAGGGTTTTACCGGCGTGCAATTGCGGGTACCTGCTCTACACCATGATGAGTACCGGCAGTGTTGCGTTAGCGTGGTTATCCCATCATGGGGGAAAGAATCACGAAAGCACCGACGTATATTCCTACTGCCACCAAGATCAACACCACCAGAGTGATCCCGGCGATCACCGCGATGCGCCTAAGCCGGCGCGTCCGGGGAGTGTCGGTGATGTCAGCCTCGCTCATAGCGGGTGTAATACCCGGGGGGGAACATGACTAACCGGCTCGAAAGCAATGGGAGTGTCGGTCAAATAGTGCCGGGAGACCACATGAGCGATGCGGAACTGCGCAGCAACAAGCACCAACGCGGCTACCGGGCGGTCGAGTTGCAGGTTGCTGCACGCCTGGAGAACTTGGCGATGCTGCGCACGCTGGTAGGTGCGATCGGCACGTTCGAAGACCTCGATTTCGACGCGGTGGCCGACCTGCGGCTCGCGGTGGACGAGGTGTGTACCCGACTGATCCGGTCGGCCACACCCGGCGCCACCCTGAGCGTGCTCGTCGACCCGCGCGACGACGAATTGGTGGTTGAGGCTTCCGCGGCCTGCGACACCCATGATGTGGTGGCGCCGGGCAGCTTCAGCTGGCATGTACTGACCTCACTGGCCGATGATGTCCAGACCTTCCACGACGGTCGCGAGCCGGATGCAACCGGCAGTGTCTTCGGCATCACGCTGACGGCGCGGCGGGCGGCCTCTGGCAGGTGAAGGCCAGGTGACGGAGCGATCGTCGGGCGGCTCTGATTCGCGTCCGAATGAGTACGCCGACGTCCCGGACATGTTCCGCGCGCTGAGGGACCTTCCCGCCGACTCGCCGGAATACCAACGCCACCGGGACAAGATCGTCGAGCGCTGCCTGCCGCTGGCCGACCACATCGCCCGCCGGTTCGAGGGCCGAGGCGAACCGCGTGACGATCTGGTTCAGGTGGCGCGCGTCGGATTGGTCAACGCGGTGGTCCGGTTCGACGTGGAGGCGGGATCGGACTTCGTCTCCTTCGCGGTGCCCACCATCATGGGGGAGGTCCGGCGCCACTTCCGCGACAACAGCTGGTCGGTCAAGGTTCCGCGCCGTCTGAAGGAATTGCACCTGCGGCTCGGCACCGCCACCGCCGATTTGTCGCAGCGGATGGGCAGGGCGCCCACCGCTACCGAGCTCGCCTTCGAACTGGGCATGGACCGCGAGGAGGTGGTCGAGGGCCTGGTGGCGGGCAGCTCCTACAACACCTTGTCCATCGACAGCGGTGGCGGCAGCGAAGACGACGACGCCCGCGCGATCGCCGACACGCTGGGCGACGTCGATACCGGTCTGGAGCGGATCGAAAACCGGGAGGCGCTTCGTCCGTTGCTCGATGCGCTGCCCGAACGGGAACGAATGGTCTTGGTACTCAGGTTTTTCGAATCGATGACGCAGACGCAGATCGCCGAGCGGGTCGGCATCTCACAGATGCACGTGTCCCGGTTGCTGGCGAAATCGCTAGCGCGACTGCGGGATCAGTTGGAGTAGGTGCCGCGGCTCGGCGTTCGCGGCAAGCCTGATCGACTCGGTCACCGAGCTGGTCACCGGCAGGATTCCGTCGGGGTCGCAGATGCGCAATAGCCGGGTGACCGCATGGCTTGCTACCATCGTCCACTCCGCGTCTTCGCCCGAGCACACGACATTGAGTCGGTGCAGTGCCGAAAAACCGGCTGTACCAATGAATTCCACGCCTCGTAGATCCAGGATCAGCCACTGCGAGAAGCTCAGGCAGCGCTGGACGTAGTCGGCAAGTTCATCGGCGTTCGCGGCGTCGAGCTCACCCCGCACGGTGATCACGGAGGCCGACGGCCCCCACCGAGCGCTGAATTGGGCGGTGCTGTTTTTCCGCCTGAGTAGGGTCCCGGATCGGGTCCTAGACATGCTGGCTCCATCAGTCGACGAGCTTCGTTGCTGTGGATCACGTCAGGGAGCTCGCCTTCCGCGCCCAGACGCAATTACAGGACGTTATTCAGACGGCTGTGAACTCAACCTCTTTCAAACCCTACCCGGGGTTGCGCGGGGTCGACAAACGTTCGCGAAATTCTCCCAGGCGACTCTAAGACGCGCTGGTCAGGCGAGTCGAAATTACTTGATCTCGGCGAGTACCGTGCCCTGAGTGATGGCCGCGCCCGCCTCGACGGCGAGTCCGGTGATGGTGCCGTCCTTGTGTGCGGTGACCGGATTCTCCATCTTCATCGCCTCAAGCACGACCACCAGGTCGCCGACCGCGACCTCCTGGCCTTCCTCAACCGCGACCTTCACCACGGTGCCCTGCATCGGTGCGGTCACCGCGTCGCCGGAGGCCGCCGCACCGCCGTGCGAGCCCCGCTTGCGCGGCTTGGGCTTGCGCCGGACCACCCCGGCCGCGTCGGCGGCGGCGCCGTTCGACAGCGCCAGGTCACCCGGCAGCGAGACCTCGAGCCGGCGGCCGTCGACCTCGACGACGACCTTCTGCCGGGGCCGGGTGTCCTCGTCGTCGAGCGGCTCGCCGCCGGTGAAGGGTTCGATGGTGTTGTCCCACTCGGTCTCGATCCAGCGGGTGTGCACCGAGAAGCCGTTCTCGTCGCCGATGAAGGCGGGGTCGGACACCACGGCGCGGTGGAACGGGATGACGGTGGCCAGACCTTCGACATGGAATTCGTCCAGCGCGCGGCGCGCCCGCGCCAGTGCCTCGTTGCGGTCGGCGCCGTAGACGATCAGTTTGGACAGCATCGAGTCGAACTGGCCGCCGATCACCGAGCCGGCCTCGACACCGGAGTCCAGGCGGACGCCGGGCCCGGTCGGGATGTCGTAACGGGTCACCGGGCCCGGGGCGGGCAGGAAGCCGCGTCCGGCGTCCTCGCCGTTGATCCGGAACTCGATCGCGTGCCCGCGGGGGGTGGGGTCTTCGGTCAGGTCCAGCTTGTCGCCGTTGGCGATCTTGAACTGCTGCAGCACCAGGTCGATGCCGGCGGTTTCCTCGGTGACCGGGTGCTCGACCTGCAGGCGGGTGTTGACCTCCAGGAACGAGATCAGGCCGTCCTGGCCGACCAGGTATTCGACGGTTCCGGCGCCGTAGTAGTGCGCCTCCTTGCAGATCCGCTTCGCGGACTCGTGGATCTCCTTGCGCTGCGCGTCGGTGAGAAAAGGCGCGGGCGCCTCCTCGACCAGCTTCTGGAAGCGGCGCTGCAGCGAGCAGTCGCGGGTGCCGGCGACGACGACGTTGCCGTGCTGGTCGGCGATCACCTGCGCCTCGACGTGGCGCGGCTTGTCCAGGTAGCGCTCCACGAAGCACTCGCCGCGGCCGAATGCCGCGACGGCCTCGCGGGTGGCGGACTCGAACAGCTCCGGGATTTCCTCGATGCTGCGGGCCACCTTCATGCCGCGGCCGCCGCCGCCGAAGGCGGCCTTGATCGCGATCGGCACGCCGTACTCCTTGGCGAAGGCGACGACCTCGTCGGCGTTCTTGACAGGGTCGGGGGTGCCGGGCACCAGCGGCGCCTGCGCGCGGGCGGCGATGTGGCGGGCGGTGACCTTGTCACCGAGGTCGCGGATCGACTGCGGGCTGGGCCCGATCCAGATCAGGCCGGCGTCGATGACGGCCTGGGCGAAGTCGGCGTTCTCCGACAGGAAGCCGTAGCCGGGATGGATGGCGTTGGCGCCGGACTTGGCCGCGGCGTCGAGGATCTTGGCGAAGTCCAGGTACGACTCGCCGGAGGTTTGGCCACCCAGCGCGAACGCCTCGTCGGCAAGGCCGACGTGCGGAGCCTCGGCGTCGGGTTCGGCGTACACCGCCACGCTGGCCAGCCCGGCATCCCGGGCTGCCCGGATCACCCGGACTGCGATCTCGCCGCGGTTGGCGACGAGAACCTTGGCGATCCTCATGCTGGCGTGACTGGCCACTGCGCCTCCTGTAGGGCTGGACGTTTTAGTCGTCTCTAAGAGATTTTCTTACAAGTCTTGTGGGGGGAAGTTTATGCGCCGCGCCGGAGGCGGTGTTACCCGGTCTCCCGTCAGGCTGCTTCGCGCACGCGCCGTTTGATGCGCGCCAGCATCGCCGACATTCCGCGCAGCCGTAGGGGGCTGATCAGAGCGGCCAGGCCCAGATCGGTGTAGAAATCCTCGGGCACCGCCAGGATGTCGGCGGCCGGTTGTTCGTCCAGCCCGGCGGCCAGGATCGAGGCGAACCCGCGGGTGGTGGGCGCCTCGGCCGGCGCGCTGAAAAACAGCCGCACCCGGCCCGGGTCGTGGGCGTCGACGTGCAGGAACAGCGGGGACTGGCACTCGGGTACCGGCTCCATCGCGGCCTCTTCCAGGTCGGCGGGCAGGGCCGGCAGGTCGTCGGCGAATTCCAGTAAGAGCCGCAGTTTGTCCTGGCCCTGGACTTCGGCGAAGTCGGACACCACCTCGGCCAGCGGGTCGGGCATGCTCATCTGGCCGGCGCGGCTCCCGGGCTTTCGCCCGCGACGATCGGCACGCGCACGGCATTGCCCCATTCGGTCCAAGAGCCGTCGTAATTGCGCACCCCGGGCTTGCCCAGCAGGTGGGTCAGCACGAACCAGGTGTGGCTGGACCGCTCGCCGATGCGGCAGTACACGATGGTCTTGTCGTCCGGGGTGAGAAAGCCGTACAGCTCGTCCAGCTCGTCTCGGCGGCGGAACCGCCCGTTCTCGTCGGCCGCCTTGCCCCACGGGATCGATCGCGCGGTGGGGATGTGGCCCGCGCGCAGCGCGCCTTCCTCCGGGTAGTCGGGCATATGGGTGCGCTTGCCGGTGTACTCGTCGGGCGAGCGGACGTCGATCAGCGGCTGGCTGCCCAGGATCCCCAGCACGTCGTCCTTGAACGCGCGGATCGGATCGTCGTTGCGCCGCACGACGGGATAGCCGGTCGACGTCTTGCTCGGCACCTCCAGGGTGGTGTCCCGTCGCTCGGCGAGCCATAGGTCACGCCCGCCGTTGAGCAGTCGCACATCGGGATGGCCGAACAACGTGAACACCCACAGCGCGTAGGCCGCCCACCAGTTGCTCTTGTCGCCGTAGATCACCACGGTGTCGTCGCGCGCGATGCCCTTGCGGTCCATCAATTCGGCGAACTGCTCGCCGTTGATGTAGTCGCGGACGCGCGGGTCGTTGAGGTCGGTGTGCCAGTCGACCTTGACCGCGCCGGGGATGTGGCCGACGTCGTAGAGCAACACATCCTCGTCGGATTCGACGATGACCAGACCGGGCGCGCCAATATGGGCCGACAGCCAGTCGGCGGTGACCAGCCGTTCGGGGTGGGCGTAGTCCTGCAACGTGGGGCTTGGATCGGGGGGAAGTGGCACGTTATCGAGCCTACCGCTGGCGGGAAAACGGCCGTGTGGTCAGTGCTTGCGCACCACCCGCTCGGGCTCGCCCGGCTTCCAGATGGTGATGTCCAGGTGGCCGTCGGCGACCTCGACCGCCGATGCGCCGGTGATGTCGGCGCCCATCAGGTCGAACTCCTGGTCGCGGAAGTCCAGTCCGGTCTCCTCGAACAGCGCCACGGCGAAGCGTTGATGCAGCGTGCCGTAAGGAAAGACGCGGACCACTCCCCACAGCTTGGCGTCGCCGTCGGTCACGTGCGTGTCGACGGTCGCGGTATGCAGGCAGAACCTAGGGTCGCGCGCCAGATCGCGGAACTTGGTGGTGTCCGGCATCCCGCCGATCCACAGCTGGTCCTCGAAGATTCGCGGCTCCATCGGGCTGATCCGGGGGAACCCGTCCGAGCGCAGAGTGGCCAGCATGCACAGATTGCCGGTGGCGCGATGCCGACGAGTGAAGACGTCGGCGATGTGTGGCGACTGCGCGGCGAACTCTGCCCATGTGGTCATAGTCCGACCCTAGGGTTTCCCGCGAGCCGGTAAATCTGCAGACAAGGTGCGAGTAAGCGCCTGCAGATTTACCGGCTCAGCGTTCGGGTTCTAGCCTGCCGGGCTACGGGAGCCCATTCGCGCCCCTCTTGCCGAATGGCCCGGCTGCGCCGCCGATCCCGCCGGCGCCGCCGAACGAGCCGTTTCCGCCGTCGCCGCCGTTGCCGGATAAGAAGGCGTTGCCGCCGTTGCCGCCGATGGCAGGGGCGGTGC